>Ga0137366_10001493_pt1 | contig 17332 bp, 8 predicted proteins | sample SagtaG_8_FD_104938 | JGI IMG/M metagenome (GOLD analysis project Ga0137366, IMG submission 104938) | Vadose zone soil microbial communities from Sagehorn Ranch, Mendocino, California, USA - Sage1_L_60_16 metaG | ecosystem: Environmental > Terrestrial > Soil > Vadose zone | place: USA: California...
GACCACCCGGTGGCAGGGCACCACCACGGCGAACGGGTTCTTGCCGTTGGCGAGCCCGACCGCGCGGGACGCCGACGCCACGGCGATGCCGCGGGCCAGCTCCCCATAGGAGACCGTCTCGCCATACGGGATCTCCCGCAGCGCGGCCCAGACCCGGCACTGGAAATCGGTTCCCGCCATCTCCAGGGGCAGGTCGAACTCGGTGCGCAGGCCGGCGAAGTACTCCGTCAGCTGCCGCGCGGCTGCCGCCAGCGGCGCGGCGTCAGGCCCGTCCTTGCTGGCCGGCGCCGCATGCGCCACGGTGTCGGGCAGATGCCGCTGCGCGTCCATGTACACGCCGGCCAGCGCCCCGCCGACCGCGACGAGAGTCAGCGGCCCGATCGGGCTGGCCACCACGGACTGCGTAAATTCTGATGTTCGCGCACGTGCCTTCACGGCATCTCCTCGGTTCGTCAGTTCCCGGCAGGAAGCCGGTTGATCGCGTGCTCGCTGGTGGCCCACAGGTACTGGACCGCGTACGAGCGACAGGGCCGCCATGCGGCGGCGTGCCGCCTCAGCGCCGCGGGGGTGGCGGGCAGGCCGAGACTGCGGGCGGCCAGGCGGACTCCAAGATCATTGGGAACGAGCGCGTCGGGGTCACCCAGCCCCCGCATCGCGATCGTCTCGACGGTCCATGTGCCGAGGCCGGGCAGCGCGGCCAGTCCGGCCCTGGCCTGGCCCCAGTCGCCGCCGACGCTCAGGTCGATCGACCCGCCGGCCAGCGCCGCGGCCAGGGCCGTGAGCGTCGCCCGCCGGGTCGCGGGCAGCGCCAGCGTGGCCGGGTCCACCGCGGCCAGCGCCTCCATCGAGGGGAACAGCCGGGTCAGGCCGCCGGCCGGGTCGTCCGCCGGCTCGCCGTGCGCGGCGGCCAGCCGGCCCGCGTGCGTCCTGGCGGCCGCGGTGGACACCTGCTGGCCGAGCACCGCGCGGACGGCGAACTCCGCCGCGTCGACCGTGCGCGGCACCCGGCGGCCTGGCGCCTTGGCGACCAGCGGCGCGAGCACCGGGTCGGCGCCGAGCAGGTCGCCGACGGCGACCGGGTCCGCGTCCAGGTCGAGCAGCCGCCGGCAGCGGCTGATCGCGATGGCCAGATCGCGCAGGTCGGTCAGCGCAAGCTGGCAGCCGATGTGCTCGGGACCCGGCTTCAGCGCGACGATGCCGTGCCCGTGCGGCAGCCGCAGGGTGCGCCGGTAGGCGCCGCCGCGCCACTCCTCGACGCCGGGCACGGCCGTCGCGGCGAGGTGGCCGAACAGGTTGTCCGGGCAGAGCGGCAGCCGGAACGGCAGCCGCAGGTCGAGCACGCCGGGCGCGGCAGCCGCCTGCTCCCCGTCCGCCCGGCGGCGCAGCTCGGTCGGGGACAGCGCGAAGACCGCGCGCACGGTGTCGTTGAAGGCCCGGATGCTGGCGAATCCGGCCGCGAAGGCCACATCGCCCATCGGCAGCGCCGTCGTCTCGATCAGCAGCCGCGCCGTCTGCGCCCGCTGCGCCCGCGCCAGGGCCAGCGGCCCGGCGCCGAGCTCGGCGATCAGCTGCCGTTCCAGCTGGCGGACGCTGTAGCCGAGGCTGGCGGCCAGCCCCGGCACGCCGTCTCGGTCGATCACCCCGTCGGCGATCAGGCGCATGGCCCTGGCGACCAGGTCGGCGCGCTCGTTCCACAGCGGGGACCCGGGCGTGGCGTCCGGCCTGCACCGCTTGCAGGCGCGGAATCCGGCCTGCTGGGCGGCGGCGGCGCTGGGGTAGAAGCGCATGTTCTCTGGCTTCGGCGGCACCGCGGGGCAGCTCGGCCGGCAGTAGATCCCGGTGCTGATGACGGCCGTGTAGAACCAGCCGTCGAACCGGGCGTCCTTGGACTGGACGGCCCGCACGCAGCGCTCGGTGCCGGTATGCATGCCCTCAGCATCGGGTCTCAGGCCGCCGGAGGTCTAGCGAAAAAACGACATCACCGTGCAGGCGGGAAATTTCTTTGACTCTCGTACACCGTCCGATATAGTACGTCGTACGAGAGGAGTTTCGCTGCCGGGATAACCGCTCGCGGACCGCGAGAAGCCGCACTTATCCTGTTCGCGCGCCGCCCCCCAGCCCCCGCACTGACCTGGAGAGACAACGTGCTGGTCCGACTGCTGCGCAGCCAGCTGCGCCCGTACGGCAGGCCGGTGGCCATCGTCGTGGCGCTGCAGCTTGTGCAGACCCTGGCGACCCTTTACCTGCCGACGCTGAACGCGGACATCATCGACAACGGCGTGATCACCGGTGACACCGGCTACATCATCCGCACCGGCGGGGTGATGATCGCGATCAGCCTGGTGCAGATCATCTGCGCGATCGGGGCCGTGTACTTCGGCGCCAGGACGGCGATGGCGGTCGGCCGCGACATCCGGCATGGCGTGTTCAGCCGGGTGCAGGCGTTCTCCGCGCGCGAGGTCGGCAGATTCGGCACCCCGTCGCTGATCACCAGGACGACCAACGACGTCCAGCAGGTGCAGATGCTGGTGCTGATGACGTTCACGATGATGGTCTCCGCGCCGATCATGTGCGTCGGCGGCATCATCCTGGCACTGAACCAGGATGTGCCGCTGTCCTCGCTGGTGCTGGTCGCGGTCCCGGCGCTGGGCGTGATCGTGACCCTGATCATCTCCCGGATGCGGCCGCTGTTCCGGCTCATGCAGGTGCGCATCGACCTGATCAGCCGGACCCTGCGCGAGCAGATCACCGGCGTCCGGGTGATCCGGGCCTTCGTGAAGGACCCCGCCGAGCGGCAGCGGTTCGACGGCGCGAGCACCGAGCTGATGGACGTCTCGGTGGGCGTCGGGCGGCTGATGGCCTACATGTTCCCGTCGGTGATGCTGGTGCTGAACTTCTCCAGCGTGGCCGTGCTGTGGTTCGGCGGCCACCGGGTGGCCAGCGGCGGCATGCAGATCGGCGCGCTGACCGCGTTCCTCAGCTACCTGATGCAGATCCTGATCTCGGTGGTGATGGCGACGTTCATGTTCATGATGGTGCCGCGCGCCGAGGTGTGCGCCGACCGCATCGTGGAGGTGCTGGACGCCGAGCCGAGCGTCGAGCCGCCCGCCCGGCCCGCCCCGGTGAGGGCAGGCGGCCTGCGCGGCTACCTGGAGCTGCGGGACGCCGAGTTCCGCTATCCGGGCGCGGAGCAGCCGGTGCTCTGCGGGATCAGCATGATCGCCCGGCCGGGTGAGATCACCGCGGTGATCGGCGGCACCGGCAGCGGCAAGACGACGCTGATCGGGCTGATCCCGCGACTGTTCGACGTGACCGGCGGCGCGGTCCTGCTGGACGGCACCGACGTCCGCGAGCTGGACCCGGCCGCGCTGTCCGCCGCCGTCGGGCTGGTGCCGCAGCAGCCGTACCTGTTCTCCGGCACGGTCGCGTCCAACCTGCGGTACGGCAACCCGGACGCGACCGACGACGAGCTGTGGCAGGCCCTGCAGATCGCGCAGGCCAGCGACTTCGTGCGGCAAATGCCCGGCGGGCTGGACGCGCCGATCGCGCAGGGCGGCACCAGCGTCTCCGGCGGCCAGCGGCAGCGGCTGGCGATCGCCCGGGCGCTGGTGCACCGGCCGGCCGTCTACCTGTTCGACGACTCGTTCTCGGCGCTGGACTACGCGACCGACGCGGCGCTGCGCGCCGCGCTGGCCGTGCAGACGGCCGATGCGGCGGTGGTGATCGTGGCCCAGCGGATCAGCACGATCCGGCACGCGGACCGGATCGTGGTGCTCGACCAGGGCCGGGTGACGGCGACCGGCACGCATGACGAGCTGATGAGCTCCGATCCGACCTACCGGGAGATCGTGCTGTCCCAGCTGACCGAGCAGGAGGCGGCGTGACTACCGCGGCGAACGGCCAGGGCCCGGCCGCAGGCGGGCCGGGGGAGCGGGCGGTACCCCAGCGCGGCCCCGGGCCGGCGCCGGGCGGCATGCGGCACGGGCCGGCTGCCTTCATGAGCGGCATGTCCACCGAGAAGTCACTGGACTTCCGCGGATCCAGCAGCCGGCTGCTGCGCGCGATGCGGCCGGAGCGAGCGCTCGCCGTCCTGGCGCTGACGCTCACCACGGTCAGCGTCACGCTGTCCGTGCTCGGGCCGCGGATACTCGGCCAGGCGACCGACCTGATCTTCTCCGGCGTCATCAGCGGCAGGCTCCCGGCCGGGGTGACCAAGGCGCAGGCCGTGGCGCGGCTGCGAGCCCAGGGCAAGGGCACGCAGGCCGACATGCTCAGCTCGATGCACCTCACGCCCGGCCAGGGGATCGACTTCAGCCAGCTCGGGCACGTGCTGATGATCGTGCTGGCGATCTACGCGGCCGCGTCCGTGGCGATGCTGCTGCAGGGCCGGGTGACCACGTACATCGTGCAGCGGCTGGTGTTCCGGATGCGGGCGGACACGGCGGCCAAGCTGGCCAGGCTGCCGCTGAGCTACTTCGACCGGCAGCCCCGCGGCGAGATACTCAGCCGGGTCACCAACGACATCGACAACCTGGCCCAGTCGCTGCAGCAGACGCTGAGCCAGATGGTGGCCTCGGTGCTCACCATCGCCGGCGTGCTCGGCGTGATGTTCTGGATCTCGCCGCTGCTGGCGCTGATCGCGCTGGTCACCGTCCCGGTCTCGGTGCTGGCGGTGAGCCGGATCGGCAAGCGGGCCCAGCCGCAGTTCGTCCGGCAGTGGTCGACCACCGGCAAGCTGAACGGCCACATCGAGGAGATGTACACCGGGCACTCGCTGGTGAAGGCCTTCGGCCAGGCCGACGAGTCGATGGCCACGTTCACCGAGCACAACGACAGCCTGTTCGCGTCCAGCTTCCGGGCGCAGTTCATCTCCGGCACCATCCAGCCGGCCATGATGTTCCTCGGCAACCTCAACTACGTGCTGATCGCCGTGGTCGGCGCGCTGCAGGTGGCCAGCGGATCGCTGTCGCTCGGCTCGGTGCAGGCGTTCATCCAGTACTCGCGGCAGTTCAGCCAGCCGCTGACCCAGGTCGCCAGCATGGCGAACTTGCTGCAGTCCGGCCTCGCCTCGGCCGAGCGGGTGTTCGCCCTGCTGGATGCCGACGAGCAATCGCCGGACCCGGCGGAGCCTGAGCGCCCGGCCGACGTCCGGGGCGCGGTGGAGTTCCGCCACGTCTCGTTCCGGTACGCGCCGGACGCCCCGCTGATCGACGACCTGTCGCTGAGCGTGCGGCCCGGCCAGACCGTCGCCATCGTCGGGCCGACCGGGGCCGGCAAGACCACGCTGGTGAACCTGCTGATGCGGTTCTACGAGGTGACCGGCGGCCAGATCACCTTGGATGGTGTCGACATAGCGACAATGACCAGGGACGACCTGCGCGGGCTGACCGGGATGGTGCTGCAGGACGCCTGGCTGCTGAATGGCACGATCGCGGAGAATATCGCCTACGGCGCGGCCGACGCGACCCGCGAGCAGGTGATCGAGGCGGCCACGGCCACGTACGTGGACCGGTTCGTGCGGATGCTGCCGGACGGCTACGACACCGTGCTCGACGACGAGAGCTCGAATGTCAGCATGGGGGAGCGGCAGCTGATCACGATCGCCCGGGCGTTCCTGGCCCGGCCGGCCATCCTGATCCTGGACGAGGCCACGAGCTCCGTCGATACCCGCACCGAGGTGCTGATCCAGCGGGCGATGAACTCGCTGCGCCGCGGCCGGACCAGCTTCGTGATCGCGCACCGGCTGTCCACGATCCGCGACGCCGACCTGATCGTGGTGATGGAGTCCGGTGCGATCGTGGAGCAGGGCACGCATTCCGAGCTGCTGGCGGCGGGCGGCGCGTACGCGCGGCTGTACGCTGCGCAGTTCGCCCATGCCATGGCCGAGGTGGATTAATTAACCCGCCCAAAACCCGCCCGGCACCGCGCTACACTGCGCGTCGTGCATTCGAGCTCAGTGTTCACCGACCACTCAGGCCGGCGCCGCAGGACAATTCGCCTGCTCGGCATCGGTGCCGGAGTGGTCATCGCAGCTGCGCTTGCCCTGATCACCGTCGGACTGGCCGGCGGGCCCAAGGCACCGATCATCTCGTGGGCGCTCCCGCGCCCGGCTGGCGCCCAGTCAGGCCAGCCTCCGGCCGCGGCCGGGCACACCGGCGCGGGCCAGGAAGGGTCCTCCGGACCGTCGGCCGGCACCCCGGCACCGGCCCGATCCCCGTCGCCGACCACTGACCCGCAGCCGTCGCCGTCCGCCGACCGGCAGCCGTCGCCGTCGCCGTCGCCGAGCCCGAGCACGTCCCCGACGGCCACGCCAACTCCGACGAACCCGGCCGGGAGGACGCCGCCAGGCCAAACCAAGACGCCGACGCCGAACCCGCACAAGTCAACTCATGGCCCGTAGTCCGGGCCGAGCGCCCAGCAGCGGAAATCACCGGCAAAACCGCGCCCCCCGGGGGCACTGGATCCTGGTGAGCATGATCGTGCTCACCTTCATGATCGGGCTCCTTGTCGAGGGCTACACCCGCGGGGTTCTCGGCGAGAACAGCGCGGACGCGCCGCGTGCCGGGGGACCCGCGGCCCCGGCCGCCGCACTGCACGGCGGCCCGGTGCTCGACGCGTCAGGCACCCGCCCGCGCAGCTACTCGATGCCATCCCGCACCGTGGCGCTGACCTTCGACGACGGACCGGACCCGACCTGGACGCCGAAAGTCCTGGCCGTCCTCCGCCGCTACCATGTGCCGGCGACATTCTTCCTGGTCGGCGCGCACGTGGCGAGCTGGCCGGGGATCGTGCGCCAGGAGGTCGCGGACGGGGACCAGGTGGCCTCGCACACCTACAGCCACGCCAACCTCGGCACCTCGGGCTGGCGCGAAGGGCTGGAGCTGACGCTCACCCAGAACGCGCTGGCCGGTGCGGCGGGAGTCCGCACCCGCCTGCTCCGGATGCCGTTCTCAAGCCAGCCGGATGCGCTCTTCGCGCCGGACTGGCGCGCGGCCAAGGAGGCTGGCCGGGACGGCTACCTGGTGGTGCTCACCAATCTCGACACCAAGGACTGGGCCCGGCCGGGAGTTGCCAAGATCGTGGCCGCGTCGATTCCGCACGGCCACCAGGGCGCGATCATCATGTTCCACGACAGCGGCGGCGATCGCGCGCAGACGGTCGCCGCGCTCCCTGAGGTCATCTCGCGGCTGCGTGCCCGCGGATACCGGTTTGCGACGGTGACCGGCGGGATCGGCCTGCCCGCCGGCGACGTGCCGGCGACCGCCCGGCAGCATTTCGTGGGTGACGTGCTGATCCTGACCCAGCAGGCCGCTGACCGCGCGGTAGGGCTGCTGGCGATCCTGCTCGTCACGGCGAGCGCGCTCATCGTTGCCCGGATCTTCCTGCTGGTGGGATTCGCGGCCGCGCATCAGCGCCGGTTCGGGCGGGCGCCGCCCGCGGGCAGGCCCACCGGAGCGGCCTGGCCGCCGCCCGGGCTTGCGTACCTGCCCGGCATGCCCGGCGTGTCCGTCATCATCCCCGCCTACAACGAGGAAGCGGGCATCGCCGCGGCCATCCGCTCGATGGCCGCCAGCACGTACCCCGGCCCCATCGAAGTGGTCGTCGTCGACGACGGCTCGACCGACGGCACGGCCCGCGTCGTGAGCAGGCTGGGGCTGCCGGGCGTCACGCTGATCCGCCAGCCCAACGCGGGAAAGCCGGCCGCGCTGAACCACGGCATCGCCGGGGCCCGGCACGACATCCTCGTCCTGGTCGACGGCGACACCGTCTTCCAGCCGGACACCATCGGGCGGCTGGTAAGCCCGATGCGAGCCTGGGACGTCGGTGCGGTGAGCGGCAACACCAAGGTCGGCAACCGGACCGGCATCCTGGGCCGCTGGCAGCACCTTGAGTACGTCATGGGCTTCAACCTGGACCGGCGGATGTTCGACATGCTCGGCACCATTCCCACGGTGCCGGGCGCGATCGGGGCGTTCCGGCGCGCCGCGCTGGCAGCCGTCGGCGGGGTCAGCGGCGAGACGCTGGCCGAGGACACCGACCTGACCATGGCGCTGTGCCGGTCACCGTGGCGGGTCGTCTACGAGCCGGCCGCCATCGCCTGGACTGAGGCGCCGGCCAGCCTGCGCCAGCTCTGGCGGCAGCGGTACCGGTGGTGCTACGGCACGATGCAGGCAATGTGGAAGCACAAGCGCGCTCTCCTGCAGCGCGGTCCGTCGGGCAGGTTCGGCCGCCGCTGCCTCACCTACCTCGCTCTCTTCCAGGTCCTGCTGCCGCTGGCCGCCCCGGTCGTCGACGTGTTCTCCGTGTATGGCCTGGTGTTCCTCAACCCGGTGAAGGTCACGCTGTTCTGGCTGGGGTTCGTGCTGCTGCAGGAGCTGGCCGGCGGCTATGCGCTCTGGCTCGACCGGGAGCGCCTGCGGTCGCTGTGGGTGCTGCCGCTGCAGCAGCTGGTCTACCGGCAGCTGCTCTACCTGGTGACGATTCACTCCGTCATCATCGCGCTGCTGGGCACCCGGCAGCGCTGGCAGGCCACCCAGCGCGCGGGCGTGTTCGCGGCGAGCCCGCCGCAGCCCATGCCCGCGCCGGGAAGCTCGCCGCCGCTCACCGGCTCTTCGGCCCCGCTATGACCGAGGTGGACTAGCCGGCTCAGCCGGGCCCGGCGCGAGTGCGGCCTTCTTTCCGTTGCCGTCTGCTCATCGGCGCCGGCCATAACGTTCACCGGCACGTGGCGAACAGATCGGGATAAGGCACGGCATAAGGCACGGTGTCCGACGCCTTTATCCGATGGCCGAGAATCCGGGCGGACAGCCGGATCCGCATCGCCCGCGCGGGGAAAATCTTCGGCATGCCGGGGTGTCGGCGCAAGCACAATGCGTATCTCCGCACGATTATGCATCGAAGGCTTCCGCCAATGCGGCACAGGGCCGGGGGAAATCCCGCACAAATCCGAGTGAGGCCAGCGCGCTGTGGCCGGCCAGCCGCACGATGACACGAAAGGAACGGAAATGGGCAAGTCCGAAGACGGCACGGAGAAGAGCGGGATCACCCGCGCCGAGCTGCTGAAAGCCGCGGCCGTCGCTACGCCGGCATTCCTGCTCGGCCGGCCTGCCGATGCGGCCGCGGCGGGCCCGCGCCCGCGGTCGCGCCGCGGGCCGGCCGACGGCGGGATCGCGGGCATGAACGTGCTCCTCTTCCTGACCGATCAGCAGCGCGCGATCCAGCACTTCCCGGTGGGCTGGAGCAGGCGCAACATGCCCGGCATGACCCGCCTGCGCAGGCACGGCATGCTGTTCAGGAACGCCTTCACGAACGCGTGCATGTGCTCGCCGGCCCGCTCGACGCTGATGTCCGGGTACTTCCCGGCCCAGCACGGCGTCAAGTACACGCTGGAGACCGACATGCCCGCGCCGCAGTATCCGCAGGTCGAGCTCGACACCAGCTTCAAGAACCCGGCGACCGTCGCGCTGGCGGCTGGCTACCTGCCGGTCTACAAAGGGAAGTTCCACTGCAGCAAGCCAGCGAACGGCTCGACCTGGGTGCCCTCTGACGTCAACAAGTACGGCTTCACCCGCTGGGACCCGCCGGACGCGGGCGCCGACCAGAGCCTCCCGGAGGAGGGAGGCGGCGTCTACGACAACGACGGCCGCTTCATGAACTCCCTCGGCACACCGCAAGAGGGCACCGAGGGCGCCGTTCAGTACCTGAACACGAAGGCCGCGCAGGACCAGCTGTTCTTCATGGTCGTCTCGCTGGTCAACCCGCACGACGTGCTGCTCTATCCGAAGAGCTACATCAGCGGGGGCTACGACAAGAAGTGGCTGGAAGGCGAGATCAAGCTGCCGCCGACCGTGAACGAAAGCCTGGCGACCAAGCCGACCGTCCAAGAGGAGTTCCTGCGGCTGTTCAATGCCTCCGGGCCGATCCCGACACCGCAGATGAAGCGCAACTACCTGAACTTCTACGGCAACCTGATGAGGGTCTCTGACGCCTACCTGGTGAAGATCCTCGACACGCTGGAGGCGCTGGGGCTGCTCGATAACACGCTCGTGATCGCGACGGCCGATCATGGAGAGATGGGTACCGCCCACGGCGGGCTACGGCAGAAGAACTTCAACTTCTACGAGGAGACGACGCGGGTGCCGCTGATCTACTCAAACCCCCGCCTGTTCACGCGGCCAGAGACGAACCACTCCCTGGTCTCGCACGTCGACTTCCTGCCCACGCTCGCGAGCCTCCTCGGCGCGCCGGCCGATGCCCGGGATTCCTGGCAGGGGGTCGACTACTCCGACCAGATCCTGAGCCGTTCGCCCAGGCCGCCGCAGGGTTACACGGTCTTTACCTACGATGACTGGCAGTCCGGGCAGGCGCGCGGTCCCTACCCGAAGCCGCCCAACCACATCGTCAGCATCCGGGAGCACCGCTACAAGCTCGCCCGGTACTACGACGCCGACGCCGCGGTGCCCGACCAATGGGAGATGTATGACCTGGAGGCCGACCCGTTCGAGCGCAAGAACCTCGCCTACCGGCACCACCAGCGCACACCCGAGCAAGAGCGCCAGTACCTGCGGCTCCGGCGCAAGCTCGCCCGGGTCGAGCGAACGCGGCTGCAGCCTCTTTAGCCCGGGGCGGATATGCCGGCTGTCCCCACGTCGGATCACGGGGTGGCTGCGGCATGCGGCTGGCGTTCCGCGGAATGGCGCAGCGTGCGCCATTCCGCGGTCCGGCGTATGGACCGTGCCAGCGGCCGGAGCCTCGTAAGGTGACCTCGTGAAACCGTTTCTGCTGCTGGGTATCCGCGCCGATGACGCCGTCGCGGACGGCGAGTACGAGTCGTTTCTCACCTTCGCCGGGCTGCGCGAGCGCGCCCTGCGCCGGATCCGGCTGGAGCAGCGGCCGCTGGGAAGCATCGACCTGCGCCACTGGTCGGGGATCTTCCTGGGCGGCGGGCCGTTCAACGCCAGCGACCCGGAGAAGTCGAAATCGCCCGTGCAGCGACGGGTGGAGGCGGACCTGCGCGGCCTGCTCGACCAGGTGATCACCGCGGGCTTCCCGTTCCTGGGGGCCTGCTACGGCATCGGGGTGCTCGGCATCCATCAGGGCGCGGTCGTCGACCGGCGGTACGGCGAGCCGGTCGGCTCCGTCCCCGTCACGTTGACGCCCGAGGGCCGGCAGGACCCGCTGCTGCGCGTCCTGCCCGGCACCTTCGACGCGTTCGTGGGCCACAAGGAGGCGGTCAGCCGGCTGCCGCGCCACGCGGTCCTGCTGGCCGGCTCACCCGCCTGCCCGGTGCAGGCTTTCCGGATCGGCGCGCACGCCTACGCCACCCAGTTCCATCCCGAGCTTGACGTGCCTGGCCTGTGCGCCCGGATCGACGTCTACAAGCACGCCGGCTACTTCGAGCCCGGGCAGGCCAGCGAGCTCAAGGCGCAGGCCCATCGCAGCCGCGTCGCCCAGCCGCCCGCCATCTTGCGCCGGTTTACCCAGCGCTACGCCCGCGGCGGGCCCGCCAGGGCCGAAGCCGCGCCGGGGCCGCAGGCCGCCCTTTCGCCGGCCGGCCAGCCGCGCGGATAGCTCCCCGGGCACGGGCCCGGCACGCACGGCCGGTGGCGAGCGGCGCCTCGTTTCAGCGCCGCTTCAGCGTGGCCGGCCGGAAAGCGCGAGGGCGCGGCGGGTCATCAGCGACGATGCCCCGGGCGGTGCCGCCCGGCCGCGGCGTGCGGCCGGGCAGGCCGACGTCACCGTCATGCCGCCCGGGGCCTTACCCGCACTTCGCTGTGCTGCCTTGCCCCGGCGGGCTAGCCGGAGCTCTTCCCGTGCCGCTTCTTGCGCGCCATGCGCTTCGCCGACAGGGTAACCGCAGCCAGCGCCGCGGCGATCACCAGCACGCCGCTCCACCGAGCCGACCTGGAACCTTTGCTCTGCACCAGAATCCCCCCGAATTTCCGGTGGCCTCGCCGGCCGGCGAGGCCATGATCTGTTCCGGGAGTGAGTTACCCATTGCGCGGGCTGTCATGCCGGGCGGGGTTCCTGAATCCGGGCCACCGGTCAGCATGGGTCGGCATATCGGGAGAAATGCGCCGACTGCCATTAGATGGGCTCGCAACGGCCGCGGTTCTGTGCGGCCTGCCCGGCGGAGTTTATGCTCATGATCAGGTGAGCTGGGAAGACTGGTCGGCGCGATGTTCGTGATTCCGGTTTACCTGCCAGGAGCCCGCGATGACCGCCCAGTCTTCCGATGCCGTTGCCGGTTATGTCCCGGGGCGGCGTACCCGCCTGCTGGACCTGCACCGATTCGGGTCCCGACGACGGGTCGCGGCACCGCGCGGTTCCGGCTGCCCGGCCGGGCTGGCCGGGCCTGGCCGCGGTGCCGGGTGATGTCCCCGCCGCTGGCAGCCATCACGTTCGCGGTCGCCGCCGCGCTCAGCCTCGGCGCCAGCGCGGTGCTCGTGGTGCGGCTCGAACGGCTGGGCACCCGCCTTGCCCTGCCCGGAGCGGTGCTCGGGATGGTCGCAGCACTGGCCGCGGACTCCCCGGAAATCACCTCGTCGGTGACCGCGCTCGCGCACGGCCAGCACGATATCGGCACCGGGGTGGTCCTCGGCTCGAACGTGTTCAACCTGGCCGCGCTGACCGGGCTGGGCGCGGTCGCCGCCGGGGGCATCAGGCTGCACCGCAGGGTCGTGGTGTTCGAAGGCGCCGTGGCGCTGTGGATCGCATCGGTCAGCATCGCCGTCACGGCTGGCCTGATCACGCCGGCTGCCGCCCTGGTGATCGCGCTGGCCGTGCTGGGGCCGTACGTGTACGTGTCGGCCGCCCACCCGTCCGGCGGCACGTCCCTGCCGATCCCGCCGCGGCTGCGATCCTGGCTCGCCGGGGCGGTGGCCGAGGAAGAGCAGGAACTAGCCGGGGCGATCCAGGCAGCGAAAGGCGGCCTGCCCGACGCGGCCATGGCCGCGCTCGCGACGGCCGTGGTCCTCGCCGCCAGCGTGGCCATGGAACGCAGCGCGTCCACGCTCGGCGCCCGCTATGCGGTGCCGGGCATCATCACCGGCGGCATTGTCCTTGCCGCGGTCACCAGCATGCCCAACGCCGTCGCGGCCGTCTTCCTGGCCCGCCGCGGACAAGCCACGGCGACGCTCAGCGTGGCTTTCAACAGCAACACGCTCAACGTGCTGGCCGGCCTGCTCATCCCCGCCGTCCTCATCGGCGGCGCCCGCCTCGGCGGCGGGCTCCGCGTCGCCATCTGGTACGGCGCGCTGACCGTCGTCACCGCGCGCCTCGCCCTGGCCGGGCGGGGAATCAGCCGCCGCAGCGGCGCGCTGATCATCGCCGCTTACCTCGTTTTCGTTGCCACGGTCATCGCCGGCGCGGGGTAGCAGGCGGCGCGCCCTGCCGGGGCCGGCGCTCCGCTGCCCGGGCCCTGGGGAGGGCTCCCCTTGAGCGGAGCCGCCCGCGTAACGCACTCTCGGCAGCAATCAGCTGGCTGATGGGGCCAGCGAGCTCGCCGGCGTCTCCGGCTTCCGGGCATTCCGCCAGGTCGCCGGCGCCGGCTCGTTCGAGGGATCCACCGAGCTCGGGCTTGGCGTCCGGACGCGGCTGCCGTTCCGCGTCCGCTGCGCAACGGCCCCGGCAGCGACTCTCGGCTGGTGATCGACGTCGCGCACCACCGCTGACCCATGCCACGCTGCCCAGCAGTTCAGCCAGGCGTGGCCTTCGGCGGCAGGCACCGCAGGTCATCGGCGGTCAGCGTGCCGGTGGAAATGAGCAGGCGCGCCAGTTCCTCCAGGGCGCGCGGGCCGCGCAGCCCGGGGATGCCGAGGCGGGTGAATCGGTTCCTGATGTTCTCGCAGCGCTTGGCCACCGTGTGCGTCTGCCAGCCGATCCGCTCCGCGGTTTCCGCCGCGCTGCGCGGCGCGGGTGCGCCGGCATGCCGCCAGGTCAGGTAATCCTCGAACCGTGCGGCCAGCACCAGCCGGTCGCCGTCGCTGAGCGAGGGGCGGTAGTGGGTGCTGGTCACGATGCTCTCGGGCCTGGCCCGCCGCCGCTTCGCCGGGCGCGTCTCCGGCCCGGGGGCGTCGGCCACGTCCGGCGCATCGGGCACGTCGTCGAGATCGGGCAGCCGCAGCCGCAGGGTGTAGTCGCCCAGGCCCCCGTGCAGCCGGACCTTGATGTGCCACTGCTGCAGCGGCGCCCGCATGCCCGGCGGCAGGTCCACCCGGAATCCCAGGTCACCGGTCAGGTACAGCAAGGAAGATCCGCTGTCGTTATGCACCCACCACGAGTCGACGTGATAGCTGAAGCTCCCGGCATGGCGGGACAGCCCGCGGTCGTCGTAGGGCAGCACGACAGAGGACGTCGACGCCCGGCCGAACGTGAACGTCTCGCCCGGCCTGAGCCGCCACGTCCGCGTCTCGTACATGACGATCAGCAGCAACGACCGAATACCTTCCAGCGTCACCGTAGGTTCGCGTGATCACCGCGTCAACGCCCGCGCGAGCGCCAGAGCCAGCCGGGAGCGGGCGGGGAGCGGGCGGGGAGCGGGCGGGGAGCGGGCGGGGAGCGGGCGGGGAGCGGGCGGGGAGCGGGCGAGGCCATGTCAGGCGGTGAGCCGGATCCGGACGTACTGCCCGTCGCCCACCGGGGCCGGCTCGCCGGCCTGCGGATCACCGTCGAGCTCGCCCGCGCCGACGAACCCGACTGCCGTCGCCAGCGTCTCCCTGGCGATCAGCTGCTGATGCGCCCGCATCGACTCCTGCGCCGCCGGGGTTCCGGCGATGACCAGGCGGATCCGGTCGGACACGTCGAGCCCGGCCGAGCGCCTGGCCTGCTGCACGGCGCGCACCACGTCGCGGGCCAGGCCCTCGGCCGCGAGCTGCGGCGTTACCGCCGTGTCCAGCACGATGAACCCGCCGCCCGGCAGCAGCGCGGTCGCGCCCGCGCCGTCGGCCAGCACCGTCTCGACCGTGAACTCGCCGGGAGCGAGCTCGATCCCGCCGCAGGTCACCACGCCGGCCGGGGTCATGGACCAGTCGCCGGCCTTGCTCGCCCTGATCACCGCCTGCACGCCGGCGCCCAGCCGCGGGCCTGCCGCGCGGGCGTTGACGGTCAGCCGCCTCGACACGCCGATCCGCTGCGCCTCGGCGTCGGCGGCATCGAGCAGCGTCACCTCGCGCACGTTGACCTCATCGGCGATCAGCGCGGTGAAGTCGGCCAGCGACTCGGCATCCGTGGCCACCACCGTCAGCTCCGGCAGCGGCAGCCTGACCCGCAATCCGCCGGCCTTCCGCAGGGACGCCGCGGCCGAGCACACCTCGCGGGTGCGGTCCATCGCGGCGACCAGGCCCGGGTCGGACGGCAGCCCGGACACGTCCGGCCAGTCGGACAGGTGCACGGACCGCTCGCCGGTCAGGCCGCGCCAGATCTCCTCGGTGACCAGCGGCAGCAGCGGCGCCGTCGCCCGGCAGGTGACCTCAAGCGCGGTGTAGAGGGTGTCGAACGCCTGCCGCGCCACCGGCGCATCGGCGCCGGAGGTGCCCCAGAAGCGCTCGCGCGAGCGCCGGATGTACCAGTTGGTCAGCACGTCGACGAAGGCGCGGGCGGAGTCGCAGGCGCTGGCGACCTCGTAGTGGTCCAGCTGCCGCTGCACCGTCTCGGCGAACACGCGGAGCTTCGCCAGCAGGTACCTATCGAGCAGGTGGGACGGTGACGCGGCCGGCCCGGCCTGGTAGCCGGCCGCGTTCGCGTACAAGGCGAAGAAGTACCAGCTGTTCCACAGCGGGATGAGCACCTGGCGGACGCCATCCCTGATGCCCTGCTCGGTGACGACCAGGTTCCCGCCGCGCAGGATGGGCGAGGACATCAGGAACCACCGCATCGCGTCGGCCCCGTCCCGGTCGAACACCTCGCGCACGTCCGGGTAGTTGCGCAGCGACTTGGACATCTTCTGCCCGTCGGAGCCGAGCACGATGCCGTGACTCACGCAGGTCTCGAACGCGGGCCGGCCGAACAGGGCCGCCGCCAGCACGTGCATGGTGTAGAACCAGCCGCGGGTCTGCCCGATGTACTCGACGATGAAGTCGCCGGGGAAATGGTCCTCGAACCAGCCGGCGTTCTCGAACGGGTAGTGCACCTGCGCGAACGACATGGAGCCTGACTCGAACCAGCAGTCGAGCACGTCGGTGACCCGGCGCATGACCGACCTGCCGGACGGGTCATCCGGGTTGGGGCGGGTCAGCCGGTCGATCGCCGGGCGGTGCAGGTCGGTCACCTCGGCGCCGAAGTCCGCCCGCAGCTCGGCCAGCGAGCCGTAGACGTCGGTACGGGGGAACTCCGGGTTGTCCGACTTCCACACCGGGATCGGGCTGCCCCAGTACCGGTTGCGGCTGATCGACCAGTCGCGGGTGTTCTCCAGCCACTTGCCGAACTGGCCGTGCTTGACGTGCTCGGGCACCCAGGTGATCCGCTCGTTCAGCTTCAGCATCTCGTCCCTGATCGCCGTGGTGGAGACGAACCAGGACGTCACCGCCATGTAGATCAGCGGCTGCCGGCAGCGCCAGCAGTGCGGGTAGGGGTGGTCATAGGTCTCGCGCCGCAGCAGCACGGTGCCCTCGGTCGTGGAGCCGGCCGGAAGGCTCGTTCCACCTGAACGGCGGCCAGCGTCGCGGTCGGTCCGCTCCCGGAGGTGGCCGACAATCGCCTGGTTGGCGTCAAAGACATGCAGGCCGGCGTAGTCGGTGACCGGGTAGGTGAACTTGCCGTCCGGGCCGACCGGCACGACGGGCACGATCCCGTGGGCGTCGGTGAGCAGCTTGTCCTCCTCGCCGAAGGCCGGCGCGATGTGCACCACGCCGGTCCCGTCCGCGGTGGTGACGTACTCGGCGTGCAGCATCAGGTGCGACTTCGGGTGCCCGGTGAAGTAGCTGAACGGCGGCGTGTAGCGCAGCCCGACCAGGTCGGCGCCCTTGCACCGGCGGATGATCCTGGTGCCGGCGTCCTCGCCAAGCTCGCGCGCGTAGGCGGCCAGCCGGGCCTCGGCCAGCAGGTAGCGCTCGGGGCGCCCGGTGAAATCGGACTCGACCACGACGTAGTCGACGTCGCCCCGCACCGCCATCGCCAGGTTGGCCGGCAGGGTCCACGGCGTCGTCGTCCAGATCAGCGCGAGCTCGCCGGTCTCCAGCCGGAGGCCGACCGTGACGGCCGGGTCCCGGCGCATCTGGTAGACGTCGTCGTCCATCCGCAGCTCGTGCGCGGACAGCGGCGTCTCGTCGTTCCAGCAGTACGGCAGGCAGCGGAAGCCCTCGTAGGCCAGCCCCTTGTCGTGCAGCTGCTTGAA
>Ga0137366_10001496_pt1 | contig 17326 bp, 14 predicted proteins | sample SagtaG_8_FD_104938 | JGI IMG/M metagenome (GOLD analysis project Ga0137366, IMG submission 104938) | Vadose zone soil microbial communities from Sagehorn Ranch, Mendocino, California, USA - Sage1_L_60_16 metaG | ecosystem: Environmental > Terrestrial > Soil > Vadose zone | place: USA...
ACCGGGCGTAATGCTACGAAGAACGGCTTCTCCAAGCGCTTTCTCTTTAACGCGCGCAATGAATCTCTTGGCGACTTGAAAATCGACATCGGCTTCTAGCAAAGCCAGGCGTACCTGGCGCAAAGCGGCGTCGATGTTCGATTCGCTGATCGTACCGTGCCCACGCAGCTCTTTGAAGACGTCCTGGAGTTTGTCAGAGAGTTGGGAAAACATGATGCCAAAAATTAGACGTTGCGACGCATGAACTCAGGGGTAGCGCACGCGCCTTTGTGCGGTGGTGAGCACGTGCTCGCGTTCTCGCGCGACTATTTCTTAGGCGTCGCTATCGGCGAGGTCGCCGCTCCCGAGGCACCTTCTTCAATTCCGAAAGTCCAATGAGCTTCGACCTTTTTCCCCTGAGATTTCGCGCTGATAATCACGCTGCACGATTTCTCGTGCAACTTCTGCGTCACCTGATATGAGACTGTGCCCGACTTCGGATCGTAGCTCGCAGGAACAACGCCGAGACCGCTCACGCGCATTTGCATACTGCCAGGCTCGATCTGACCAATAGCGCTGAGGTTGGCCTTGATTAGCGGCAGCGCGGTACGCACCGTTTCGCCGTCTGCCGGCTGCGTCGAGAGATCCTTCGCGCCAACTTCAGCCACCGCTGCAGCGCCACCAGTTGAGGTCCCGATCATTTTCACCGCATCTTCAAACACCTTCGGTTTGTTCGCCTCGATAGCATAACGACCGATTGAATCGAGCGGCGACGTAAACGTGATGGGCTGGCCGTAAACCGTAAACATCGCCTCGTAGCCGGACTTTCGGGCAATATCTTTAACGTGCTCGTTGTAATTCCCAAACGGCACCGCAAAGCAATTCACTTTGATGCCCAGACGCTGCTCGAGGAGTTGCTTGGAGCCCACTACTTCGTTTTGCATCCATTCCTCATACTGGGGGCCCGTCAATTTTGTCCGGGTCCTTTTTCCGCCGGGATTGGCTATCATTATGTTGTGGCCCTCACGCAAGTCCTGATGCGTCGCGGTATGCCCCTCAATGTCCACGCCATTGTCACGCATATCAGCAAGCTGTTCCCACGTGATCGCTTCCCCGCCGCCTAACGACCCACCGCGCACGCCTTCGGTGTAAATGAACATGGTAAACGGGTAGCCATATTTCTTCATGATCGGCCACGCGACTTCGTATTGGGATTTCCAGCCATCATCGAAGGAAACGACCGCGCATCGCGGCGGGATATTCTTTTCGCCTCGTTTCCAGGCGAGCAGATCCTGCATGGGAATCACGGTGATGCCGCGGTCCTTTAGTTCCTTCATCTGAGCTTCAAACGCGGCAGGCGTGATCTCGGTTCCGGGATAGCGGATCTTGTCCACCAAACGGTGATAACAAAAAATAATTACCTGAGCGGTTTGATCGACAACCGGCTTGGTAATCTTCGGAGACGCCGCTGCGACCGGGGTGGAAACGCCAGCGGGCGTTGGTGATGAAGCACTCGCCTGCTGCGAGCTTGGGGAGACACTTTCCTGCTTCTTGCACATCGAAAGGTTCAGCGCCAGAAACAAGGGGAGGATCGCAAATCGGATTATCATAAAAGAAGTAAACGCATTAAGCACGGTAGCACAAAACACAAGTGCTTTTTCCGGCTGCGGTCAATAGACAGCCTCTCAGCCAATTACGTTGTATTGTTTAAGCTTCGCGCGAAAAAATTTTTGGTAGAAGACGTATTTTTTGCTATTAGAACAGAATGCCGCGCCAGGTCACTCGTCTCGCTACAATCGCTTTTTTCGCTTCGTTAGCTGCTTGCAGTACCGTCACGACTACCGGGGTCAAAAACACAGGTAAAACGTTCAATACCGTGGTAGTGGACGCGGGACATGGCGGTAAAGATAGCGGCGCATATCGCCGCTACGGTCCGCCTGAGAAGATGATTGCCCTCGATGTCGCCCAGCGCCTGAACCGAAAGCTCCGCGAATCTCAGTTGAAAACCGTGATGACCCGTAACTCGGATGTCTTTATCGAATTGAACGATCGTGTGGCTATCGAGAATGCGCAGAAAAATGCAATTTTTGTCAGCATTCACTTCAACGATTCGCGCAAGCGCCGGATTCGCGGATTCGAAACGTACTATCATTCGGGCCCCTCATTCGATCTGGCGAGCCAGATCCAGTCAAAATTGATGACCATCCCGAATTCCGCAAATGGAGGCGTGCACACGGCAAATTTTCGTGTGCTGCGCCTGGCAAGCTGTCCCGCGGTGCTGGTGGAATGCGGATACTTGAGCAATCGCTCAGAGGGCAACAAGACGCGTGATTCGGAATATCGCGAACTACTCGCTGACCGAATAGCGGAAGCGATCGTGGAGCAACGCTTCGGCTCCGGTGTTTACCGTGCGTCAGCGCAGGTGGCGCAATCGCAGTCACAGCCAGAATCTCCCAGCGGGGGCACGGGCCCCGCGCCGTCCACTGGACATCGCTAGAATTCCTTTCCGCGTTCTTCGCGCCCGATTGCTGCGAGTAACATCAACACCAAAAAGATTACCAGCGTAAAAAGCGCGAGCGCCTTTGCATAATCCGGATGGCCGCTTGCGTCACGGAAATGGTCGGCCAACCGGGCTTCAACAACAGCGGTGTTGGCGGCGAATAAGTTTCCAAGTTGATACGCGACCCCGGGAAAGGTCCCGCGCACTGCGCCGGGCGAAAGTTCATTCAAATGTACAGGGACGATTCCCCAGGCGCCCTGCACCATGAATTGCATGGCAAATCCGCCGATGACCAGAAGCGCGAAGCCCGGTGGAAAAACCCAGAGAGGAATAAGGATTATACCGAATATCGCAGTCAAAATAATCGAGCGACGGCGTCCCCATTTTTGCGACAGATGGCCAACCACTGTGCCGCCGCAGATTGCACCAACAGCGTAAATGATCCCGGTCGCGGCCTTCTGCGTCACGCCATAATGGCGTTGTTCACCGAGAAAAGTTTGGTACATGTCCTGGGTCCCATGAGACATGGCGTTGAACGCGGTCATCAATAAAATCACGTAAACAAAGAGAACCCAGTGGCGCTTTAGTACAACCAGCAGATCGGTCCAAAAATCAGTCGTCTCGCGCTGCCGCTGCACCCAAACTGGCGATTCGGGCACCCGCGCACGGATGTACAGCACAAGAAACGCAGGCAGCGCTCCTGCTACAAACAGGCCGCGCCATCCGAAGACGGGAAACACGATCCAATACACAACGGCCGCAAGCAGATAACCAAACGCATAACCTTGTTGTAAAATTCCCGAGAACAATCCGCGCGCTGCAGTCGGCAACGTCTCCATTGCCAGCGACGCGCCCAGTCCCCATTCTCCGCCCATGCCGATTCCGTAAAGCGCCCGGAAAATCAGCAGCCAGGTGTAGTTCGGAGAAAACGCGGTGAGCAATTCCATGACAGAATAGAAAATGATGTCGATCATCAGGGGGATGCGCCGTCCGAACCGGTCGCCAAGCAATCCGAAGATGAACGCACCCAACGGGCGCATCGCCAGTGTAAGCGTGATCGCGTAAGTCAGCTCGGCGATGCTCGTCCCAAAGTCGCCTGCCATCGGCGCGATCACGAACGTGAGCAGGAAAAAATCGAACGCATCGAGTGCCCATCCCAGGAAGCAGGCCAGGAATGTGTTCCGTTGATTGCGATCGAGCGACCTGAAGAGCTGCACCGCCTCCATGGCGCACTGAGCTAATCGTCACACGCAGGGAAGTCGAGAGAATTGCTGGACCCGACAGCAAAGCCGTAATCGCAACAAACTCGACAGGTGCCGGATCCCGATAAGCGTTGACATCCCAAGGCGCGGCCGTATAGCGTCGGGAGGTTACAGCCGCAACGAAACTCTCTCTTCGATTCCGTCCGGGATCCTGCGCTGCATCTAAGATTAGCGTTCAACATAAAATCAGAGAGAAAAAAATTCATGAAATCAATCGTCAGTATTATTGTCATTACATTATTGAGCCTGTTGCCTGTGACATTTGTTCGGGCGCAAGACACTCCAAAGGCTGCAAGCGAAAAGCGTTCCACAATCGCCGGGGTCGGTAAACGAACCGATGTTTATCACGTCCATTTCACCAAGGCTGCACTTGGCAAAGCCGTCCAGTTAGGCGATTGGCTCAAGACGCCTAATCCCAAGGACCCGATTCCAGGACATTTCATTGTCCTCCGTCACCAGGATGGCGACGCTTGGGATTACGTGGTCATTACCCACCTCGGTACCAAAGCGACCGTAGATGCTGCAGGCACGGCCGTGCCTGCGGACAAGCGTGACTTGAGCGAGTGGCACACCGATACCTTTGTCAGTGGTCCTTCATGGGAAGAATTCAGCCGCGCCATGGGTATTGGCGGCGACTCACCATCCAAAACTGCGGGCTCGGTTTACTCCGTGTCATATTATCGCCCGGCTCCTGGTCACCGCGAGGAGTTGGAAAAGATGTTGAGCGAAGCACCGAGCGGGACAGGCGACACGACTGCCGGCAATGTTTTGATGCAGCACTTGGAAGGCGCAGACTGGACCTTCCTAAGCATCGCTCGCTACAATTCATGGGACGACTTTGCCACCGGGGAAAAAAACGCTGTGGCCCAGACTACGAAGAAGGATAGTCCCTGGTTCCGTTTGCGCGACCATACCGCATTTCATACGGACACTCTCACCGATCGTATTGCTCCGTAAGCTAACGCGATGTTTCATTTGATGCGCGACTAAGGGCGATTAGGCCTCGATCGCGCAACGACAGCTCGCCTCTGAATCTTGCCGGGCGCGAATGCTGTATTCACTTTAGGCATTCGCACTCTTTTGACATTCGGTTCTTGCCATTCACTCTCAAGAAGCCGACCAACTTTCCCATGGTTGGGCTCGATTACCGCCAGGAGCAAGAGCATACGTAGGACCATAGCAACACATCTACGCATCATGATGCGTCAATTTGTTACTTGATTCCCGAGGGAAACGCTCTTTAGTTCCCGGACAATCATGGCTACAAACGATCTTCATCCTCTGGAAGCGCTCCTGAGTGAACGCATCGTCTTACTCGATGGCGCAATGGGCACAATGATCCAGCACTACAAGCTGTCCGAGGCGGAATATCGAGGAGAACGGTTCGACGATTGGAAAGGCAAAGACCTCAAGGGCAGCCTGGAACTGCTCAATCTAACCCGGCCGCAAGTCGTAGAGGAAATTCACACCGCTTATCTCAATGCCGGCGCTGACGTTGTCGAGACGAACACGTTCAGCGGAACAACCATAGGCCTGAACGATTTCCTGTTTCAGGCCGAGCCGACGCGTGGTCGCAAAGATCAGGAATTCTTTCAGCGCGTGGTGGACAATGCCGATTTTCGCGAGCTCGTTCACGAAATTAATTTTAAAGCCGCTCAGATCGCGCGTCGCGCCGCGGATCGCGTCGCGAATGAAACCGGACAGCAACGATTTGTCGGCGGATCAATGGGACCGCTTCCTGTGGCAGGTTCGATTTCACCTGACGTAAATGATCCGGCATTTCGCGCGGTCTCATTCGATCAACTTCGGCAAACTTACTTCGACGAAGCCAAAGCCCTGCTCGAAGGCGGTGTCGATCTATTCATTGTCGAAACGATTTTCGACACACTCAACGGAAAAGCAGCACTGTTCGCCATCGCGGATGCTCTGGAAAAAATCGGACGCAACGTGCCGTTGATGATCTCGGGCACTGTGATTGACAAATCCGGCCGAAACTTGAGCGGGCAAACCGTCGAAGCATCGCTCATATCGATCGCGCACGCGGAGCCGCTCATCGTCGGTTTGAATTGTTCACTCGGTCCGGATGAAATGGAACCGTTCGTGGAAGAGCTGGCGCGCGTTTCGCCATACTACATGAGCGCATATCCAAACGCGGGTCTGCCGGATCCCCTCTCGCCGACCGGTTTTCCAGAAACAGCAGAAACTTTCGCCCCCAAAGTCGCGAAGTGGGCAGAGAACGGCTGGCTCAACATGATGGGTGGTTGCTGTGGCACAACGCCGGATCACATTCGAGCGCTGGCAAAACTAACGCAGAAATTCTCACCGCGCGCTGTGGAAAGAACAATCAGCTACACATGATTCTGCGACTTTCCGGGCTCGAACCGTTAAACATTACGCCGGAGTTCGGCTTCGTTGTAATCGGCGAGCGTACCAATATCACGGGATCGCCGAAGTTTTCGAAGCTGATTCTCGCGGGCGATTTCGACGGCGCGCTCGCTGTAGCGCGCCAGCAGGTGCAGGGCGGCGCGAACCTTCTCGACGTGAACATGGACGAAGGGATGATCGACTCGGAGGCGGCCATGGTCCGCTTCCTGAATCTGATCGGCAGTGAACCGGAAATAACGCGGATCCCAATTGTGATCGACAGCTCGAAGTGGAGTGTCATCGAGGCAGGGCTCAAATGCTTACAGGGAAAAGCGGTGGTGAATTCCATCAGCCTGAAAAACGGCGAAGAAGACTTTCTCCGGCAAGCCCGGTTAATCAGGCGATATGGCGCTGCCGCCATCGTGATGGCGTTCGATGAGCAAGGCCAGGCCGACAATTTTCAGCGAAAAATCGAGATATGCGCGCGCGCCTACGAGCTCTTGACCAAACAGGCAGGTTTGCCTGCAAGTGACATTATCTTCGATCCAAACATTTTGACGGTCGCTACGGGGCTCGATGAACATCGGAACTACGCGGTCGATTTCATCAAAGCGACGCAATGGATCAAAAAGAATCTTCCTGGTGCGCGCGTCAGCGGCGGCGTGAGCAACATTTCATTTTCGTTTCGCGGGAACAACACAGTGCGCGAAGCAATGCATGCCGCGTTTCTTTTCCACGCCATTCGCGCAGGTCTCGACATGGGAATTGTCAATGCCGGACAACTGGCGGTGTACGAGGAAATCGAGCCCGAACTACGAGAGCGCGTCGAAGACGTGCTGTTGAACCGGCGGGACGATGCGACCGAACGGTTGGTCGATTTTGCAGAAAACGTCAAAGCGAAAGATAAAACTCCAGTTGCCGACAAAGCTTGGCGAAAAGAACCTGTCGAAGAGCGTCTGAAACATGCGTTGGTTAAAGGCATCGTCGACTACATCGACACCGATACGGAAGAAGCGCGTCAAAAATGCAAACGACCCCTCGATGTGATTGAGGGGCCGCTCATGTCCGGGATGAGCGTGGTTGGCGACTTGTTCGGCTCCGGCAAGATGTTCCTGCCGCAGGTTGTGAAGAGCGCGCGGGTAATGAAGAAAGCTGTCGCTTATTTGTTGCCGTTCATGGAAGCGGAAAAATCCGCGGGCGCGAAACCGCAGGGACGCATCGTGATGGCAACGGTGAAGGGCGACGTGCACGATATCGGCAAAAACATAGTCGGGGTAGTGCTGCAATGTAACAACTACGACGTTGTCGATCTTGGGGTAATGGTGCCGGCCGCAAAAATTCTGGAAACAGCGCGAGAAAAACAAGCGGACGTAATCGGCCTGAGCGGCCTGATTACGCCGTCGCTGGACGAGATGGTGCATGTCGCGCAGGAGATGGAGCGCGAAGGATTTCGTTTGCCGCTGTTGATCGGCGGGGCGACCACGAGCCGGGCGCACACCGCGGTGAAGATCGCGCCGCATTACCAGGCAAGTACTGTGCACGTTCTGGACGCCTCGCGCGCGGTTGGTGTTGTCAATTCGCTCCTGAACGAAGAACTCAAGTCCGCCTTCGATAAGAAAACGCGCGAAGACTACGAACGCTTGCGCCGGGAGCATTCGGCAAGAACACAGCGAAAGAATTTGCTGACGCTCGAAGAAGCACGCGCAAACCGGACGCCGATTGGTTGGAGCGACTATGTTCCAACTAAACCGGAATTTTTGGGCGTCCGCGTTTACCAAACTGCGGGATCCGCTCAGGACGACACCGTACGCTCCTTTTCACTGCGGACGCTGGCCGAGTACATCGATTGGTCGCCGTTTTTTCACGCCTGGGAATTGCGCGGGCGTTATCCCGCGATTTTTGAAGACCCCAAGGTTGGCAAACAAGCGCGCGAACTTTTCGATGATGCGCAGAGCCTTCTTGATCGGATCGTCGCAAAAAATCTGCTCGTCGCGCGCGGTGTTCATGCTCTTTGGCGAGCAAACTCAGTCGGCGATGACGTGGATCTTTATGCTGATGACGATCGCACGAAGAAGCTGGCCACGTTTTACTTCCTCCGCCAGCAAATACAAAAGCCGGCCGATCAATTCAACCACTGCCTAGCCGATTACATTGCGCCAGTTTCAGATCCGCAATCCGCAATCCCCAATCCCCAATTGGCCGATTATCTTGGCGGTTTTGCGGTTTCCGTTCACGGTGCAGACGAAGTCGCGGAGGAATTCAAACAGCAGCATGATGATTACAGCGCCATCATGACCAAAGCGCTGGCAGATCGATTAGCTGAAGCGTTTGCCGAGTATCTGCACCAACAAACACGGATTGCATGGGGATTCGGGCGCGACGAACAGCTGTCTCATGCCGATCTAATTCGCGAAAAATATCGCGGTATCCGGCCGGCTGCCGGGTACCCCGCGTGTCCCGATCACGCGGAGAAGCGAACATTGTTCGATTTGCTGGATGCTGAGCACAATGCTGCCGTTAGGCTGACCGAATCGTTTGCAATGCATCCTGGTGCGAGCGTGAGCGGACTTTATTTTTCGCATCCCGAGGCGAAATATTTTGGGGTCGGACAGATTGGGCATGATCAAGTCGTGGATTATGCGACGCGGCGCGGCGAATCGGTGCCCGCAGTGGAAAAGCGATTAGCGCCTAATTTGGATTACAACGTCTGATGCGATCAAACGTCGGGGCGAGAGGATTTGAACCTCCGACCTCGTGGTCCCAAACCACGCGCTCTACCAAGCTAAGCTACGCCCCGTGCTCCGGCCTGGTTCTTTATCATGGATAGCGCCTTCCCGCATCCCGAAATTCAGTTACATTGCGGACGAAACTGGGAATGAAAACATACGGCTTAATCGTTTCAGCGACACTAATTGGCGTGGCGTTGATGCTGCACGGACAGGACGCCGCTCCGCCGAATGTGGATCTTTATGAGGAGCAAAACCAGCTGGAACCAACGCCCTCGCCTGAGCCTCCTAATGGCCCCGAACTGCGCGAGATATCGCAGCTTGACCAGAATTTTTCAAAACCGAGATCCCTCGGGCCGCAAGCGGACGAATTGCGCGTGCACAAAGAATGGCGGCAACTGAAAAATCGGACAGTGAATGACCCAGAGGTACAGTCAGCCAAGGCGTATGCGCAGTCTGCACGGACCGATCTGGAAAAGCGAAACCGACTCCGCAATTACTACAACGTCTATTACGAACGCATGTCGGCACTCGCTACGACTCCGGAACTCAAGCTGGCACTACAGGCATTAAAGACGTCTCATCAGAGTGTCCTAGCTCAGCCAAACGTGAGACCTACCCCAAATACCGCTACGCCCTCGCCAACCCGATCGGGGACACCCGCGCCCAAGAAGCCCGCACCGAAGCACAAGAAGAAACAGAAAAGTCACAAGCGGTTTTGATTAGCGACCTTGCCAGCCCATAGTCATTGCAGTATTCCTAACCGCATCTTGTTTGCGGCGCGTTCGTCTAGTGGTTAGGACACAGCCCTCTCAAGGCTGGTACACGGGTTCGACTCCCGTACGCGCTGCCAACTCTAAAATCAAAGTAAGTCATCGCAACGGGCAGCGGGTTAGCAGCAAAAGCTGACTGCGTTTGTGGAACTGGAATCAGCGATCCCGCGTCTTTCGATAGGCGAGCACAACCACCAAGATGCAAATCGCCAGCGGAGAGAGAGCGAGGATGGCGCGCGGGATCATGCGGGGGTGCGCCCGTGCAGACTTTGACGGGCATCAACAAAAAGTACATTCGGAAATCGGATCGACGGCGCGCGTATGCGTACCACAGCATTCTAGCGCGATCGTGAGAAGGCGGCGGACTTCGTAAACGTTTCGTGCAGATGTAGCCGCGCTTTCAACGGGTTGCCTATCGGACATGGCGCACCAGCCCATGCGGTAAAATCGGAGACGGAGTCCGTGTTCTTTCGCAAACTGGGCGTTCTTCGCCTCGCGATCCTTCTGATTGAGTGGCCAGATGCGGGTTAATTTAAATTCGTAAACGGCGCACTGTTCGCCACATTCCAATTCGCAGTGGATTTGGGCTGCGGGCGCACTCATTATGAATAGGAATCGTCGATGACATGCTCGCCCGGACGGACTCGCGAAGCGGGTCGGGGATTGCAAACGACGGAAATCAAAAACGATTCTAGCGCGATCCTGCAAAGCGGGCCGGTAGGTTGAGGCAACGCCATGGTTGAATCGTCAAGGGCAAGCGCATATCATGTCCACCGCGTGAACTTCGCCGTCGTTCCTGACCGGTTGATGTACGACACCAGATCGCCGCGTACCTTCATCACGATTACGAACATGGTTTTCCATTGATCCGCAGCCTGCGAGCATCAGCCCAACGGTCAACACCAGTATTGTTTTCATTTGTGCTTTCCTTGTTGATTGTGGCCGGATGATTCGCCGTCAGGCAATCAAAAACGATTCTAGCGCGATCCTGGGAAGCGGAAAGCGTTTCGCCTTGTCTGAAAGATTTTGCCTTTCGTTCTTCAACAGAGCGATGAACGAGCACATCGGTTCCGGACACATATTTGCCTGCGAACCCGCAGCACCAAGCTATGATCATAATGGAACCCCATATACTATGATACTATGAGCGGCTTCTTCGAGGAGTTGCAGCGACGGAAGGTTTACCGTGTCGCCGCCGCTTACATCGTCGCCGCGGGATTCTTGATTCAAATCTCCTCCGCAGTGTTTCCAGCGTGGGAATTGCCGAATTGGAGTTTGCGGCTCGTGATCGCGCTTTTGTTAATCGGTTTTCCGATCGCGCTTCTCCTCGCATGGGCATACGACATCACGCCGCAAGGAATTAAGAGCACGCCAAAAACGCCAGGAGCCCATCGGCGACGAAATCTCATTTTGCTCATCGTCACCGCTGTAATCGTGTCCGCTTCCGCCGGATTTTTTCTTTTGCCAGGGGCCGCCTGGCATAAGGTCGACAAATCAGTCGCGGTCCTGCCCTTTCAAAATTTGAGCAGCGATCCAGAGAACGCTTATTTCGCTGACGGCATCCAGGAAGAAGTCCTGACGCGCCTGGCTAAAATCGCGGATTTGAAAGTAATTTCCCGCGCTTCGACGCAACAGTATCAGAGTAAACCAGGCAATCTGGCTGAGATCGCTACGCAGCTTGGTGTAGCGAACATCCTTGAGGGTAGCGTCCAGAAGGCAGGCAATCAGGTGAGAGTCAATGTTCACCTGGTTAATGTGCAAACCGGCTCGCAGCTCTGGGCCGAGACGTATGATCGAAAGTTGAGTGACATCTTTGCCGTCGAAACCGAGATCGCGAAAGGAATAGCGGAATCGTTGCAAGCGACGCTGACCGGTCGTGAAGAGCAAGCACTGGCTGCCAACCCCACAAACAATCCGGAAGCTTACGACGCTTACTTACGCGGGCTGGCTTTTGAAGCGCGCAGCAACTACTCGAGCGATGCCCTGTTCAAAGCCATCGATTTTTATGACCTGGCGGTGCGGCTTGACCCGAATTTTGCGCTTGCCTGGGCGCGACTTTCTGGTGCGCACGCGCTTCTTTACTTTAATCGCAACGACACAACTGCCGCTCGCCGCGATGCGGCCAAAGAAGCTTTGGAAAACGCGCAGAAACTGCAGCCAAACTCGCCCGAAACCCTGCTCTTCCTAGGTTATTATCAGTATTGGGTGCTGCACGATTATGGGTTGGCTAAAGCCACGTTCACGCGCGTCAGCAAAATGTTGCCAGGTAACAGCGAGGTCTCATACGCCCTCGGGGCAATCGCGCGACGCGACGGACATTGGGCTGAAAGTGTTGCCTATTGGGAACGGGGCCTCGCCCTCGATCCGCGGAATACTGTGTTGCTGACCGAAGTGGCATTTACTTACGCCGCGCTTCGACAATTTCCGACAGCCATAAAGCTTTACGATCGCGCACTCGATATTCTCCCTAATGAGTTGTACTTAATGGCGTCAAAAGCCAGCGTCTACCAGGCCGAAGGTAACCTGCAGGAATCCGCTAAGTTGCTGGTCCATGTAACCGCGGAAACGAATTCGGACCCGGCCGTTCGGGTCAAACTCGCCCAATTGAGACTTGAAAGAAATCAGACTGAGGCCACCCGGTTTGTGCAACCCCGACAAACTCGACTCCACTTTGCTTCTCCGATTGACAAGGGCATCAACCAGGGCGGGCTAGCATTGATCCAGCGCGTTGCTGGAGACACCGCTCAGGCAAAAGCTTCCGCTGAACAGGCGCGCAACACGCTTGAGCCGCTCAGCAAGGATCAACCAGACAACGCCTTCGTTGCGGCAGCGCTGGCGGTGGCTTACGCCATGCTCGACGAGAAGGACTCAGCCCTCAACGAAGCGCAGCGTGCAATCACGCTTGTGCCGAGTAGCAAAGATCGACTGTCCGGGCCCGCCTTCGAAGAGAACCTAGCGCTAGTTGAGATGATACTTGGCGAGAATAGTCGTGCGATCTCAACTCTCACGCGGTTGTTACAAACGCCGTATGGTGGCTGGCTTTATAGCCCAGCGCCCATCACGCCGGCGCTTTTAAAACTCGATCCAATCTGGGACCCGTTGCGCGCCGATCCCGCTTTCCAGAAGCTGTGCCAGGAACCTAGCCGTCACTGATCCACCGATCATCACCGTTACCGACAAAGCGTTATCGACATAGGCTAAAAGATCAAACAAACAGCCGAAGTCACCTTCCTGTTTGTGCAGCATCGGAGATTCACCCAATGATAGCGATGCGCGTGGATTAAGAACCTCTTTACTACTTGTTAGGGTCCGCTCTATCGCGTGTGCGTCTCGGCCACGTAGCCTCCTTTATTCAATGTAGAGATAATCGCCAGTGCAAGCGCGAGAGTGACCATACTTAGGGTACGCGACTGTGTTGCGGGACCGGATCAGATCCTGCTTACCAAGTTGGGCCGCATCGGAGTCCGAAATGATGCAACGCACTGCGAGGGGAGGAGCCAGGAATTAAACGGGGACTTAACCTGGCGTGGTGTTTATGAATTAGCGCGGCACTCCAATAACCGCCTCTCCGCACCCTCGTGCAGCTCGCAGTGGTCGCCTGATTATTTCGTTTGCAACGAGGAATGCGGCTGCACGCGTTCCTGCAAAAGACGTCCGATGATTTTAACCGAAAAGGCGTAGCTGCGTCGTCGATCTTTGAAATGACGCGCACGAAAGCTTCGGACGTGCGCACATTCGGTTGCGCCGACAGGAGACGGCAAACATTGAAGAGATTTGCTCGGCAAAGATGCCTTCCCCGGTCATGCGCGTGTGCCATTGGGAATTATTCAGCTGGTTGCCTCGTAAATCGCGGATGCGCCCCAGAACCTTCTCTTTGCGCTCGGGAAAATGTTCCGCGAGCCAGTGTTCAAACAACGGCGCGACCGCCCACGGCAGGCGGACAATTGTGTATGCGGCAAATTGCGCGCCGGCTTTTGCGCAGGCGTCGACGATGTTCGGAACTTCATGATCGGTGAGCCCCGGGATGATTGGTGCAACCATCACACCTGTTGGAATTCCTGCACTGCGAAGTTGTCGGATCGCATCGAGGCGCCCTCCAGGTGACGACGTCCGCGGCTCGAGTACGCGCTGCAAATTCGAGTCTAGCGAAGTAACCGAAACATTTACGGCCACTGCGTTATGCGCCGCGAGGTCGCGTAACACATCGATGTCCCGTGTAACCAGATGGTTCTTTGTGATGATTGCCACCGGATTGCGAAATTTGGCGAGCACTTCGAGGCAGCCGCGCGTTATACGGAGTTTTCGCTCGACGGGTTGATATGGGTCTGTCACGCCGCTCATCACCAGCGTCTGCGGCTGCCAACGAGGCAATTCCAGTTCAGCGCGCAATAACTCAGCTGCATTTGTTTTCACCATGATCTTGCTTTCGAAATCGAGTCCGGCGGAAAAACCGAGATATTCGTGTGTTGGTCGCGCGTAACAATAGATACAGCCATGCTCGCAGCCTCGATAAGGATTCAGGCTTGTCTCAAACCCGACATCAGGACTGTTGTTGCGAGTGATGAGCGATTTGGTTTCATCGTGAAAATATTGGGTTCCATGTCGTGGCCGTTCTTCCGTTTCAAGATCAACGTCGACTACGTCGGGGTCATTTAGATCGACATGCAGCTTTTCAAACCGATTTGCCGGGCTCCAGGATGCGCCACGTCCGCGAATGGTTGTGCGGCTTTGCGGCGTCTCGCTGACGACAGGCCGGAATTTCTTCGTCATGTAATAAGTTCACATGAACATACTCCGCTGTCGAGCCAATCTTGTCACTACCGCAAAAGTCTATCACTCCAGCACTCCATCAGTGAACCGCTGCGTTATTTCACTTGGCGTATTGGAGTAATGCGGTAATGAATTTGCGACCGCGAATGCGCGCCTGATCCGGAGGGGTGGCAGAGCGGTTGATTGCGCCGGTCTTGAAAACCGGAAGGCCCAAAGGTCTCGTGAGTTCGAATCTCACCCCCTCCGCGCTTTAAGTCCTATTCTTACTTTTGCTTGCACTCTTCGATTTTTAACGAGCCCGGTCCTGACCTGAACTGTGAACGCCGATCAGCGATCCGTGATTACTGGGTTCGCGCGCGAAAAAACGCCAAACCAGGGCGGCGCATAGAATCCCCAGCACTGCCGCGCCCACAACATCGGACAAGTAATGCGCACCGAGGTACATTCGGGAGAACCCGATCAGAATTGGGATCGGCAAACAGGCGAGTCCTACCCGCCGGCGCACGAAAACCAAAACACCAAAAAACGCGGTCGACGCTAGAACGTGACCGGATGGAAACGCGTGATATTTCGTACTGAAACGCGGACCACCCCAGCGCAGCTCCGATTTCACAGACGGGCGGGCCCTTGGAACCGTGCGTTTGATGACAGTGCCAGCAACCCCTGCGATTGCCATTGCCAGCAACATCGACAAAAAAACGCGCAGCCATTTTTTGCTGTGGCGTCGCCAGGCGATTCCTAAAAGGAGTAATCCAAGCGCAACGTGCGAAGGCCAGTCACCGAACCGGCTGACGTTGCGCATGAAGTTGCGCATCATGGGGCTTTGATGCTGCGCCATGAAATCACGCACTGCACCGTCGAAATGAAATGCAATTGCGATCGCTATCGCTGCAATGACGATTCCGATCACCCAATAAAAAACGGCGGCACGCTTCACAATAAAGTTCCCGTCAGTTTTAGCGGGCGTTATTTTGAGCGCGCTCTTGAAATCCGCAATACGCAATTCTGTCCTTCTGTTTTTCGGCTCGGTCCTTTTCCATCTGGCCGGTACATGGAGCTTGCCGCTGATCGATCGCGACGAGCCGCGTTTCGCGGAGGCATCACGGGAAATGATCCAGCGCGCAGATTACGTGGTTCCTTACTTCAACAATCAGCTACGACTCGACAAGCCTCCCCTCGCCTATTGGGCACAAGTGGCAAGCTACCGGATCTTTGGTGAAAACGATTTCAGCGCGCGTTTTCCATCTGCAATCGCAGCCGCCCTGACGGCATTGGTGATCGTTGCCTGGGGCTACCGCATTGGCGCGGCCCCAGTTGGCTGGTGGGCGGCGATCATTTTCACGCTGTCGCTACAGACTTTTGTTCATGCAAAAGCCGCCGTCGCCGATATGTGGCTCGTATTGTTTATGACGTTGGCGCATTGGGCCGGATATGAGCTCATTTGCCGGAGGCAAACGTCCAACTCCGATAAATCGCGAGCAGACGCTCCACGCCCAACGTCCAACATCCAACGGAGATGGTGGTGGATATTTTACCTCTCGCTGGCGCTCGGTTTTCTAGCGAAAGGACCGATCGCATGGATACCGCTGCTCACTGTTGGGGCGGCAATTATCCGTACGCGAGATTGGCAGTTGGGCCGGAATTTCAAATTCCTGCGTGGAATTTTGCTGATGCTTGCAGTTGTTGCGCTCTGGGGAATCCCAGCGCTGATTCAAACTCACGGCGAATTCTTCGCGATTGGAATCGGGCGGCATGTCATTGGCCGGTCGCTGGCCACGATGGAAGGTCACGGCGCGAGTTCGTTTGGAGTGTATCTACTGCTTTTGCCGTTCTACTTTGTGACAGTCTTCGTCAGTTTTTTTCCCTGGTCGATCAAGTTGCCGTGGTTGATCCGGCAATTGTGGAGGCAAAAGAAGACTGGGATCGCGGATTCCACGTACAGCGGGAACGAAATCGATAATTATCTCCCTACAGGCGTCGCGATCATTTTTGTGATCTTCACACTGGTTAGCACGAAGCTGCCCCATTATACCCTGCCGGCTTTTCCTTTGCTCGCGCTCTTGCTTGCGCGGCATTGGCGAGGAGCAGCGACTGTTAGAAATCACGCCTCCTCGTTTCGAACCATCGCTACCAGTGCGGCGTGTGTCTGGATCGCGATTGCTTTGGTGGTTCCCCCGCTGGTTGCGCGGTTTTTTCCCGCCTACCAGCTTTTTCGGGAATCACGTGCGTATTTACAGCCGAACATGCAATTTGCCTCCGTCGAATTCGAGGAACCAAGCGTGGTCTGGTATTTTCGCTCGCGCGTGCAAGGCTTTCTCACGCGGCTCAACAAAAAGAACGCAGTCGATTTCATGTCCAAGCCCGGACCGCGTTTCATAATTGTGCCAACTCCGCTTGTCCAGACGCTTTTTCCCAATCGTCCCCAAACCTGGAGGGATTTTCCAACGCATGGCTTCAACATCCCTAAGGGCAAACAGGTTGATCTTGCGCTCGTGGTAAAATCAGAGTGAAGCACATTGACGATTCAACGATTTAACGGTTTAACGATTTAACGTGATCACTTTCCTCCATGGCAAACTGGTGGGCGCTTTGCCTACGCACGCAATCATTGATGTCGGCGGTGTTGGCTACGAAGTTTTTATCCCGCTTTCAAGCTACGATCGGCTGCCTGAACCAGGCCAGCCGATTCGCATTCTCACACATCTGGCTGTTCGCGAAGACGCGCATGTGCTTTACGGATTCATGACGGCCTCGGAGCGCGATCTCTTTCGTTTGCTCGTTAACAATGTCAGCGGCATCGGGCCGAAGCTGGCGCTCGCAGTCCTTAGCGGAATGAGCGTGAATAATTTCAAGGCCGCGGTGGTGAACTCCGATGTGGTTACAATTTCAAAAATCAGCGGCCTCGGAAAAAAAACAGCCGAGAGAATCATTTTGGAATTAAAAGACAAGCTC
>Ga0137366_10001497_pt1 | contig 17325 bp, 20 predicted proteins | sample SagtaG_8_FD_104938 | JGI IMG/M metagenome (GOLD analysis project Ga0137366, IMG submission 104938) | Vadose zone soil microbial communities from Sagehorn Ranch, Mendocino, California, USA - Sage1_L_60_16 metaG | ecosystem: Environmental > Terrestrial > Soil > Vadose zone | place: USA...
CGCCCGATCCGGATCAACCTTTAGGCGTACCGTCACCGCCGGCTCACCCCAATCGTCCCGCACGCGCGCCGCATTTGGCTGCTGGCGTATGATCTGCTGGAGTTCGTTCGAGAGCTGGCGCAATACGGCAATGTCTTCGCCAGAGATTCGAATGGAAATCGGAATGCCGACAGGTTTGCCGGTTTCGAGTTGGCGCACGTCGATGCGAGCACCAGGAACCTCCCGGCTCAGCGCCGTCTGCAACGGGCCGACGAGTTCGTTCGTAAAGTGCCTGTCTGTGACCTCGACGAGGATCTGTGCGTAATTCAACTGCTGCTGCTCCGGTTCCACCGAGAACCAAAAGCGTGGACCGCCTCCGCCCACAAAGGTCGTCAGAGTGTGCAGCACATCCGCATGATGGTGCTCATGGCCGAATCTTTCCGCCTCGGTCCGAATGACAGATTCTGCTCTTTGTGCGGCAGCATCCGTGGCACCCAGTGGCGCGTCGGGCGGAAGCCAGACGTCGATGTACGAGAGATAAGACAAGTCCTTGGGAAAGAACTGCGGCTTCAATTTCGACATGAACACGCCGCCGACGACTAACACGATCAGAGAGCCGGCGAAGACGCCCCACCGGTGCTTCAGTGCAAAATCGCCAACGCGATAGTAGAAACCGGGGAAGCCGTGCGTGCGCCGCTCCGACATCGGCGGTTCTGGATGCTTTGGCGCTTTGATCAGGTAGTACGCAATCAGCGGAATGAACGTGAACGAAACGATCAGCGCCGCGACCAGCGTACATGTCATGACCACAGGCAGACTGTAAAGGAATCGGCCCGTATCACCGCTTAGGGCAAGGAACGGGAGATAAGCCACTACGTTCGTGATCGTAGCAAATACGATCGCCTTCGCCAGTTTGCTCGGCCCCACCCAGGACGCGAGCTCCCGAGGCGAACCAGATCCCATCTCGCGTTTGATCCCGTCGCCAGCCACGACCGGCATATCGACGAGCAGCCCGAGGGAGATGATCAGCGTTGCAATCGACACCTGCTGAATATCGATGTGAATGACGTGAGCGATACCAAAGGTCATCGCCAGCGTCAGTGGGATGGACGCCGCCATCAGCATGGCTGCGCGCCAGTCCCAGAATCCGATCAGCGCGACAACAACTACCAGGACAATTGCCTCCCACAGACTGGCAGTTAACAGGCCGACGAGCTCCTTGACTTGTTTCGGCTGGTCCGACGTCCGCGACAGGATAAGGTCAGGCGGAAGCTGGCGACGGACATTCGCAAGCGCCTCGTCGACCGCGACTCCAAAGTTTCCGATTTGCTCGCCCGACCGCATCTGCACGGCCAGAGTAACCGCGCGATTGCGATGCCACTTGCCGTTTGCGTCACGCGAGGTCATGTAGTTCAGATACCGAGTCGGAGTCTGATATCCACGCGAGATGTCGACCAAGTCGCGCAGATACACTGGTGCCCCGGCCTGCGATGTCGCGACTAAGACATTTCCGATCTCCTGTGTACTCTTGAATTCGGCCGTGGGGTCGATCAGAACATTTCTCGAGTGAGTTCCAACAAGTCCTCCCGGCGCGGTTACGTTTCGCGCACTCAACAGGTCCTTGATCTTCCACGGCTGCAAATCGTAGGAGGCCAGCCGGTCCTGCGAGTATTCGAGATAGATCTCCTCTGGCAGAACGCCCGCACGCTGCACCTTCGACACAATCGGCACTCTCTGCACAGTCCTCTGGATCAGATCGGTAAAGTCATCCAGCTGCCTGTACGTATACCGATCGCTAGCGACTTCCGCGATGCGCTCCTTGGCTGCTTGCGGGTCGCGAATGATAATCGGTCCCCATGCATCGGGGTGGAAATCGTACGCCAGCAGCCGTTTTTCGACGAACTGTTGACCATACATCCGGAGCTCTTCGTCGGATCGCGAGGTCGCGAAGTCGAGGCCGGTGCAGCTTCCCGCAGAGAACGAATGGCTGTCCTGTGCGATTCCCTCGTGCTGGGCCTGCTGGGCAAAGATCGTAAACGGGCGTTCGATAACCGCTGGCGAGATTCCGGACGGATAGCAATACAGAACCGAAACCCTGTTCCCGGCCTTGCCGCGACGCAGCTGCTCAATAGATTCCCGCACGCCGCGCGCGCGGAGATCGATCTCCACGTCAGGAACGCTGGGACTCGCGACCGTCAGCATGAGTGCGGCGGTGTCGCCAAAGTCGCTGATCCACTGAATCGGCCCGGCACCCTGCGGCAGATCGCTGATCTGGTTCAGTCGTTGCCCGATATCCTGGAACACCTGGTTGGTGTTCTCGACCTGGTCCTCAAGCCTGACAAATACGACGGAGACATTGTCTTGCGTGGTCGAAGTGACGCGCTCCACCTTGCTGTTGCCGGTAACTGCCTGCTCCAGCTTCCGGGTGACGAGCTGTTCGACTTTGTCCGAGGAGATCCCCGGCCACGGGCAGATCGCCACCGCGACACGCACAGGAATATCCGGATCTTTTCGCTTGGGCATGCTCATGTACCCGAACACGCCCCAGACAATCGTGGCGAATAACGCCACCCAGGCTATCTGACGATTGTTGACAAAGAAGCGGGCGGGATTGCGTCCCTGCGTTGAATGTTCGGTTTTCATTTGAGCACCTCCACGCGCGCGCCGTCTTTCACGAGTGCTGCACCAGTTGTGATTACGGTGTCTCCGGATGAGAGTCCGCTCACGACTTGTATGTCGCTACCGTCCACTGCTCCCACTTCAACCGCGCGCAGCCGCGCGATGTCTCCGGCGCTCGTGTGTTCGACCAGGAACACTCCATATTTCACGTCCGCCGATTGCACGACGGATGAGAGCGCGACCAGAAGCGAAACGTCATGTTTCTCAGTTTCACCGCCGGCCAACTGCACCGATCCGATCATGCCCACTTTGAGCAGGCGGTCACGGTTTGGAATCGCGACTTCCACATCGAAATTGCGCGTTTTGGGATCTGCGGCCGATGCGATGCGGCTAATCCGAGCATTGAAAGTGCGATTCGGAAATGCGCCCACTTCAACCGCGACGGGTTGTCCAACTTTCACCGAGCGCACCACCGTATCGGGAACACCAACGATGATCTTCACCGTATCGGTATTGGCGACAGAGAACGCCGGAACTCCGGGGCCGACGAATGCGCCGAGCTCCACCGATTTCTTGACGATGTCGCCGGAAAAGGGAGCCACAAGACTGGTGTCGCGCACCGCCATCTGAGCCTCGCTCGTGACCGCGCTGGCGGACCGCACCTGGGCCTGTGCGGCGTTATATTGTTCCACTGCAGCATCAGAGTCGGGTTTGGTGAGACTGTCAGTGTTGTAAAGCCGTGTAGCGCGGTCGAAGTCCAGTTTGGCCTTCTGCGCCACAACTTGCGCCGCCTCCGTCTGTGACCTGGCTTGGCGCATCTTGTCCTCGTATTCAGCAGCACGAATGCGAACAAGGACTGCGCCCCGGTTCACTCGATCACCCTCGGCGATATCGCGATATCTGCCATCGACCCCTCGCACTTGCATGAGCGAGACGACATATCCCGGGATTCGGAAGCCCAGTAGCACCTCCGAGTTCGGCATCACCAGCGCGGAGAAGCGCGGGCCGGCAGTTGCAATGCTAGGTTTTGCTTCGATCCGCTGTGTCTGAACACCTTGCGGGGGCTGTTCGAGAGGCTTGTGCGAGGCACAACCGGTCATCAGTAGTGCCGCCAGTGCGGCGATGAGTACTGCGTTTAGGTTTTTCATCTTTACTCCTCTCCCATCGCCCTACGAAGTTCGGCGGCGGCACTCCAATAGGACGAAAGTGCCTGTTGATAGGTATTCTCCGCATCGGAGTTCTGAGCTTGCGCCTGCAGTACGTCTTTGACGAGTGCGGCCTGCTCCCTGTACTTGTTGCCGGTCACGCGAAACTGCTCGGCTGCCGCCTCCTGCGTAGCACGAGCGGCCTTTAACGACAGAGCCGCTTCCCGCACCTTTCGGTACTTGGCACCGACTTCCAGCTCAATCTGCGACTTCGTCTCGCGAGTCCCGTTGCGTGCCTGTTCGATCGTCTTAATCGTTTCCGCCACGCGGTTGCGCCGGCGGCCCCAATCAAACGGCTCCCAAGTCAAGAAAAAGCCGGCGACTGCAACGTTTTGCGGAAGGACCTTCACATTGTTCAGCCCTGTGTAGCGCACCGAGAGACTTAGGTCGGGAATGTATTCGGCTTTCGCGAGGCGGCGATCGTATTCCGCCTGCTTCTCCTTCAGTTGCGCTTGCCGGGCCTCCGGCCGGTTCTGCAACGCTTTCGAGCGTGCGGCCTGCAGCGTCAGATCGGTTGCGTCGATCTCAGCCATCGGGTCGACCCGAAAGGACGTAGCGAGATCGCGGCCCAGCAATTCATTCAGGTTCTCGCTCTGTGTGACCAAGCCGTCTTCTGCAATCGACAACTGGTATCGAGCTTTCGCCAGCCGTGCGTCGACCTCCAATGCATCCCCGCGAAGCACGGTCTTCTCCGCTACGTAGCGGACGGTTAAGCGTTGTGCCTCTTCCAGCGTCTCAACCGCCTGACGCGCGGCGTCGGCCCCGGCGTGCGTCGCCACCAGGCTGTAATACGCATCGCGAACCTCGGCGCTAATCTTCTGGCGCTGAGCGCGGACATCTTCCTTGGCGATCTCGCGCCCAAGTTGCGTGGCGTGAATTGCGAGGCCAATCTTGTACTGCTGCGTTATTGGCTGATCGAGGTTACCCGTCACCAGCGTCGTGAATCGCGCCGGGTTGCGAATGACGGATTCCTTATTGGGTATTGGACCCACATTCGGATAGGTGCCGAACGCACCTTCCGGGAAGGTGAAATCAAACGAATGCATCAACTCGCCGCCAAGGACGGAGAAATTGAATTGCGGAAGTCGCCTGCTGCGAATGGTGTCCACTCGGAAATCGTGCTTCTGAGCTTCAAGCACCGAGTTCTTCACCAACCGGTTGTTAGTGAGTGCAAGCGAAACCGCATCGTCCAATGTAAGCAGGGGCGGTGGGGTGTCCGGCAACGCCGTTGATGGCCGTTGTGCGAACAATGTGGCGAGCATTGTCATGGCAACCATGAACAACACCGGAAGGAGATATTTGGCTCTCATAGGTGAAACCTCGACCGAGTCTTGGGACCCGAACGCTTGTGTGTAGTGCAGGTGGCGTTCCAACTTTGAGCAGATGCCTAGTCATTGAATTTGCAAGCACAGAGCCAAATATCAGTAAATCTATTCTGCCCAAATGCGGGCAGATGCCCGCGGTTCAGTGCCTCGATGGCAGGCAAGAGCCGAACCAACGTCGCGGAAATAGCTGTGAGGAACTTTCTATCGTTGCGATAGGTCGGCGTAGCATCTTGCAATGCCTGCTGTTTCGCTGCAGCGTTAGTCGCCCTGGGGGAGTTCTTCAATGACCCTGCCAGGTACGGAGCCTTCACATAGGATCAGAGCAGTTGGTGTGATTTGCACAACCCGAGACTCGCGTCTAGAGCGACAACGCCGAAACAGCCTGTGGCTGGCGTAGATCGAAAGTCCCGCGAGCGCAAGTCCTGTGAAAATTGCTCCCGCTCTGCCGGCGTAGGCAGCCGCGCGGTTCAGGTCATGGCTGAAGACATAGCCGAGTCCGGCATAGACGCCGGAATAGAGACCGGCACCAACTGCATCAATGGCCAAGAAACGTAGCCGGCTGGTCCGGGATGTCCCGGCCAGCGGAGGCGCTACCGCGTCCAGTCCCGGGACGAACTTGGCCAGCACGAGAAGCGGAAGCCCATACCGGGCAAAGATGTCTTTCGCCCTGCGATTGTGGTAGTCAGGGTCTCGCGCGAGGCGGTGAATGAAGTTCAAGACCTTGTCGCCGTGGCGCCGACCCGCCTCGTACCAGACCCAGTCAGCCAGAACACAGGCTGTGACAGCCAGACCGATCGAGGCGACGAGGCCCAGCTTCCCGGCGGCGGCGAGCGCCCCGGCCGCAAGCAGAAGCAGAGGTCCCGGTATCGGCAAACCTATCTGGTGCGCGAATAACGCAACGAACAGAATTGAGTAGCCATGCTTCACGAGGAACTGGACGATAGCAGTCATAACGAAATCAGCTCCGTTAGGCCGATGACGACTCGTGCCGTTTCAATGTTGCAGCGCGTTACCAGCATCTGAACGTGTTCCGGCATCGTCGCCGGCAAATCGTCCTTTCAACTCCGCCGCCGACGCGGAGCGAACATCGGGGTCCCCGAATCCGAGGCGCGGTTCGTCATCGGCGCGCAACACCCAGGCCGTGAAGCCAAGTTTCGACTGTCGCAAGCGCATCTTGTTCCGGCAGGCCTGCCGGCTGACCGAGACCCCGCCAATGTGAAATTCTGATTCGGAGCATTCCTTCCACCTGTCCGTGATTTCGAAGGTCAAGAACGGCGGTCGAAGGGAACGGAACTACCTCAAGGGAGCACGAGGCATCATGCGAAAGCTTTTCGGCGAGTTTCCGTAACTCGGAGTAGCCCAGCGCGTATGCAGGATCAGGACCCGGCAACGTCAGCTCCTTCTTGATGCTCGCACCGTAGATGTCAACATCAAAGCCAGCCTGAACCCTTCGTGCGATGGCCGGAAAGCTTCCATGCCTTTCCTCGACCAAGATGTAGTATGGCAACACCTCGTAAAAAGCGTGATGTTCCTTAATCAACGAGCAGAGAGTGTCAGACATATCATTCTTCCTCCTAAGGCGTCGCATCGGCCGAGCCGGCAGTCGCGCTCCGTTCGGTAGATTTATCGAGTGAGGGTTTCATGTTGCTTCTCCTGGGTCATCGCAGTCGCCGTCTTTCCGGCAGCTCAGAGATGTTCGCGACGATTCAAGAAGCTTAATGTCACGCCGGCGCCGCATGCCCCGAGCCAGAGGCAACTGAAGCCGTTCGCACAAATCCTTCGAATACGAGTTCTCAGCGATGAACTCTCCGGGCAGCCGCCCGAACAACGACAGCACCTCTTCGCCGGCAGAATCCACGAAGGTGACCTCCGTGAGATCGACAACGAGCGTCGAGACGGGATTGCAGCGCGTCCATAACATCCGAATATGCTCGGCGTACTCCCCGGTTAGGCGGCCATAGAGCCGCATAATCAGGGTTCCATCCACCTCATGCATTTCCACACGCAACATGGTTCACCTATGAATGCGAACTTTTTAAATCGCACAGCCAGGTGCAGGGCGGTGCTCACCAGCACAAGCGCGCCGCTGGGTCGATCCTTCGTCGAGTGAGTGTTCGAGCCTCGCACCACAATCACGGCAGACCCGATCGGAACTTCTGCCGGCCGTAAACACGCGGCCTAAGTTGCTGTGATCGCAGTGCCGATCACGTGCGGATAGGAGCCAGTAGCGCAGGAGTTCGTTCTGCTGCATATCGGCCCGTGCCACTTGGGCTAACTGCACGGCGGTGAAGTTGGTGTAGCTCATACGCGCTCCGAAGCTGGGTCGTTCTCGATCCCAGACGCTAGTGCAGGTAATATGCCAAGGCAGAAACCTGTAACTTGCTGAGAAGTCACGATTACTCGCCAAAGTGCAGTTGACGGTGTGCCTCACAACGGGCAATCTGCCCCGATATGGGCAACGTGGCGCCAGAGCGCTCTGCTGAAAATGGCGAGAGGCGGCCGCGAGTATCGGCCGCCTTGATGAGAGGCTTAAAGGAAGGCGGTTCGGGGATAAAGCGCGAGGAAGTACGGCGGAGGCAAAAAGACCAGTTACAGAACGTAGCGGCTACTGCGGCGTGAGTTAGGCGTGCTCCAGGTCGGCATACGTTCGGAATACCCGCGCCGCGGTCATAAAGGATCGCAGCATTAGAACAGAGCATCTCCTGTTCCCCTCGCGGGCTCGCAACTATCCCGCCGGTTGAAGTTCTCGGCGCGCTCCAGCTCGGACCTGTAGCCTTCGTTCATCCGCTTATTCATTTTGGTCTCCTTCTGCGAGATCTTTTGCGCGCTCGCCACAAACAGCGGTTCTTAAAATCGGGTAGGAGCACCGCGGTTACGGTGTCTCCTACCCAAGGGAAGGCCGGTCCAATTAGACGCGGCACTTTGCGGCATAGCATGCGACTGCTATTTCGTTGACGGATTCGCATTGCACGGAAACCGCGAGCCGAGGCCCTGCCCATCTTTCTCTGCAGAATAAATGCGTTGTTGCTCATCGGTTCCCACTTCTGGGGTCGCTTCGGGCTCGCATAAGGAAGCAGTGCAATTCGGTTGCCGAACTGCGCGTTACGTGTAATCACTTGAGATGTAAGGAATTGATGTACGGTGTAGCGAGACAGGCGTAGGCTCGTGCTGCCCATCGGAGAAGCCTGACCACATGAGGGCACGGTCACTGCATGTAATCAGCGCGACTGATGTTCAGGCGTCGCATCTTATTCTGTAGCGTCGTTCGCTTCAGCCCCAATCGCTCTGCAGCGCCGCTGGTGCCGGCAATCTTCCCTGCTGCCGATTTCAAAGCGTCGATGATGACCTGCCTCTCGGCCTCTTCAAACGTCGATGCTCCGCTTGCGGCACTGGTTCGGCTCGACGATCTCTTGAGCTCTGTGCGCGGGACATGCAGTTCGTCGCCCTGGGTGAGGATCACGCAGCGCTCGATAAAGTTTTCGAGTTCGCGAACATTGCCGGGCCAGTCGGCCTTCACCAGCAACTCCATCGACTGCTTCGGAATGGACTTGATGCGCTTCTGCATACGCCGCGCGAGGCGCGAAACGAAGTAGTGAATCAGCAGCGGAATGTCTTCGCGCCGTTCGCGAAGCGGAGGGATCTCGATCGGGAAGACATTCAGGCGGTAGAAAAGATCTTCACGGAACTGCCGCTCCTCGATCATCGCTGCCAGATCGCGATGCGTAGCCGCAATCAACCGAACATCGACGTGAATGGTCTTCGTGCTTCCCAGGCGTTCAAATTCCTGCTCCTGCAGTGCACGAAGCAGCTTGGGTTGCAAGTCCATGCTGATATCGCCGATCTCATCCAGAAAGAGGGTGCCATGATCGGCCACCTCGAACCGGCCGCGCTTCTGCATCAGTGCACCGGTGAAGGCGCCCTTTTCGTGGCCGAAAAGTTCACTCTCTACCAGCCCGGAAGGAATTGCCGCGCAATTCAGCCGCACAAAGGTGCGGTCGCGGCGGGGGCTGAGGTTGTGAAGCGCCCGCGCGATCAGCTCCTTGCCGGTGCCGGTCTCACCATGCAGCAGCACAGTTGAGCCGGTCGGCGCCACGATGGAAACCTGATCGAGCACCTTTCGCAGAGCCGCACTCTTGCCCACGATGTCCTCAAAGCTGTATTCGGAGCGAATCTCCGACTCGAGGTACAAACGCTGCTCTTCCAGGTGAACGTTAGAGGCATTCAGCCGGCCATAGGCAAGGGCGTTGTCAATGGCGAGCGAAATCTGCATGGCGATTTGCGAAAACAGTTCGAGTTGCTGTTGGCCAAAAGCGTCGGGTCTGCGGCTTCCCATGGTTACTACCCCTAAGGGGCCACTTGCAGTTACCAGTGGGGCGATGGCCATCAGCTTTATCGATTCGGCTTTCAGTTCTTCAGCGATAGGCGATGGCAGTTTCTCGAGCTCCGCAGCCGACAAGAGGTCACACTGGCGCCGACGAAGCCTCTCATGATCCTCCTCGGTCATCTGCTTCGATACGGGCTCGTCCAGAAAGACCTTTCCGCTTGGAAAGTCCAGAAGCACCCTTTGAATCTGATCCGACTGGCGGTCAATCAACCAAATCGCGGTAAGTTCACTGCCGAAATAGTCACGGATCAACGCCGAGGCCGAGCGAAAGACCTCATCGACGTCCAAGTGCGAAACGACAGCATTGTTGATTTCAAGCAACAGCCGAAGACAATCACGCTCCTTGGCCAGCTCGCGTTGGTAGTGCTCGGCACGATCCGTCGCCAGCGCGCTTTCCAGCGCGACGGCGATATGGGTCGCGACTGAATTCATCAACTCCAACTCTTCGGGAGAAAATTCGCCGCTGTCCATCCTGCCAAACGCTACAAGGCCGTATTGTTTACGAAACGTCGAGACCGGAAACAAGTAGCCGCTGCGCGTACCCATGCCGGATGCATACGGAGCGAGCTGAGGGAACTTCAACATCTCCTGCGCCAGGTCCGGCAGGTGGGCGGGTCGCTGTTCGTCCAGCACTCGCGCAATCACGCCCGCACGGCCAACCTCGACTTCTGGCGGAATCCGTGGCCCGTCTGCGGGCCGGTCAATTGCGACAAGCCGCAATGTTTTGGCGTCGTCGCTCAATAAGTAAAGACCGGCGCCGTGAAAGGCGGAGACGCGGGACAAAAGGCTACGCAAGCTATGCAGGAGCGCCTCGACTGTTGGCTGTTTTGCGGCAGCGCTGGAAACATCAAGGAGCGCCCGGTACCTGTCCTCTGTCGCGGTTTGCTGTTCAATATCTCCGCCCAGCATCCGGCTACATTACCACAGCTTGGAAATCAAGTACCAAGCGCTCCTGCTATTCCGGCCGCTAGTGGCTCAATTCCGCTGTCGAGAACTGCCCGTATCGCGTCATCGCCCGTAATCGGGCAGTCCTCGAATTGACACTGCTTCGAACGTAGCTCAGCAAATCGCGTGCAATCAACCGATTGGCAGAGTTTTGCCCTGCGTTCGTTTGCGGCACGGTAAATGCACTCTCTCGTAAGTAGTCAATTCGAACCGCTGCGACTTTCGTGACGGGAATACGACAGAAGGGACAATGAAATGCGTAGAAGCAAACTGACGAATACTTTGTTGCTTGCCGGCCTCATCTCGCTGTTGTCAATGGGTGCGATGGCCCAGGAAGTTCGGTCGGAAATCAGTGTGCAAGGAACCGGAATCTTCACCCAGGAATCGAACGGTCGGGGCATTCGGGAGACGGCCACGGAGACTGGCGGAATGCTCGCCGGCTATCGCTACCACATCAATCGCTGGCTCAGTGCGGAGGCCGTCTATGGTTGGAACCGCAACACCCAGGAGTTCACCTCCGCGGCAGCATCAGGCCAGGTAGAGGCGAATGTGCATCAGGCAACCGGTGGTTTCGTCGTGAGTGTGCCGGTGCCGCGAAAGTTCAAGGTCCACCCCTATGTTCTGGCCGAAGGCGGGGCGCTGGTCTTCCGTCCAACGTTTGCGTCTGGAACAATTCCGGGGGTAAGCCAGCAGGCAGTCGGAACGTTCGTCTACGGTGGCGGATTTGACTACCCGATTCCCACGCTCAGAAAAGTCGCAGTGCGCTTTGAGTACCGAGGATTGGTGTACAAGACCCCCGACTTTGGGCTGGCATCCCTCACAACAGACACGTGGACTCACACGGCCCAGCCCTCTGCGGGTCTCGTGTACCGATTCTGATCTAGAGCTACGCAGGGGCCGGGTTTTGGTCGGTTTTGGTTCTTGCCTGTGTCGCAAGCAGGGGCGTGGCCTTCCCACCCACGCCCCTGCGCTAAATCACAAGAGATCATTCGCAATGTTGGCCAAACAACAAAACGTCACTCCAACGTCGGACAGACTTGGATTTGAAAGCGTGCTAGTTCAACAAGAACACCTGGAGGAAGATAAATGAATCTCAATGACTTCTGCGGCATTGTCGTGGCGGCTATGTTGATTGGGGCAGTCGCCATGTTCGCGGTCCTGCTCTTTAATGTTAACCACCAACCCAAACGCAACTCCAGCAAGCGAGCCGAGGCGCAGGCGCTGCGATGACGACCATCGCTGGCTATCGCTGGCGCCACTGCCAGCAACACACGCGAGGCTATCACACCGAGTTTGAATACTCGCGATCGAAATCTGCTTCTCGCTCAACATCGCACGTTGAGAATTCAACTTGAGTTCAAGCCCACTGATCAGGTCCGTGGCTTTGCTCATTCGTTCCCGATACGCGTTCCACTCGCACACCTCGGACTGGCATGTGGTAATCAGCTCGTTCGCATCTTTCCTCAACTGCGCTTGCCATTCGGGAAATACAGGCGACAATGTGCTATGGATTCGACTCTCCAAATCCACCCGCGTAGCCTCCTTGCTGGAGAGTCTCGGATCAGCCATGCGCTACGATGGAGCGCAGGCTAGATGATAGGAACTGCGAAACGCCTGGGCAGATGCATGATGCGCTCCCACTCCTGCCAGCACCGGTCTGAAACCTGCGGAATTGGACTCAACAGTTCGGCAGCCTTCTGCCATTTCGCTGCGGCGGTGAATGGAAAGCCGTTCTTCTCGTCTCGCGCTGCGGCCTGCCGATATGCCACTCCAACCTTCAAACCGTCGGCAATTTCGGGAAGGCGCCGCAACCGCCACACTGCTTGTGCTGCTTTGTCGCCGTAGCTGATGGTCCCTGGATTCATAGCATCTTTCACTCGTCTTCCCTGCCGGCGTATCCGGCGGAAAGCATGCTGAGAGCAGACTTCAATGAGCGCGCTATATGTATTCGCCCGACAGATTGCGTTTCCGACTGTGGCTCCACGGCGTCCGTAAACACCGGGTCAACATCCGCTAATGCTCGTAAGGCCTGCAACCGGGCATCAATAACGTTCTTGACCGTGCAGTTCAGCAGGAGGGAGCAATCGTGGTCGGAATAGCGCTCGAGCACCGACATAACGAACACAAATCGCTCTAGCGGTACCAATCGAGTGACGACATCAATCATAGAACTGACACGCGGTTCGCGCACTGGGTCGTGCCAAGCATCTCGAACGTCGCTTTGAGCGGATCCATTGAAAACTAATCGAATGGCGTTTTGGATCACAGTACGTTTGGCCCAGGAACGAGCCCATTCCTTGAACACCGGGCTCTTGGCCGCGTTTTCGATACCTTCCACATAACATTGCTCGGCTCTTGCGTGATTGGCCGTCAACAGGAAGGAGAGCAGGTATAAAGGGCGCACTTCTTCTTGAAAGATGCGGCAGTAGTCAGCTCGAGTGGCGTACTGAGAAGTGAACTCTGCATTTCGTGCTTTTCCAAACCCAAACATGTTTACCTCTGCAGTTGAGGCTGGCTCGCTCTGTTCGCCTCAACGCTGAATTAATAAGCACGTGCAGTGCCAAGCGTGAATCACTGCACCGCTCCCTCAAACCAGTTGAGGCGCAAGATAGTCGCGCAGCGTTGAGTGTTGATCGAAGGCAGATGACAAACCAGTAGTGCTAGCAGCCTAGCAACTGCCAGAAAATTGGCGTCGCCAGTGCGTGAATGCTTCTTACATATCGCGTATGTCGCTTGACGCTACGGCAAAATAGTTCGTGAGTCAGCACCGTGGTTGGAAGGAAGAATGCTCTATGGATACGTATGAGTCGCCGTAAATACCCGCCGGTTCCGGTGTGACTTTTCCTCCTCCTACGCGGGCACCGCCGTATCGATTAAGCCCGGCCGGAACCATCTTCCCTCTTGTAGGCCCACACACAAAACTCCAGCATTCCGTTTGGCAAGATTGACGGAAAGGAATCGTCAGGGGAAAAGGAGGTAATACGCGGTCATACGCGGCGGCGCCGTGCGCAGGTACCAGTAAGGCAGCCAATCCGACTTAGCTTCGGGGGAGGACGTGCCTACGTTCCAGCAGGAATCCAGATCAAATTCTCTTCCTCGGTGTCGCTCGTGCGCGCCAATGACGAGCGCGCTGAGGAACTCGGGGCCGAATCGATAATGGATGGCAGAACGTTTTGGAATTCTGCGCAGGTCATTGTTCCTTCTCTTCTGTATCAACTGGCAAAGGATTGCCACGCAATGCGCGCCTGTGGCTGCGATGCAGTGCCAGTATCATCTTCACGACCGGGGCGCACAATGCCGAGCTTCTTCATACGGAACTGTAGGGTCGATCGATTGATTCCCAGTCGCGCCGCAGCACCGTTAGGCCCGCCGAGAACCCACCTGGTCTGCTTTAGCGTCTGTAAGATGTGGGAACGCTCGGCCTCTTCCAATGTCTGATGCTGCCTATTTTGCGACACAGTGATTGTGCGATGATGAAGATCGCGGAGAGGCACTCGTAAGACGGGACCGGGGGAAAGGATCACCGCGCGCTCGATTAGATTCTGTAGCTCGCGGATATTCCCGGGCCAGTCGTACTCACACAAAGCTCTCATCGTCTCCGGGGCAACACTCTCATAGTTCCTCTTCATGCGCGCGGCGAACTGCCTCGCGAAATGCCACACCAGGAGAGGGATGTCCTCGCGACGCTCACGCAACGACGGAACTCGAACGGGAAAAACATTCAACCGGTAAAAGAGATCGGAACGGAACCTCTGCTCTTCGACCATCGCCGCCAGGTTACGATTGGTCGCGGCAATCAGTCGCGCGTCTGTATGTAACGTGCGCGTACTTCCCAGCCGCTCAAACTCCCGCTCCTGCAGCACTCGAAGCAATTTCGGCTGCAGCTCAAGCGGGATCTCCCCGATCTCGTCCAAAAATGCGGTGCCATGATTTGCAACTTCGAATCGGCCGACTCGCTGCGCGATGGCTCCCGTAAAGGCGCCCTTTTCGTGTCCGAAAAGTTCGCTCTCCAGCAGACCGGTTGGAATCGCTGCGCAATTCAGCTTCACGAACGTGTTCGTGCGCCGAGGGCTGAGGTCGTGAATTGCGCGCGCGATCAGCTCCTTACCAGTGCCAGTCTCGCCGTAAATCAATACCGTCGAGTCGGTCGGAGCAACCGTCTTAATTTCGTGCAGCACGCTACGAAGCGCGTTGCTTCGACCAACGATTCCATCGAAATCCGGCTCACCATAGTCCTCGCCTTGGAAGAGACGTTGTAGGTTTTCCTGCTCCTGGGCAGCGTGCCCCAATGGGCCAGCTTCTCCAGTGGAACCTCTTCGCTCGTCCTCCATGTACTGAACAGACGGATTACTCATAAAGCGTGACTCGTCACCGTATACAGCGATATAGTTGCGATCATTCCAACCCATTGCGTTGCTCCACACCCACTGGGTGCTCAGGCACCGAAACTGCAATGCCAAGCCGCGAAGTAAGCACCTGACAAGGTGATAAGTAGAATCTCTCGCCCCGCTACGCTGATTTCTTGCTCTCCGCGGGGAACATGATTACCTTTGCCTGTCGACCTGCGGGTACCCAGTCGCGCTTTGGCTCTGAATCCCGTCGTTTGTAGAATTCGATTACTTTTGCCATTACCCACCTCACCACTGATTTCCCCATCGTCACACCTCTTCTTCAGGGCACACGCCTACTGTTTCGGTGTTGTTCTGCCCTAATCCAGTCGCGAATATATGCCGGACAATTCTCGAGCGTTACGCTCTCTGCTTCGCAGCGTGCTAAAAACTGAATTGCTGATTGACCGACCAGCGTTATATCTTTCAAATCCAGAACCAGATTGTGATCTCTTGCTTCTAGCCCGATAACGCGCTTCAACTCTGACAGGGTCTCTCCCTCGATTCGACCGCTCAGACTGAAAACCACGGACTCATCCCTGGTTGATCTAAGAATCTTCAACATCGGGGCTGCCTTTCTTTCAGACCATCATCCCTTCGCTGTGTTCCATGCAATACGCCTTCCGTTCGCTAGTTCGTTTAGATGAAATGGCTTATAGGAATCACGAACTTACGAGGCATTCGTAACTTTACGAACTTCGTGAGTGCCTGGATCAAAGCCGGGACTCGAGCGCGCAGCGGTTGTATGCCCACAGCCATGGCGGACAAAGCGCATCAATGCTGCTCATCCCGGCTTTTGGTGATCGGGGCGACGTGCATGAAGCAAATCCGCAAGTAAACGGCTGTGGTGGCGTGCGAGCCATCACGACTCCACGACACCCGCAGAGCAGCAGCACGTAGCGTCAGTAGCTGACTGCGGTAGTGTGGCTCCGCCTTCTAGCAGTGTGATTCAGTCATCTATCTGTGCCAACGTTCGACACGACCGTTAATCTGGCGGGCCACTGCCAACAGCCTGGCAAGCGGTAACCCGCTGGCACCAGCTCTCTTGCCACGAGCAAGCAGATTGCGTCGTGTCCTCTTCTCATCTGTCTAAGCCTCAAGTGTTTTGCACTCCTGCAAACCTCCAGCATGTGATGGCATCCGCCGTGCTTGAGTACTCATGTCAACCGGCAAGCGGACCCGCAAAAGCGACTGATTCAAACGGAACCAAGAAGAAGGAGAACTGAATTGGCAACAGCAAAGATGCCACCAACACCGCCACAACCGTCGCCAAAAGCCTTTGTGCAACCGAAGTCACTGCCCGAGCCGAATGTTGACTTCTACGAACTGACTGAGACCTTGCCCGCCGACGAACTGGCGGTTGTGAAGCAGGTACGCGCCTTCATGGAGACCAAGGTTGCACCCATCATCACGAAGTACTGGGTCGACGATGCCTTTCCGTTTGAACTGTTGCCGGCAATCAAGGAGCTCAACATTGGTGGTGTTGCCATGAATGGGTACGGCTGCAGAGGTGGAAGCGCACTTTTGTTCGGACTCGTCGCAATGGAAATGGCGCGCTTCGACTCATCAATCGCGACGTTCTTTGGTGTCCACAATGGCCTGGCGATGGGGTCCATCTACATGGGCGGATCGGAAGAGCAAAAACAGAAGTGGCTCCCGCCGATGGCGCGCTGGGAAAAGATCGGCTGCTTCGGCCTCACCGAACCCCTGGTTGGCTCGGGAGCATCCGGGGGCCTCACGACGACGGCCAAGCGGGACGGCAACAGCTGGGTCATCAACGGTCAGAAGAAGTGGATCGGCAACTCTCCGTGGTGTGACATTTCGATCATTTGGGCACGCGATCTCGATGACAACCAGGTCAAGGCATTCATCGTTGAGAACAAGACCACCGAAGGCTTCAGCGTGGAGAAGATCCAGAACAAGATCGCGCTCAAGGTGGTCCAGAACGGCTTGATCACGATGGACAACTGCCGGATACCGGAAGAGAACCGCCTGCAGGGAGACAAATCATTTCGCGACACTGCCCATGTATTGAAGATGACGCGCTACTTAGTTGGCTGGGAAGCGACGGGATGTGCGATGGGCGCTTACGAGAACGCACTCAAGTACTGCCAGGAGCGCCTACAGTTCGGTAGGCCGATCGGCTCGTTCCAGCTCGTGCAGGACCTGCTCGCCAAAATGCTCGCCAACATCACAGCTTCGCAGTGCCTGGTGGTGCGCATGGCCCAACTGCAGGCCGAAGGCAAGCTGACGGACGCTCACGCCGCGCTTTCCAAGGCATTCTGCACGGCCAAATGCCGCGAGACGGTCGCGTGGGCGCGGGAGCTTTTAGGCGGCAACGGCATTGCCGCCGACTACAACGTGGGACGCTTCTTTGCGGATTCCGAAGCGCTCTACTCCTACGAAGGTACGTATCAGATGCAGAACCTGATTATCGGCAAAGCCATCACTGGGTTCAGTGCCTTTGTGTAGTCAGGCTC
>Ga0137366_10001499_pt1 | contig 17320 bp, 14 predicted proteins | sample SagtaG_8_FD_104938 | JGI IMG/M metagenome (GOLD analysis project Ga0137366, IMG submission 104938) | Vadose zone soil microbial communities from Sagehorn Ranch, Mendocino, California, USA - Sage1_L_60_16 metaG | ecosystem: Environmental > Terrestrial > Soil > Vadose zone | place: USA...
TCCCGTGCGCGCAGCGGAAAGACATGGCCGGGGCGCACCAGGTCGCTGGGGCGCGAGTTGGGGTCCACCGCCACCTGGATGGTGCGGGCGCGGTCTGCCGCGCTGATGCCCGTGGTGACGCCCTCGCGCGCCTCTATCGACTCCGTGAACGCCGTGCCGAAGGGCGATTCGTTGTCGTAGGTCATCGGTCCCAGGCGGAGAAAGTTGCAGCGCTCCTCGGTGAGCGAGAGGCAGATCAGCCCGCGGCCGAAGCGCGCCATGAAGTTGATGGCCTCGGGCGTGACCTTTTCGGCGGCCATGGTGAGGTCGCCTTCGTTTTCGCGGTCCTCGTCGTCGACAACGACCACCATGCGCCCGGCGCGGATCTCCTCCAGCACCGCGGGCACATCGCTAAAGGGCGGGTGACTCATACATTCCGGATTCTAGCATCTGCAGCAGAGCGGCTGAATTTCGGGCGAAACGGGTGCAGCGGAAAACGTCGGCACAAGATCAGTCTGCGAGTGGCCGACAAGCCGCCACCTCTCGTCGACGGGGAGCATTGTTTCCAGAGTGGCGGATGATTTACTGCTTCGCCGGGACGGTTGCGGGGAGTTGGGTGACGGCACGCAACAAAGCGCCCAGGTCGCGGTTCAGCAATGCAACGCGCGCACTGAGATCGACCAGCATGAGTGTGCGGTCCGTGAGCACATCAATCGGCAACCGCTTGTGTTCTGCGATCCTGCTGGTGAGCAGGTCGATCTTCTTCTGTGATCCCGGCGCATCGGGCGGGCCAATTCTTCCTGCCTTCACCCATTCGGCTATCAATTCTTCGCGCCAACTCACATGAATACGGGGATCGGTGGCCGGAGCGGTATTCAGGTAAACCCAGACCTCATCGGGATAGATACTGCGCACCTCGGATTTGCGTCCGAAGAGCGGCGCCAACATGTTGGGAGCGACTCCCAGAGAGCCTTTTCCGCCCTGCACCCGCAGACCGAGGATGGATAGTACTACCCCGGCTGCCCCGCCGCCCACGCCTACAGCGTCCCCCGCCAGCGCGGTTCGATCGCTGAACTGCATGGCGTTGGTAAGAATGCCCGAACCGGTGCCGGCTACGATGTTGGCCATGGAGAGCAGATTTATCTTGCGGTCCCGCGCGCTCGATAGCAGGTCCCGCGCCTCCAAGATCTGGCCTCGCTCATAATCGATCTCGGCCAGTACCCCACTCACGTCCAGCGACGCGACAACCACGGCGTCAGTGATCTGCTGACGCAGCGCGAGTTCCTCAATGGTAATGCCACCGGACCGATCGCAGGCGGGGGAGAGCGCGCGCAAGCGCTGCACCAAGGGCATGACCCCAATCTCCTCTGCGGCTTGTTCCGCATTCGCGGTCAAGGGTGGGGCGGCGCCGCAGGCAGATCCTGTCCCTTCCTCGGCGGGAACTCCGCTTTGACCTTTAACGGGGACTGCAAGCACCGACACCGCGAGCAGTGAGCAGAATATCCTCCAGCGCACCATGTCTCCACCTCAACGCGAAGTCTTTCTACGCGCGTCTTCCACGGCCGGGAAAGCTTCATCGGCCAGGCTGTTGGATGGCCGTGCGAGTCTGATAGAGGGCTCACATTGGTGCCGCTTATCTCCCATAAATACGTACAGCCGAACCGTCGTTCGTTTCTTCCGGCCGCTAGTGATTGCGGGTCATCCGGAAGCGGGCCCCCCGCAGTACCTGCCGCATCGAATGCGCGTGCCGCGGGGTGGGATAGAATCGGTGGGTTGCGCTAGAACGGTTTTTTGACGATCAGGAGTCCTCATGCTGCATAGAATTCGCCGCGCCGAAAGCTGCCGCGCGGGTTGGTTTTTGCTGCTCGCCGCTGCCCTCGTTGCCGGCGGCTGCAAGAAGAATGCGGCTCCGGCCACCCCGGCCGGAGCAGCCCTGCCGCCGCCTGCACATGCGACCGCGCCGCCACCGACAGCTCCCGCAGCGCAATCCGAGGCTGCATCGCCCGCCTCAGCGCCCAAGCTGGAGCGCTTTGAGGCATCCGTGCTGGATAGCTCGAAGGACCCCTGCGTGGACTTCTACGCCTATGCCTGCTCGAAGTGGGAGGCGGCACATCCCATCCCGGCGGACCTGTCTTCGGTGGGCACCTGGACGCCGCTCTATCTGTGGAACCAGACGATCCTGCGCGAGGCCCTAGAAAGGGCCGCTGCCAATCCCAAGGCCACGGACTCGGAGCGGCAGGTGGGTTACTACTGGAAGAGCTGCATGGATGTCGAGGGGCGCGCCGCTCACGGCAAGCAGTGGCTGGCCGATGCGCTGAAGCCGGTGAACGACCTCAAGCGGAAGGAGGATCTTGCGAAGCTGCTTGCGAAGCTGCACGCCGGCGTGACGCCGGCTTACTATTCCGAGAACAACCAGAGCAACACGCCATTTTTCGGCTATGGCCCGAGCCAGGACCTGGAGGACGCCTCCAAGGTGGTCTCGGGCTTTGACCAGGGCGGCTTGTCCCTTGGCTCGCGCGAGTACTACCTGGAAGACGACGAGAACTCGAAGAAGATCCGCGAGCAGTTCAAAAAGCACCTGAGGCGCATGTTCCAGCTGGCGGGCGACACCGAGGACCAGGCCGAGAAGGAGGCCAAGGCCGTGTATGCCATCGAGAACGACCTGGCCAAGGCCCACATGAATTCGGTGGACCGTCGCGATCCAATCAAGACCTATCACAAGCAGTCGCTGGCCGAGGTCAAGGCTTCACTGCCCAGCTTCAATATGGATGAGTACTTGAAGCTGAACGGCACGCCCACGCCGCCGTTCTACATCGTCGCCACGATGGAGTTCTTCCCGGCGCTCGACGAGCAGCTCAAGACGCGCTCGCTCGACGAAATCAAGAGCTATCTGCGCTGGTGGGTGATCAAGTCGTCTGCGAACAAAACCACGCCGGAGCTGGAGCAGGCCAACTTCGACTTCTTCAGCACTACCTTGCGCGGCGTACCCAAGATGCTGCCGCAGTGGCGACGCTGCGTCGGGTCCACAGACCGCGCTCTGGGCGAGGCGCTGGGGCAGGAGTATGTCAAAATCGCCTTCCCTCCGGAGAGCAAAGCCATGGCGCTCGAGATGGTGAAGGCGGTGCACGAGGCGCTAAGGCAGGACATTGGCCAACTCGACTGGATGGGCGAGGCGACCAAAAAACAGGCCCTGGAAAAGCTAGACGCCATCATCGACAAGATCGGCTATCCCGACAAGTGGCGCGACTATTCCTCGGTGAAGGTCGTACCGGACAACTACCTGGCCAACGCCCTGGCCGCCAACACCTTCGAGGTGCGGCGCCAGCTCAATAAGATCAACCAGCCGGTGGACAAAATGGAGTGGTACATGACGCCACCGACCATCAACGCCTACTACGACCAGCAGAACAACACCATCAATTTTCCGGCGGGCATTCTGCAGCTGCCGTACTTTGACGCCAAGCTGAGCGATGCGGAGAACTACGGATCCATGGGCGCGACTGTCGGGCATGAGATCACGCACGGCTTCGACGACCAGGGACGCAAGTTCGATGAGAAGGGCAATCTGCGCGACTGGTGGACGGAGGCTGACGCCAAGTCCTACGAGCAGCGCGGCGACTGCATTGCCGGGCAGAACACGCACGACGTCCCCGAGCTCGGCCCCGGAGTGAAAACGAACGGCAAGCGCACGCAGGGCGAGGACACGGCCGACAACGGCGGCATCCACCTGGCAATGATGGCGCTGGAGGAGCTGTACAAAGCGCAAGGCAAATCGCTGGACACCCCGGAGAAGGACGGCCTGACGGCGCGCCAGCACTTTTACGCCAACTACGCCTTTGGCTGGTGTGAGGCCACGCGCCCCGACGCGGAGAGGCTGCAGATCACCACCGACCCGCACTCGCTGAACCGCTATCGGGTCAACATGGTGCTACAGAACCAGGCGGACTTTGCCAAGGCCTTCGGCTGTAAAGCCGGACAGCCCATGGTGAAGGCGCCGGCCTGCCGGGTGTGGTAGGCGAGCCCAGGATCATCGGTATTTGGTGCCCCACGTCTGCCAGTTTTTGGCAGAGGTTGGGGTCTTTAGTCTTGAGTCTTCGCAGACGTACAAAGGGCCGCCAAATGGCGGCCCTTCGGAAAAGCTCAAACCTGCAGCGGTTACAGGGTAGATTCGATCTCAAAACCCCAGGCTTCCAGTAGAGGCTCTGGAATGTACTTGGAGTTCTTGTTGCGGCGCGCCCATTCACGAAGGCGGGTCGAACGGAGATACTGGTCCGGAGTCAGTTTGAATTCGCGGACGACCTGTTCGAACTCGGTGATGGTGGGCGTGATGGGGCCGATGGGCTCGGGCTTGCCCCAATTCGGATTACCGCGTCGTTTGGCCATGCGTTGTCTTCACCTCTGCGATGAATTTCGAACCTGCGGGATTTGTAAGGAGATCCAGTCTAAAAGTGCTTAGTGCTTCAGGAATGTAGTTGCAACATCAGGTTCCCGGAACCGCAGTACATAATACCTGCGTTTTTATGTGCTGAAAATAGCGCGACTGTTTCGACCACCTGGTCTAACAAATTTCCTTGGCTCAATAATGCCTTAATTCTACAGCAAAAACCTGTGGATTTCCAGCCTGAGTACGGGCCCGCATCGAGCTCTGGTTCCGCTGCTACTGTGTAACCCGCGCAATTGCAAAAAGTTGCGGTGGTATTCTGAATGTTTAGATGAGCGACGAAAGCCGGATGCACTAATCCAGATTTGTGAATTCCAGCCCGATTCCAGTGGGGCCAAAAGATTGAGAGATTCGGGCCAACTCCGTAAGCCGAGCTGGCCGGCTCAGGTACTCTCTCCGCCGCTCTCGCCCGCTGAACAGGCCGAGCGCAGGTGCCTCCAGAGATCGCTCTGGCCGAGGCCGCTCTTGGCAGAGTAGGGGAGCACCTGGTCCACGCCGTGCGCGCGCTTCAGCGCATTCAGCGAAGCCTGCAGGCGGCTTCCGGCGCGGTCTGCCTTGGTGGCCACCACAAGCAGCGCGCGATCATGGCGGCGAAGGTATTCGATCAACTGCGTATCGGAGCTCTGCGGAGGAACGTTGGCGTCTACCAGGCAAAGGCAAAGCAACAGCGTTGGACGCTGCGCGAGGTAGGGCTCGATAAAGTGTGGCCAGGTGCGGGAGATCTCGCGGGGCACACGGGCGTATCCGTAGCCAGGCAGGTCGGCAAAGACCATCTCAGGCCCAGCATGGCCGGGCCAGCGAAGCTCGAAGAAGTTGATGGCCTGGGTGCGTCCCGGCGTGTTGCTGGTGCGCGCGACCTTGGCGCCTACCAGCGAGTTGATCAGGCTGGACTTGCCCACGTTGGAGCGGCCCAGAAAGGCAATCTCCGGCAGATGCGCAGGAGGGAACTGCCCCTGCGCCAGCGCGGAGAGCAGAAATCTGGTATGAACTTTCATCGAGGCAGCCCCATCGCGCGCATCTGCCAATCATAACGAATCGGCCACATGGCGGCGTAACGGGGTCCCCCGGCAAGCCCCGAAGGTCGGCTTGCTGGGGTAGATCGGCCAGTGGTCTTATTCTGTGGGCTGGGTGCAGCGCACTCGTGTACATTGGATTCGGCACTTGACTCCACGATGAGTGGTCCGCACTGCCCGCTTGCGGCAGATGTGGGACGGATCTCCGGCGAAGCGCAGCGAATGGTAATAAGCCATAGCCATAAGTTCGGCCTGCGGACGATTGCGGTCATCGAAGCCTCCAAGGGCCTGGCCGTCATCGCGCTCTGCGTGCTTCTGCTCTCCCTGCTGCACCGGGACCTGAGTTCCGTGGTCGACCGTGTGACCGAGGTGCTGCGGCTGAACCCGGACTCGCGGGCCGCAGAATGGCTCTACGACCTGGCCGAGCGCACCACGGGACGCGGAATCTGGACCGCCGCGTCGGTGATGCTGGCCTACTCGACCATACGATTTGTTGAGGCCTACGGACTATGGAACGAGCGGCACTGGGCGGAGTGGTTCGCGGTGATCTCAGGCGCGATTTTTGTGCCGTTTGAGCTCTATGCGCTTGTCGCGCATCCAGAGTGGAAGCGAGTGGCGCTCCTGATCGGCAACCTCATTCTGGTCCTTTACGTCGCCTCGATCCTGCTGGAGAACCGCCGCGAGCGCAGGAAGCAGGCCGCCAGCGCGTACGAACGGGGTCCCTAGTAAGCCCGTGGTTGGCTTACTGGGGTGGAAACCGGGCCAGGACGGAGCGAACACTGCCTAACGCAGTCGCACCCAGGTCTCGGTGCGTCCCAGCAGCGCGATTCCCACATAGCCGCGCAGCCGCAGCCTGTCGTCGCCTTCAGTCCAGATCTTGCCCTTGTAGATCTTGCCGTTCTTGGGATCAAGCACCGTTCCGCCAACCCAGCGGTCGCCCTCGGGCCGGAAGTCGCGAATTACGACCATGCCCAGCACCGGCTTGTCTTTGAGCTCGCCCGGACACTTGGCGCAGGGTTCGTCAGGCGGGCGCTCCGGGCGGCTCTGCGTCACCTTGCCGAAGAGCCGGCCATCGATGAGATAGGTCTCGACGTGCCCACCGGGCTTGCCACCCTCTTCGATCACCTGCCATTGCCCAATGGCGGCCCGCAGCGCGGGCGAGAGCTGCTGCGAGCGCAAGCGGATTTGAGCTGGACTTTGAGTTGGACCGAGGCAAGCCAGAGCAAGCACTAGCGCCACGGCGCGTAAGCGAACAGGCGGATGTATATTACGCGGATTCATTTTTAGCGGAGTTAGGTGCCCGCACCCTTACTGCCTAAACGCGAAGGCAGAACAAAAGTTGCGGAGGGAATGTCTTTGCTCTGGGTCCGCTACACCTGTGTGGCGACCGGCTCGCTGCCCTTGCGCGGGCGGCGGTTGGCCTGGAGGATTTTCTTGCGCAGGCGCAGCGACTTGGGGGTGACCTCCACCAGTTCGTCGTCGGCGATGAACTCCAGGCACTGCTCCAGATTCAGCGTGCGGAAGGGGACCAGGCGGACCGCCTCGTCGGAGGTGGAGGCGCGCATGTTGGTGAGCTTCTTTTCGCGCACGGCGTTGACGTCAAGATCGTTATCGCGCGAGTGCTGGCCCACGATCATGCCCTCGTAGACCTCGATGCCGGGGCCGACGAAGAGCTCGCCGCGCTCCTGCAATCCGTTGAGGGAGTAGGTGGTGGTGGTGCCTGCGCGGTCAGAGATGAGCACTCCGGCGGCGCGGTGGGGAATGGCGCCCAACCATTCGGTATAGCCGTCGAAGAGCGAGTTCATCACGATGGTGCCGCGCGTTTCGGTGAGCATCTCGCTGCGCAATCCGATGAGGCCGCGGCTGGGGACGCGGAACTCGATGCGCACGCGGCCGTAGCCGTGATTGTGCAACTTGTGCATCTCGGCCTTGCGCGCGCCCAGCTTTTCGATCACCACGCCGATGTACTCCTCGGGGATATCGACCGTGAGCATCTCAACCGGCTCCATCAGCCTGCCGTCGATGGTGCGGGTCACGATCTCCGGTTTGCCGACTGCAAGTTCGAAGCCTTCGCGCCGCATCATCTCGATGAGGATGGCGAGCTGCAGTTCGCCGCGGCCCATCACGGTGAAGGTGTCCGGCGCGCTCTGCTCCACGCGGATGGACACGTTGGTGAGCAACTCCTTTTCCAGGCGCTCGGCGAGATTGCGCGAAGTGACGTACCGGCCCTCGCGTCCGCAGAAGGGCGAGGTATTGACCACGAATTGCACGGCGATGGTGGGCTCATCGATCAGGATGTGTGGCAGCGGGTTCGGTGTCTCGAAGCTGGTGATAGTCTCGCCGATCGTGATGCCGGTGACGCCGGCGATGGCGACGATGTCGCCCAGCTCGGTCTCGGTAATGTCGGTGCGCTTGAGTCCGCTGAAGCTGAACAGCTTGGTGATTTTGATTTTTTCGATGTCGCCGTTGAGTTTGGCGATGCCGACCTCGTCTCCCGTGCGCAAAGTGCCGTTGAAGACGCGCGCGATGGCGAGGCGGCCGAGATAGTCGCTGTAGTCGAGGTTCGCCACCAGAATCTGCAGCGCGGCTGACGCGTCGCCCGCGGGCGGGGGAATGGTTTCGACGATGGCCTCGAACAGCGGCTCCAGATCGGTGCCGGGGACGGCGAGATCGCCGGTCGCCGTGCCCAGCTTGCCATTGGTGTAGAGCACGGGGAACTCAAGCTGCGACTCTTCGGCGTCGAGATCGATGAACAGGTCGTAGACCTCGTTGAGCACTTCCTGGGCGCGCGCATCGGTACGGTCGATCTTGTTGATGACCACGATGGGCTTCAGGTGGGCCTCCAGCGCTTTGGAGAGGACGTAGCGGGTCTGCGGCAGCGGCCCTTCGCTGGCGTCCACCAGCAGCATGACGCCATCCACCATCTTCAGCGCGCGCTCCACCTCGCCGCCGAAGTCGCTGTGGCCGGGGGTGTCCACGATGTTGATTTTGACGTCGCGGTAAAAGACGGCGGTGTTCTTGGCGAGGATGGTAATGCCGCGCTCGCGCTCCAAGTCGTTGGAGTCCATCACGCGGTCCACCAACTCCTGATTGGCGCGAAATACGCCGCTCTGGCGCAGCATGGAGTCCACCAGCGTAGTCTTGCCGTGGTCCACGTGGGCAATGATGGCAATGTTGCGGATCTGTGTCGTCAACGTTTTCAACGTTTTCATCCTTCTCGGTGAGGAAGTTCCTTTTGGCCGCGAAGCGACGAAACGGAGGCTCAGGTGTGCTGCATTCTTTATTATAGCGGAGGCCCGGCCGTCGCGGAGCCTGCGCAGGGTCGGCGTCGCGGCAGCAGATCCACTGCGGCAAGAGAAGCAGCCCCTGAACCAGGGGCGCGCAATCCTGGTCCGGTCTTCCATGAGAGAATAAGCTTGGAATTGTGCGGTCCACCTCTCGATGATTCAGCTTACGGATGCCGGAAAACGCTTCGGCCACAAACTACTCTTCGAAAACCTGAACTGGCTGATCACCCCACAGGACCGGGTCGGGCTCGTCGGCGGCAACGGCACGGGTAAATCCACGCTGCTCAAGGTGCTGTCCGGACTCGAATCGCTCGATTACGGCAACACAACGCGGCAAAAAGGCGTCAGCGCCGGCTATTTGCCGCAGGACGGGCTGCGGCTGAGCGGGCGCACGGTCTTTGCCGAATGCCTCTCGGTCTTCGACGACGTCTATGCCATGGAGCGCGAGCTGGAAGAGCTGACGCACCGCATGAGTGAGCTCGATCCTTTTGGCGCCGAGTACGAGCAGGTTAGTGAGCGCTTCCACCGCGTGCAGAGCGAGTTCCTGCATCGCGACGGCTACAGCCTGGAGTCGCAGGTGGGCGCCGTGCTCACCGGCCTCGGCTTCCGCAAAGAGGATTGGACACGGCAGACCGACGAGTTCAGCGGCGGCTGGCAGATGCGCATCGCGCTGGCCAAGCTGCTGCTGGAAAAACCCAACATGCTGCTGCTCGACGAGCCCACCAACCATCTCGACCTGGAGACGCGCAACTGGCTGGAAGATTACCTGACCGGCTATCCCTATGCCTACGTGCTGATCTCGCATGATCGCTACTTCCTCGATGTGACGGTGAAGAAGATCGTCGAGATCTGGAACAAGCGGGTCCACTTCTACAGTGGGAATTACGAAAAGTATCTTCGCGAAAAAGATCAGCGGCGCCACTCGCTGATCTCGGCCTATCGCAATCAGCGCGAGCGCATCGAGCAGCTCGAAGCCTTCATCACCCGCTTCCGCTATCAGGCCACCAAAGCCAAGCAGGTGCAGAGCCGCATCAAGGAGCTGGAGAAGATCGAGCGCATCGAGGTACCAGAGGAAGAGAAGACAATCCACTTCAGCTTCCCGCAGCCCAAGCCCAGCGGCCGCATCGTCGCCGAGTTCAAGGACCTCAGCAAGAGCTACGGCGAAAAGCAGGTGCTGCGCAATGTGAGCTTCGTCATCGAGCGCGGCGAGCGCATTGCACTGGTGGGCGTGAACGGCGCGGGCAAATCGACGCTGATCAAATTGCTGGCGCAAACCGAGCCGCCCACCGGCGGCCAATACACGCTGGGGCACAACGCCGGGGTCGACTACTTCGCGCAGGACCAGTACAAGGAGCTGGACACCGAGGCGCGCATGCTCGATGACCTGAGCAGGGTTGCGCCGCGCTCGCAGACCGAGCTACGCAGCCTGCTGGGCAGCTTTCTCTTCAGCGAGGACGACGTCTTCAAAAAAATCGGAGTGCTCAGCGGCGGTGAGCGCAACCGCTATGCGCTCGCCCGCATGCTGCTGCACCCTTCGAATTTTCTGCTGCTTGACGAGCCAACCAATCATCTCGACCTCCGCGCCAAGGACGTGCTGCTGGACGCGCTGCAGAAATTCAATGGCACCTGCGTCTTCGTCTCCCACGACCGCTACTTCATCGACCGGCTGGCGACGCGCGTCTTCGAAGTCGCCGACGGTGCGGTGCACGCCTTTCCCGGAAACTACGAGGACTATCTGTGGCGTAAGCAGAACGGCGCGCAGGCCATGGAGGCGAGGATCGGCGAGTCGCTGCGCTCCGCTGCCGGAGGCGCTCACGCCGGGATTGCTTCGGCAAAATTGCCGGCTAACACGGCGGCAGCAGTTGAGGAAAAGCCGGCGCCTGCGAGCACAGAGCCAAAGCGGCGCGTGAACCCTCTTAAGCGCAAGCAAATGCTCGAGCGGCTGGCCAGGGTGGAGGCCGAGGTGAGCGATGCCGAGGCCGCAATCGCCGAATGCGAAGCGGCGCTGGGCAACTACGTCAGCGCCGAGGAGACGCAGCGCGTTACCACTCTGCTGGAGGAAAAGCGCCGCAGTCTGCAGGCCCTGGAGCGGGAGTGGGCCGAGCTGAGCGAAGAGCTGGACGCAACGGAATAGTGGGTCTGTAGTGGCCCATTCAATCCATCTGTGACTTGAGTGGGGCAGTTGATCGGTACAAGTGCTGCAACTACCCCACTCAACGAAAGGAACGTTGGAGTGGGGTACCCTAGCGCTAGTGTTCGTGCTCGTGCGGAGATTCGTGCACATGCTCCGTCGCGTGAGCGGGCTCATGACCGTGCTCGTGCATCGCCTCATGCTCGTGTTCCTCGCCGGGTTTAATGTGCATGGCCATCTCGCCCGGTTCCTTGCGCTCCAGCTCGGCCTTCACTGGGGCTGGCAGTTTATCGGCATTCTTCAGCAGCATCGCAATTTGCCAGCGCTCCTTCTCCTCTAAATGGTCTTCGAAGCCAGGCATGCCGGAGAGCCGGATGCCGTTGCTGATGATCCAGAAGATCTCGCCCTCGGGGTCATCCGTAACCATGTCGTCTTTGTCGAACATTTGCGGCGGCCTGGGCATCATCATCGTGGCGAGCGGCGGGCGCAAGCGCCCCGGAGCGCCGTGACAGAAGACGCAGTGCTCCTTAAATTCCCTGGCTCCGGCGAGCATGTTTTCATCGGTATGAGGCAGCGGATTGGACTTGTCCTTTGAGCTGCGGACGTTTGCGTCCAGCGTCAACTGGGCGAGGTTCTTTTCCAGGGGCAGGGGCTCGGCCGTGGTTGCCAGCGAAACTTTGCCGCTACCCAGCAACAGATAGGCGCCGCCAACGATGACCATCAGCGTGAAGAACACACCGAGAATAAATCCGCGCATACTCTCACGACCTTTCTTCCGGAGCCGGCAAGCCGGTTAGCCGGAACTACGAGACTTCGATGCCCCGGCCGCAGGGCGGTTTTGCCTTGCCTGCCCAAAACTACCGATAGGGATAGTACACGAAGAACAGCAGGGACAGCGCGGCCAGCACCCACAGGCCGGCGCCGATCTGGCGTGCCTTGCCTTGCACCAGCTTGCAGAAGGAATAGAGCAGGAAGCCGGCGGTGATGCCAACCGCGATGTTAAACGTAAAGCACATCAGCGCGACCACGGCAAAGGCGGGGATCGACTCGGCGTAATCGGTGAAGTCGATGCGCGCGATCGGCGCCAGCATGAACAGTCCCACGATGATGAGCGCCGGGCCGTAGGCCTGCGGAGGAATGGCGGCGACAAACGGAGCGGCAAAAGCCGAGAGCGCAAAGAGAACGGCCACAACCACGGCTGTAAGCCCGGTGCGTCCGCCCGCCTCGATGCCGGTGGCCGATTCGACAAAGGCGCCCGCCGTAGTGGTTCCGAATACCGGCGCGAGCGTGGTGGCCACTGCGTCGGCCAGCATGGGGCGCTCGATCTGCGGCAGGTTGCCTTGCGCGTCCAGAAAGCCCGCGCGCGCCGAAAGTCCGATGAGCGTGCCCATCGTGTCCACGAAGGCCATGATGAAGATGGTGAGCACCACCGGCAGCGCCCTGGGCGCGAGCGCGCCCCGCAGGTCGATCTGCGCAAAGATCGGGGCGAGGCTTGCGGGCGCTCCGAAGACTTTGTGCGGCCACGGAGCGACGCGTGTGGCAAAGGCCATCAGCGCGGTGATGACAATCCCGAGCAGCAGTGCGCCGGGGACGTCGCGGATCACCATCGCGCCGATCAGCAGGAAACCGAAGATGGCAACCAGCACCGGCGCTGAGGTGAGGGCTCCGGCCTTGACCGGCGCGCCCGCAATGCCAAGTTCGACGATGCCCGTCTGGTTCAGCCCGATAAAGGTGAGGAAGAGCCCGATGCCCACGGCGAAGCTGTAGCGCAGCGATGAGGGGATGGCCTCCACCAGCGCCTGTCGCAGGCGCAAAACGGTGAGCACGATGAACGCCACGCCCGCGAGAAAGATCGCGCCCAGCGCAGTCTGCCACGGAATGCCCAGCCCGAGGCAGACGGTGAATGCGATGAAGGCGTTCTCCCCCATGTACGGAGCGATAGCGAAGGGCCGGTTGGCATAGAGGCCCATGAGCAGGCATCCGCAGACCGCAGTGAGGATGGTCGCGGTCATGGATGGCCCCTCGGGAATGCCCGCGGTCTTCAGGATCGCCGGGTTCACCACGATGATGTAGGACATGGTGGTGAAGGTCGTGATGCCGGCGACTACCTCACGGCGGAGGGTGCTGCCATGCGCATCGATCTGGAAAAACTGGCGAAGTCTGTTCATTCGTCTGAACGGTTGTTCGCTCCCCAGTCTAATCCAGAATGGAATCCTGCGCGGCTTGCGGGGCTTACGATTGCGCGGTAACTTGAGAGACCATGTTTGCACGCCGAACCAACTGGAACCTCGAACCCAACCGCTTCTCGCTCGCGGTTGAGGAGGCGCGTCGTATTGCATCCTGCGGCGGCCGCGCTCTGCTCGATCTCACCGTTTCGAATCCCACCACGGCCGGGCTGCACTACGAGCGCGAGCGCATTCTGCACGCCCTGCAGCATCCGCGGGCCCTCGAATATGAGCCCGCCGCGAAGGGCATTCTGGCCGCCCGCGAGGCCGTCGCCGCCTACTACGCCGAGCGTGGCGTGGCGCTCTCCACCGAGCGCATCGTCCTCACGGTCAGCACCAGCGAGGCCTACTCTTACTGCTTCCGGCTGCTGTGCGATCCCGGCGACGAGGTGCTGGTGCCGCAGCCGAGCTATCCACTATTCGAGTTTCTGGCCGAGATTCAGGACGTGAAGCTCCGGCCTTACGAGCTGGTCTACGACCATGGCTGGCAAATCGAGTTCGAATCGCTCGCACGGGCCATCACGCCGCGCTCGCGGGCGATCATGGTTGTCCATCCCAACAATCCCACGGGACATTTTACGCGCCACTGGGAGCTGGAGCGGCTGAATGCCCTGTGTCGGAATACGCATCGGAATACGCATCGGAACAACTCTCGCGAGCACGAACTGGCGCTGGTGGCCGACGAGGTCTTCCTGGATTACGCTCTGGACGAGGCGGAGCCGCCGCTGAGCTTTGCCGCAAACGATGCGGCGCTGACCTTCACCCTCAGCGGGCTCTCGAAGATCTGCGCGCTGCCGCAGATCAAGTCCGCCTGGATCGCGGCGAGCGGGCCACCGGCACTGGTTGCCACGGCCCTCGAGCGGCTGGAGGTGATCGCCGATACGTATCTTTCGCCCAACGCTCCGGTGCAGTGGGCGATGCCGGAGCTGCTCTCCACACGTGGAGCAGTCCAGCGGCAGCTGTGCATGCGCGTGCAGCACAACCTCGGCGAACTCGACGCGCAGCTCAAATCCGCGGCCGGCCGGCTCACGACACGCCTGGAGTTGGATGCCGGATGGTATGCAGTGCTGCGCATACCGGCGATGCGCTCGGATGAGGAGACCGCGATCGAATTGCTGAAACGCGAAGCCGTGCTCATCCACCCCGGCCACTTCTTCGACTTTCCCGGCACAGGCTATCTGGTGACAAGTCTGATTACGCCGGAGGAGACGTTCCGCGAGGGAATTCGGCGGGTGCTGCGAGGAATCGAGCAGATGGCGTGAAGCGATCCCACTTTTACCAAAAGAGGGCAGAGGTGGGGCACCAATTCTCCGGATTAAGCTCGCGAACTTCACAAGCTGAAGTTCAGCCAGATTCTTTTCTGCTGATAAGATAACCGCCATGCCGAACGCGTCCAGCCGCAACGGTTCCGCTCCGAACGACTCATCCAGCACCCGCCAGACCTTCCTCTATTTCGGCGCGCTCACTCTGTTCATCTACATGGCGACGCCGGCCGGATACCTGGTCGATATTCAGACCTCGTACATGCTGAAGAACCAGCTGCACGCGACGGCCACGGAGATCTCGCACTTCAGGCTGATCACGGCCATTCCCATCTACTTTGCCTTCATCTTTGGCCTCATACGCGACCAGTGGAACCCGTTCGGCATGCGCGACCGCGGCTTCTTCCTCATCTTCGCTCCGGCAACTGTGGCGGCATTTATCTGGATGGCGAACGCGCGCCTCTCCTATAGCGGGCTGCTGGCCGGCATGCTGCTGCTGATGGTGCTGTCGCGCTTTCTGGGCGCGGCATATCAGGGGCTGATTGCGCTGGTCGGCCAGGAGAAGCTGATGTCCGGCCGATTGGCCGTGCTGTGGAATGTGGTCAGCTCATTCCCGGTGCTCGCCGGGGCGCTGGCGTCCGGCTTCATCTCGCGGCACCTTCCTCCCAACCAGACGTTCGTGATTGCGGCTGCGCTCACCGCGGTCATTGCCGTCTTTGCCTTCTGGAAGCCGGCCGCTGTTTTCAGGCATGCGTACGAGAAGCCGCAGGCCGCAACCACCAACTTTGTGGGGAATGTCAAACGCCTGTTGCACCACCGCGCTGTCTATCCGGCAGTGCTCATCTGCTTTCTGTGGAACTTTGCGCCAGGTGCGGATACGCCGCTGCAGTTCTACCTCGCCGACCGGCTGCACGCGACAGACGATATCTACTCGTACTACAAGGGCATCTTCGCGATCTCTTTCATCCCGACCTTCCTGCTGTATGGCTATCTCTGCAAGCGGGTGCCGCTGAAGAAACTGCTCTGGTGGGGCACGGTGGTTGCGATACCGCAACTTGTTCCGCTGGCCTTCATCCATTCACCGTGGGCCGCGGTATTTCTGGCTGTGCCCATCGGGCTCATGGGCGGCCTGGCCACGGCGGCTTACTTCGATCTCGCCATTCGCTCCTGTCCACCCGGCTTGCAGGGCACGCTGATGATGATGGTGGAAGGCGTCTTTGCGCTCTCGGCGCGCGGCAGTGACGTGCTGGGAGCGAAGATCTACAACAGCAGTCCCGAGCACGGATTCTTGTATTGCGTGATTGCCATCACCGCGGTCTACGCCTCAATTCTGCTGGTGATCCTATGGGTGCCGAAGGAGCTCATCGCCACCGCTGACGGCGAGCCCAATCCGGTCGTGGAGGCCGAGGTGATGGACGAGATCGCGGAGACGGGGAGCGCGTAGGGCTTGCCACTAGTCGCTTTGAAATTGTTTTTTGCGTGTCATCCTGAGCGCAGCGAAGGACCCCTGCCGCTTCCTTCGACGCTGCCGCCCCGAGAGTCTTTTCAGCCCGCGAGCTCCCAAACTGCGCCGGAGAAGGACATCCCTGAAACTTTGAAACCTTTTTCCGCCGCGTCTATCATCACCCTATGATCCACGAGATCCTTCCCGTCGGGCCGCTGCAGTGCAACTGCTCGATTTTGGGCGATGAGGCCTCGCACGAGGCGATGGTGATCGATCCCGGCGCTGACGTCTCGCAGATCCTCGCCATCGTGGCGCGCCACGGGCTGCAGGTGAAACAGATCGTGGTGACGCACGCGCACCTGGACCACATCGGCGGGGCGATGGAGCTGAAGCGCGCGACCGGCGCGCCCATTCTGCTGAATGAGAATGACCGGATGCTGGTTTCGATGTTGCCCGTGCAGGCCGCGTGGCTGGGGATGCAGGACCCTGGAAAGGTGGAGATCGACTCAAGTCCGACCCACGGCGACAGGGTCACTGCCGGAGGGCTTACCGGCGAGATCCTGCTGACGCCGGGGCACACCGAAGGCTCGCTGTGTCTTTACTTCGCGCCGGAGAAGAAGCTGATCGCCGGCGACACGCTTTTTGCCGGATCGATCGGGCGCACCGACCTGCCCGGCGGGAACTTCCAGAAGATCCTGCGCTCGCTGCACACCAAGGTGCTCGAGCTGCCCGACGAGACGATAGTGGTCCCGGGGCACGGCCCGCTGACGACGATCGGCACCGAGCGCGAGGAGAACCCGTTTCTGCAGAAATAGGGAAGCGGGCAACGGAAAAGATCAAAAGCCAAGTCAACTACCCCACATCTGCCAGGCAGATATGGGGCACCCTCAAGGTTGACGTTTTTCTTCGTCAAAGCAAAATTCCCAGCTGCCCCACCTTCGCCGCCGCTTTTGCGGCTAAGGTGGGAAGGAACGAAGCAGGAAAACAAAATCCCCGCCGAAGCGGGGATTTTCACTTGAACAAAAATTCGCGCTTACTTTTGCGCCGGGGCCGACTTCGTTGGGGCCGGTTTCTCGTTGCCGAGCACCGAGCTGCCGGCTCCGGCGTGGCGCGTGGAGAAAATCGCCAGCGTGAATGAGGTCAGCATGAAAATGATGGCGCACCACGTGGTGAGCTTGGTAAGGATGTTGGCGCCTGAGCGCGGGCCAAATGCCGTCTGGCTGCCCAGTCCTCCGCCGAAGGCCGCGGCCAGGTCAGCGCTGGCGCCGCTCTGCAGCAGCACCACTGCAATGAGGAACAGGCATACAAAAACGTGAACGATGGTGACCAGAATGAGAATCATTACCAAACATCCTTCCCGGCGAGAACTCGGCCAGCCTTTCGAACGGGGTCCCCGGCAAGCCTGCATTTGGGCTTGCTGGGCGGAAAACCTCATGGTGCGGAAGGCGGGACTTGAACCCGCATGCCTCTCGGCGCCACCCCCTCAAGATGGTGTGTCTGCCAATTCCACCACTTCCGCGAACTTTTCGAGTATAGCA
>Ga0137366_10001522_pt1 | contig 17218 bp, 18 predicted proteins | sample SagtaG_8_FD_104938 | JGI IMG/M metagenome (GOLD analysis project Ga0137366, IMG submission 104938) | Vadose zone soil microbial communities from Sagehorn Ranch, Mendocino, California, USA - Sage1_L_60_16 metaG | ecosystem: Environmental > Terrestrial > Soil > Vadose zone | place: USA...
CTGCATCCCTGGTTAACCAGCGGGATTACGGCGTGAGTTTGTATTATGCCCGGCGCTATGCGGACGCGGTCACGCAACTAAAACGAGTGATAGCAATGGATGAGAAATTCGACACTGCTTACGTTTGGCTCGATGTTGCTTTAGAAATGGAGGGAAAGTACCCGGAAGCCTTTGAATGGTTTATGAAGGGTCGGGCGCGAAATTTTCAGGGCCCAGACGCACAAAAAATCACTGAGGCTGTGAAAGCCGCCTATCAAGCATCAGGATGGCAGGGCTTGTTACTTGAGCAGGTTAGAGGATTTGAGAATAAAACCGATACAAGACCCGACTTCCAGGGCGCGGTTTTGTACGCTAAAGTCGGGAACAAGGATAAGGCGTTCGAATGTCTTGAGAAATCGTATCAAAGACGCGAGCCGTGGATGAGTCTGCTTAAAGTGGAGCCAGGTCTTGACTCCGTGCGCGATGACCCGCGCTTTGATGAATTCGTTGAGCGCGTTGGGTTGAAGTGAGTCGAAGAAGAAGCTTTTCAACGACTCATAAAAAGTGCGCTGCGAGCGGCACATTTAATCAGAATTGGGTAGTTGGGACCAACGGTCCAATCTGGACTACCAACTTGGCGCTGGTTTACGCGTGGACGGGCGAGCGCGACTGAGCGCTCGAGCGACTCGAAATTGCCGCGAAGATCCCGGCTGGCCCGACATACGGCGCTCTCCGCTTCAATCCGTGCTGGGATTCTTTGCGTGATCCGCGCTTCGACAAGATCGTCGCCGCAGCCAAAGCCGCCAGCAGATAGCCTGCCGCGCCGTAGCCTCCCTGACACGCCGTAGCTTGAGGGAAGGCGGTTGCGAAGGCGGGTCCGTCGCCCAGAAAAAGAGATCGTTCTGCTGCGGCTGAGGTGCATAAATGCCGCTCAAACTGAGATCGAGACTGCGACGGTGCCTTCGGCTCCGCGATCTGCGCTCATTTGCGAGGATATTTTTGATCCCAAGTGGCCGGGCCTTTTATGCCGGGACGACCTGCGCCAGGAATGTGGCTCCCAAATCCGGACCCATTCCACTCGGGTTTGTAATGATCGATTAAATGATGTTCAGCATAGTGAACCCACTCCTCCGCGATGATGAGAAAGCGGCAATGCAACTGAGAGAGTTTGATATTCTTTCTGCCGACGATTTTCGTCTTATGTTCGGAGAATCGCTTTCGGAGATCGCTCTTACCTGTCGCCTTTCCGATATAGACGAGGTCATTTCGAAGGTACAATCCGTAGACACCTGTTTCTGTAGGCATTGTCGCGGGCGGGAAAGTCAGCAACGGACTTTCTTCAAACCGCTCTAGAAGATGAGTCGGAATGTCCAGCGGATTGAACTTATGTGCTGCGAACGGGTCGCCCGGAGGTTGGGTCGCCATTTCGTCTTAGTCGCTAGTTCTTGCGCAGAACAACCGCGCTTTCGTAAAGCTTGGCGGTCGTCCGTGCACCCTGTCGCACCGACGATGCGACGATGCTTGCACCCACGCGCTTTTCTCTAACGATGTGGATTCCGAGAGTATCGAGACCGTGCCGGCCAGCAAGATCTGCAAAAATGTTATCAATCGGGATTTCGACGCCTTGAAGAATCGAATTACCGACGACAACAACTGCGTGAGCGCCCGGTTTCATTACGATGCTCAAGGTTTCGCAGAACTGATTTGTGTCATTGAAATAGCTAGCGGCATAATTGGCCCACCCTGGACCGCCGTATGCATCTCGCTCCGCGTTAATCGAGCGGATTTTCTCGACGAGTCGTTGCAAGTCCGCGTGCTCGAAATTCAGCGATACCGGTTCTGCGTCACGAACCGTTTGCCAGTACTTGCCAAAATTTTCTGTTTCCAGTCGCTTGAGATCTTTCGGCTTTCGAACAAAGCCAAGCCAGAAAAGCTGCGGCCTCGTGTTGCGAATGTAGTGATAATTATTCAAATACGGCGGTGACGTGACGACGAGGTCGATCGAGTTGGGGTCGAGATACTGAGGAGCGTTGATAAAACTGTCAGCGATTACTCGACCGCTTGGAACTCGACCAAACTTCTCGATCTCGCTCCGGCACCAAAGGATGTCGGATTTCATCGCGAGCAGCTTAGTCATTATCGTTTCCGATACCGGGGCATCTTCTTGCAACGCTTTGCCCACGGCGGGGCGAGACGATAAGCTCGGTTCGTACGAGTAGTTCGATAAACTCACCATTACTGATCCGAACGCCAGAGAGAACAGGTCGGAGATTGGCGGCACTCGAATACCGCGAATAAATCGCATCGCGCGCAAAACTTTTTTCTCGGTTCTTGGCCCGAAGAAAGGAATGCGCGTATTGAAGTGTAGTGGTGGTCCGGCGAGCGAGCGCTCCTCGCCATTACGTTGCATAAATTGTTCAAATTTTTGGATGTAATTCTGGAACTGACCTGGCGATACGGACGCGGCCTCGAGTTTTGAACGTGCAGCTAACGCCGCATAAGGATTGATCTCAAACCCGACAGTGTCGTAGCCCAGCAACTGTCCTTCGACAAGCGTTGTGCCCACGCCGCAAAACGGATCAAGAACGGTTACGTCCGAAGAAGGCTTCGTAATCAGGTATTGAGAAAAAACATCACGTACGAACTCGGAGGAGAACCCGGCGATCCACGGGATCCAGCGATGAATTGGCCTCGACTTATTATCGCCGAAAGCGGAATCTTTGAATCCGCCGTTCAGCTTGCTTATCTGCGCAATCGAAGTAACAGGTCGCGGCTGCTCCATTCCCGGAAGGGCATATCCGGGATCATCTTCGCGAACGAAGGATGGCAGTTTGCGGTTGTCGCGTTTTTTTCGCTGAGCAGTGCCTCGTCCCATGTTCCGAGCAGGAGCTTAGTCGCGTTGAATCGCCAAATCGAGTCCAAATGCGGCGGAACAAAAAGAGGATGAATCGGGCAGCGACATAAACAATAGATTAATTCGACGTTGAACATTGAAAGTTGAACGTTGAACGTTTTGGAATGCCGCAGAAAACAAGTGCCGCGCTTCTCATCGTCGCTCACGGCTCGACCGTGAATCCGGATTCGAGCGCGCCGACGCTGGCGCATGCGGCGGAAATTCGGCGCCGGAGAATTTTTTCGCACGTGGAGTGCGCATTCTGGAAGGAGGAACCGAGCTTGCGCGATGCGATTTTCTTGTTCGATCCCGAATCGATACGCGAAGTCGATGTCGTGCCGAATTTCATCAGTGAAGGTTATTTCACTCAGACGGTGATTCCGCGCGAGCTTGAGTTGAATGGCCGGACGACGAAACGTTCGAATGGTCAAATCTGGAAATATTGCGAGCCAGTGGGAAACCACCCGTCGATGACGGATTTGCTTCTCCAACGCGCGCATAACATCGCGCCTGATATCGATCCTACCCAGACCAGCTTGCTCATTGTCGCGCACGGCACGGATTTGAATGAGAACAGCTCTGTTGCAGCCAAACGCGAAGCGGAAAAAATCCGCGCGCTCAGAAAATATGCGGCCGTGCTCAACGTGTACATGGAGGAACAACCGCTGGTGTCCGATTGGCGAACACTGACGACAACGCCAAACGTTGTCGTGGTTCCATTTTTCATTTCCGACGGATTGCACAGTTACCAAGACATTCCCGTCTTGCTGGGAATCGCCAGTGAAAGATCGGGCAGCTTATCTCGCCATGCTGGCGGCGTCGAGGAGCGGCGGCTTCCCAGCCGCCGAAATCACCGTGGTGGGCGGCTCGGAAACCGCCCCTCCTTGATGCCCCATGCGCGCGGAGAGGTTTTCCGGCGAAATCCCTACAACATCGACGACCGCTCACTGTTCTATGCGCCGTCCATCGGCACCGATCAGGGTTTCGCGGACATCATTATCGAGCAGGCCCATCGGCTACAAACGGCCACCCAGGCACATAATCCCGGAGGGATGCTCGCACATTAGCCGGTGGTGCAAACCACTGGTTTATCGTGTAAAAAAACCCCAAAAGCCCCGGCAGGGGCGTCGGAAAAGAACCGCTCCATCATGTCATCCACACATCTGAGCCTGCATTATCACATCGTTTTTGGAACGAAAAACCACGAGCGATCATCCAGGCTGCGTGGCTCGGCAAATTGCACGCGTGTCTTGGAGCGATCATCCGCACCGCCGACGGAATCACCGAGAGCATTGGCGGCGCTTCTGATCATGTGCATCTGCTTATTGGTCTTCGCGCGACGCACCGCCTGGCTGACGTGCTTCGCGAGCTAAAGGCCGTTTCGTCCGGCTGGGTGGATAACGAGATTGGTATTCGTGGTTTCGCGTGGCAGGAGGGGTATGGCGCATTTACCGTGAGCGCATCGCAACGCGGAGCGGTTTGTCGTTACATCGAGCGGCAGGAAGAGCACCATCGCACACGCACGTTTCGCGAGGAGTATCTGGACTTACTGCGGCGCAGCAGCATGGAATTTGATGAGCGTTATGTCTGATTCCGTCGCCCCTGCCGGGGCTTGGTGATTTCATATCCGGATACCGGTGGTTTGCACCACCGGCTAATCTCCGGCAAGCCGCCCCTACCGGGGCTGATCGTCTTTCCGTTCATCGCGCTCGAGTGGTTTGCACCGGCTAATCTCCCATCCTCCTTCGGAGGGATGCTCGGAAATTTAGATTACAAAAAGTTGAAATCTCGCTCGCGCTTGTTTTGTTTTGCACGAGATTGCCTCCCGCGAATGAAAGAAACGACATGCAAGAAGCTGCAGGAGATCGGCGCATTCGCGCTCGCTGGCGGCTGCACCCGCAAGCGGATGAAGCAATTCGTCGAGATGATTCGCGCGGCGCGCGATTATCGCTGGGTAGCGGTTTACAAAATCGTCAAAAATGAATTCGTGATTCTGGCCGGCACGGGCAACGAGCCGCCGACCTACCCGCGTTTTCCCACCACGCAGGGGCTGTGCGGCGCGGCCCTGGAATCGGGGAAACCGATCATCGTCGGTGACGTGCATCACGATCCGCGCTATCTACCCACATTTCATACAACGCGCTCAGAGATCCTCGTCCCGATGCGAAATGAGCATCGGCACATTCTCGGCATGCTGGATGCCGAGAGCGATAAATTGAACGCCTTCGACGAGGAAGATCGACAATTTCTGGAACGCGCAGGTGGTTTGATCGCCCATTGCCTGCATTAGCAGATGCGTGGCACAGACATCTTTGTCTGATACGTGTTTAGCGCCAAAGGCGCAGCATTGCGAACAAGCGCTGGTAGGGCGCGTCACTCCGTGCGCGCCAGGGTCACTGGTAGGGCGCGTCACCCCTGTGCGCGCCATGGTTTCGAACCCGGGAAGCGGCGGGCAGAGGACTGCCCGCCCTACCAAATCGGAGGCGGACGATCGTTCGGCCGACAGATCCACGTCCAGTCTTCCGCCCGTTCACACAAACCTTTGCGGACAGGATTCATTAAGATGTAGTTCGTCTTCTCGTACAGTTCGTGATGGTCGCGCAGACGATGATCGAAGAAATCGCGTTGCCAATTCACGCCATGTTTCGCGGCCACAAACTTCTTCCAGTTCTTAATCACCGTTGCCATTCACGGCTCGCGTGGAAAGGCAACGATGGCGTGCAAATGGTCCGGCATGAGCAGGCACACACGGCAATGCCACACGAGCTTCTCGTGATTGTGTTGTATCGCTGCCAGCACAGCATCGCCTATCTTGGCGCGGCACAACTGGTTCTTACCTCGAGGCACACAGTTAACGGTGATTAAAAACGAACTGCCGTCGGGCACCCATTGCGGAATTGTGTGTGGCAGCTTTTGGCGAACCGGAAATCCATGGGCGAAAGCCTAGCGACATTTGAGCGATCAATTAAACACGAAAAATGCAGGCGTGAGGCGATTCAACGGCGCGCACGGAGTGGCGCGCCCTACCAGATGCCCCAAGCTAAAGCTGACATAGCGCCTTTGGCGCTAAGCACGTATCTTGGCCCGCCTGCGAGATATGCCGGACTCCATCGACACACTCCTCCGAGTCGCGCTTACTACTCCGTTCTGTTTCGGTCAAATTCTGGTCCGAAAGTTTGGCAAGAGTTTTGCTCTGTGTCATCGCGATGATGCGGCAGGCGATGATTTGGAAATTTTTCGAGACGCAGAAGACGCTATCGAGATTGCAAAATATGACGACACGGGAAACTATCGTGCGCTCAAAACTGCGCCAAACCTGCGGCATGGCTGGCGATTGACACTTAAAACACTCGAGGATTTGAGACGCGCGCTGGATTATTTTTACCCAGGCAGACTGGCCTCCTTCGCCGCCTGGAAAAATAGGAAACTGCAAACCACGTCATTGCGAGAGACGTTGGATCGACAGTCCGGAATGTACCGTGTCGCTGCAAAGATTTTGGACGATCAGATCGATGATGTCGTAGGGGATTTTTGCCGGTCAGATGGCGGCTGTTTACGGACAATTCTTTGGAAACGCGATGCGCACGGCACGGTTTCGTCGAGGAAATTGCCGAATGAAAAGTTTGATCCTGGGTGTGATCAAGCAACAGCTTTGAATCAGCCGGGGTCACTGCCCCCGGCTACAGCGGCAGCCCGGGTTACGGTTCCGCTGCTTTGCCAGGAGCCGTGCAATCTGCTCGTGGCCGAGTGTCGGAGAGTTGTTAAAGGCGAATGACAAAGGCAGAAGGAATGACCCGCCTCCGCACAACTTCGGCGCGGCAGGCGAAACCAAAATGACGAAGTGAAGCGTCAGGATGGCCGGCTTCGTCATTTAAGTATTTGGGCTTCTTTCGTCATTCGTCATTCGCCTGCCGCGCTGTAGCCCGGCGAAGGCGGGTGCTTCGTCATTTATGAATATTTGCGGCGCTCATAGACCGCCGCTACAGAAGGAAAAATGATTCTTCCCGCGCGTATCCGGTTTTGGAGTGCGGCGACACGTCGCCGCTTTAGAAAGCGCAGACATGTCTGCGCAGTCCAAACGGCACCGGCGGAGCAAGCGGACAATTTCGAATGATTCTTCGTGCGCGCACCATCGTGACGATGGATGGACCGCCGATTGAAAATGGCGCGGTCGCGATTTCGGAAAATCAAATTATCGATGTAGGAAGATTTCCTAAGGTCTCCGCGCGACACTCAGGAAAGAAAATTGTCGATCTTGGTGAGCAGGCGCTGCTTCCCGGGCTTATCAATGCGCATTGCCATCTCGATTACACCTGTTTGCGCGGCAAAATCCCGCCCCGAAAATCCTTTGCCGATTGGATTCGCGCGATTAACGCCGAGAAGGCTGCGCTTTCGCGCGGGGATTATCTCGCGTCGATCAATGAAGGTTTCTTAGAGGCAAAAAGAGTCGGCACGACGACCATCGCGAATCTTACCGCGTTTCCCGAATTGATTTCGCAGATCCAAGCTCCGATTCGAACGTGGTGGTTTGCGGAGCTGATCGATGTACGTTCGCCGGAACGTGCAAATGAACTTGTCGATCTTGTCCACCGCCGGACGGACTCGCTGCGGCGAGCAATTGAATTTCTGGAGAATTGGGGATTGGCGCCACACGCGCTGTTCACGGCCTCCGGGGACTTGTATCGGCGCTGTGAGGAAGTTGCGCGACGCGAGAAGATTTTATTGACGACGCATTTGGCAGAATCGCGCGAAGAGATGGAGATGTTTCGCGATCGGTCGGGTCCGCTGTATGAATTTATGAAAAGCATCGGTCGGCCGATGGATGATTGCGGGAGGGCCACGCCGCTCGAACGATTTCTCGGCGCGCCTCCTTCGACTTCGCTCAGGACAGGCTCAGGTAGCGCCCTACCAGGGGAATGGATCGTCGCTCATTTAAACGAGTTGGCGGAAAGCGACTTCAAATTGCTCAAAGAATTAACAGGCAAATTCCATGTGGTGCATTCGCCGCGAAGTCACGATTATTTTGGGCACAGCCGTTTTCGCTTCGAAGAATTGCGTGCCCTCGGGTTTAACATTTGCCTGGGCACCGATAGTCTCGCCAGTAACGAGAGCTTGAGTTTATTCGCCGAAATGCGCGCGTTTCAGCGCAGCGAGCCCGGGATTTCGCCGGACAAGATCCTTGAGATGGCGACTGTGAATCCGGCTCTGGCATTGCGCCAGCGCGACACGCTCGGGCGGATTCGGCCTGGATTTGAAGCCGATCTCATAAGCATTCCGATTAATGGAAGCCCGAATCTCTTCGAAGTAATCGTGGCATTCGATGGGCCAGTCGATTGGATGATGGTGAATGGACAACGTGCTGCTGCTAATCTACCTCAATGAGTACCGCCAAGAAGAAAGCGCCCAGCACGCGCGAAATGGAGCGCATCAACTGGATTGAATTTCGCGAATGGGTCCCTGCGAAAATCCAGACGGTCTTGCTGCCGCTGGGAACACTCGAGCCGCACGGCGTCGCACCCAATGGCACAGACATTCTCGCGCCGGTGGCGATGGTGCGCGAGATCGCCCCGCGCGTCAACGCGATGGTTGCACCGGCGATTCCCTACGGATTCACTGGAATCATGGACGCATACCCGGGCAGCTTCACGATTCCGGAGGCAGCCTTTCGTGATTATGTGCGCGCCGTTCTCGCTGGTCTGGCGAAGAACAAATTCAAAAACATTATCCTGCTCAATGGCCATGGCGGGGGGCAGACCGCGATTCTAAGTGAGCTCGCCCAGGAAGTGGGACGCGAAACGGGCACGAGAATTTTGGTTGTGAACTGGTGGTCTTATTGCAGCGATGTGACGCTGGAAGTGTTTGGCGAGGACGGCGGTCACGGCGCAGAAAATGAGACCGCATACATCACGGCGATCGATCCCGCTCTCGTTCAGAAAAGACATTACAAGCCTGAGATGGCGACTGCGCTTCCTCCGCCCAATACGTGGAGTGCGTATCCGTTTCCCTCCACCATCATGCTCTACAAGGAAGGCCAGGGTTATCCGAAATTCGATCCGGTAAAAGCGAAGAGTTATTTCACGAAGGTGAACGACAAGATCGCGGGTCTGATTCAAGAAACGATCAGGAAGTGGGACATGGCGGGAGTGTGAGGGGATCTGGATGCTCGATACTTGATGCTGGGTATCTGTAGCCACGGCGCTGCGCGCCGTCCTCGGTGGCCCACGCAGTAAGCGCCTCGACACAGCGAGGCGGCTACAGTGCCCTTGGCGCGCGTGAATTGCTTGCCTGGTCTGCGCCAAGCTGTAAACTCGGCGTATGGCCGGACACGGAATGAACCAGTCGCAGAACCTTGCCCTGCAACAGATTCTTGCGCCGCAGCTGCAACAAAGCCTGCTCATCCTCCAAACGCCTCTGCTCGAGCTGCGCAATCTCGTGCAGCAGGAAATGGAGACGAACCCCGTCCTCGAGGAACTGCCGGATGAATCCAGCACGAACGAACGCGACGGCGCCGAGCCTTCTGCTGACGACAATTTCAAGGAGGAATTCGAGAAGCTGGTCAGCCTGGATGAGGAATGGCGCGATTACATGGCACAGTCGGCCAGCTACAACTCTGAAGGCTTTCGGCGTTCGCAAGAAGCGCAAGATAAGCGCCGGTTCTTTTTCGATTCCATTCCCGTGCAGGAAACCCTTCAGCAAAATTTGATAGGACAACTGAATCAGACCGTGCTCAATGCCGACAATCGCAAAACAGCGGAGCTGATCATTGGCAATATCGATGACAACGGATTTCTCCAAAGCACGCCGGAAGAAATGGCGCTCAGTTCCGGAGTCCCGAAGGAAGATTTCGAGAAGATGCTCGGACTCATCCAGAGCTTTTATCCGCCGGGCGTGGGCGCACGCGATTTGCGCGAATGTTTGCTCATTCAATTGCAGCGCGCAGGAAGGGAAAGCAGCCTCGAATACAGAATCATCTCCCAGCACATGGAAGATTTGGGCAGGCGGCGCTTTCCCGAAATCGCGCGACGGATGGACATCAGCGTCGAGGAAGTGCAAAGGGGCGCCGACAAGATCGCGCGGCTGAATCCGCGTCCCGGCCAGGTCTTCGCCGCTGCTCCGCAAAACTACGTGCTACCGGACGTGACCGTCGAAAAAGTGGATGGCGATTACCAGGTCATCTTGAACAACGAGCAAATCCCGCATCTACGGATCAGCAATCTTTACAAGGACCTTATCGCCCAGGGCAACAACGGCGCTGAAGTCAAAGATTACGTCCGCGACAAAATCCGGGGCGGCAAATTCCTGATCCGATCCATCCACCAGCGCCAGCAAACGATTTCCAACATCGCGCAGCAGATCGTTTCCCGGCAACGCGACTTCCTTGAGCACGGGCCATCGCATCTGAAACCGATGACCATGGCGGAAATCGCAGATGCGGTGGGGGTGCATGAGACCACGGTGAGCCGCGCTGTGTCCGGCAAATACATGGCCACGCCTCAGGGTATTTTCGAGATGAAATACTTTTTCACGTCCGGCTATCAAACTGCCACCGGCGAAGCGATGAGCAACACCAGCGTGAAAGAAGCGATCCTCGATCTGGTGAAACACGAGAACGGCAGCGCACCGTTGAGCGACCAGCAGCTCGTCGAGATTCTGACCGAACGCGGAATTCCCATCGCGCGGCGCACCGTGGCCAAGTACCGCACGGAGCTGAACATTCTGCCAAGCCACATGCGGAGGAAGTATTGAGCTGGGGAGCACAGGCTGCCAACCTGTCGTTGCCGGCAGCTTGCCGGCAACTTTCTCCGAGAGCGTGCGACCGCGTTTAAATTCGATTCACGATCTGGAATTCGCTATTGACTCTTCAACCCTTCAACGCTTCAACCATTTAGCTGTGTTCAGAGTCACATGAATCGCTCTCTCCGTGCCACCGTGATCGCTGAATGGCGCGGTCTTCCCGAGAGGAAAATGCGGCCAGACCGGTGGCAAGCGCCGGCCGACTTGGTCCCGAAGTTGATGCAGCGGCTTGGGTTGCGCGAGCGCCTGCATGAAACAGAAGTGATTGAAGCGTGGTCGAAAATCGTCGGCGAATTTATCGCCGCCCACTCCGCGCCTGTGGCGTTGCGCGAAGGCGTTCTCTACGTGCGCGTGCTCCAACCAGCCTTACACTACGAACTCGAACAAGTCTCCAAGATCGAAATCCTGCGAAAATTGAAGCAACGCTTCGGCGGGAAGACCATTCGCGACGTGCGCTTCCGCGTCGGCTGAGATCCAATCAGCTCTCCAGCGTTTTTGCTTTACAGCGGTCCCGTCATTTTGCTAAATCCCGCCTAGGCAGGGCCTCGCGAGCACTTGCGGATGGGAATCGCGAAAAACCATTTAGGAGGCTCTTATGAAGAAATCGATCGCTGCAACATTCCACGTAGCGTCTCTCTGGCTCGCGGACACCAACTCCCACGCTTACGGGTTAATCGCAGTTCTCTTTTTAGCTGGTTGCATCGCCACTGAGAATCGATGGGAAGCGAGCCAGATGCGGGCACAGGTGATGAGTTATTACAATGATGAAATTATGGAAAATCTGATTAAAGCCGACGAGCAGCTGCCCTTTGTCCATGTCGATATTACAGGTTGACTAATATAGATACGTCACAAATAAGTGGCAGCATTAGTGGCGGCGAGACGTCGAGCTTTAGCAAGACTAGCCCAATTATGGTAAATGCGCTCCACACAATTACCAGGGGCATATTGAGCCCATTTTCGTATTCAGTATCTCCGCAGCGGGGTAATTCGCTTCAAATCAGTGCAGCGCCGGTGCTCGGACAGCTCCCCGCTGACATTACGACAACATCTAAAAAAACAACAACAAAGACGGTAAAAACAGAGCCGCCACCAGGAAAGCCAAACGAGCCTCCGCCGGCGACAGTGAAGACAACAACGATAGAAGATCAAACGCTAACGCCAGAGCCCACTAACATCTACAAGCTTTATGCGGATTTTCTTTCTGACCTAAAGAAGCATAGTGGGTTTGGGCAGACCGAAGGCTTGACAGGTCCAAGGGAAAAGTATGTACCGGGCACAAAAAAGCTGTGGGGTACTAGATACTATTACATCAAAGACATCTGCATACCGCCTCCGCCTCGCAAGCCGGAATGGTGTGCCCGAGAGAAGTATTACAATTTCTGCGTACGCTTGTTCACAAAGGGGCAAGCTCAGTCTTTGGGAAAACAGCTTCAGGCAGTTGAGACAGCTATTCAGGGGACAAGGGGCCTGCAGGCGCTTCCGCCACCTCCCCCGCCGTGAGCTAACTCCGCCGTGAGGCTATACAGGATGAGAACATGGTTATCGTGCAGCTTCATGTCGCGTCTCTACAATTTCCTCTCTTGGGATTGTTCTCTACGTCCGCGTGCTCCAACCGGCCTTGCACTACGAGCTGGAACAAATCTCCAAGTCCGAAATCCTGCGGAAACTAAAACAACGATTCGGCGGAAAAATCATTCGCGACATTCGCTTCCGCGTCGGCTGATTGGAAAAATCTGTGGCGCAAAACAAACTAGGCGCCGATCAAGCCACCTTCAAAAAAGAAAGGAAGTAGTTCGGCGAGTCGAAAACTTCGCTGATTAATGAATCTTGGAATAGAAGTCGCTCGCCTCTCTTATCTGAGAAAGAAGTTCGGCGAGGATAGTGCCTTGCTGCGCCACCGCTGCTGGTGACCACACCTTCCGGGCCTGACGAGTGGTGAAATAGCTTCGCTTGCTCCACGTTTTATCGCCATAGCAGTAATGAATGACGTCGCGATTTACCATCGCATTGGGCCAATAGTTGTGATTCATGATGTGGGTCAACGTTACGTTTAAACCCAGCTTCACAACCGCCAGACCAAATGCGCCCATGACATCGTCCCACTCCCGCGGCGAGACCTCGTCAATCGCTCGGAGCCACGCCTCCGCCAATTGTTTGGCAGCAGCCACAGGAATGACGTAAGGAGGCCCGCAACACAACTCTTTCTTCTGCCGATCTAGCATCTCTAATCTGATCCCGATTTTCTTTGCGGCTCTTCGTACCGGTTTCCGGTCATAGTTCACATAGCCATAGTACTCACCGGAAAGATTCCTAGAAAAATCGGGTTGGCGTACAAAGATCATGTCCGGATCGCAAAATACGATGAATTCGTCCCTCGCTGAGCACAACTCCGCGGCGTGCAGCAATGAGCCTGGGATGTTTCTGCAAACGTAATCGTCGCCATTCGATGTCATGCGGTAGCTCGGGGCGCGGCTGACAATCGCGCCGGCATCAGCAAGTTCCTGAAAGTCACGACGCCACTTTGAGCCGCAATCATGAACAATGACTATTGGTGAACGACTTAGGCGGCTCACACAGGAGAAATGGAACAGTTTGGCCTGCCATGCCAGGTAGGGACTGTTCTCTGCGGATACAACGATTCGATAGCGAGGCGCCAGGTCTGCCATCAGTTGAATTCCGTCACGGTCGAATATTGAGACAGCACTGCGCGCAACAGTGTAGGAGTCGAGGGTCTGTCTGGTGGTGCACCGCGCATCGGAGGAACTTCGCCTGCGGCACGGATTTCAATTGCGCGCCTACACGGCAAGGCAATGTCGACGGCGGCTCGCTTGGGTTTCATTGCTGGACGTGGACGACACCTACGATTTCCGATACGATATTGGGCATCCGTTCGCCCTAAATTATGAAATGGCGTACGGTGTGTTCGTGTTAAGGCGGTATCTGCCATCATAGTCACTGTTGGAGGAACTGAGTCTTTTTGCTTCCCCCTTTGCATCCGCCAATCGCCCACTACAAGCTCAAAAAAGTTTGCAAGACTGAAATGTTGCGAAAACTGAAACAGCGCTTCGGCGGCAAAACTATCCGCGACGTTCGCTTTCGCGTGGGCTGAAAGCGCAGCCGCGGCATAGCGGTTTTGCTTTACAAAGATCCCTTCTTTCTGCTAAAGCCGCGACAGGGGAATGCCTTGCGAAACGAAGACGGGACATGAATCATAATATCTATGTCGCAAAAAAAACCTCTAAGTAGAATCCTCGTTTCAGAGAATACTCTCAGTTTAAAGGAATGTACATTCCTAATTGAACTTTACGACCGCTATGCAGAGTTATCAACTCAGAGAGATTATGGTCGGCCCCTTCTCCATTATTACACCCTTCGGGACGTAGACACCGAGTCAGCTACCTGGGTACATGGTATCAGCCTGCGATGCAAAGAAAAGATCGAGGTTGAGCTTTGTACTCCGGAATTAATTGTCGAATCGGTGTTCCTCGCGTGTTTATGGCCTGGGGACTCGCATATTCCCCACGCAGACAATGAGCGAGAAGAAAACGGGCGGTGGGTCCCGAATCACACGCCCCAACGGGATTACACGGCGCTTATTTATCTGAATGACAACTTCACAGGAGGTGAATTGGTTTTTCCGGCTCGTGATGTAGTTATCGTCCCGAAGCCCGGTTTATTCGTTGGATTTCCCAGCAATCACGAATTTGTGCATGCGGTCCCAAACGTTCTTTCTGGAAAACGATACTCTCTGCCAGTTTGGTTTACAATGGATTCAGAAAAAGCTATGCAGGTTTGAACGCTTCAATTCTTTCAGAAAAAGGCGGCGACCACTTGCAGTCTGAATGTTGAGGTATCGCTGCTTCGTCTGGGGGATTCATGTTTCGGACTAGTTCAACGCTAGTTACGGGCGTGTCTTCGGAATTGCTGAGCACGCGCTTCAGCGCTAACCTAACACGTAACCAAACGGCTAGGTGCGGCGTGCGAAGGGCGTACTATGAAATTTCTTTCACTTCTGTTTTTAATCGCGGTAATCGACTGTTCCGTTGCACAGACGCCGCAGATTCAGGTGGTTGCCTACAGCCGCAGTACCGTTCCGGGTATTCCGACGGGCCCTGGCGGACCGGCTATCAATTCTCTTCCGGTCAGGTATTACATCTATGTCACCGTCAAGAAAGGAACATCCGTCTCTGTCAGCAGCGTATGCCTGAAGGGGCAATCGTACGCGGCGAGCCTGAAGAAAGTGACCTCCCCGGTAGTCGTTCCGCACGATCCCAACGCACCTACCGAGGCGAAGGACATGCTGGTGCCGAAGACCCAGGACGAGGTTTATGAGGTGAACGTGCAGGAACGAACAGGCCCGGCCTGTGAGGATCGGGCTCAGCTACTGGCGCGAGACAACGAGGTGGTGGTCGCTCTCAAGTCCGGCGGGACAACGCTGTATGAGCCCGCCAAGACAATCGTGGCGCTACGTACTGCCGCGGCGCCGTAAGCTACTTCAGCGGAGCTTCCCAGGACCCTCTGCCGTAAGTAGCCGCACGGATCACCTTGGTGCCGTAGAGAATCTCCAACCTATCCACGATCACATTCGGTAATCCCGACTTATAGGGCACCCAATCGGCCAGGCCATCGTTGCGATAATAGACACCCGCATCCGTGCCGATGTAGACCGGATTGTCCGCCTTTTTCTCATAAACGATGGCGTCCACCGGCATGTTAGGCAGCGTCCCGCTGATATTTTTCCAGGTTTTGCCTCCGTCCTGGGACTTGTACACCTTCTCCCCGGCCTTGTATCCGCTGAACGTCACCCACACCAGGTTGGGATCGGTATCGCTCACGGTCACGTCCGTCAGATAGTTGGAGACCACTGGCAGACCGGCCGTGATGTCGTGCCACGGCATGCCTCCGGTGGTGGTGCGATAGAGTTTGTTTCCGCTCCCCGCATAGATGTAATTGGGATCGCTCGGCGCAACTTTGAGCGATACGAATGTGGTAATATCAGCCAGTGTCTCGCTGATATCGGTCCACGCGGTGCCTTGATCAGTGCTCTTCCACACCCTGCACGTGGCAGCGTAGATCGTGGTTGCCCTAATCGGGTCCTGCTGCAAGGGCGTGACCCAGTTTCCGCCGCAAGGCGTATCGATGCAACCGAAGGTGGTGCCGCCATTGGTGCTACGGTACAGCTCGCCGTTCTGGATAGACGCATAGATGTTGCCTGCGTTGTTCCAGTCAATGAAGCCCCGCATTCCATCGGCGTTGGTGATACTGGTCCAGGTGCCGGCATCGTATTTCATGTGACCGTTGTCCTGCGCGCCCAGCTCCATGATCTTGGTCGTCTTGCTGCTTCCCACACCATAGAACTGGGTGATGGCCAGCCCCTTATTTAGGCTGGTCCAGGTCGAGCCGGAATTGGTGCTTTTGAACAGGCCGCCGTCATCGCCGGCCAGGATGGTGGTGCCGGAACTCGGTAAGAAGCGCAGGGCATGGTTGTCTAAGTGGCCCGCCATGAGTACGTCGGCCCAAGTAACCCCGCCGTCGGTGGTCTTCTTGATGTTGAAACCGGCCACCCAGACGACTTTATCGCTGACGGGAGAGACCGCCAGTACGTTGTCATAGTAGCCATACAGGCAAACCCCCGGCGCCGTGGTGTTGGCCCAGGTCGCTCCGGCATCGGTGCTCTTCTGGACAGCGCCGTCGGTGCAGACAGCGCCGTCGGGGCATAGGGCGTAGAGCGTCTCGGGATTGCTGTGAGCGATTTCGATGCTGTAGCGGGAGCCGGCACAAGTGGCGGTGGTTGCGTCAAACGTTTCTCCTGCATCAGTGCTCTTCATGACCTGGCTGGTGGTGACGTAGGCAATCTTGCCATTCTTGGGCTCGAATTCCGCATCATAGGCGCTGGCGGTGACGACCTTCTTCCAGGTGTCGCCAGCGTGATCAGTGCGATAAACGCCGTCACTAGTGGCGGCCAGCAGGATTTTGCTGTTGGTCGGATGAATTACCAGCCGGCGGATGACCCGATTCTGGGCAACGGTCCAGGTTAGGCCGGTGTCGGACCACGTGTTTCCTCCGTCGGTGCTTTTCCTTACACCAACACTGTATGTGCCGCCCCACAACGGCGTCCCGTAGCCGTATGGGTCGCTGGTGGCGACATAAAGTGTTTTCGAGTCGTTACGGTCAACGGCTACATCCCCCACGCTCAGCGTAGGCTGCGAATCGAACAGCGGCGACCACGAGGTGCCGCCGGTAGTGCTCCTCCACACACCTCCGTCGGGCGTACCGATGTAAATAATTTTGGAGTTCTTGGGGTCGAAGTTGATGGAATTCACGCGCCCCATGTTTGTGCCGCCGATGGCATCCGACGGCCCCAGAGATTTCCATACGACCGGCGGCCCGGCGAGCATCATGGGCCCCGCGGAGGGTCCAGCGTTCTTCAGCAGCTGCTTGTCTTCCTCCGGAATCCTCTCCCTAATCTCAGTTATGGCAGCCTGGTCCAATCGGCCGCTGGGATAGGTCCGCGGCTCCATTAGCCATTCCCAACGCTTGAACAGCTTC
>Ga0137366_10001526_pt1 | contig 17204 bp, 14 predicted proteins | sample SagtaG_8_FD_104938 | JGI IMG/M metagenome (GOLD analysis project Ga0137366, IMG submission 104938) | Vadose zone soil microbial communities from Sagehorn Ranch, Mendocino, California, USA - Sage1_L_60_16 metaG | ecosystem: Environmental > Terrestrial > Soil > Vadose zone | place: USA...
GACGCCACACTGCGAACCGAGCGCGACGCATTCATCACATGGAAACCATACTCGACGCTCATCCGGTCGAACACCTTAAGCATGCGAGTTTGGTATTCGATGAAGCTATCGTAAAAGTCTTCTCCCAGGTGAAGATCCACGCCGGATTCCCAGTAGTCGAAGGCACTTCCGGATGAAAGAACTCGTGAAACGAGCTGCTGTGCTGATTGAATGCGTAGATAGAAGACTGCGTCCGGTACGATTGACATGCCATAGATCGAACGAATCCACGCTGAATCAATACCTCGCACTTCTGCTCGAGCCATTGCGGAATAAATATAGCGATCAGTCAAAACGATGAAGCCTGAGCGAAGTGCCGGGAGCATCTCGTTCTCGAGGCGGTCAATAAAGTCCGTGGCATAAAAAAGTTGCATGGTCAAACGGCCGAGAGTGTGACCCCTTTTTGCTTCTTTGATTCCCCGGCCAGCGAGGACGGAGCGGGTCATGCCAGTATCCAGCACCGCATGGCCGCGCGACTCGAGCCACGTGCGCAAGAGGGCAATGTGAGTTGAACGTCCGACTCCATCGGTGCCTTCAACCACGATCAGCTTACCGCTGTATTCCTCGTGTTCTACTCCCGGCAGCGATGTGCCGTAAAAGATACGATCTCTAATGAGCCTTAAACCGCCTTTTCTTCAGGTGTTGGGTAATTATCTTCCGCATCTCGCGTTGTTGCTGCTCAATCGAGCGGGTTGCATCGATAACAGTCAAACCAAACTCATCGACCATGCGATCGTATTCCTCGAGAATCTTGCCTTGAAAGAGAGTGAAGCTTTCCTCCGGATCGTCGGACCAGCTCATATCCATTCCCGCTTCGTAGTATTTCAAATCTGGCCTTCCGGAAACAATCCGGTCAATCGCTACGTCGAGTGGCGCCCGGAAAAAGAAGGCAACGGTCGGCTTAACCGCGAAAGTGTAAACTCTCCGCACCCAATCACGATCGCAACCTCGCGCGACATCTCGCGCAAATGCCGTGTAGATGTAGCGATCTGCGAGAACGATGGCGCCTGCTTTTAGCGGCGGAATGATATCTTGCTCAGTCCGGTCAGCGAAATCGGTAGCGTGCAGCAGTGAGAAAGTCGCCGGTGTGAAAAGGTGTCGTTTCTTGGCGCGTTTCGTCGTATCTTTTACGAGGGGAGATGAGTTCCATTCCGAAAAGAAAACGGGATACCCTTCGGCTTTCAGCCACTGGTAAAGCAGAGCGAGTTGGGTCGATTTTCCGCTGCCATCAGTGCCTTCAACGACAAAGAGGCGACCAGGGAAGCGGTGATTCCCGTATGAGATCATTTTGGCCATCTTGGGCGTCACGTGTTACATATGCGTGAACGCTGACTGAACAGTCTGGAAACTTGGACGCTTTATGAAGATACTGCTGTTGTTGAGACATGCCAAGTCAAGCTGGAAAGACCCTGATCTCCCGGACTTCAATAGACCTCTTAACGGGCGCGGCAGGAGAGCGGCTAAAACGATCGGACGGTACATTAAGGAGAATGACCTCGAGCCGGAACTTGTGCTCAGTTCCCCAGCGGTTAGGGCCCGCGAAACAATTGATATCGCGCTGAGGGCTGCGAGGCTGCGAGTCGAGGTGCGGTATGACGAACGTATTTACGAAGCCGATGCGCAGCGTCTCATGGAAGTGATTTCCCAAATCGAGGAGAATCTGACTTCTGTAATGGTGGTGGGACATAATCCCGGAATTGAAGAACTTCTTCGCTTGTTGACTGGCTGCTCTGAACACATGGCGACAGCTGCGCTGGCGAAGATTCGGTTTAGTGAGCCGGACAAATGGAGCAAGATTGCGGCCGTGAAGGGAAGTTTGGAACTAATAAAGCCTAAAGAGATTAGAGACTGAGCGTGTGAACAACACCTGTCGTCAGCGGTCACTGGCAAACTGACTACGACTTACCACCTGCTGCGAGCGGAGATGATCATTCACAATTCGATAAAAGCACTTCAGACACACTCCGTGTGAGTCCTCCTCCTTGTCCTTCCGGATCCTTACGCCACACCAGGCGCAGAGTACCTCAAAACGACTGTTCGGCTGATCTGCTCGATGCTTCATGCCGTTCCCCTTTCACAAAACTTCTGACCTCTTTATCGATAACCTTCGAGCGTTACTGGGACGTAGCGGATTCCTTAAATGATTCTTAAGATTTGTGCCTCTTTCAGCTTGTCGGAAAGAGTCGAATTACTCCGGGATTATCCGTCTGCTAGTTCAGATGCGGTTCAGATTGAATCGTTCGTCAAAAGAATTAACATCCGGTTAGTTAACATTTTGGTAACATGGTCGCAATGGCGCCGCCCCAACGGCGCAGAGAAAGCCTGAACCGACGTCGTGCATAAGAACATCGCCGGTCAAATCTGGGAGGGAGCTAATTTGCTACCCAGACCTCGCGGGACAAACTTCCCTTTAATTCTAAGGGCAATATGGCTCGTTAGTATCCTTCTACTCATTTCCGTAACGGAGATCAGAGCGGAGAAACGGCGCAGCAATGTTGTCTGTCGTCAAGAGCTTTCAGCGGAACAGCGCAGCCTGCTCGTTGCCAAACTTCAGAAGATTACGGGATGGTCTGATCTCACCTTTGATCACACCGGCAGCTTGCGGGTAGGCAACAAAGAAGCTGCTGGCGGTTCGCAGGGGGCCAGGGACCTGGTAACCAAAGCAGTAGATGGACCATATGTCGTCATAGTTGAAGACGCGAGCAATCGTTCGGACGTGGTTTTCTGTCGCGTAGTTCCCGGCAGATGGAAACATCATACCCTGGAAAATCCCCCCGTTTATGTTGTGCTGATCGATTTCGCCGACTTCGAACATGTGATGGGTGATGATCGAGCACTGAGCGCTTTTAATGTTGGCTGGGCACTACTTCATGAACTGGACCACATAGTCAACGATTCTAGTGATGCGACGTCCAGAGGGGAACCCGGAGAATGCGAAGCTCATATTAATCAGATGCGGCACGAATGCAACCTTCCCGAGCGAGCAGACTACTTTTACACATCCTTTCCGCTAATTACCGAGACACCTTTCGTCGCTAGGTTTGTGCGCCTTGCATTCGTTGACGAAGATTCCGCGGCCAACAAAAAGAGGCACTACTGGGTGCTTTGGGATGCGAACCTGGTTGGTGGCCTGGACGAGCAAAAACAGGTCGCGACGTTAAGGTAAAGGGGGGAAGGAGTCTTAGGTTGCGCGCGTGTTGAGATTGCTGCACCCGAGTATCCACTTCTTCACTTCTTCAGCCTGCCACAAGTGTCGCCTCTGATGAGCTGCGATGAGGACGAGACAGCTAAAGAGATTATATTGAATCCGATTTGAAAAGGGCGACGACACTTTCACGCGCCCAAGATCCAGGCCATTGGCTGCGTGCACAGCTTGGTCCAGCTGGCTTTGAAGGTGAATGAAGACCGGCAGCACTGCATCGACGGGTTCGAATATCAATGGTTGAAATCGGTCTGTGGTGTTGATGCGGAGTCGCGCTGGAGGTTCAAGCGACCATTTCAGCAAGCTCGCAACCATTTCCATTTTGAAAGGGCCGTTGCTGCGCAGCAGTCGCGAGCGAGCTTCGTCGCAAGCATCCCGGATAACCGGAAGAAACGCCTGAGATGTCAGATTGAGATGCACGAGACATTCCGCACCTGACCATTTTCCAGGCTCCGGACGAAGAGTCAATTGATCCGGATAAATGCCCGCTACAACTTCACTTCCTCTTGTCAAGCACAGAGCGAGTTGATTTCGAATGTCTGCAAGTTGCGAATTCAGCGATTGTTGCGGAAACGACATTGCAAACAAGGACCGACCATGTTAAAGCCAGGAAATCTTATGCTTCTGAGGCAGCTTCCTGGGTACAAGAAGGCCTAATGATCGTTGTGATCGTTTGGCCCTTTTTCAGAAACCGCCGCTGGTTTGCGTCGCGCATTACGTGCTTCCTCGGTCATCTGCTGAAGGGCCAAGTGTACCTGCAAAACTATCTTCTTCAGATCATCCAGTTCGCGAGGCGATCTTTTTGTGGCTGAGAGTATGGCCGTTGCTATATCGCTACTTAGTTCGTGGCAAATTGCCATAGGGTCACCGAGATCCGATCCATATCCGCGAAGATTTACTGAAACTCTCTGGAGGAGGAGGCATCCTACACAGTTCCTGTTACGTCGATGTTAACTCCATGTTAATTAACCGAACCTCGAAAGAGCCCGTGGGAAAAAGTCGAATTACTATGTGATTCTCTGTGCTCCGTGTGTCCGCTGTGGAAATGCCAACGGAAAGCATCCACCACTGAGCAGAGAACACTGCACAGCTTTCAGCCGCAACCAAAGTCCCATGAAGGTGCGCCGGAGGCGCGAAAGAAGGGGCGAGCGTGCTGCGCGCCGCCTCTGGATCCAGCACGATGAATCTCCGTAGCCCTGAAAGGGGCGACAGAGTTCTCAATCATTGATCTGGTTTCTGACCCGTTGAAAGCAGCTGGATTAGCAATCCGATTCGAATTCGAGCCCCAAAGCGACCAACTAATGAAACTACGTTGGAAGACGGGTAAACAAACAAAGTCAAGGGCCGTTGATCGGACACGCTGCTAAGAAACTTATCTATCCTTTGTTCTCCACTCATTAACAAAAACTTAAGGCGTAATTCACAGCACCTTAACCTCGCACAACTAGAGTCCGTGTCTGAAAACTCAGACCGGCAATCGAAGCAGTCTCATTTGATTGGGCTAGTCTCTTCGAGTGAATCAGTGGAAAAAACGCACGGTAATACAGCTTTTGATATCCAGAGGAGAACAATATGAATAACAAAGCCCCTCGAAGGCTCAGCGGCGCGACTCTAAGTCCACTCGCGTTTGTAATGATGTTGTTTCTGCAGTTGTCCGGATCCGCACAATCGGACCAGGGTCGAATAGCGGGAACGGTGACTGATGCCAATGGGGCCGTGGTGCCGGGTGCGTCTGTGGTAGTCAAGAACGAACGAACTGGTGAAGAACGCACCGCAACGACAAACGAAGTCGGTTACTACACTATTTCTGCGCTGAGGCCGTCCGTCTATTCTGTGGCTGCGACGGCTCAGAACCTGACTGTTCACATGACGAATGTTCAGGTGCTGGTGGGCCAGGAGCTAAACCTGGGGCTGACTCTCCAAGCAACGGGAGTCGAAGCAAAGGTTGATATTACCGCGACTGGTGATACCGCGCTCGATACAGGCTCGGCTGCGATGGGAGCAAACGTAAATCCAAGAGAAGTTGAAGCGCTTCCCTTGAATGGACGACAACTCTCACAACTTTATTTACAGGCGCCAGGCTCGGTGAACAGCGGGTCAGGCACTTATGGCGATATTCGTTTCAACGGCCGTGCAGTGGAGCAGAATATTATTCGTTACGATGGAGTCGAAGGCACTGCGATCATCGATGCTTCGCCAGGGAACTTAAACGGCGAGGTCCCCTCTCCCTTCCGGCTTCAGTCGAGTCTGGAGAACGTGCAAGAGTTTCGGGTTGAGTCAAGCAACTACCCGGCAGAGTTCGGTACCGGGACTGGTGGACAGATCAGCGTAGTCACCAAATCCGGTGGTAATCAATATCATGGTTCCGTCTTCGAATATTTGCGAAACGATGCTCTCGATGCGTCGAACTTCTTTGACAACATCGTTGGCAGCAAGACACCCCTGAGGCTAAACCAATTTGGCGGTTCCGTTGGTGGACCAATCATCAAACAGAAGGCGTTCTTCTTTTTGAGTTATGAAGGCTACCGGCTTAGAGCTGGACTTAACTCGTCGGAGGCCGTGCCTGGTGCTGCGTCACGTATCTGCGGTCCACCAGTCGGGACGGGTTCGATCACCTGCAACCCAAGTACGTTGCTATTGCTCCCTGCCTTTCGCGATCCAAAAGCTGTGATTGTCTCGACAGGATCCGGAACCAATCTGTTCGATGTGGCGCAGCTTCAGGCTAATGCGATCGTAAATGAGAGCGCTTACGCGATCCGATTTGACTACCGGATCAATGCCAAGAAGTCGGCGTATTTTCGGTACTTCCGCGACCAAGGGTTTAACGATCAACCTGAAGGTGTAACGGGGCGTCGCGCGGTCTTCACGGATAATCCACAGAATGGTGTTGTTGGTCTACAAACTCTACTAAGACCGACACTGCTTAATGAGTTTAAGTTTGGTTACAACGGTGTGTTCTCGCGGACAAACGGTCAGGCTCCTACGGTCAATGGCATAGATCTGTCGGCGTTGGTGATTAATATTTCTGGAAACACCGCCAACTTTGCGATTCCCGGTCAGGGTACGTCGGCCGGTACGGCCACACCTGGCGGACTGATTCGTGCCAACAGTGCCACCAACGGTCGCGGACAACCATACACGGCATACTCTATGTCGTTCCTGGATAACTTGAGCTGGACGAAAGGCAATCACAGCTACAAGTTCGGCGTGGAATTTCGCCCGAGCCGAATTTATACTGACAGACTCGGCGGCACCACCTACGTCTTTAATACCTTGCAGGCTTTTCTCACGAACTCGCCGGCGTCAATCCAGTACTTGGGCGATGTAAGTGCGCCTTCACCCTTCAATGGCGGGGTCACAGGTAACCGTCTGGCAGAGCAGGAATATTGCATTGGCTACGCACAAGATGAGTGGAAGATTCGGCAGAATCTGACCGTGAACTATGGTCTCCGCTACGAGTACTACTCGCCATTGCGAGAGGCCAAGAACCTGGACATACTCTTCGATACCACGAACGGCATCTTGAAGCCTCCTGATCTCCCGTTCTTCAAATCGTCGAAAACAAACTTTGGACCAAGGATCGGCATCACCTGGTCGCCAAATTCCAAGGGTGCAGGGTTCTTTGGCGGCGGGCACGCTGTGTTGCGTGGCGGCTTCGGAATCTTTTATGGACCGGGTCAGACCGAGGATCAGATTCAGCCAATTGAAAGCGACCGCATCAGTTCTACTCTAAGCAGCGGCCCGCTCCTTACCTTTAACCCGGACCAGACTGCAGCTATCAATGCGATCATCGCGAACTTCAACAACAATCCTAACAACCGCGCCTTTCAACCACGCGCCTATACTTCGGAGTACGAGGTGCCGGAGAAGATTTACAGCTATACGGCCTCTATCCAACAAGAACTCCCTTACAACATCGTCGGGACAGTCGCGTACGTGGGCAGTAAGGGACGCAATCTGTTTCTGCGGGGTCTTTCAAACACCTTGCGCAGTGGAAACGCAACCATCCTCGATGGCACCGCGATCCCTACCAATGCCGGTGTAGTCAGTCGCACGAATGCCTCGGGTCAGGTTATTGGCGTAACGACGGTGCGCCAGTTCTCGATTATTTCCGGCACGAGTGTACAGAATCCCTTCGCGGAAATTGACACTAAGACGAGCGGCGGTACGGACAGTTACAATGCTTTGCAAGCCACATTGACTCGCAGGTTCAGCACTGGACTGACGCTCAACTCGCAATATACGTTCGCCAAGAGTTTTGGTAACACCTCCGGCTCCAATGAAGCTCGGACCGCAGCGCAGCCTTTTGGAGGAACACCCCGGGCCAGTGGGGACATCAACAATTATGAAGCTGATCGTGGCTACAATAATTTTGACGTGCGCCATACTTTCAACTTGAGTGGGGTCTATGACCTGCCCATTGGCAAAGGTAAGAAGTTCGACATGGGCAGCATAGGGAATGCACTCTTTGGCAGTTGGGAAATTGGAGCCATCGCGAACATGAGGAGTGGCCTCCCTATCGACATAACGATTACGCGTCCAGATACGGTGGCGGTTTGCGCCGCTGCATCCTGCATAATAAACGACAGTGCCACAACGACCCGTACCGTCTCGACTGGATTTACTGCGCAACTCCCCTCAGTGAGCCCGTCGCAGGCTCTGCCGGCGGGCTTTGTAGCAGTCGTCAATGGTCCTGGTGGCGGCTCGTCTCGCCAAACACGGCGACCCGATCTACTTTCGGGAGTGAGCCCCTACCTCAACAACGATCGCAATTTTCTAAATCCGGCGGCTTTCGCTATTCCAACAGCAGGGACATTCGGCAACCTGCCTCGAAACGCCCTCAAGGGGCCTAACTTCGGGCAGTTCGATCTAATTCTAAATAAGCGTTTTCGGTTCTCGGAGAGCAGGAGCATCGAATTTCGTACCGAAGTTTTCAACGTGTTCAATCGGGCAAACTTTGCTAATCCGGCCTCCACGCTGAACGTTGCGCTGCCTACCTTGACTTTCAACACGACGGCGAATGCCTTTGTGCTGGGATCGGGACTACAGCCGGGTCAGCCATTTACCCAGAACACTGCTGGAAGTACGTTCGGGCTGTTGCGTCAAACGGTGGAACGTACTGTTGGCTTGGGAACGAATCGTCAGATTCAGTTTGCGTTGCGGTTCAACTTCTAACGTTCTTCGAATACTCGATATCCAGCAACGATGTCCGATAAAACTTTAGTTTGTCGTTATCTCGCGCAAAAAGTGCTCCTGAGGGAGACACCACAAACTGAAGGTATCGGGCAGGGGTTCACTAGCAACTTGGGAAAACCTATATGTCAGTAATAGAGACCACGGTGAGCGAGCGGATCGGCCAGAATCAATCGTCGCAGGAAGTTTACGACGACGGTTACCTTCGCGTAGAGCACGAGAACTATTACGTTGCGTGCGGAGGTAACGCTCTCAAGCTACCGCGCACTGAGTTTCTCATTTTTTCGCGTTTGGTTCGTACACCGGATCGCATTGTCAAAGCGAAAGAGCTATGGGGTTACGCCTGGGGAAGCGACAAGCCACTCAACACCGAGAGCCTCCACGTTTACATCTACCGCCTGCGCGCAAAGCTTGCGACTTACAATCTACAGATTGAAACAATGGTAAACGTCGGCTACCGCCTTATGACAAAAGGATATTCATCATCGGAGCAACCACCACCACAGTCATGAGCCGTTTGATTTAACCAGGCCGAAAAGATCCTCATCTCGCTGCACGCCGTACTGAAGTGAATGACCTTGACACTGATTCGAACTCCGTGAATTGTGCCATGGGATTTTGTTTATTGCGTGGACACTTCGTCGCGGTTCATCTATAGTTTTCGCCTCTAAACGATCTTCCCAACGCAAACGCACAAGTGAGCTGTTGTTAATGTCAACCGCGCTTGGTCTAGTAATCTTCATTGTCGTTGTCGCCTATGTGTTCGACTACACGAATGGTTTTCACGATGCCGCCAATTCAATTGCAACAGTCGTATCGACGCGCGTCCTGTCACCTAACCTTGCTGTTCTCTGGGCAGCGTTTTTTAATTTTGTCGCCTTCGCTGTTTTGGGAACCAGAGTCGCCAAAACGATCGGCGGCGATCTCGTCAACATCGATTTGATTCAATCGGACTTGCGCCTGTATGTCTTGTTGGCCGGTCTCTTGGGGGCGATCGCCTGGAACATTACGACTTGGTACATTGGTCTCCCGACATCGAGTTCACATGCATTGATCGGGGGTTACGGAGGAGCGGCCGTAACTGCATATGGAGGTATCGCTCTCTTGAAACCTGAAGCGTGGATCAAGGTGATCATTTTCATAGCGGCGTCACCTCTGATCGGTATGTTTTTCGGCTTCGCTTTCATGGTTGCAGTTCACTGGATATTTCGTCGAACCTCCCCTAGTCGCGTGGATAGAATTTTCAGACGTGGACAATTGCTTTCTGCGGCGGCCTATTCTCTCGGCCATGGTGGAAATGATGCACAAAAGACTATGGGTATCATCACCGCGGTGCTTGTTGCTGGAGGGCTTTTAGCGGCGGGACCCGGGGGCAAGTCACCGGAGATTCCTTTGTGGGTCGTGTTGTCGGCACATGCTGCTATTGCGCTCGGAACCCTTTCTGGTGGGTGGCGCATTGTTCACACGATGGGATCGAAGATTACGAAACTCAGGCCGGTCGGGGGCTTTTGCGCGGAAACGGCTGGCGCTCTGACTTTGTTTGGAGCCACGTTTGCCGGGATTCCTGTTTCAACAACACACACAATTACCGGTGCAATCATAGGAGTCGGTGCAACACGGCGACTCTCGGCAGTGAAATGGGGCGTCGCCCGCAAGATTGTTTGGGCCTGGGTACTGACAATTCCAATGGCCGGTGGATTCGCGGGACTTTCTTTCCTGGTCATAAAAGCGCTGCACTCCCTCGCGACCTAATCCTTCTCTCCCTTCGGCCCGTCCTGACATGCCTGGCTCAAGACAGTTAACAAAGATTTCAGGGTGAGTTTAGGTAGATGTAACACCCTCCCTCTAGAGTGTGACGTTCTTCCGCAACCAAACACCACGAATTCAGGAGACATATGCCCGTGTCGAAAAGAACTTCTAAAATATTTGTTTGTCTCGCACTTTTCATGTCTTTTGGGCTTATGGGCTGTAGTGGCGGGAGGAATGGTGGAGGACCAGTCAATATAGTGGGGGCGGGATCCACTTTTGTGAACCCTCTTTTCCAGAAATGGTTAAGCGAATATGGAAAACTCAACCCCAACGTTCACATGGACTATCAATCAATTGGATCGGGCGCAGGTATCAAGCAGATTCTGTCGCAGACAGTGGATTTTGGGGCCAGTGACACAGCGATGAAAGATGACGATCTCAAAGCTGCTCCGGGACCGATCATTCACATCCCAGTGGTGCTAGGAGCCGTTGTTGTCACTTATAATCTTCCAGCGATGGCCCAACCTTTACACTTTTCGCAAGAGGTTCTTGCAGACATATTTCTGGGAAAGATCAAGAAGTGGGACGATCCAAGAATTAAGGCCGACAACCCTGGAGTGAACCTTCCGAATGGAGAGATCACGGTAGTTCATCGCTCCGATGGCAGTGGCACCTCAGCGGTGTTCACTGACTACCTTTCAAAAGTCAGTGCCGAGTGGAAGGAAAAGGTTGGTGCAGGAACATCCCCGAGTTGGCCGGTTGGCATTGGTGGCAAAGGCAATGAGGGCGTCACCGGTCAGGTGAAACAAACGCCTAATACAATCGGCTATGTTGAGCTCGCCTACGCCGTCAAGAACAATCTTCCGGTGGCCCTGATCAAAAACAAATCTGGAAGCTTTGTGCAACCGTCTTTCGATACGGTCACCGCCGCTGCTGCGGAATCGGTTGCCTCGACTCCAGAAGACCTGCGCGTCTCAATCACTGACCCCTCAGGAGCAGGTACCTACCCAATCTCCAGCTACGTATATGTGCTTCTGTACAAAGAACAAAAGAGCGCAGACAAAGGCAAAGCGGTCGTCGATTTCTTGTGGTGGGGAATTCACGACGGCGAAAACTTTGCCAAGGATCTGCAATATGCCCCCCTGCCCGCGGAAATAGTCAAGCGCGCTGAAATGAAAATAAATTCGATCACTGCCGCGGGAAAGCCGCTGCGATAAGAGTCGAAAAAACTGGTTGTCCAACCTTAGCTTGTCGCGCCGGCGCAAATAAGGTTTCTGCGGCACGCGACAACCAGGAATCTGTCGGACAAGGGCATTCTTGAGGACAGCTTTAGAAAATAGCAGTGACAAACTAAGGTTTGTCGGACGCGGTTCAGACTGGCGGCGTCTGCTTTCGCCAACTGGAAACGCGGGAGATGCCGTCTTTCGCGGCTTGATGTTATCTGCTGCGCTGCTTGTCGTTGCTATTGGCGCGTCAATGATTTTCGCGCTGACGTCTGACTCCATGCTCTCGATTCGCCACTTTGGATTTGCGTTCCTCACCAGCCGGGAGTGGAATCCGATTAAGGGTGAGTTTGGAGCGTTGCCATTTATTTATGGCACAGTGGTGTCTTCGCTCATTGCGCTTCTGATTAGCGTTCCACTCTCGCTCGGCATAGCAATCTTTCTCGTTGAGCAGGCGCCATATTACGTTGCACGACCAATTGGTTTCCTGGTTGAACTGCTGGCAGCCATTCCTTCGGTGGTTTATGGATTGTGGGGGATCTTTGTGCTCGCCCCATTTTTGCGCGTCTATGTCGAGCCAAGGCTGGCTCGCTGGTTGGGTTGGACACCTTTTTTCCGAGGCTCGTTTACAGGCATCGGGCTGCTTACTGGTGGAATTATTCTCGCCATCATGGTGACTCCCATTATCTCGGCGGTTGTGCGCGATGTGCTCGCGGCGGTGCCAAGTTCGCAACGTGAAGCTGCGTTAGCTTTGGGAGCCACAAAGTGGGAAACAACGCGCGTGGTGCTGGTGAATGGAGCTCCCGGCATTGCGGGCGCGGTGATTTTGGGATTGGGTCGCGCTCTTGGTGAGACCATGGCAGTGACGATGGTTATTGGCAACCGTCCACAGATTAGCGCATCGCTATTTGAACCGTCGTACACCATCGCCTCAGCAATCGCAAACGAATTTACGGAGGCTACTCAGGATCTTTATTTGAGTGCACTCGTCGAATTGGGGCTAATTCTGTTTCTCGTAACATTCGTAGTGAACGGCATCGCAAGGGTATTGGTGTGGAATGTAACGAGAAAGACGGGTGGCGTAGCGAGAGCTGCTTGATGACAAACTTCGGGAAATCTGACCAGATACGACGAACGACCAGTGCGGTGATGACTTCCTTGACCGCGCTTTGTACCTTTGTGGCCGTTGGCATACTCGTAATCATTCTTTCTTATATCGCGCGGCAAGGAATCGCTTCTCTCAGTTTTCGGTTTTTAGTGGATAGTCCTCGCCCTGTGGGTGAAGGTGGAGGAATAGGAAACGCAATCCTCGGTTCCGTGGTGTTACTTACACTCTCCTCTGCCTTCGGCCTCCCTGTTGGCATTGCCGTCGGCGTCTATCTCTCAGAGCTTGGAAAGGGACACTTTGCCGCCGTTGTGCGCTTCATTGCGGACACGCTAACGGGGATTCCTTCAATAGTTACCGGCGTGTTTGTCTATACCATCCTGGTCTTGCCAATGAAGCACTTTTCAGCACTCGCCGGGGGAGTGGCGTTGGCTTTGATCATGGTTCCGATCGTTGCACGCACAACGGAGGAGATGCTCAAATTGGTTCCGCATAGCCTGCGGGAAGGGGCGCTAGCTCTCGGGGCGCCACAATGGCGTGTGACGCTGGGAGTAATCATCCCTGCAGGGGCGTCAGGCATCGCAACAGGCGCCATGTTGGCGATAGCTCGCGTGTCCGGCGAGACCGCCCCGTTGCTATTCACCGCCTTTGGCAGCCGGTTTTTCAATTACTACTTGGATCAGCCTATTGCCTCGCTGACCGTGCAGATTTACTACTACGCGCTCTCGCCCTATGACGAGTGGCACGCGCAAGCTTGGGCCGCGACGCTGGTTTTGATGACGCTCATATTGGGCATCAACATCGTGGTCCGTTTTCTAACGCGCAAAAGATTCTAGTCTGGTTTGATTGCCAACGAACCGCCAAAAAAAAAGGCACAAAAGGCACTGATGAAAGAATCAAGGATAATGAATACGCCTTTGGCAATACTCGGGACTGAGGGGAACTAAGAGTTAACGGATGCCGGTACAAGCAGTCACTCCGAGGATTGAACTCCCCATGCGACGTGGCGACGAGGTAGAGCCGCCGCCGACGGCGGCGACAATCAAAGTGTCTGTGCGCGGGCTAAATTTCTTTTATGGGCGAGTGCAAGCGCTGCATGATATTACTATCGAAATTCCCGAACGGATCGTGATGGCCTTTATCGGCCCGTCCGGTTGTGGCAAGTCGACCTTCCTGCGCACTCTGAATCGCATGAATGATGTTATTCCTGCGATACGAGTGGAAGGTCAAGTTTTTATGGACGATCGGGATATCTACGCTCCCGGCACTGACGTCGTGGACCTTCGTCGTAAAGTCGGAATGGTCTTCCAAAAATCCAATCCTTTTCCGAAGTCGATCTTTGACAATGTAGCTTACGGTCTGCGGATAAACCGGCTTACCTCAAGCGGCAGCGAGTTAGCGGGGCGGGTCGAGCAGGCGCTCAAAGACGCGGCCTTGTGGTCAGAGGTGAAGGATCGTCTGAAAACCTCGGCGCTAAGCTTGTCTGGGGGACAACAACAGCGTCTGTGCATTGCACGGGCACTCGCTATTCGTCCCGAGGTACTATTGATGGACGAACCGGCATCAGCTCTGGATCCGATTGCGACTTCCAAGATTGAAGAGTTGATTGTGGACCTGAAGAAGCAATATACAATCGTGATCGTCACGCACAATATGCAGCAGGCCGCACGAGTTTCCGACACGACAGCCTTTTTCCTGTTGGGCAAACTAATCGAAGTCAATGCGACCGAGAAGATGTTTACTGCCCCAAACGAAAAGTTGACCGAGGATTACATTACGGGAAGGTTTGGATAGAAAAACGGGCTTTGTACGTAGTGCTTTGTACTTTGTTCTTTATTCTTTCTCCAGCTGTGTAGCGCCTCAGCAGAAACGTCAAAGAACGACCAGGGTACAAAGCACGAAGTACCAGGCACAAAGCACAAAGAACCAAATAGCAAAGCACAGATCTAAGATCTCAGATTATATGGATACACACCGCCATCTCGATGACGAATTAGGTTCATTGCGTGACCGTGTCCTGCTGTTAGGCGGGGAGGCGGAACAAGCGCTTGAACGAGCAATGTATGCGTTGAGCGACCGCGATAGCGAAGTTGCACGCGAGGTGCTCGAGCACGATGATCTCGTCGATCATCTCGAAGTGGAAATTGATCGTCAGTGCATCGATATTATTGCCTTGCGCCAACCGGCTGCCCGCGATCTGCGGTTTGTGATCTCGGTGGCCAAGATGGCACCTGTGCTCGAGCGTATCGCCGACCACGCTTGCAACATTGCTCGCGCGGCGATTGATCTCAACAATGAGCCTGAGCTGAAATCGGTCCTTGATCTGAGACCGATGGCCGAACATGCTTTGAAGATGTTACGAGCTTCCCTCGATTCCTTTACGTCCAATGATGCCATAGCCGCGCGTGAGATCATTAAAAGCGATACCGCGATCAATGATCTTTACAACCATATCTTCCGTCGTTTGATTGAAATGATGGTCACGGAACCGGCAACCGCGACCCGGGATGCCCGGCTGCTCTTCGTTGCCAAACATCTCGAACGAATCGGCGACTATGTGACCGACATCTGTGAACTGACCGTGTACATGGCTGAAGCGGCATTTATCAAACACAGCATTATCAAGCAGAATCGTTAAATCTATGACACGTCCAATCCTAATTATCGAAGATGACCCTGACATCTCCGAAAGCTTGAAGTACAACTTTGAGCGCGAAGGATTGCCGGCTCTTATAGCGCCGACTGGTGAAGCCGGTCTGGCTGCCGCCTTAAACGAACGTGAGTCGCCACGTCTCATAATCCTGGATCTGATGTTGCCCGGCATGAATGGCATAGAGTTGTGTAGGAGGTTGAGAAGAGAGCCGGCTACAAGACGCACGCCTATCATCATGTTGACGGCTAAAGCGTCTGAATCAGATCGAGTAACCGGACTGGATCTCGGCGCCGACGACTACATTACCAAGCCCTTTTCAGTCCGAGAACTCCTGGCGCGAGTCCGCGCAGTGATGCGTCGTGCTGATGAAAACATGGGCAAGACTTATGAAGACGACCACTTGCTAATCGATTTCGACGATATCCGCGTCGTCTGCGAAGGCGCGAAGGTCAAACTTACGAATAAGGAGTTCACGTTGTTGTCCGTTCTGGCAAAAAGCCCGGACCGGGTGGTTACGCGCCAACAGCTGCTGGATAGCGTTTGGGGCTACAGCTACTATGGTGATGCACGCACGCTCGACGTGCACATTCGGCGGCTCCGACAGAAGTTGGATAAATGCGGTGATTGTATTGAGACCGTGGTAGGTGTTGGTTACCGTTTCGTGGGTTGTGCCAGTCAAGAGGCTGCCGGCGAAGGTAATGCCTGAAGGTGATTGCCCGTGCCTAAGCGTCAAATTGTTTTCATCAGCACCTGCGCTATTCTCACATCGCTTGTATTAATCATCCCGTCTTTTTCCGTGCGTGCCATCCTGGCTTTACTGCTTATGGCTTGTGTTGGAGCGCTTATGATTTCTTTCTTTCTTGCTCGGAACTATTCTCAAGAAGCGCATTTGCAGGACGAGCATTTCGATCCGAAAGAGGAGAAGTCGGCCGCTGAAAGCTTTGCCTTGAGCAAGTTGTTTGCAGCCACAATGGGCGGCATGCGGGAAGGGCTGCTGGTGGTAAATAAGGACATGCGCGTGGTCGCTTCAAACACAGCTGCTTATCGCTTGTTTAATCCGACGCCCAGCCGGTTGGAAGAACAACGTCTGACCGAGTTAACGCGCAATCCGGCGATATACAGCGCTTTCCTGGATGCTTTGAAAGGAATAGAACGCAGCGGAGTCAAGGTTGAAACGCACGGACCAGAACGCTTAGTTTTCGATCTTCGTGTCATGCCCCTGCCAGGCACAAACGGTGGGGGAGCGGAAGGTGCGCTGGGTGTTTTCTTTGACGTAACACGCCTCGAGCGTCTGGAGAGTGTGCGGCAGGAATTCCTCTCAAATGTTTCTCACGAACTTCGCACTCCGCTAACGGCGATACTTGCTTTTGTCGAAACGCTTGAGACCGGAGCGATGGAGGATCAAGAGAGCAACAAGCGGTTTCTCGCTATTATTCGCAAGAATGCTTCGCGCATGCATAGCCTGATTGACGACATCCTTGAGTTGACGGCGATTGAGGGTGGCAATGTTCAGGTGAGATCAGCTCCAATCGAGTTGCATGCTCTAGTAACCGACGTTATCTCATCGTTGACGAATAAGGCGTTCGCGCATGGAATAGTTATTAGAAACTTCGTCGCTGCTGATGCGCTGGTCTATGCAGATGCGCGAAGGATCGAACAGATGCTGACAAACCTAATAGAAAACGGCATCAAATTTAATCGAGAGCAGGGTCAGGTGACCGTGAGATACGAGGCCGGGGCACGCGATAGGATTGTGGTTGAGGATACCGGCGAGGGAATTCCAGCCCAGCATTTGGAACGGCTTTTCGAGCGCTTCTATCGAGTAGACCGTGCGCGTTCCAGAGAGATGGGCGGCACCGGGTTGGGCCTGGCTATCGTGAAGCACTTGGCCTTGTTACACGGTGGTGAAGTCACAGTGACTTCCGAACTGGGTAAGGGCACAGCTTTTACGATTCATCTGCCGCCAATGCGCGACGGATAACCGCCATGCTTCGAAGAGCTGTCCGGCTGCCTGGGGTTCGCAAGCGGGCAGCCGGCTTA
>Ga0137366_10001534_pt1 | contig 17179 bp, 15 predicted proteins | sample SagtaG_8_FD_104938 | JGI IMG/M metagenome (GOLD analysis project Ga0137366, IMG submission 104938) | Vadose zone soil microbial communities from Sagehorn Ranch, Mendocino, California, USA - Sage1_L_60_16 metaG | ecosystem: Environmental > Terrestrial > Soil > Vadose zone | place: USA...
CGCCTCCAACCGCGAGGACATGATCGACCCGGCGATCCTGCGGCCGGGCCGGCTCGACGTCAAGATCAAGATCGAGCGGCCGGACGCCGAGGCGGCCAAGGACATCTTCTCCAAGTACGTGCTGACCGAGCTGCCGCTGCACCCCGATGACATGGCCGCGAACGGCTCGTCGGCCCAGGCCACCGTCGAGGCGATGATCCTGCGCACGGTCGAGCGGATGTACACCGAGTCCGAGGAGAACAGGTTCCTCGAGGTCACCTACGCCAACGGCGACAAGGAAGTGCTGTACTTCAAGGACTTCAACTCCGGCGCGATGATCGAGAACATCGTCGCCCGGGCCAAGAAGATGGCCATCAAGGAGTTCCTGGAGACCGGGCAGAAGGGCATCCGGGTCAGCCACCTGCTGGCCGCGTGCGTCGATGAGTTCAGCGAGAACGAGGACCTGCCGAACACCACCAACCCGGACGACTGGGCTCGCATCTCCGGCAAGAAGGGCGAGCGCATCGTCTACATCAGGACCCTGGTCTCCGGCAAGACCGGGACCGAGGCAGGCCGGTCGATCGACACCGTGGCCAACACCGGGCAGTACCTTTGATGGCTGTTCGCGCTCAGGCCTCCGGGAGGTCTAAGGGGGGCCGTCCCCCCTGGCAAATAGAGCGTGTCAGCATGTCGTCTTCGCCGGTTGCGGCATTAGGCTGCAATGGTGAGTGAGATGCAGGCGCCCCGGCAGCAGCGCGTGAGGGACACTTCATGAGCGTTCTACGCGTCATGGGCACAGAGACGGAGTACGGCATCTCTGTACCCGGGCAGCCCGGCGCCAACGCGATGGTGACCTCATCCCAGATCGTCAACGCCTACCAGGCGGCCACGGCCGCCCGCGCGCGGCGGGCCCGCTGGGACTTCGAGGAGGAGAACCCGCTGCGGGACGCCCGGGGCTTCGACCTGACCCGCGAGGCGGCGGACTCCTCGCAGCTCACCGACGAGGACCTGGGCCTGGCCAACGTCATCCTCACCAACGGCGGGCGGCTGTACGTCGACCACGCTCACCCGGAGTATTCGGCGCCCGAGTGCACCAACCCGCTGTCGGTGGTGATCTGGGACAAGGCGGGCGAGCGGGTGATGGCGGAGGCCGCGGCCAAGGCCGCGACCGTGCCGGGCAGCGCGCCCATCCAGCTGTACAAGAACAACACCGACAACAAGGGCGCCTCTTACGGCTCGCACGAGAACTACCTGATGCGGCGCGGCACGCCGTTCGCCGACATCGTCAGGTTCCTGGTCCCGTTCTTCGTCTCCCGGCAGGTGATCTGCGGCGCCGGCCGGGTCGGCATCGGCGCCGACGGCCGTGGCTCAGGCTTCCAGATCAGCCAGCGCGCCGACTTCTTCGAGGTCGAGGTCGGCCTGGAGACCACGCTCAAGCGGCCCATCATCAACACCAGGGACGAGCCGCACGCAGACCCGGAGAAGTACCGGCGGCTGCACGTGATCATCGGCGACGCCAACCTGAGCGAGGTGTCGACGTACCTCAAGGTCGGCACGACCGCGCTGGTGCTCGCGATGATCGAGGACAAGTTCCTGGGCACCGACCTGTCGATCGAGGCCCCGGTGGCCGAGCTGCGCGCGATCTCGCACGATCCGACCTGCCGCCGTCTGGTCACGCTCAAGGACGGCAGGAAGATGACCGCCGTCCAGCTTCAGGCCGAGTACCTCGAGCTGGCCCGCAAATTCACGGAGGACAAGTACGGGGACGACGTCGACGACATCACCGTCGATGTGCTGGACCGGTGGGAGTCGGTGCTGAACCGGCTGGCCGAGGATCCGATGCAGCTATCGAGGGAACTCGACTGGGTGGCCAAGCTCGAGCTGCTCGAGGGCTACCGAACCCGGGATGGCCTGGACTGGGATAATCCGCGGCTGCAGCTGGTCGACCTGCAGTACGCCGACGTGCGGCCGGACCGGGGCCTGTACAACCGGCTGGCCGCCCGGGGCCGGATGGTCCGGCTCACTGACGACGCGACCGTGAACCGGGCCATCGAGAACCCGCCCGAGGACACCAGGGCCTACTTCCGCGGCCGCTGCCTGCGGCAGTACCCGGAGTCGGTGGCGGCCGCCTCGTGGGATTCGGTGATCTTCGATATCCCGGGCCGTGAGTCGCTGCAGCGGGTCCCGACGCTCGAGCCGCTGCGCGGCACCCGGGCGCATGTCGGCGAGCTGCTGGACCGCTGCCGCAGCGCTGCTGAGCTGGTCGCCGCGCTCACTGGCCAGGAGTGACACGCCGCTCGTCAGCGGCTGAAACCCCGGCCACCCCAGATAATGAGTTCGTACCGATTTCAGCTGGGCGGGATTGGGCGGGACTCCCACGGGTGACGATAGCGTTGGGACTGACGGAGGTAGTCACATGGCAACGAAGGACACAGGCGGTCAGCGGCAGACCACGAGGCGCGCCGAGGAGACCGAAGAGACCGAGACCGGCGGCACCGAGGAAGTCAGGGAGCGGCAAGAAAAGCTCTCCGACGACGTGGACGCCATCCTGGACGAGATCGACGAGGTGCTCGAGGAGAACGCCGAGGAGTTCGTCCGGTCGTACGTGCAGAAGGGCGGCCAGTAGCCCGACGGTCGTGGCGCCGGCCGGTTCGCCGTAGGCGGACGTGCTGGCGCCTCTCGCGTCCTGTCGCGCTCCGGCGTGGCAGTAGGGTCTGATGAGTACGCTCGCTACGACTACGGGAGGAGGTCCGCGTTGAGCTCGTATTTCGACGGCAGCCAGCCCGGCCCGTTCGGCGGTGGCCCGAGAGCATCCGGCCGGGGACAGGGCGCTTCAGGCGGTACCCCGTCGGGCTTCCTGGGGCTGCAGACCTCCTCGTTCACCGACTTCCTCGCCTCGCACTCGCCCGGGCTGCTGCCCGGCCGGGTGATGCCCGCCGCGCCTGCCGATCCGGACCCGAGGGCTCCAGGGTCAGGGTCCCAGGCCATCCGCGACCTGCCGCACGCCACCACCATCGTGGCCGCCATCTGCGATGGGGGAGTGGTGCTGGCCGGCGACCGCCGGGCCACCGCCGGGAACATGATCGCGAAGCGGGACGTGGAGAAGGTCTTCCGCAGCGACGAGTTTTCCGGCATGGGTTACGCGGGCACCGGCAGCGTGGGGATCGAGTTCGTCCGCCTGTTCCAGGTCGAGCTCGAGCACTACGAGAAGATGGAAGGCCGGTCGCTGTCCCTGGAGGGAAAGGCGAACCGGCTGGCCTTCATGGTCCGGGGGAACCTGGGCGCGGCCATGCAAGGCCTGGTCGTGGTGCCGCTGTTCGTCGGCTACGACGACGATAGCGGCCAGGGGAGGATCTTCAGCTACGACGTGGCCGGCGGCCCGTATGAAGAGCACCGGTTCCACTCCATCGGCTCGGGATCCCTGTTCGCCCGCGGCGCGATGAAGAAGCTCTACACCGACGGCATGCAGGCCGGTGACGCCGTGCTGGCCTGCGTGCAGGCGCTGTACGACGCGGCCGATGACGACTCGGCGACCGGCGGCCCCGACCTGCCCAGGCGCATCTTCCCCGTCGTCGCCACGATCACCGCCGACGGCTTCAGGAAGCTCCCTGAAGCCGAGGCCGCGCAGGTCGCCGAGCAGGTCATACGGGAGCGGCTGACCAATCCCGATGGCCCCCCGGCGGCGCTACGGAACGGTTAGCGTGCCCTCAGACCCCAGCCCATCCCGCTCCACGCCTAGGTAAAGGAAGCGTCCCCGGTGTCCATGCCGTTTTATGTGTCACCAGAACAGTCCATGCGGGACAAGGCCGACTACGCGCGGAAGGGCATCGCGCGCGGCCGCAGTTGCGTGGCGCTGCAGTATGCGGGCGGGATCCTGCTGGTGGCGCCGAACCCGTCCAGCGCGCTGCACAAGATCAGCGAGATCTACGACCGGATCGGCTTCGCCGCGGTGGGCCGCTACAACGAGTACGAGAACCTGCGCAAGGCCGGGGTCACCTACGCCGACATCACCGGCTACCAGTTCGACCGGCACGATGTGACGGCGCGCGGCATCGCCAACTGGTACGCGCAGACGCTCGGCACCATCTTCACCGAGAGCCCGAAGCCCTTCGAGGTGGAGATCGTGGTCGCCGAGGTGGGCCTTAGCCCCGCGGATGACCAGATCTACCGGATCACGTTCGACGGCTCGGTGACCGACGAGCCCGGCTTCGTGGCCTTCGGCGGCCAGGCGGACCAGGTGTCCGCAGCGCTGAAGGAACGCTACTCCGACGACATGTCCCTGTCCGAGGCGTTCGCCGCCGCGCTGGCCGCGCTATCCGCCCCGGCCAATGGCGAGCGCACCGAGCGCACCGAGCGCACCGAGTTCGCCGCCGCCCAGCTCGAGGTGGCCATCCTCGACCGTGCTCGCGATCACAGGACCTTCCGCCGCATCCGGGCCGCCCGCCTGGAAGAACTGCTCGCCGAGGCCCGCCCCGCCCCCGCTGCCGAGCCCGCCGACGACGAGTCCTCCGCCGAATCGTCCGGCTCCGCCCCCTCCGGCTCCGCACCCTCCGGCACCGGTCCAGGCTCATCCACCCCGCCCAGCTCGAGCGGCCCCTCCAGCCCCAGCTCTCCCTCCGACACGGAGCCTCCGACCGGCCCCGCCCCAGGCGGCTCCGACCGCGGCACCGGCCTCGACGGCGGATCCCCGCTCTAGCCTTCCTCGAGCCTCCGGCCGCACCCGCGTCGCTGGCCCCACCCGCGGCGCAGCGAACCACGACGATGTCACATCGTGGTGGTCCTGACCACGGCAATGTGACACTGTCGTGGTTTCACCACCCTGGCGGTCCGGAAATGGTGTGACGGATGCGCAGCCGGGGATGCCTGATCTTCAGCGGACGCATCCGCCCGGGTGCGTGGCCCGGCTCCGATGGGCGGCGCCGATGGAAGGCGCCGTGAGCCCCCGCATTCTCTCGACTTGGCGCGCCTGCGGATGCCGCTGTGAAAGGTGAGGTCGTTGAGGTTCCAGCGGGCGTGCTGGGTTGCGGGCCCGGTCCAGCGCGAGCCGGCCCCGGCCCGCTCCAGCGTGAGCCGGCAGCGCTCCAGCCGCGGCCCGCTCCAGCCGCGAGCAGCACGCCTTACAGCGGGATATTGGCGTGGTTGCCCTTCAGTTGGGGCGCCTCGGCGATGGCCCGGGCTAGCTCACGACGTGTCTGGCTGGGCTCGATGATCGCGTCGATGACGCCGAGATCCACGGCGCGCTGCAGGCCGCCCGCTGTGGCCTCGTGCTCGGCGGCCAGCCGCGTCTCGGCCTCGTGCAGTTGCTCGGGTGGTACCGAGGCGAGCGTGCGCCGGTGCAGGATGCGGACCGCGGCGACCGCGCCCATCACGGCGATCTCCGCGTCCGGCCAGGCAAACACGCGGGTCGCGCCTAGCGACCGGGAGTTCATCGCGATGTAGGCGCCACCGTAGGCCTTGCGGGTCACTAGCGTCACCCGCGGCACCGCGGCCTCGGCGAAGGCGTGCAGTAGCTTGGCGCCCCGGCGGACCACGCCATCCCATTCCTGGCCGACGCCGGGCAGGTAGCCGGGCACGTCCACCAGGACCACGAGCGGTACGCCGAACGCGTCGCACATCCGCACGAAGCGCGCTGCTTTCTCGGCCGAGGCGGCGTCCAGGCAGCCGCCGAGCCGCATCGGATTGCTGGCCACCACTCCGACCGTGCGGCCGGCCAGGCGGCCGAGGATGGTCACGATGTTCGGCGCCCAGCGGGGGTGCAGTTCGACCCCTGGCGTGTCGAGCAGCTTGCCGGTCAGCAGGTGCACGTCGTACGCGCGGCGGGCCGAGTCGGGCAGCAGGCCGGACAGGTCGCGCTCCTCCGCGTCCTCAGCGATCTTGCCCTGGTCGCTGAGCATGGCCGCCAGCTCGCGCGCCCGGTCCAGAGCCTCCGCATCGGTCGACGTCACCAGGTGCACCACGCCGGACCGGCGGCTGTGCGGCTCGGGCCCGCCGAGCCGTTCCATGTCCACGTCCTCGCCGGTCACCGAGCGCACCACGTCCGGGCCGGTGACGAAGATGCGCCCCTGCCCGGACAGGATCACGATGTCGGTCAGCGCGGGACCGTAGGCGGCACCGCCCGCGGCCGGCCCGAGCACCACCGAGATCTGCAGCACCCGCCCGGAGGCCTGGGTCATCGCCGCGAACACGGTGCCCACGGCGTGCAGGCTGGCCACGCCCTCGGCCAGCCGGGCCCCGCCGGAGTGCCAAAGGCCTACGATCGGGACGCCACGCGAGGTGGCCTCGGCGTAGGCCGCGACGATCGTGGCGCAGCCCGCGGTGCTCATCGCGCCACCCTGGACCCGTGCGTCGGAGGCGAAGGCCACCGCGCTCAGGCCATGCACCAGGCCGGTGCCCGCGACCACTCCGCTGCGCTCCTCGGCCGGGAGGATCTGCAGCGTGCCCGGGTCGAACAGGGCCGCGAGGCGCTCCTGCGGGTCGCGCGGCAGCACAACCGGCAAGGCAACCGGCAGGGCAGCAGGAGGCTCGGTCGGCGGGGACACCTGTGACGGGACGGCCGCGGCCGCCGGGCTCTGATCCAGTGCGCTCATCTTGGGTCTCCTCTTACCGGTCAGCCGGAACGAAGCCAGGACGATGGGTGCCCGGACCGGGCCTGGCGCCCGGGAAAGGCGATCGGGAAAGGCGGACGGGAAAGGCGGGCGATCAGGCGGCGGTGAAGACCAGCGACACGTTGTGGCCGCCGAACCCGAACGCGTTGTTCAGCACCGCCATCGGCTCGGAGCCGCGCTTGCTGAGCGGCCGCGGCTCGGTGGCGACGTCGACCGGAACGTTCTCGTCTAGGTCGTCAAGGTTGATGGTGGGCGGGGCCACGTGCTCGCGCAGCGCGAGGATGGCGGCCACCGACTCGATGGCGCCCGCGCCGCCGAGCAGATGCCCGGTCATCGACTTGGTGGACGTGACGACCACGCCGTCGACGGCCGGGCCGAGCGCCTTGGCCAGCGCCTGCGCCTCGGTCGCGTCACCCTCGGGGGTGGAGGTGGCGTGCGCGTTCACGTGCACCACCTGGGCCGGGTCGACCTGGGCGTCGGCCATCGCGCGGGTGATGGCCGCGACCACGCCGGCCCCGTCGGGCGCCGGGTGGGCGATGTGGTACGCGTCCGAGGAGTAGCCGGCCCCGGCCGCGATGGTGTACACGGTAGCGTCGCGCTGCCGCGCGTGCGAGAGCGACTCGAGCACGAGCATGCCGGCTCCCTCGCCGAGCACGAACCCGTCCCTGGCCTTGTCGAACGGCCGGGACGCCCGCTCCGGGTCGTCGTTCCTGGTGGACATGGCCCGCATCACCGCGAAGGCCCCGATGTTCAGCGGCATGATGGCCGCCTCGGTGCCGCCGGCCAGCACCACGTCGGCCCGCCCTGAGCGGATCATGTCGATGCCGTAGCCGATCGCCTCGGCACCGGAGGCGCACGCGCTGACCAGCGCGTGGGCCCCGGCCCTGGCGTCGAGCTCGATGCTGATCCAGCCGGCCGCGCCGTTCGGCATCAGCATCGGCACCGTGTACGGCGAGATGCGCTGCCAGCCCTTTTCCCTGAGCGTGTCGTACGCGGTCAGCGTCGAGCCGATACCGCCGATCCCGCTGGTGACGGCCACGCCGAGCCGATCGGGGTCGACGGCGGGCGTGCCCGCGTCGGCCCAGGCCTCGCGCGCGGCCACCAGCGCCAGCTGCTCGCAGCGGTCCATCCGGCGGGCCTGCACGCGGCCCACCACCTCGACCGGATCGGCGGCCGCCTCCGCGGCGAACCGCACCGGCAGCGACTCCGCCCACGGCTGGCTGAGGGAGTGCACGCCGCTGCGACCCGCCAGCATCGCCGACCAGGTCGACGCGACATCCCCGCCGAGCGGGGTAGTCGCGCCGAGCCCGGTAACGACGACGGTCTCGCGCCCTTCGGTCACGCCGAGCCTCCGGCGTTCTTGCTGACGTAGTTCACCACGTCCTGCACCGTGGTGAGGTCCTTCAGCTGGTCGTCAGGGATCTCCACGCCGAACCTGTCCTGAGCTGCGACGGCGATCTCGACCATGGACAGCGAGTCGATGTCAAGGTCGTCGACGAAGCTCTTGCTCGGCGTCACCTCGTTCGCGGGCACGCCGGCGATCTCCTCGACGATTTCACCAAGCCCGGCGAGAATCTCCTGCTCGTTCATGCCTCTAGCTCCTTGTCTGAAGTGTTCGTACTGGTCTGCGGCCCCAGGCGGGCCCAGGTGGCCCATTGCGGGGCGGTGGGTCCAGCCGACTGGGCTGGGCGCGGCTAGGGTACCGTGATCACCTGCGCCGCGTAGCACATCCCCGCGCCGTACCCGAGCAGCAGGGCAAGCGACCCCGATTTGAGCTCTCCGCGCTCGACCATCCGCGACAGGGCCAGCGGGATGGAGGCCGAGGACGTGTTACCCGCGTGCACGATGTCGTCGGCCACGCGCTCGCGAGGCACGCCGAGCCTGCGCGCGATGGCCTCGACGATCCGCAGGTTCGCCTGGTGCGGGACGAACGCGGACAGCTCGCTCACCGCGACGCCGGCCCGCTCGCAGGCCTGCGCCGCGATCGGGTGCAGGGTCGTGGTGGTCCAGCGGAATACCGCCTGGCCCTCCTGCTGCAGGAACGAGTTGCGGTCGGCGATGATGATCTTCTCTGCCATGTCCCCGGCGCTGCCCCAGGCGACCGGGCCGATGCCGGGCGGCTCGCCGTCCGCCACCGGCCCGACGACGGCGGCTCCGGCCCCGTCGGCGAAGATGATGCTGGTGGAGCGGTCCGTGGGGTCGACCCAGGCGGTCATCTTCTCCGACCCGATGACCAGCACGTGCCGGGCGGTGCCCGTCCGGATCGCGTTGGAGGCGCTGGCCATCGCGTAGCAGAAGCCCGCGCAGGCCGCGTTGAGGTCGTAGGCGCCCGGCGCGACGATGCCGAGCCGGTGCGCGACCACGGCGGACACGTTCGGTATCGACGCCTCGGTGCTGCAGGTGGCCACGATGACCAGGTCGATGTCGCCGGGGGACAGGCCGCTGTCGGCCAGCGCCTTGGCGCCGGCTTCGAAGGCCATGTCGGTCACGGTCTCCTCGGGGCCGGCGAACCGGCGGCTGACGATGCCGACCCGGCTGCGGATCCACTCGTCGCTCGTGTCGACCTGGGCGGCCAGATCATCGTTGGTGACCACGTTGCCCGGCTGATAGCCGCCCAGCGACAGGATGCGGGCGCCCGAGGCCGTCGGGAACGGGCAACCGGAGGATGTCATGCGCCTTCGCTCCTTTCCGGGGGGACCCATCCCCCCGGACCCCCCTCGGATTGCACGCGGACGAGCGGCTGGCCCTGGCTGACCGGGTCTCCGTCTTCTACCAGCCACTCGATGATCTCCGCGGGTCTAAGGGCCCAGGGTGCGGCGACCGGGTGCTCCGCACCGCGCGCTACCACCATGCCGAGTTGCTGTTGATCCGCCCCCGACCGGAACGTCCCCGAGGCCGGCGCCACGATCAGCCGCCACTCCGGCAGGTGGCCGTGCCCGTGGGCATCGGGTTCGGCGAGATGCCCGGCGACGAGGTCGCGGGCGGCGTCGAGCTGCTCCGGGGTCTTGATCGCCAGCTGGGCCACGCCGGGCAGCGCCCGGCGGGCCAGGCCGGTCAGCGTCCCGGCCGGCGGCAGCTCGATCAGCGCGGTCACGCCGAGGTCGGCCATGGTCCGCATGCACAGATCCCAGCGCACCGGCGCGGCGACCTGGGCGACGATTCGCTCCAGCCACTCCTTGCCGGTGGTGACCGCGGCTCCGTCGGCGTCGGACAGCAGCGTCATGGCCGGATCGGCCACTGCGACGTCGGCCGCCGCGTCCCGCAGGGCAGCCACGGCCGGGGCCATGTGGCGAGTGTGGAAGGCCCCCGCGACCTGCAGCGGGCGCAGCCGTGCCCCGGCGGGCGGGTCGGCTGCGAAGGCGTCCAGCTCGGCCAGGGTCCCGGCGGCCACGATCTGGCCGGCCGCGTTGACGTTGGCGGGCGTCAGGCCGTGCCGGGCGATCGTCGCGAGCACCGCCTCCTGATCACCACCGAGCACCGCCGTCATCCCGGTCGGCTCGGTCGCCGCGGCCGCCGCCATGGCCCGGCCGCGCACCGCGACCAGGCGCATCGCGTCGTCGGCGGTGAGCACGCCGGCGATGACCCCGGCGGCCAGCTCCCCGACGCTGTGCCCGGCGGCGGCATCCGCGGGCACCTCGGTGCCGGAGAAGCCGGAGACGCCGGAGACGCCGGAGAGGGCCGAAGCGGCCACGATCGCGGCCGCCACGAGCAGCGGCTGCGCCACCGCCGTGTCCTTGATCTCGTCGGCGCTCGCGGTCGTGCCGAACCTGACGAGATCGCAGCCAGCCAGCTCGGAGACGGCGCCGAGGCGCTCGGCCACCCCGGGCAGTTCCAGCCAGGGCGCCAGGAAACCCGGCGTCTGCGCACCCTGCCCGGGCGCGGTGATGATCAGCATCCTTTAACCCTGCCCTGTAGGACATCGCTAGATGAATGTCGGACTGTACGAAGTTGCGCAGCGAAAATTTGTAGGATACCTCTATCTAGCGTTCATCCAGGTGTCACCACTATGTCACCGCGTGCAGTACGGGCCCCTGGGCCAGACGGCCCAGCACGATGGCCACCCACAGGGTGAAGCCGTCCCGCCCCGACGACGGGACGTAATCGGTGAGTTCCGCGACGCGGCGCAGCCGGTAGCGGACCGTGTTCGGGTGCACGAACAGCAGCCGGGCGGTGGCTTCCAGCGAGGAGCCCTGCTCTAGGTAGGTCATGAGGGTGTCGAGCAGCGCGTGCCCGCCGCCGATCAGGGGTTCGTAGACGTCGCTGATCAGCGTGGCCCTCGCGTCGGGGTCGCCGTCCAGGGCACGCTCGGGCAGCAGGTCGTCCGCCCCGGCCGGGCGCGGGGCCTCGGGCCAGGCGGTAGCGGCGCGCAGCGCCGCCAGCGCGGCGCGCGCGGAGACCGACGCGGCCCGCAGGTCGCGGACCAGCGGCCCGGCGATGACCGGTCCGGGCCCGAACCGGCCCGCGAACCGCTCGGCCGCGGCGATCGGGTCGTCGGTGCCGCCCAGGACCAGGATCAGCCGGTTCTCCTGCACGCCGGCCAGCAGGTCGAGGCGGGCCCGCCTGGCCTGAGCGCGGATCTCGTCGATGTGCGGCTCCGCCCCGTCGGCAAGACCGTCTTCGATCGTGCCCACCACGACCACGACGGGGGAGGACGACCAGTTCAGCGCCGAGGCCCAGGAGTGCAGCGAGTCCTCGCTCACCCCGCGGACCAGCGAGTCCACGACGAGCGCTTCCAGCCGGGCGTCCCACGCGCCGCGCGCCTCCGCCGTCCGCGCGTACACCTGCGCCGCGCTGAACGCGATCTCCCTGGCGTAAGTCAGCACCGCCTCGCGCAGCTCCGCCTCGCCACCGGGCGCGGCCAGCTCGTCGACCTGGGCCTCCACCGCGTCGATGATCACCCGGACCATCTCCACCGCGTGCTGCAGGCTGACCGCGCGGGCCAGTTCGCGCGGCGCGGTGCCGAACACCTCCGTCAGAGCCGGCCGGTTACGCTCCGGATGCCTGATCCAGTCGATGAACGCAGCGATGCCCGCCTGGGCGACCAGGCCCAGCCAGGACCGGTTCTCCGCGGACAGGTTGCGGAACCACGGCAGCCGCTCGTCCAGGGCCGCGATCGCCGCCGTGCCGAGCGCCCCGGTAGCGCGCTCCATCCGGCGCACGGTCTCCGCGTGCACCCGCGGCCGCACGTTGGCTGGAACCTGTTCGTCCTCCGTAATCCGCTCCTTGAACAGCAGCCTAGGAGAGCGCCTCGCTCACCGGCAGGTCGAGCCGGTACTTGGCGATCGCCCGAGCCGGAAGGTCCGCGTCCACCGCACCGCCGCGAGCCAGTTCCCACAGCACCGCCACCGTGATGGATTCGGCGTCCACGTGGAAGAACCGCCTGGCCGCCGGGCGGGTGTCGGAGAGCCCGAACCCGTCGGTGCCGAGCGAGGTGAACGTGCCGGGCACCCAGCGGGCGATCTGGTCGGGCACCGCCTTGATCCAGTCGGACACCGCCACCACCGGGCCCGGGGCGCCGGAAAGCACCGAGGCCACGTACGGCTCGCGGGATGGCTCGTCCGGGTTCAGCATGTTCCACGCCTCGCAGGCCAGCGCGTCCCGGCGTAGTTCGGTCCAGGAGGTGGCCGACCACACGTCGGCGGACACGCCCCAGTCCGCGGCGAGCATCTCCTGGGCCGTCAGGGCCTGGCGCAGCGCCACCCCGGAGGCGAGGATCTGGGCGCGGGGCGAGGAAACGCCGGACCGTTCGGCCTCACCGGACGTCTGGACCAGCCAGCCCGGCACGGCCGGCTCGTCCGTGGCCGTCTGGTTGCCCCCGGCCGCCGCCGAGTACAGGTAGAGCCCGCGCAGGATGCCCTCCTCCAATGCCGCCGTTCCGCCGGGGAAGTCCGACGGCTCGGCGGGCTGCGGGTACGGCTCGTTGTAGACGGTGAGGTAGTAGAAGATGTTCTCGCCGTCCGGGTGCTCGGCTGTGGCCTCGTACATCCGGCGCAGCGCGTCCCGCATCACGTAGGCCAGCTCGAACGCCCACGCGCAGTCGTACGACACGCACGCCTCGCTGACCGAGGCCAGCAGCGGCGAGTGCCCGTCGTTGTGCTGCAGGCCCTCGCCGGCCAGGGTGGTCCGGCCGGCCGTCGCGCCGAGCAGGAAGCCCCGGCCGAGCTGGTCGCCGAGCGCCCACATCTGGTCGCCGGTCCGCTGCCAGCCGAACATCGAGTAGAACACGTACACCGGGATCATGTGCGTGCCGTGCGTGGCGTACGAGCTGCCCGCGGCGATCACCGAGCCCATCGCGCCCGACTCGCTGATGCCCTCGTGCAGGATCTGGCCCGTCTCGGACTCCTTGTAGGAGAGCAGCAGGTTACGGTCCACCGCGTCGTAGCTCTGCCCGGACGGGGAGTAGATCTTGGCCGTCGGGAACAGCGAGTCCATGCCGAACGTCCTGGCCTCGTCCGGGATGATCGGCACGAACCGGTCCTTGATGGCCGGGTCCTTCATCAGCTCCTTGAGCAGCCGGACGAACGCCATCGTGGTGGCCACGGCCTGCTTGCCCGAGCCCTTGCGCAGCTCCTCGTAGACCGTGTCGGGCGGCTGCGGCAGCGACTTGGCCCGGATCACCCGGCGGGGGAGCACCCCGCCGAGCGCGGCCCGCCGCTCGCGCATGTACTGGATCTCGTCGGAGTCCTCGCCCGGGTGGTAGTACGGCGGCAGCTCGGCCTCCAGCGCCGAGTCACCGATGGGCAGGTAGAGCCGGTCCCTGAAGTCCTTGAGCTCCGCCACGGTGAGCTTCTTCATCTGGTGGGTAGCGTTGCGCGCCTCGAAGTCCTTGCCCAGCGTCCAGCCCTTGATGGTGTGCGCCAGGATGACCGTGGGCTGGCCGGTGTGCGCCCGCGCCGCCTTGAACGCCGCGTACACCTTGCGGTAGTCGTGCCCGCCGCGGGACAGGCCGCGCAGCTCGTCGTCGGACAGGTGCTCCACCATCTTGCGCAGCCTGGGGTCCCCGCCGAAGAAATTCTCCCTGATGTACGCGCCGGACTCCACGCTGTAGGTCTGGAACTGGCCGTCCGGCGTGGTGTTCATCTTGTTGACCAGCACGCCGTCGGTGTCCTGGGCCAGCAGCGGGTCCCAGTCGCGGCCCCAGATGACCTTGATCACGTTCCAGCCGGCGCCGCGGAAGAACGCCTCGAGCTCCTGGATGATCTTGCCGTTGCCGCGGACCGGGCCGTCCAGCCGCTGCAGGTTGCAGTTGATGACGAAGGTGAGGTTGTCCAGTTCCTCGCGGGCGGCCAGCCCGATCGCACCGAGCGCCTCGGGCTCGTCCATCTCGCCGTCGCCGAGGAACGCCCAGACGTGCGACCGCGAGGTGTCGTGGAGCTCGCGGGCCAGCAGGTAGCGGTTGAACCTGGCCTGGTAGATCGAGTTCAGCGCGCCGAGCCCCATCGACACCGTGGGGAACTCCCAGAAATCGGGCATCAGCCGCGGGTGCGGGTAGGACGGCAGCCCGCCGCCCGGGTGCGAGAGTTCCTGCCGGAATCCGTTGAGCTGGTCCTCGGTCAGCCGGCCCTCGAGGAAGGCGCGGGCGTAGATGCCCGGCGCCGCGTGACCCTGGAAGAACACCTGGTCGCCGGATTCGCCGTGGTCCTTGCCGCGGAAGAAGTGGTTGAAGCCGACCTCGTAGAGCGAAGCCGCGCTGGCGTAGGTGGCGATGTGCCCGCCGACGCCCAGGCCGGGCCGGTTGGCGCGGGAGACCATCACGGCCGCGTTCCAGCGGATATAGGCCCTGATCCGGCGTTCGACGTGCTCGTCGCCGGGGAACCACGGCTCGCGCTCCGGCGGGATCGTGTTGATGAAGTCGGTGCTGCGCAGGCCGGGCACCCCGACCTGCTGCTCGCGCGCCCGCTCGAGCAGGCGGAGCATCACGTACCTGGCGCGGGCCCGGCCTCTGGTGCGCACGACCGAATCGAACGACTCGACCCATTCGCGCGTCTCGTCCGGGTCGATGTCGGGCAACTGGGTCGGCAACCCGTCGCTGATGATCGAGAATTGCTGACGTCCGGAAGCCACGGGGTAGCCTCGCCTTCCGCTGTGAGTCGGGCGGCCGGTCGGCCGCGTGAACGGATTCCTCGATGTGTTGTCCAGACCAATCGTCGTACGAACTGGCCCATCGCGCATCTCTACTTGACGGTAACCGGACCGACGGGGGGCTTCGCCCCCCCAGAGACCCCCAAAACCGGTGCGGGGGGCGGTTTCGCCATACGCGAACCTCCGGAACCCCGCTACGGCGGGGCGGTTTCGCCGAGGGCGGATCTTGTCGTTACTCTACGTGATGAGAGCTGCAGCGCGTAACCAGCAGGGGGACCGGGCAGGTCAATTTATGGTGGCGGTTTGCCAGCCTGGAGCCATTGCCACTTGCGCACTGGGCCGACCCAGTGTGAACTGTCCCAACAAGAAGTGCTGACGTGCCGTCGCCGTCAGGGGGATCCGGCCCACAGTTCCCGTGGGATCCGCACACCTCCGGGCGCGGCGGCGCGGGGAGGGATTCAAGGAGGACGTCAGTGAGCGCGACCGCGGGCCAGGCGCAGGACGAACGCGGCCAGGCCGAGCGGCTCGGTATCAAACCGGGCCAGGTGGTGCAGGAGATCGGCTACGACGATGATTGCGACGAGCAGCTGCGCGGCGCGATCACCCGGATAGACGGCGTGGAGCTGGTCGACGAAGACTACGACGACGTGGTCGACGTAGTCCTATTGTGGTGGCGAGACGGGGACGGCGACCTCGTTGATGCGCTGGTCGACGCGCTCACGCCGCTTGCCGACGGGGGGAACATCTGGCTGCTCACGCCGAAGGCGGGCCGGTCAGGTCATGTCGAGCCGAGTGACATCGGCGAGGCGGCGCCCACGGCCGGCCTGTCGCAGACCTCGAGCGTGAGCGCGGCCCGCGACTGGTCAGGCAGTCGGCTGGTCGCGCCCAAGGCGCGCCGATGAGGTCCTGACCAGGGCAGCGTCGCAGCGCCGCTAACCGGCCGTTCACCTGGTTTTCATCCCGAACGGTCCTGGTTTTCGCGCCCCCAGATCGGTGGCAGACTTGGTGGGTGGCACATACCCGCTTCACGTGAAAGGGACCAGGCATGGCGGTGGAAGTAGGCGGTCAGGCGCCCGACTTCGAGCTCAGGGACCAGCACGGCACGCCCGTCAGGCTGTCCGGCTTCCGTGGCGCCAAGCACGTCGTGCTGGTCTTCTACCCGCTGGCGTTCAGCGGCGTGTGCACGGGCGAGCTGTGCTCCCTGCGTGACGAGTTCCCCGAGGTCAACCGGGACGACGTCGAGTTGCTCACGGTCTCGGTGGACTCCACCTTCGCCCACCGGGCCTGGGCCGACGCCGAGCATTTCCAGTTCGGCCTGCTGTCGGACTTCTGGCCGCACGGCGAGGTCGCCAAGCTGTACGGTGTGTTCGACTCCGAACGCGGTTTCGCGATCCGGGGGACGTTCATCATCGACAAGGACGGCGTCGTGCGGTGGAAGGTCGTCAACCCGACCCCGCAGGCGCGCGATCTCACCGAATACTCGAAGGCGCTCGCCGCGCTCGGCTAGCGCCGCGGTCCGAGGAGGCCTGGGGGATTGCCGTGTTACCGCTGCGGCGTGCGGCAGACGGACCCGGAGCGGGGGAAGAGCCCCTGGCGCCGGGGCGTGCTGCGCGACGAGCTTGTCCTGGTCTGCCCGGCGTGCCAGGAGTCAGGCGAGTGGACCGCTGAGCTCGAGTCCTGCTCCAGGTGCGCCAGCGCGCACCTGATCCGGCGGCTCGGTCAGGTCGAATGCCTGGACTGCGGCCTGGTCCGCGAGCCCGAGGCTCTGCGCACTCCCGGGCTGGTCCCGGCGGCGCGTCCCCGTTCGGCCAGCACTGCCGCGGGCCGCCCCGACGCCGCGCTGGCCGAGGAGGTCGGCCGCGCCCTCGACCGCCTGCTCGGCCGTGCGTAGTTTAAGACCGGCCGCCTCAGGTAGCGCGGATGACAGACGTACGCATCCGCGAGACGGAGGAGGCACGACACATCATGGACGCCAAGGTGCGTGACGTGATGACTCCCGGCCCCATCGGGGTGGATTACCACCAGTCGGTCGGCGAGGTCGCCCGAGCCATGCGGGACTGGGGGGTTGGCGCCATCCTCGTCGTCAGCAACGAGTCGCTGTACGGCCTGGTCACCGACCGGGACCTGGTGGTCAGGGCGGTGGCCGAGGCGAGGGGAGCGGACGAGCCGGTCGGCCCGCTGAGCAGCGGGAACCTGATCGGCGTGGACGCGGACGCCGACGTGCACGAGGCCATGCGCCTGATGCGCCAGCATGCGGTGCGCAGGCTGCCCGTCCTTAAGGACGGGCAGGTCGCGGGCATCGTGTCGCTGGGCGACCTGGCCATGCAGGACGAGCCCGACCTCGCGTTCGCCCAGCTCAGCGCGATAGCCGTGTCCGTGTGACGCGGCCTGGAGGAGCACGCCATGGCCGATGAGATCACGGTCGGCGGCATCACGGTGCCGCTCACGCATCCCGGCAAGGTGCTGTTTCCCGCCGACGGAATCACCAAGGCCGACCTGGCCCGGTACTACGC
>Ga0137366_10001536_pt1 | contig 17173 bp, 14 predicted proteins | sample SagtaG_8_FD_104938 | JGI IMG/M metagenome (GOLD analysis project Ga0137366, IMG submission 104938) | Vadose zone soil microbial communities from Sagehorn Ranch, Mendocino, California, USA - Sage1_L_60_16 metaG | ecosystem: Environmental > Terrestrial > Soil > Vadose zone | place: USA...
CGCTATAGACGAGACTTTCCTCTGGCCTGGAGTTTTTGGCGCGCGTGAGCCTGAACGGTACCTGGGCGAGATCAGCAGTATCCGTCGGAGTGACGAGCCGATAGCTGACTAATGGTGATCCGGTGTCTCCAAGATCCACCAAGCCACCTCGGGCTGAGCGGTTTTTATAATCGTGAATCACGATTGATACCGGAGCCGCACCAACATTGCTGAATTTGTAAATCGCTTTTGGTGTACTAACGGTGGTTGTTTCGACAGCCGTACCCGTGGATCCAGCGGTCGTTGCTACTACCGCTCGAGTTTGCGACACCGCGGTCTCAGGTACCTGACTTGGAGGCGGCTGCGTAGCTGTAGACTGTGTCGAGGATGCAGTGGTTTTCCCACCTGAGGTAGAATCTGTAGCACGGCCCGAGGACGTTGGCTTTACGGTCGGAAACAGTAACTGCGAAATCGCAATCGCAATGAGCGAGAGAAAAAGAGCGAGAAAAAAACGCTTATCCATTCAGGGAACCGGATCGTAACCGCCAGGTCGAAAGGGGTGGCATCGAAGAACTCGGCTTACAGTCAGCCTCAGCCCTTTGACCACCCCATACCGCTCGAAGGCTTCGAGGGCATAGGCGGAACAGGTTGGATAGTAACGACAGCTAGCTGGAAACAGCGGTGATATGGCCAGCTGATAGCCGCGAATCAGAACGATGAACACTAAGCGCACGTTCAGCGTGACATGCTTGACGCCCAGTGACCGATCGCGGCTACATCGCCTGCGAGTCGGTCAAACGTAGAGTCATACGCTTCGGCTTTCGCGCGAATGAGAAGATCAATCCCCTCTAGCCGGGGTAGCAGCTTCACTCTCACGAGCTCGCGCAGGCGACGTTTCATACGATTTCGTTCAACGACCTTTCGCCTATGCTTTGGAACGACTACACCGACCTGTGGATGCAGCAACAGGGAAGCAGACGCCCGAGCCTCAAGAAGCTCAGTTTGCATTCGCTTCCCTGTACGTCTTACTCTCTCCAGATCAGTCTCGCTCCTCAGCCTGGCGCTCCGAGGAAACGCGAGTCGCTTACGCGCCGGCGTATTTCGTCGGCAGCTGGACGGTGAGCCGTTTACGTCCTTTCTTGCGGCGGCGGCTAAGAACTTCGCGACCCCATTTAGTAGCCATACGCAACCTAAAACCATGGGTGCGAATGCGGCGCTTATTACGGGGACGGTAGGTCGGCTTGCCCATTACTATACTCCAGAAACCAGGAAGAGCGGCTACGGTAAGAAGCGGCTAAAACTATTCCAGCATTGAAGATAGTTCAAGGCAGCTTAAGGAGTGCAGATCCCTTTAGTTTGACTTTTCCACATAAACTGGCTAGGGTAGCGCGCTATGTCGCTTAGTCCCGCAGAAGTTTGGAAGCGCTTGCTCGATCGTGCCCGCCAAGAGCTTCCTTACCAAACCTTTCAAGCCTGGCTCCAGCCTACTGAAGCTCTTTCTATGGAGGGCGGTACAATCTTCGTAGGAGCGCCTGATCAGTTCACAGCTGACTGGAATGACTCCAAGCATGCCGAGCTACTCTCGAGCTACGCCCCGATCGTTCTCGGTCACCCTCTTAACGTTGCATTCCGAGTCAACGAAGAGCGGAAAAAGCGGTCTCAGATGGATTTTTTCGTCAGCCCGCCCCCTACTCCTTCCAAGCCTTTCCCAGCACAGAACGGGGGCAGTTCTCCACCATTGAGTGAGCGTTACACTTTCGACCTTTTCGTAATTGGGAAGTCGAACGAGCTCGCTGCTGCTGCCGCCCATGCTGTCAGTCAGGCACCCGGAAAGGTTTACAATCCTCTATTCATCTATGGCGACACAGGGCTCGGCAAGACTCATCTCATGCAAGCAGTCGCACATGAGACACTTCAACGGAGCCCTAACACACGCATCACGTACGTAGGAACAGAGCAATTCATGAACGAGCTCATCGGCTCGATTCTCGACCGCACAGGCGCAGAGTTCCGCCGTCGTTACCGCGAAACTGACCTACTTCTAATCGACGACGTACACTTCCTAAAGGGGCGGAAGGAAACCACCCAGGAGGAGTTCTTTCACACCTTCAACGCGCTTTACGAAGCCGGTCGCCAGATCGTGCTGACCAGCGACCGTCCGCCATCCGAAATTGCAGGCCTCGAGGCCAGGCTAATCAGCCGATTCCAGTGGGGAATGGTAGCCGACATTAGCCTACCGGACTTCGAGCACCGCGTTGCAATCCTCAAGCAAAAAGCGCAACTGGATCGCCTGGAGCTTACAATCCCGGACGATGTCATCCATTTCATTGCCGAACACGTGCGATCGAACGTCAGAGAGCTCGAGGGATCGATCATCAAGCTGCTTGCCTACGCTTCCCTGAAACACAAAGACATAACAGTAGATGTCGCACGAGAGGCTCTCCGCGACAAACTTCGTGCAATCGAAGGCCTCGACCATGAGACAGGGATGTCGCTTACAATCTTCACAATTCAGCAGGCCGTTGCAAAGGAGTGGGGAGTTACAGTCGATGGCCTACGCTCAAAGACCAGAACCAAGACGCTCACCACCCCTCGCCAAATCGCCATGTACCTCACCCGTGAACTCCTCTCCACCCAGCTCGTCGAGATCGGCAACGCATTCGGCGGCCGTGATCACTCCACCGTCATCCACAGTCTCGAGAAGGTCCAGCAGGACATTACACAGGACTCAGATCTCAAATCGAGAATAAACCGTCTCCGCAATATGCTTCAGACTTTCAACTTCCGTTCACTCCAACGTGTGGAAACGACTAGAGCTTCCTAATTTCGATGTCGACAATCTTTCTCAACTGAGTTTACCAACATCCGACAACACATCAGCCGGCGTAGCGGAAACCCTACTGGCTCCGTAAGTTGGACTCACTCAACAGAACTCCACAGAACCTGCTACAGCTACTAGTGTAAGTCTCTAATCAGAGACCTACTCTTAGTACCTCACCCGAATTCCACAGGGGAAGGGATGCGGTTTACGATCTCTCGAGAAAAGCTTCAGGAAGGACTGGCTGCTGTCGCGGCTAGCATCCCGGCAAAGACAACGTTGCCGGTTTTGGCAAATATCCTTTTGGAAACGACGGATAAAGGGATCAAGCTATCCGGGACGGATCTGGATATAGCTGTGAGTACTGAGGTAATGGCAGATGTAGATGCAGCAGGAGCGGTAACTATTCCTGCAAAGAAGCTAAGTGAGATTGCTCGAGAATTGCCTCCGGCTCCGGTAAAAATTGCTGCAGTTGGGGAACAGAGGGTTACCCTGGACTGTGGGCGATCGCGGTTCAAGCTGCTGGGTTTGCCTAGGGATGAATTTCCGACGTTTCCATCAGTTCGATTCAATGAGAGCTGGAGGATTCGATCAGGCGATCTGCAACAGCTGATCGCTCACACCTCATTTGCTGTTTCAGCTGAGGAGAGCCGCCCGATCCTCAATGGCGTATTGTGGGAGCTGAGGCCAGATAAAATGCGGATGGTAGCTACCAACGGTCATCGCTTGGCAAAGATGGACCTGCCAATTGATTCGGCTAATGCTCCCGCAAGTGACTTGATCGTACCTCCGAAAGCACTAGAGCAGGTGCGAAGGCTTTTTCCAGCGGAGGAGGAGTTAGAGATTGCCCGTGGTGACAACCACATCGGTTTCCGGTCCCCATTTACTGCGGTTTTCACTCGGCTGATTGAGGGACCATACCCGAATTATGAGCAAGTCATTCCGAAGGACAATGATAAAGTGGCTGTTGCGGACAAGATTGCTCTAGCCGGCGCGTTGAAAAGGATGTCCGTTATTGCGTCGGATCAGACCCATCGGATCCGACTTTCCTTCAACGCAGGTATGCTCAAGTTTAGTGTGCAGACCCCCGATCTGGGTGAAGCTCAGGACGAGCTTCCTATCCGCTACACTGGTGATCAGCTGGATATTGGCTTTAATGCCAGCTACCTGCTGGAGATTCTCCGCTACATCCCGACTGATGAAGTGCGTATGACGTTCAAAGCACCTGAACGTGCAGCAACCATGGAACCAGAGAGCTGGAAGGATCCCGGCTCATATATGTGTCTCGTAATGCCGCTTCGGCTTGTCGACTAACGAGCGAGATTGAAGTCTTGCTTCGAGTTCTGCTTGAAGTGATAAGTCCGGCCTGAAGCAGTGATTGCCAAGTTGAGATCCTGCCCGGTGCTAAGCCGCACAATGTGGCCCTCTCCAGGGCTTAGGTAATAGGTCGCTGTGCCCGTTCCAGAAACATCGAGAACTAGTCGATGCTGCTGCTGTGAACCCTCTCCATGCGCATGGATTGTGTCTACACGCTGGACTAACACAACTGGATAACCTTGGTAGGTGGCTTCGCCGGATGCTACGTAGGAACGGGTAGTTCGCGTCGTTGTCGGAATCATGCCTTGGCAGCTCATGACCTCTACAGAGTCTCTCCAACCGTTGCCCTGTACGAGTTCGGCTGGAATCCTCACGAAGAGGTTATGAAGATCAATCACGAGTGCCGACTTGGCAGGGTTACAGTCTTCGGTCAGGCTATCGTTCGAGATCAGGAGACTGTCATTCAGAAACGAGCCCATTACCTGAATGGGTGCTTGCGTGGCCTGTAGTCCGCTAGTCGAGTCTTGAGTCGTCGTTGAAAAACTATCGATAGTAGCGGTAAAGCGGATCGTGTCTCCTGCTGATTCGACCCTAAGTGACTCGTGCGTTGTATTGGTAGAGATTCCTGAATGTGAGCCAGAGTCAGATTCGCTTTCTATTGCTGCACTTCTGGATATCTGGTATGACACTACGCCTGATGCATAGTTGAAGGCCCATGCCTTTGTACTTGGAGGAGCAGGGGGAGGAACTGGAACTGAAGGCGATGGTATTGGCGTACCAGTGGGGAGGATGCTAGGGCTGGCACAGGCTGCCAACAGACAGAGCGTGGAGAGCAAGCTGATCGTTCTTTGGTGCATCGTGCCTGGTCTTTAAGCGGGACTGCACTTTCAGGAAAACAAACAACCTCCGACTAAAGCTGGCGGAGGTTGTCTGTCGTTGGCAAACGGTCTATAAGCCGGGTTCTGTCGGACTACTCTCGTAATCCGGACGATCATTTCTCTACGAACATGGTCGCCCATGCTCTCTAGCGGCCTACCCGCGGTGTCTTGATCGAGGTGGACGCCTCTCGCCGCATATTTGGCCTTGCTCCAGCTGGGGTTTGCCGTGCCGCTCATGTTGCCATGAGCGCGGTGGGCTCTTACTCCACCTTTTCACCCTTGCCACCGTGCGGTGGCGGTCTCTTTTCTGTGGTACTTTCCGTCGCGAATTGCTCTCGCTATTCGCGCCCAGGTATTACCTGGCAGCCTGTCCACCGGAGCCCGGACTTTCCTCGAATAGGTATCGCAAGGATACCAAATGCGCGATCGTCCGACCGCTTGCTTCCCAAATATAACAGAATGACGAAAGTCCCGAGAGCTCGGTTTCAGTCTTTGTAGTCCATGACGATGATCTGACGGCTACCAGTATTGTTCTTCTCGTTGGTTTACTAGTTCCGTGAGGATCGCATGCCGTCCGATTCCAAGCCCCGCCCCCGTCCCGGTCGTACTCCTGTCTCGACGATTCTCACTCCGCTCGAGCGTTCCAGAGTTGATGCAGCGGCACATGGGCTATGTGATGCGCTTCACCGCGAATCACTTGACGAAGTGCTTTCAGACTTGCGAGAGCAGAAGGCGAAACTGGTGCTGATTTCTGTTGCGTGCTACGGTTCGCAGAATTCAAGCCGGGTTGCAGCGATGGTCCGGGAATTTCCTAGAGTCCCAGCTGTCGCACTGTTGACCGAAACGCAGAGCTCAACTCCTCACACGACGCTTGCCTTGGGTCAACTTGGGATCCGGACACTCGTGGACGCGAGGATGCCAGCCGGATGGCAGACGCTGAGGAATATTCTCGCATCGCAAAGGTCGAGCGACCTACAGCGTTCAGCGCTCTCGCAAATCGGTCTTGATTTGCCTGGTGTGTCGAGAGACTGTTGGCGTTTTTTCGAGTTGCTCTTTGATCCTCCACCGAAGATCTCGACTGTCAGGCAGCTCGCGCGTCACCTGAATATTCTACCGAGCACGCTCATGAGTCGTTTCTTCCGTGCAAGACTGCCGGCGCCGAAGCGGTATCTATCGCTGGCAAGATTGATTCGTGCGGCACGCCTCTTTGAAAATCCCGGACTGTCAGTCGCGCGGGTGGCAAATCATCTCGACTACTCATCACCTCAGAGCTTCGGCCGGCATGTACGTACGGTGATGAAAATGTCTCCGGTGGTATTCAGGAGCACTTACGATGGTCAGGGTATGCTTCAGTACTTCAGGACTGAAATGATTCTGCCATATGTTCATATCCTGTGTGGCTTTAGACCATCGGCAGCCTATCCGGGCTGGATACCAAAACCGGGGTCTGGTGAAAGCTCTAGATCTCGAGAGCGCCAATGATCTGACCTACTCCGACGAGACTGATAACTGGGACTCCGGCTGCTTCAAGTGCTTCGCGTCCACCCTCTTCGCGGTCGACTAGAGCTAGAACACCGGCTACAACGCCGTTTGCGGTGCGGACAGCTTCAATTGCTCGAAGAGCTGACCCGCCAGTGGTGATCACGTCCTCGATTATTCCTACTCGATCACCGTCTCTGAAAGGTCCCTCGATCATCTTTCCTGTTCCATGAGCCTTTGTCTCCTTTCGAACAGTGAACGCACGCAAGGGACGATCTGAATCCGCACTGGCGTAGCTGATTGCATAAGAGATTGGATCAGCGCCCAGTGTAAGGCCACCGATTGCGTCTATCTCCCATCCCGATTGCCTGAGTGCGGAAAGCGCTAGTGGGCCTATGAGCGAAAGCCCTTCCGGACTCATCGTCGTCAGTCTCGCATCGATGTAGTACTTCGACTGCTTGCCGGATGCAAGCATGAATTGGCCACGTTTCGTAGAGCGTTCAGCAAGTAGTGCAATCAGCGCGGAATGATCAGTCATGGTGCGGGAGGTTATGGATTCTTATGATTGGAGTCAATGCATTCGCTGTCGCAGATCGGCTTCGATCATTGGACTGGTCTTGTTGGGTGGATCGTCTCCGTAGCTACTGTGCTGGGTCTCGCCCTTGTTCTTCGTCATGAGCGGCGCCAGGCACGCAGTCTCGTAGAGCGGTCGAAGGAGCTGGAAAGACTCTCCTCCGAACTGCTCCGGGTTAACCGAATGAAAAGCGAGTTTCTTGCGAATGTCTCTCACGAGCTTCGAACTCCTCTCAATGCCATAGTTGGATTTGTTGACTTGTTACGGGAAGGTGTCTATGGGGAGCTTACTCCCCGGCAGGCGAAACCGGTGGAGCGGATCGAGGCATCAGCCAATCACCTGAGGCACCTTGTCGATCAAGTGCTGGATCTTGCCAAGATGGCGGCGGGTCGACTTGAGATTCACACAGAGACTATCGACCTTCGGCCTTTTGTCCTTGATGTTGCAAGCGAAATCGAATCGCTGGTAAGCGAGAAAGGGTTGAGCTTGTCTCTTGTCATGGGTGCAGCTCTCCCGCGGATCAGAACTGACCCCACTCACTTGCGACAGATCCTCGTAAACCTGTTGGGGAATGCGGTGAAATACACTAACGAGGGCGGGGTCGTGATCCGTACCCGGCTCGTTGATTCACTTCCTGATAGTGGACCTCCGTCCGTCAAAAGCTCCTATCCAACGAATCCCTGGATTGGAATTCAGGTGATCGATACGGGGATTGGCATTGATCCAGCAGACCAGACTCGGATTTTTGAGGAGTTCGAGCAGGTGGATGCCGGACCCCGTGGCAACTCTGCGGAGCGTGGAACTGGATTAGGACTCGCAATCTCTCGACGTCTTGCGGCCCTGATTGGTGGGATGGTCGAGCTGGAAAGTGAGGTCGGCAAGGGTTCGACTTTTACGCTTTGGCTTCCAGTCGATCCTGACGACCTAACGGTTACGTCTAAGTAGACCTTTGAACTTGTCGAGAATCTTTGGCTGTTCCGGTGTGATCTTGGCTGCTTCAGCGAACGCGTTCGCGAAGGCCATTACGCTGGGATAGCGATCTGCGGGTGAACGTGACAGTGCCCGCATCACTACGGTGTCGAGCTCCGGCGCAAAATCAAAATCGCCCTCTCCAGCGCTTCTTAGCGGAATGGGGGGCATGGTCAGAAGCTGGGTGAACATCTCGCGTGGAGCCTTCGCAGTATAGGGCAAACAGCGCGTTAGCAGGTAGTATGCAATCGTAGCAAGGCTGTACTGGTCGGCAGCAGCGGTCACGATTTCCCCTGAGAGAGCTTCGGGAGCGATGTACATCAGTGTGCCGACAAAGAATCCCGCCCGAGTCAGCCTTTCGTCGCTCGAGGCCTGAGTGTCAGTCGCGATTCCGAAGTCGAGCAGCTTCACGCACCTCGTCTTCGGATCGTACATGACGTTTTCGGGCTTCAGATCGCGGTGAACGATGTTGGCATCGTGGGCCGCCTGTACCCCTGCCGCTATTTGTGAGACTATGGCTGCGACCTCGTCTCTTGGCAGCGGAGCGTTCTGTTTGGCATAGCGCTCGAGGATCTCACCCTCAGCCCACTCGATAGCGAGAAAGTGAAGGCCGTTGTCGGCCTGTCCTATCTCGATGGTCTCTACAACGTTGGGATGTTTGACTCTCGCTCCGTACTTCGCCTCACGGACGAAACGAGTTACCGCTGTCTTGTCCTGGCGCAGCTTTTCCCGTAGCACTTTGAGCGCGACCGTGCCATGATTCGGATGTTCGGCCAGGTACACGGCGGAGGTGCCGCCTTCACCTACCTCTTTTTTGATGGTGTAGCCAGCTACCGGAGTGCCGACCATCTGCTCTCGAGACACGCCGCGAAGCTAATAGAAACCCGGAAGACCGGATAGGGTATCAATTGCTCATGCTGAATGTTTCGAAAAGCTACTTTGGTTTGTGTCTCTTGGGTTCTGCCGTTGTCAGTGGCTGCAGCAGCTCCGGCACGCGTGTCAACCCTGAGCCGAATCCGAGGGTGCTTCTTCCAGCGGGTATGCCGGCCCCCGATGTAAGCGATCTCTATAGGCAGATTGGACTGTTAGCTGCGCCAAGCCCAGTGGCTTTCGTCGGTAAAATCTCTTCCTTTGCTAGCGCGCGTCCGGATACGACTCTGGTTCTGGTGAGCATTTCCATCCCGAATCGTGCTCTCACTTTCACTAGAGAAGGCGACCGGTATCGCGCTCCGTATGAGGTAAAGCTTACCCTCAATCGTGGCGACACAGAAGCGGCAAGTGTCAATGCCATGGAGATAGTTCGAGTCGGATCATTTCGCGAGATAAATCGAACCGACGAGAGCATCATCTTCCAGCACTATTTTCACGTCGCGCCGGGCGCTTATGAAATCTCGGCTATGGTGCGCGATGTAGGCGGCTCCCGTGGTGCAACACAGCAAGCGTCGATAACTGTTCCCGCGCTAAGTGCGGGGCGACTGTCTACACCACTGCTCGTGTACGAAGCGACAGGGAGATCGACGCTTGACTCAGCTCCGGGCCTGCTCGCGAGTCCTCGCTCGAGTGCAGTCTTTGGTCGCGATAGTACCGTGGCGATTTATGTGGAAGCCTATGGTTCCGGAGCTCGCCTTCCGGTCGACTTCGTCGTACGTAACGACAAAGGGGCACAACTTTGGCGCGACTCTGCTGCCCTGTCCCACCGTGGTGCTTTGTTCAATGGAGTTGTAAGCGTTCCTATCTCGACCGTCGGCGTTGGTATCGCCCAGGTTTCTTTCACCCGACGGGATGGCTCCGATACTGTAAAGGCCCCGCTGTTTGTGAGCTTTGGCGAGGACATTCCTCTCATGTCGTTTGAGGACATGCTCGGGTACTTGCGATTCTTTGCAAGTCCGAGCCGTCTCAGTGCACTCAGGGGCGCCCCGCTCGAGAGGCGTGCGACAGTGTGGGCGGAGTTTCTCCGTGCAACTGATCCGATACCGGAAACAGCTACGAACGAAGACATGCAGGCCTATTTTGGTCGAATCCAGCTGGCGAATGCTCAGTTCAGGATGGATCGAAACCCAGGGTGGCTATCTGACCGTGGAATGGTGTTCGTAGCTCTGGGAGAGCCGGACCAGATCTTCGAGCGGAATGTGAATCAGGCGCTCTCGACCACGCAAATGTCATCCACTACCCGGCTTCAGATCTGGCAGTATCGTCAGTACAACTCACAGCTGGTTTTCTACGAGGAAACCGGAAGGTGGAGACTGACCAGACCGAGCGAGACTGAATTTCTTGCGCTAAACGCTCGTCGACAGCATTAGTACAAACGCCTCCGGCCGCACACTCATAATCGATGCTCCATCAGCTCCTCGTAAAACGAGGCCGCTTTATATTGACTTTATGAATGGTCCAGGCAGTCCGCGACTGTTTCTTATCGATGGCTATGCTCTCATTTATCGCGCCTTTTTCGCGCTGATTTCGCGGCCGCTGACGACGAGCAAGGGCGAGAACACTTCTGCCAGCTGGGGTATCGCCAATTTCCTGCGGCTCCTCATGACCAACCACCGGCCGGACTACCTTGGCTGGGTTCACGACTCTGGCCTCTCATTCCGACACGAGCGTTATCCGGCATACAAGGCGACGCGCGAGAAACTGACCGAAGAGCTCCAGTCCGATTTCGATCGCGGAATGGACCGCATCTCCCAGATTCTCGATGCGTATAGGATTCCGATCTTGGCACTCCCAGGTTACGAAGCGGACGATGTAATAGGAACGCTAGTGGCAAAGGGCGTCGAAGCCGGCGTAAACACTGTCGTCGTATCAGGCGACAAGGACTTTCAACAGCTCGTTCGACCAGGTGTGTGGCTTCTGAATCCAGGCCGCGGAGGCTCCGCAAACGTCGAGGAGCATTGGGTTGGAGTCGAGAACGCAGAGGAGCGCCTGGGTATTGCTCCCGAGTTCGTTACCGATTACCTGGCGCTGGTAGGTGACTCATCGGACAACATCCCCGGTGTGCGAGGAATCGGCGACAAAACAGCGTCGGAGCTGGTCAAGCAGTACGGACACCTCGAATCCATTCTCTCGCACGCAGCCGAGCTTACCAAGAAACGGCCGCGAGAGGCGCTTCTTGAGCACGCCGACAATGCGCGGCTCTCGAAGGAATTAGTCACAATTCGTGACGATCTCCCGGTTTCATTGGATCTGGATTCGCTCAAGGTAAAGACGCCGAATTATCAACGCCTTCGTGAGCTGTTCATCGAGTTGGAGTTTCATTCGCTCGCCAAGGATACAGTAGTCCAGGCACCCGTTGAGCAGGCAGCGGAGGAAATGCTCAACTATGTAACCGTCGACACCATGGAGGGTTTGCAGCAGGCAATCCAGCGTGCACGCGAAGTAGGGGTAATTTCGCTCGACACCGAGGCACTCGTTGATCCGGACAGTCCTCAGATGGCAGACCCCCTACGATCGTCGCTTATAGCACTTGCGATTGGCGTCGCTGAAGGCGAGGCATACTACTTTCCGCTCCGACACCGGCTTCCGAGAAGTGGGCAGGTAGAGCTACTCGTTGATGTCGCGGGAGATCGATCCGCGACCGATGCACCGGAGGAGCGTGGTCTTATTCGCGGCGGGGATGAGGTAGTCGCGGAGCCGCCGGCGAGAAAGAGAAAGACCAATGGTGATGCGACGAGCATCGCTGCTAGGATGCTCCGGGAAAGCAGGCCGATCCACGTCCGTAATCTTCCGCCGCTCGACTCACCAGAGATGCAGCCGCTCAGGGATCTTCTCGAAGATCCGTCGGTGAGGAAAACAGCTCAGAATGCAAAATTTGATGTCCTGCTCTTGCGTTGTCTGGGCGTAGAGCTCGCCGGGTTGGATTTCGATACAATGCTAGCGAGCTACGTACTTGATCCAGGCCGTCGATCTCACGGCCTCGATGTACTGGCCCTCGAGTTTCTCGATCATACCATGACGTCGTATGCCGACCTATGTGGTAAGGGTCGCTCGGCCATCCCTTTCGACGAGTGCCCCGTCGAAGCTGCTCGTAATTACTCGTGCGAAGATGCAGACATGACGCTCCGCCTTCGCAAGATCTTCGAGCCCCAACTCGAGTCACATGAGCTGATGCGTTTGTTAGATGGCGTCGAGATCCCTCTGATCAATGTGTTGGCGGAGATGGAGTGGACTGGTGTTACAATCGACCTGCCGTGGTTTGCTTCGCTCAAACAGCGTTTTCGGGCCGACCGCGAATCGGTCGAGAAGCAGATCTACGAAGTAGCAGGGGCAGAATTCAATATCAACTCTAACCTACAGCTACGCGAGATACTTTTTGACCGGCTGAATCTGCCGGTCCTGAAGAGAACAAGTACCGGTCCGTCGACGGATGTCAGCGTTCTTACTGAGCTGGCAGAAGAAGGTCATGCGCTGCCGACGCTGCTCATCGAATACCGGGAGCTATCGAAGCTCGAGAACACTTATCTCGATGCCTTACCGCGCTTGGTCAATCCGAAAACAGGGCGGCTGCATACTTCTTTCAATCAGACCGTCGCATCAACAGGCCGTCTGTCGTCGAGTGATCCGAATCTTCAGAACATTCCGATTCGTAGAAAGCTCGGTCGCGACATTAGGCGCGGATTCATCCCGCGCAAGGGTTGGCAGCTACTGGCGGCGGATTATTCGCAGATCGAGCTCCGTCTCCTCGCTCACCTGTCGAGAGATCCTGCATTCGTGGAAGCCTTCCAAGCCGGCGGCGACATCCATCGCCAGACAGCAGCACTCATCTTTGATGTGCCGCTGTCAGAAGTAACCAGCACAATGCGCAGTCGCGCCAAGACGATCAACTTCGCTACGATTTATGGGCAAGGTGCCAATGCCCTTTCCAGGCAGCTTGGCATCGAGCACGCAGAGGCAAAGGAATTCATCGCTCGTTATTTCCAGCGGTTCCAGGGCGTGCGGCACTATCTCGACGCAATGGTTGCATTTGCGCGCGAGCATGGATATGTGCAAACGATCTTTGGGCGCCGGCGTTATATCCCAGAGCTCCGTGAACGTAACTTCAACATCCGTGCATTTGGTGAGCGAACTGCTGCCAACTCGCCAATCCAGGGGTCAGCAGCTGATCTGATCAAGATCGCAATGATTAGAATCGATGGCGCGCTCAGGGACAAGGGGCTTCAGAGTAAGATGCTGCTGCAGGTGCATGATGAGCTCGTCTTTGAGGTATCTCCCGATGAAATGGAACAGGTGCAAGAGCTGGTGAAATACGAGATGGAGCATGCCGCTCAGCTATCCGTTCCTCTCGTTGTGGATCTGGGTGTCGGCCCGAACTGGCTGGAGACGAAGCTTTGATTCTGGCCACTGCGCGGATGCTGCTCGAAGGCTGCCCAGTACGCTCCGGTGACCAAACCTGCGAGATAGAGTGCACTGATCCAGAAGGAATGAACGAGCGTGCCCACGATCGTGAGATGGATGATGTAGGTTAGCAGTACCAGCCCCGTTCCGAACGTTATCGTGAGCATTGCGGGCTGATCAGCGTCGACGCTGCGCTTGACTGCAATGCGTCGTGCGGTCCTAATCGGGAGCTTGTGGGTGAGGCGGCCCCACGCTGCGGCTACAGCAATGAGCTTCTCACGCCATGGTTTTTCCGTCTGAGTAACGGATTTCTCAGTCGATGTCGGCAATCCTGCCTCCTCCGACACGCGCCGAAGCCTCCTGGAAACCTCTTCGATGAGGGCAACGTGATCGCTGCTAGGCCAGGAATCCATCTTTATCGGCTCTCCAACATGTGCACCAACGATCGTTCCCGGTGCACCCTTATCCTCGAACACTAGACCAAGTGGAAGAATAGTCACTCCTTTGATTGAACAGTCATCGCGCGCCTTTAGGGCGAGCCTGGCGAGTCCCGTCTTGAGTGGCTCGAGACCGATTTCGTTGTGACTCTTTCCTTCAGGGAAGATTAGTACGGAGCCGTTTCGATTGAGGACGTTCAGAATCTCTCGAAAGGCTCCGGTATTGCGTGAATGATCGACCGAAACTTGGCCTGCTTTCCGGATCTCGTCGCTCGCTCTTCGTAGCGGTACGACCCCCAGCATTCTGAACAGCAATGAGATCAACGGGTTCTCGGCTAGCGTGGCCTTAGCCGTCATCGTAATTCTGCGAGGAACAACCCACCCAACGATTAGTGAGTCAACGAGAGCGTTTTGGTGGTTCACTGCAATGATGAGTGGAACATCAGCGGGAATTTTCTCGCTCCCGACGACGCGGATATCTCGGTAGAACCAGTGAAGCGCGATTCCCGCGATCCATTTCAGCAGATTGTAGATCACTGTGCGCGGACTGTTGTAGCAAAGTTGTCGGGAACGCGACGCAACATCCAAAGGGCGAGCGCCATTCCGACTGCAACCGTCATCACACCGGCTCGGTAGGCGAAACCCGTTCCCACTAATGGTGTAAGGCCGTCGACTGCGAGCGCCCAAACGAATGGACCTACCACCGCGGCAGCTCGTGATGAGAGAACCATGAGGCTGAAGAAACGCCCTGCTTCGACGTCGGGGACCAGACTAAGCAGAAGTGGACGCTCCGCCGTCGAAACGCCCCCATAGATAAGACCAATGCAAGCTCCTACGATCCAGAAAACAGTTCTGGATGGAGCGACGATCATGGAGAAGAGCAGTACGATCCAACTGACCAGAACCCACGAAAGGGTTCGTTTCGGTCCGAAGCGGTCAACGAGCTTGCCGATGCCATAGGCACCGATGACCGCGGGTACCGTGAGGATCACGAACAGCGTTGCCTCAGAGCCCTTTACGAACCCCATCGCGAAGATTGCGTATAGTGCCATGTTCGCAATGATCGTCCCCATCGCATCCTGGTACAGGAACGATGTGAGGATGAACCTCATCGTTCCGGGATATCTCTTCGCCTCGTCGAGTGTTTGGCGAACATCCCTGAATGCCTCGCGCCACGCGACTCGTCTCTTTCCGTAAAGTGCGTTGTGATCTCGACAGAAGAGAAAGAGCGGCAGCGAGAAAAGAAGGAAGAGGAAGGCAGTCGGTACAAAAGTGGAAACTCGGCCGCCGTGTGTCGTGAATGGAACTGTGCTCCTGAGAAAGCCGATAACCCGGTCCGGAATCGTTCCGAGGATCGGCACTGCACCGGTGAAAAACGGAAAGGTCAGCAGAACACCGGTTATTGAACCGACGTAGCCTAACGCCGCGCCCATACCAGAAAGTCGGCCGCGATGGTCAACTGGAACGAGTTCCGGCATCATCGCGTTATAGAACGGCTGCGCGCCCTGGTACGCGTAGTTCGCAATGGTAAAAGCTGCGAGCACACCAAAGAGAGCAATGCCGGGTGACAGTAGCTGACGTGTCCCGGGAACTGTTACCCCTTCTCCGATGAGCGGGAGGCCTGTCTGACCAAGGATTGCCATTGCGACTGTCGATACACATGCAATCAGTGTGAAGCCAACAACCCATGGTTTCCGTCGCTGGGTCGCATCGGAGATTGCTCCGAAAACCGGGATCGACAACACAACGAGCGCAGATGCAATTCCGTTCACTGTTGCGTAGAGCGTATTCGAGTGGCCCAAATCTGCTACCAGCCACGCAGCAAAGTAGAGCGTGGCGATGTTCATCGAGAATACCGTATTCGCGAAATCGTAGAGCGCCCAACTGAGACGCTCTCTGAAAGGCGCGAGTGGCGGATTAAAGTCGCCAGTCGGAGTGACACTGAGAACGGCGTCCGAGATCTGGTCCTCGTTGCTGAGTGCGCTTATTGTCGCTGGTCTCATTGTTGACTCCTCATGGTGCTCGTGCTTGTACTCTACACCGTCAGGTGTGGTGCTCAAATACGTATGGTGACGTAGCATCCAATACGTACTCGACGCTGTAACAACTCGCCGACAAATTACCGCCATGAAGTGCTGCCCGACGAATGCGTGGTTCCCGCTTGTGATTGTCGGCCTGGTTGCCTGCCGAGAGAAAGGATCGGGCGGAGCTGATTCTGGGGGCAAATCGCTGCCTCCCGTTTACTCTCTGGGTCCTGCTGGCAACACGAATTGGAATGCTGACGCAGGACCCGTGATGATTGCTTTCACCGGAAGCACTGGCGACACCGTTGACGTTGTCTTCCCCGAAGCAACTGACAGCACGATCGCATCCTTTGAGCGGATTGTCCCGCCAATCTCAGGCCTTACGTTCGATCTCTTTGGAAGAGGCGGAAAGGTGGAATCGTCGGTCTCAGCATTGGCGCTTCCACCGGCTGACACAAACGAAGAGTGTCATTCCTGGCCTCTAGCAAGGTTGCGATCGGCGCATGCGAACTGGCGAGTTGGGTTTGCAAGCGGGCACGTCAGTGCGATCAAGGTGGACTCGATCGAAGGAATGTCGAGTACCGATTCGGCTGCACTCGCCGCGTCTCTGGCGCGGACGGCTGCGACCCTACCCGTCGCAGTGGATCCAACCTTCAGAGGACTTCCCTTTAGAGTGCGCTCGGCGTTCACATTTCGACTGGATTCCGTAGACATAGTAGTCGCGGATGTCGTTCGCAGCGTAAATGAGGAAGCGAATCCAAGGCTCGAGCACATTTTGATCGTCGGCGAAAAAGCAGCATCCACGACGGGTAAGTACAATGTCGGATATTACAGCAGGACAGCAGGTGCTGAGGAATCCACTCAAGCGACTGAAGTTCTAACTATGGTGCAGATCGGTGCAGCGAAACGTCCCGCTATTGTCGTCAACATCGAGTATGATGATGCAAGCAAGCTTGGGCTGATCGAGCGTATAGCTGATAGCCGGTGGCGTGCTACCTGGAGAAGCGCGTACACGGACTGCTGAATGTGCAGCTGAGTGAGCAGGATTAAAGCCCAGTCGGCGCGCTGATGAAGACGGAGGGAATGCTGTACCTCTTTCCCAGATGATCGGCTAATGCGCGAACCCCGAGCGTCTCGGTCGCGTAGTGTCCTGCGTAAATAATCGCGAGTTCAGTCTCCTCAGCGTGAACGGCAGTCCAATGCGGTCCCTCGCCGACAATAAGCGTGTCGATGTTCTTTTCTTGTGCCTCCTTGAGCGTTTCAGCTGATACGCCGGCGCCGGTGCAAATTGCCCATCGCTTCGTTCGTCGGTGTTCTGGGATTTCAGTTGTGCGTAGTTCGCTTCCGTAATTCTTTGCGAATTTTTGCGC
>Ga0137366_10001538_pt1 | contig 17156 bp, 13 predicted proteins | sample SagtaG_8_FD_104938 | JGI IMG/M metagenome (GOLD analysis project Ga0137366, IMG submission 104938) | Vadose zone soil microbial communities from Sagehorn Ranch, Mendocino, California, USA - Sage1_L_60_16 metaG | ecosystem: Environmental > Terrestrial > Soil > Vadose zone | place: USA...
AACGCTTTCGTGACCCAGTATGCCTCCTGGATCCCCAACCTCTCAACGATACGCCGGGCCTCCTGCATTTCCGCCGTATCCGACTGAGAGCCCGAGGATCGCGCGCGCGACTGAATCAGCAATCGGCGTAGTTGTTCGACTGCTTTGAACAGCGGCTCGCCAGCCTGTGCCACCAGCACCCGTCCCAGCAGCGTGCCCAGCGAACGGACATCTCTGCGCAAAGGCAGTTCTTTGGCGCGGTCATCGGTCCCAGCGGTCAATTCCGCCAGTCGCGCAGCTTGGTCTGGCGCTCCCCATAGTGGTGTTTCGGGCATGATTTTGTGCATCCATACTAAATTAGGGCACTCTCTAACGGCTGTGCCCCTTGCGGCGGAGGTGCCATCCCTGAATAATGAGTGTTTGCCATGAGCAATGAAAAAGTACTGATCGTCGAGGACGAGGAAAACGAGCGTACTGGGCTCGCAGAATTGATTTCCTCTTGGGGATATTCCGCCGAAACCGCACGTGACGGCCAGGAGGGCCATGAAAAGGTCCTGGCCTGGTCGCCTTCCATTGTCATTACTGACTTGAAGATGCCCCGGTTAGGGGGCTTGGAGCTTCTGGAAAGAATCTCCGGAGGCAGCGAAACCGTTGCCGTAATAGTTGTAACCGCCCAGGGAACGATTGACAGCGCCGTTCAAGCGATGCGGATTGGCGCGTACGACTACATAACCAAACCAATTGATACCAGCCGCTTGCGAACCATCCTGCAGAATGCCTCTGCTTTGCTCGGTGCGCGGGTGGAACTGGAGGCCACGCGGAGAAAGCTTCGAGATGCCGGGTCATTAGGATCGCTGGTCGGGCCATCAAAGAAAATGCAGGAGATTTTCCGTCTCATCGAAATGGTGGCGCCGAGCACAGCGTCAGTCCTTATTACCGGCGCCAGCGGTACTGGCAAGGAACTTGTGGCGCGGACCATTCACGAACTCAGCCCCCGACGCTCGCGAGCTTTTGTTGCCATCAACTGCGCTGCAATTCCCGAGACCTTAATCGAAAGTGAAATCTTCGGACACGAAAAGGGCGCATTCACTGGAGCCTTGGAGCGCCGCACCGGATGTTTCGAACTGGCTGAAGGCGGCACCCTCCTGCTCGATGAGATCGGCGAAATGCCGATTGCAACTCAGGCGAAACTGTTGCGCGTCCTCGAAGACCGCAAGTTGCGTCGCCTCGGTAGCAAGGTTGAAACCACGGTGGATGTACGCGTCTTGGCCGCGACCAATAAAGTTCCAGAGGACGCCGTCGCGCACGGCGAACTGCGCAACGATCTTTATTACCGGCTGAACGTCTTCAATATCCACATGCCGAACTTGCGCGAGCACCGCGAAGATATTCCCGATCTGGTGCAGTCGCTGCTGGCAGAAATGAGTTCTAAACACGGCAGGCGGGTCGCAACCGTGAGTGAAGCCGTTCTCAATGCCTTTAAGAACTACACATGGCCGGGGAACGTCCGTGAGCTTCGCAATACCCTTGAGCGCGCGGTAATTGTCTGCGAGGGCGCGATCGTTGAGACCAAGCATCTTCCTCCGGGATTCGGTCATGCCCCGGTACGTCCTTCAGCGGACGACGCAGACTCCATCCGGGTTGGAGTTGGAACAACTGTTGGCGAAGCCGAGCGGTTGCTAATTATCAAGACCCTCGAGACCACTAATAACAACAAGACCCGCGCGGCTGAGATCCTGGGGATCAGCTTGAAAACCTTGCACAATAAGCTGAAGGAATACGGCGGTTCGGGCGCAGACGGCGCTCGTGCAGAGAAGGAAGAAGCGGAAGGAGTAGCAGAGCCGTAACGAAACTAGTCAGGCTGAGCGATCGAAGGAACGGCTGACGCTCGCATCCAACAACCAATAACTGCTTTCATGCGCCGCAGGACCCAAATCGTACTGGCCATCACCTTAATGGTGGCGGCGGTAGTCTCCGGAGCCTCTTATATCTACATTGCTCAGATTCTCCGGCAGGGAATCAATACTACCCACGACAATGCAGCGGTTGTCGCCGCGCAGATCGCATACCTCGCCACCAACGCTGCTCCAGACCTGAGCAGTACTCGCGTGGACACCACCAACCCCGAGGCTCTCCGCCGCGGGATCGCCTACTATCTCGGCACGGACCGCGATCTCAATACTGTGCTCGATTCAGTGGTTGGAAGTTTCCCGACCATCTACGACGTCGCAGTGCTTGACTCAGAAGGCAAAGCAATCCTCGATACCGATCCAAACCTGATTGGAAAAAAGATTTCCGACCGGCCCGATTTTGCGCAGCTGCAGACTGCGGGGTTTCGCCGGAAACTGCGCATGGTCTATAACCCTCCGACGATCTATGACGTGCATTTGCCCTTGATGTTGAATGGTCAACCTTTTGGCAGTATTCACGTGGGCGTCTCAACAATATTTTTGCGTAGCGAACTCACGCCGCGGCTGCAGCGACAGCTGGTTCTCTCTGCTATCGCGGTCTTGTGCTCGCTGGTGCTTGCCGCCCTGCTTTCTAACGTTGCCCTGGGTCCGCTCGAGCACATCAATCGAAGTCTCGACAGTATGGCTGAAAGCAGTGGAACCGAATTGAGCTCCGGAGGGGCAGACGGCGTTGATGAATACGGCAAAGTGACTCTCAAGATTGCGCATTTAGGAAGACAGATGCGCGATGCGCGGGAGATATTTTCCGCGCTGAAGAGCAACGTGGATCAGATCATGACCAGCCTGCAGGACGGTCTGATGCTTTTCACCCGCGATTCGCGGGTTGTGCTGGTGAGCGCTGCGATCGAAGGCTTTCTCGGTCGGTCGCGCGGGGAACTGTTGGGGCGCACGGTGAAGGAAATTTTTCTGCCTGAGTCGGCGCTGGGTTCGGTCTTGCTCGATGCGTTCCGCCTTCATCACAACGTAGAATCGCGCGAGATTGAATCCTCCAACGGCCGCCGTGTGCAAGTGTCGCTGGATTTCATTCAGGAAAGAGGGACGCAGATTGGAGCATTGTTGACGATGCGGGACGCCGAATCCGCGCGTCGTATTGAAGATGAAATCGAATTGTCTCGACGCATCTCCGCCACCGGACGTGTCACGCGCGGTGTTGCGCATGAGGTGAAAAACCCGATCAATGCCATCGTGCTTCACTTGCAATTACTGCGAAACAAATTGCAGGTGATAGATCCCGACACCACTCGGCATGTGGATATCATCGACAGCGAAATCCATCGGCTTGATCGCGTCGTTCAGATTCTGGTGGATTTCACCCGGCCACGCGATCTCCATGTAGAAGAGACCGATTTGCGTTTGGTGCTCGACGAGGTTTCGCTGCTCGCCGCTCCTGATGCCGAGCAGCATGGAGTGAAGCTGCAACGCGAACTCCCAGCGGAACCGGTTCTGGTCAAAATTGATGTGGATTTCATTAAACAGGCGATTCTCAATGTCGTTCTCAACGGCGTCCAAGCGATGCCAAAGGGCGGAACGCTGAGCATTACCGCGTCTCGCGAAGAGGATATGGTGGTCACTGAAATTCATGACCAGGGGTCCGGCATCCCGCCCGAGATTCAGGACAAGATTTTCGAACTGTATTTCACGACCAAGAAAACCGGCAGCGGCATTGGTCTGGCGCAAACATATCAAATCATGCAGTGGCACTATGGATCAGTTGATTTCGAATCGGGTGACGGAAAAGGGACAACGTTTCGGCTGCGGCTACCGCTGGCGGCAACTCGAGCGCCGTCCCTTGAAGAAGCTACGGCACGCACGTAAGTAGGTACGTTCGCGGAAAATTGAAGCTGATGAAAGTTGCCGTTTTCAAAACGATGATTATGTTGATCCTCTACGGATCCGTTGCCGCTATGTGCGTTGCGCAGCAACAACCCGAGAGTCAGACTCAGCCGGGTGCACCAGCGAGTCCGAGCGCTCCCCCTCAAGACCAGCCAACTGGGCAGACTCAATCGCCACAAGCCCCACCCACAGAAGCGCCGCAGCCGCAAGCGCCTCCGGATCAAGGGACGCAGGTGCCACCACAGGAGAAGCCGGCCCCCCAGGAGACTCCGCCAGCTGCTGCTTCCAAGGAAACATCGCCTTCTGCTAAGCCGAAGCCAATAAGGAAAAAAAGAAAGCCGGTCGCGAAGAGTCAAACCGGAGTCCAAGGTGGAAAGGTCGTTGTTCGAAATGGTGGCGTCAGCGACCACCCATCTCAAATTGCTCCAGGGATGAGCGACCAGCAGGCGCAGCACCAACGCGAAACGGTCAATCAGTTATTAGCAACGACTGACGTAAATCTCAAGAAAATTTCAGGACGGCAACTGACGCCCGCGCAGCAGAGCATGCTCGGTCAAATCAACACTTACGTCCGTCAATCGAAGGCTGCCTCGGATACCGGCGACGTCTCCCGCGCACACACGCTGGCTTTCAAAGCGCACTTGTTGTCCGACGAACTTGCCCGCAAGTGACTTCAGTTTCCTGCGGCGCGTTTGGTGTTCACTTTCGTCAACAGGTCCTTTGCCGTCTGCTGCACCGGCCCGGGTATGGCAGCAACATCGTTCAGCACGGTGCGCGCATCCGTTAGGCGCGCCAGCTTTGCGTAGTTCCAGCCCAGGTAATACCCTGCGATAGCAAACTGCTGGTCATCCTGCCCCTTGAGCAGCGCGATCGCCGATTTCAGCTCAGTGACAGAGAGATTGGTCTTTTCTTGTTTTGCGTACGCGCGCCCGGCGATCGAGTGGGCAACTCCGGCGGAGATCTTCTTGGAGTTTTCTGCGGCAGGATCATCTGCCTTTGCCGCAACAATCGCGCGCTGCGCATAAGTCAGAGCTTTTGCGGCCCCGCCCGGCTCAGAGCTATCCACGTAGGCGTTCGCGAGCAAAAGCAACGCCGGAATATTGTTGGCGTTCGCGGCCAGCGCCTCCTCGGCATACGAATTCAGGCGCTTGTTGTCCTTCAGTTGTGAAAGCGACAGCATTGCGTAAGACGCTACCTGCTCATCGAACTTTGACTTTGGGAACACCGGCGTGAATTGCTCAATGTAGTCCATGCGAGTTTTAGCGTCGCTCTCAATCGCGATGGTATTGAACGCGGCGCTTTCGAAGAAGTCGTAGGAACCTTGATTTTCCTCCTTCGCTGAAGCAATGCTCGACGCAAATTGTTCGTCGGTCACGTCGGCTGCTTTGGTTTGTTTTTCGATTGAATCGAACGCCTCGCCGCCCTGGATGGCATACTTGAAAGCCCGAGCATTATCTTTGAGCCCTTGGGCGATCGTCACCTGCGATACCAGAATGTCGATATTGTGAGGAGCGCCTGCCGCCGCTTTGTCTCCGTACTCGGAGGCTTTCTGCAAATCACTGGCGGTTTGGTAGTACTGCGAAAGTTGCCAGTTCGCGTATGCGACTGCCGCGGGATTCGACGCAAATTTATCCAGGAAATCCTGATACATCGCCAGACGTTTCTGGGCGTCCTGCTCATTGTTGATTGCGTTGAGGGCCTGGTCCTCGGGAGTACCCGCCGGGATTACGATCTTGTCCACCTGTCCATAGAGCAAGGACAAAGATGTTGTAGAAAGCACAATTGCCAGTAGCGCTGAACGGGAACGTGTCATGGGAAGCCTCCTGCGTGCGCGCCGAATCGTATCGCCGAATGGCAGCAGGATGCAAGCGCTTCGTGGAGATATTTCCCGCACTTGAGGAATAGCACAGCGATTGCGTAGAGTACCTCATGCGTTCGATTTTGCAGAAAAAGTCGCTGCGTTTTGTCTTTGCCGCCAACGTCATCTCGATGCTGGGCAGCGGCATGAACTCTACCGCGGTCGCGTGGTACGTTCTGCAGGCGACGCATTCCGATATTGCGCTGGGGACATTGGCAGTTGTGCAGACCATCCCGGCGATCCTTCTGCTTCCATTCACCGGCGTTGTCATTGACCGTGAGGACCGGCGGCGGCTGGTCATGCTCCTGGATGCTCTTCGTGCTGTCGTGATCCTTGCCGTTGCTTTGCTGGCGTTCGCCGGTAAGGCGAAAATCTGGGAGCTCTATGCGATGAACGCCCTGGTCGCTGCTGGCTTCTGGGTTTTCTGGCCGACCATCACCGCACTGATTCAGGAACTGACTCCGGGAGACGAGTTCGTCCATGCCAATACATTTTTGCTAGCTGGGGTCCAAGGTGGATGGCTGCTTGCCGGTGCGATCGTCGGCTTCGTGTACAACCGCTTGCACCTTGGCGGAGTGCTGTTGATTGATGTCAGCACCTACGTGGCTTCGTTTCTGTGCTACTTCGCCGTGCGCAAGGGAAGGCATGTTGTGCCTCGGCCTGCGGAACTGCATTCGGACCTGGTCGCTGCGGAGAGCGCGGTCAGCAAATTCTTCCGCGAAATGCGTGAAGGCCTTCAGTTCCTGCGCGGACATCGCGAGATCGTGACGCTTGGGTTGAGTTGGGCATTGTTCCTTTCGGCGATGATGACCGGTGTTGTGGTCACGGCTCCGTTAAGTGATCAGGTTTTTCATCGCGGAGCGATCGGGTATGGCTGGTTAAATTTTGGATGGGGGACAGGCGCGTTTGTGAGCGCATTTTATGCCCCCGTACTGATTCGGAAATTCGGGGCGCGGCGTTCCATCGCGATTTCGTTGGGAATGTTGACTATTCTGATGATTGCCGCTCCGACCATGCCGTTTCTCGCGCTGGCTGTCGTCGTTTACGCGCTTATGGGATCAGGTCGCGGCGTCACCGGCGTCGCCATGAATACCAGCTTGATGGAGCAAGTGCCGCAGCATTTCATGGGGCGTGTCCAGAACACGTTCTACGCAGCCGGCACCGCGCTGCAGGTGTTGCAATCGTATTTGGTCGGTGCGGTAGCGCAGGTCAACCTGATCGCAGGATTTTCCGTGATTGGGCTCGTCTACGCCGTGGGCTTTGTAAGCGCCACGTGGCCGATGCGCACTTCACAACAGGCCCGAGTTACGGCGGGCTGAACCCCCGATTCTCACCGTTACGCCTATAATTGAGAACTAAACCTGATTCAAGGAATTGCAAGTCATGCCTTCCCCCAACGGAACCAACGGAAACGGTCACAACGGAAATGGAGCTTCGCTACCACGTGCTGAATGGATTTCCCGCCGCAAATCTGAGGACCGTGACGGCAATTTCTCGCAAATGCATTTTGCACGTCACGGGCTAATCACCGATGAAATGCGCTATGTCGCCCTTCGCGAGAAGATCACGCCTGAACTGGTTTGCGATGAAGTGGCTCGGGGCCGCATGATCATTCCTGCAAACATCAATCATCCTGAGCTTGAGCCGATGTGCATCGGCGTAGCTTCGTTATGCAAAATCAACGCTAATATCGGCAACAGTGCCGTGACGTCGGAGATCGATGAGGAACTGAAGAAGTTGCATACTGCCGTTCATTACGGCGCCGACACCGTGATGGATCTCTCTACCGGCGGCAACATTCACGAGATCCGCGAAGCCATTCTTCGCCATTCGCCAGTGCCGATCGGTACCGTGCCTATCTATGAAGCTATTTCGCGCGTGAAGCGGATCGAAGATCTCAACGCTGACATCATGCTCGAAGTGATCGAGGAACAAGCCGAGCAAGGCGTGGACTACATGACCATCCATGCCGGCGTGCTGATCCAGTACTTGCCGATGATTTCTAAGCGCATCACCGGAATCGTCAGCCGAGGCGGCGCAATCCTGGCGCAGTGGATGGCGCACCATCACAAGCAGAATTTCCTATACGACCGCTTCGACGATATTTGCAAGATCTTTGCCAAGCACGATGTGTCATTCTCGTTAGGCGATGGTCTGCGTCCCGGTTGCATAGCCGACGCCAGCGACGAAGCCCAGTTTGCGGAATTGAAGACACTCGGTGAGCTGACGAAGAAGGCCTGGGAATACGACGTGCAAGTCATGATCGAAGGTCCTGGTCACGTGCCGTTAGACAAAATCAAAGAGCAAGTGGATAAGGAACGGGAGCTCTGTTACGAAGCGCCCTTCTACACGCTTGGCCCGCTCGTCACGGACATCGCGCCCGGCTACGACCACATTACCTCCGCGATTGGTGCCGCCATGATCGGATGGCACGGTGCCGCGATGCTCTGTTACGTCACTCCGAAAGAGCACCTCGGCCTTCCCAACGACAAAGATGTGAAAGACGGAATCATTGCTTATAAGATCGCCGCCCATGCCGCCGACCTTGCTCGCCATCGTCCCGGCGCGCAGGACCGCGACAACGCACTGAGTTTCGCGCGATACAAATTCGATTGGGAGAAGCAGTTTGCTCTCTCGCTTGACCCCGAAACCGCCCGCGCAATGCACGATGAAACTTTGCCCGACGACTATTACAAAGAGGCTGCCTTCTGCTCGATGTGCGGCCCGAAATTCTGTTCAATGAACTATTCGTCGAAAGTGGACGAATACAACCGCCAGGTCCATGGTCTAGACAAAAAAGACTACTCGGAATTGGTTGACCGCCTGGTGCCGCTGAAGTAATTTTCCGCCATAGAAGTGAGCTGTGAGTACCCGTAGTGTTCGCCTTCGTGTTGCTTCGCCCCAGCCTCAAAGGCCTGCCCCTGAGCTGATCAAACCGCAACCTCGTCCAGCCCCACTCATCGGTTTGCGCGCGATGTTCTGGATCGGTGGCATCACGTTAGCTGCAGCGCAAGCATGGACGTTTCGGTACTACGTTTCAGCAGATGCGATCTCTTACCTCGATATGAGCGATGGCGTGATGCCAGGCTCGGACTGGCATCGCCTTATCAACGGCGTCTGGAGCCCTTTGTATCCATTGTTACTGGGTATCTTCCGCAGGACTTTCAACATCTCCGCAGCCAAGGAGATCGCGGCCGGTCATCTGTTGAACCTGGGAGTTTTCATTTTCGCTTTCGTTTGCTTTGAATTTCTTCTGCGCAACGTTCTTCGTAAAGTCGAGCACCGCCGCTCGTTCCCTGCCTGGGCCGTCTTATCCATTGGCTACTCACTATTTCTTTGGGCTTCCATCGGCAAAATCACGCTAACCAGCCTGCGCGCCGACATGCTGATGTCCGGATTCGTATATCTTGCAACCGGGATCCTGTTAAGCATGCAACGAGCCCCGGCGCAAGGGAGGAATTACTGCAGGCTGGGACTCGTATTAGGAATTGGTGTTCTTGCGAAGGGACCGATTCTTCCGCTCGGGATATTTATTATTGCAGCCACATTGCTCGCGGTACAGAACTGGAGTAGTGCGTTCAAAATGGCGGCTGCTTCATTGCTAATATTTCTCTCGGTTGGCGGCTTCTATTTCGTTCCCCTTTCCGTCACGCGCGGATACTTCACATTTGGCGAGAGTGCCGCCTTCAACTACTTGGCGTACATAAATCGCGCACGCCCCATGTGGTACATGCAGGACCCGGGGAGCGCCTCAGGCCATTTTCTTCATTCGCCGGAGAAGATATATCCCGCTCCGTCGGCTTATGCCTTCGCGCATTCTTCTCTGGTCACACATCCGCTGCGCTTTGATCCGTCTGATTTGATTGCAGGTGTTCGGCCCCGGTTCGTTCTACGAGATCAAGTCCGAGGCTGCATAGCAAGCGCTCGCAGGCTTTTCGGGTTGCTGGCCGGGTTAAGTCCAGCCGTCCTATTGGCATTCGCGCTTGCCGTCGTTTCCTGGAAACGGAGGCTGCTCATCGCATCTCTGAAGACTGCGTGGCCGGTTTGGCTTGTCGGGCTTGCCGGCTGCGCAATGTACGTGCCGATGCACGTTGAGCCACGTTACGTGGGCGCATCCCTGGCGCTGTTCTGGTTGGGATTGATACTCAGCTTCGATGTCCCCGGGACTGTGCGTCCAAGAATCGTTTTTGCGAGCACAATTTTTGTGGTCGCTGCCCTGACTTTCCCACTAATCGTCGGCGGCGGCATGCGGTACTTCGAATCCAGTCGAATTCATAACGCCGATGCCGATGCTGCCGCCGAACTCGCGCGCCTGGGCATAAAACCCGGCGACAAAGTTGGGCGGATCAGTCCGACCGTGACAGATCTTGGGATCGAGCGTATTGCGCGCGTAGAGGTTGTGGCCGAGGTCGGGATTGGCGACTCACCAAGATTTTGGACCTCTTCCCCCAACACCCAGGACGCAATATTGAACCTGTTTGCCTCACGTGGCGCCAAGGTGGTCATTGCCACTCTTACAGAACCAATTCCCGAAACCCGGCCTGAATGGACTCGACTTGGTGCCACCCAGTATTGGGCATGGCTCCCCAGATCCGGCGATTGACGCGGCATTCAACCGTTCTGCCCGAAATTATTTGACACAAAATTCATCAACATCGGGTTATAATTTCGCTTCTCAGGTTGAGCCAATTAATTGGCGTGGTAGAGCTCTTCGTAAGCTGAAGTAACCCTGCCCTGCATAACTGCAACTAACTAGCCCGTACTTATTCATCAGCGGCTGTTTTTGTATGAGTGCCAGTAGTCTGTCCTCCGTGGTGCGCCAGAGCTGCCGGGCCGCAGCTCACAGTACGCGTGTACCCCGAGGTTCCCTTTCAACCCCGCACCGGCCCGTCGGCTTGCCTTTCAACACAAAAAGGAACACTCGATGTCGGCTCCCACTTCCAATTCCACTACATTTTCGACTCGTCCTTCGCGGTTGAAAGAACTCGATTCTGCGCGTTACGCCTGCGTTCACGAACTGCTCGAAATCACCGCTCAAGAGCACTCGCAATCAATCGCGGTGGAATTTAATGGGCGTTCCCTTACCTACGCAGAGCTTCATGCGCGAGCGAACCAGTTAGCTCGCGTCCTGCGCAAACACGGAGTGGAACGAGAGGTATTGGTCGGCGTGTGCATGGAGCGCTCCCTAGAAATGGAGATCGCGCTCCTCGCAATACTGAAGGCGGGAGGGGCGTATGTTCCACTCGACGCCTCGTTCGGGCCGGGCCGTATTCAATATGTGCTGGATGAAGCTCGAGTAAAGGTCCTGATCACTCACAAGTCGCTGCGGAGTCTTCTGCCTCCCACCAGCGCGCAGGTCCTTTGCCTGGAACCCTCGTGGGATTTGATCGCGAACGAGAGTGATCAGCCCGTACCATCTGAGGTCGGGCCATCGAACCTCGCTTACGTGATCTATACATCAGGCTCGACCGGCAAGCCGAAAGGTGTCCAGATAGAGCATCGAAGTCTCGCGAATCTCCTCTGCTCGATGCGTGAAGAACCAGGAATCAGCGCGAGCGATATTCTGCTTTCGATCACCACCATCTCCTTCGACCTGTCGGTTCCTGACATATTTCTCCCGCTACTGGCCGGAGCTCGTCTCGTAATAGCCAGCCGCGAGGCCACTTTCGACGGCAAACTCTTGAAAAATCTCCTCAAGCTTTCAGGTGCCACGGTAATGCAGGCCACCCCGACCACATGGCGCATTTTGCTGGAGTCAGGCTGGAGCGGCGACCGCAACCTTAAGGCAATAGTCGGAGGTGAGGCTGTCTCGCCTGAACTCGCCCGGAAACTCGCTGCTTGCTGCGGGTCGGTCTGGAACATGTACGGGCCTACGGAAACCACCGTCTGGTCTTCGCTGTATCGGGTTGATGGCCGCGAAGAGCGCACAGTGCCGATCGGGAAGCCGATCGCGAACACTAGCTTGTACGTCTTGGACCCACATGGCGAGCCGCTGCCTTATGGAAGTGAAGGTGAACTCTACATTGGTGGAGATGGGTTGGCGCGTGGATACTTTCAACGGCCAGCGCTGGCTGCAGAGAAGTTCGTGCCCGACCCGTTCGCATCTCGCCCCGGCGCTCGAATGTACCGCACTGGAGATATAGCTCGCTATCGACCCGATGGCAATCTCGAATTCCTTGGTCGAGCCGATCATCAAGTCAAGATTCGCGGGTTTCGAATTGAGTTGGGTGAAATCGAAGCAGTGCTGGAGCAGCATCCGGCGGTACAGCAGGCGGTGGCGGCCGCTCGAGATGATGCCTCCGGCAGCAAGTATTTAGCGGCATACTTTATCCCCAAACCGGACACAACCTTCTCTCAATCAGCTCTTCGTGAACATCTGCGCAAACAATTGCCTGAATACATGATTCCCTCAGCGATAGTTAGCCTTCGCGAGTTTCCGTTGAGTGGCAACGGAAAAGTGGACCGGAAAGCCTTACCCATTCCCCAGGCCAGCGATTATCAGCGCGATCACGAATACGTTGCCCCGCGCGACAAAGTCGAGAAGAAGTTGGTTGCAATTTGGGAAGAAGTTCTGGGTCTAAAGCCGATTGGCGTCAAAGATCGCTTCTTTGATCTTGGGGGGAAGTCGTTGCAGGCGGCGCGGCTGTTCACGAAAATCATTGGGACTTTCGATAAGGAACTGCCCCTCACAACGCTGATCCAGGCGCCAACCGTCGAGCTTTTGGCAAACGAGGTCAGACCCCTCTCGAAGGAGGCCAAATATTCCACACTCGTGCCCATGCGGAAAGGTGGGACGCGGCCGCCCTTCTTCTGCATCCATGGAGGCGCAGGCAGCACGCTTTTTCTCCATCGGCTGGCCGAGAAGATGGATGCCGGACAATCGTTCTATGGAATCGAGCCCGAAGGCCTTGATGGCAGACCTTTCCGGCACACGACCGTCGAAGAGATTGCAGCCTACTATCTTTCCGAGATTCGCAAACTGCAGCCGAACGGGCCCTACTGTTTTGGTGGCTACTGCTTTGGAGGAATAGTCGCTTACGAAATAGCGCAGCAACTAATTCGGCAGGGTGAACCCGCCGCGCTAGTTGTGTTGTTTACGGCAGAGCTGCGTTTCCACCGCAAAGTACCGGCCCCAGGAAAGACCAAACCGCCGGCAAATGCAGCAAGTCACCGGCTTGCTACCCTGCTGAAAAACCCGGCGCGAGCACTCTATCGAAAATCAGCATTCCGGATCGCGAAAGAGTGGGGAAAATTCGCGCCAACCTTCTATCGCATCTGGTTTCGCCTCGGCCTCAAGCTTCCGCCCAAAATGCGCACTCTGTATGTATGGAGAACGCTAATTCGCGCAGAGCGGGCTTACATCCCAAAACCCTATCCTGGAACCATTGTCATGTTCCATGGATCTGACTACGACGACGATCCCAACTTAGGATGGGATGGGCTGGCTGCAAATATTGAACACCACGTCATCGGCAGCAGCAGCCAGGACGCGCGACGCGACCTGATGAACGAACCCTGGGTCAATCAGACCGGACGTGAATTAAGCGACTGCATTGTTCGTGCCTGTGATGCCGCGACCTTCAAGCACTCGCAGATCGCTTAGTCCTTTGCCGGTTTGTTTTGTCTCGACGAGTTCGTGTTGCCGTAGTAAACGTATGTGTCTTTCGCGACGTAATCGTCATCCTCGCTGCGGTGGGCGCGTTTCCGAGGAGTAGTTACAGTGCGTCGGGTTTCGTGTGACTTCGCTTTGGGATTCGCGGATGGGCGGTGCAGTGTTCGATTCTCAGAAATAGGTTTAAGGGGTCTGCTTGGGATTGCGCTCGGGGCCACCGCTGCGCCAGCTTCCATCGAGCTGACATTGCCAGTGCGGTTGCTTGGCAGCGACGCTTTTGCATAATGCCGTGCCGTCGAGAAGATGCCCATCAGTAATAACGAAGAGAGTGCTCCCATCGCTAGCGAAGTCCAAAGCTGCGAATTTCTTGGGAGCGCCTCGCGCCTCATGGCCCATCCGGAGCTGGCATGCGCCAATGCAATTCGCATCCGCAGGGGAATGCCGGAGAGCTGAATTCGGACTCGGGATCCAGCATTCGCGCTCTTTTCCTCGAAACGCACTGGCGCACGCATTTCCTGCAGCCGACGGGACGACATGGCGTGCAGGCCACGAAAATGGACCAGAGTCCGTCCGCTCCAATTGCGGCACCATAGCAGTCCTGCGTTCGCGCACGTCGAAACAAATTTGCGAATCCGAGCTGCGTTCGTCGAAACCTGAACCGACTCGAGGGCCCCTCGCAACCTCATCAGGATGAGGCCCAACGTCCCAGTGATTCGCCTCGTTCCCGCCGAAGCAAAGTTACGAATGGGAGGCGTGTATTTTGAGATCTGAAAATGTTCGGAGGTCCGCTGAAGTCTTCGCGCAAGGACGCTAAGTGCTCCCAGGCCATTTCTGATCTGGCGTCCGGTTTGTGGCCAGTTCAAGACTCGTGCTGGAGGACGCCTGATTGGCGAAACCGCCGGTGAAGGCGGCTTTGGCTGGCTCGGCACCACGTTCTCAAGCGTCTGTGGCTCTTCCAGCGACTGGCTGATCAGCCCATGCGGAACCAGCGGCTCATCATCTCGCGGCTTTCGTTTCCGGCGAGCTAACATGGCGGGCTTTTTGATGCCTCAATGCAAAATAGCGCTGCCCGCAGGAATCAGACGGGGCACCTCTTATTGGACTCGTTGCAGCCGGCCTACCAGCTTCTGTGCCAGGTTTTCGCCGGACTCGGACCAAAGCAAGCGCGCGCTCGTGCCGACGCTCTTCTCCAGTCGATTAATAAAGTTAACGAGGGCCTTCACATTGGCGCGCACCCTCGCCTCGAGTTCCTCGGAGAGTTGCAACTCTTCATGCAGGAACGGCGCGTCCAACCCAAAGTCAATTTCGATGTCGCCTCGTGTCTTCGCTTCGCCTTCCTCGAATTCCTCGCCGCGGACGATGAACTTCACTATAGAGGGCTCCAGGATCCATTCTGCTGGCGACTGGCGTGGCTTCCACAAGTCCCAATTCGCCTCAAAAGTATAGGCGTAATCCTCGTGCACGAGTCCCGAGGCTATTGCGGCTGCCTCTTCTGGCAATGCTCCCGGCGCGAACTGTTCCTCAAGGATCGTTGGTTCGGTCCATGCGACCGGGTGTAACGCCAAGGCAGTGATTCCAGGCCGTGACTGCGAAAAAGGAAACTCACGCATGACTGCAAGGGCACGCATAAACATAGACTCGGTGCTGAAGTCGGAGAACCACAAACTGAAATATAAGGAGTCGGCCATGAGTCAAGGATAACGCGCTTGCGGGACTGTTTCATTGGCTTATGAATTCGTCGCTGCCTTGCTTTGCTGCGTATGGATATCCGTCGCGCAGGCTGCTCTCGCGTCAATCACAGTCAGGATTTGGTATGCTGATATTCGGGCTGGATTCGATTTGGTTCTTCCGCATCGTCCCAGGCCCCCAAAGAATTTCCTGCTCTCGAAGTTGTAGCGACGTCCCCGTCGTCTAGCCTGGCCTAGGACATCGCCCTTTCACGGCGGTAACACGGGTTCAAATCCCGTCGGGGACGCCATCTTTTCAATAGTTTACGGATTTCTGGACCTTCTAAGTCGTTCACTAACGTTACATCGTGACAAAACTGGAGCTGCAGCCTCGTTCAAATACAAGTATTCGCGCGGGGTTGAGAGAGTGTCAGCTTTTCTAGGCCATCGCCCAGCTCGGCAGCCGTCAGTTGGATTGGCCTTGCTGAATTCGGGAAAATTCTGTTCCGAAGCGCGCGAAGTATCTCCGAAGGCGATCAGCATCGTTAGACACGGCCTTGTGCGTGCGCGAAGCGTTACATGAATAAGCCAACGCCGAGACGGCCTGTAGCGGTCCGGTCTGCGAGGTGACCAGGACAGATCGTGCGAGCCAACGTGGAGAGTTCGTCTGCAGACAAGTGGTTCCGTCGTGGTCCGCTTGATGGACTGCAAGAGAGCCAGGAGTGTGAACGGTTTGAATGCCGACCTTTGGACAGGCCAGGCGTTGGGCAGCAACGTATGGGTCATAGGCGGCGAGCACATGTCCGGAGGCCACATTGACTACAACCGCGGGGCCCACGGAGTCGCACTGTTGACGGATGTCTCCATTGCACTATTTACCCCCAAGACCGCAAGATTTGGTGCCTTTACGCTTGTTCGCTCCCCTTTTTCTTCGCCAGGTTCTGCAACAACTATCCCGGCGTGTTCGCAGCAGGATGGTTTCACGAGTTCCAGAGTCGGCTTCGAGAAAGTTGGCCGAATCAGCACCGAGAAGTGGTGCACGACTACACCGGAAGGCCCTGTGTATTTACAGACCCGGCTGAAATATTTCAATGACTTTTAGCGCCCTCGTCGTCCTCCAAGTCATTGGATTGTCTAAGGGCCTAAGGTAGAATCAGCATCCTGAATGAGCATCGCTGACCTGTTCTCGAAGCGGCAGCAGAAGATTCGCCCGGAAGCTACCGGCGTTCACGAGTACGCCCAAATACCGGGTCCTATGCGGGTTCAAATAGCTCATATTCTACGTGATCTTCTTGGTCATACAGTGACTTACGACCTTAACGGTTGTCTCGAAGCATTTGGAGAAATTGAACAAACGTTGTGTCGGGAATACGGTCTCTGCATTTTGCCCACGAAACCGACGGACCTTACCACAACCCCCGATGTGCGCGTGATTGATTTTTTGCTACATGAGGAAGATCAAGAGAAAGTTCTCGACGTAGTTCAAGTTTCGTTTCGTCTGCTAACTCGACTGAGATTAAGTCCCGCGTGGCAGAGTCGGATACCCCAACCGAAGTTCGACAGGGCTGTGACTGAATTGAATGCTCGTTTTCGTGAATATGGCATCGGCTATCAGTACGAGAACGGAGAGATAGTAAGGGTCGAATCGCAATTCATTCACGCCGAGGTTGTCAAGCCAGCACTCGCATTACTCGGGGCCGAAGAATATGCAGAGGCCAACGCCGAATTTCTGAAGGCGCTCGAGCACTATCGCAAAGGCGAAACCAAAGAATGTCTGGACGAGTGTCTCAGAGCATTCGAGTGCACGATGAAGGTGATTTGCACAAAGAGGAAATGGGTTTTCAAGTCCAAGGATACTGCCAAGGAACTAATCGACGTGTGCTTGAAAAATGGCCTGACGCCACCGTTGATTCACTCCCACATCCGAGGTGTCCGAGCAACACTGGCACGTGGCATCCCCGGCATTCGCAACAGGATTCCTGGCCACGGGCGGGAGGTTCAGTTGATGGATGTTCCCCCGCACTACGCCAGCTACATGCTGCATCTGACCGCCGCTACCGTTCAGTTTTTTATTGAGTCAGAAAAAGCATTCAAGTGAGCGGGGCATAGGGCAAAATACATGCGGCATTTTGAGTGAAATGGTTTATCAACAATCATGCCCTAACGAGACGGTTCACCAGCTTTGCTGAGAACGCGCCACAACCGCTGCCAATACCAGGGCGACCAATAGAGCTGCT
>Ga0137366_10001540_pt1 | contig 17151 bp, 19 predicted proteins | sample SagtaG_8_FD_104938 | JGI IMG/M metagenome (GOLD analysis project Ga0137366, IMG submission 104938) | Vadose zone soil microbial communities from Sagehorn Ranch, Mendocino, California, USA - Sage1_L_60_16 metaG | ecosystem: Environmental > Terrestrial > Soil > Vadose zone | place: USA...
CTGCTCACCCCGTTCCACAACATGGCGCTGGTCTGCCCGGCCACCACCGAGGCCGACATCGACCGGCACAGCCGGGCGTTCGCCGACTGCGTCGCCGAGCTGTTCGGCTGACCACCCACCCGCACCCGCCGAAGCAAAGCGCGGATTGCGCCGGCATTGCGCAAGCGAGGTCACGAATCGGTCACAACGGTCCGGTACCCGTGGCGCCCGGCTACCGCCGCACGAAGGATGCCCCCATCTGTGCCCTGCGCTCCAACCAGGGCCGTCTCTCCGGAAGGACGCTACGTGAGACAACCCTCGCTCTGGCTGCGGCGGACACTCGCCGCCGCGGTCGCGTCCGGCCTCGTGGTCGGGGTCATGGCGGCCACCGCCGCCGGCCCGGCCACCGCGGACCCGCACAACGGCGGCGGCTCGCCCAAGGCCACCGCGAACGACAAGCTCGGCGCTCACGACCGTGAGCTGCTGGCCAAGGCGGAAGCCGAGGGAGAGCAGCGTGTCACCCTCATCGTGGCCGCCGACAAGAGCGCGACCGGGACGGTCAGCGCCGCGCTGACCAAGCTCGGCGGACGGGTCGCCAACCGGGTCGACGCGGTGGGCTACCTGCGGGTCAGCGTGCCCACCTCCGCGGTGCTCGCGGCGGCGAGGCTTCCGGGCGTGGCGGCGATCGACCTGAACGAGACGATCCCGCTGCCCGACCCGCGCCCGGAGACCAAGACCGGCGCCCGGGCGGCCACCCAGGCGACCGTCGCGGGTCCCGGACCGGACACCCCGGCGGCCAACCCGTTCATGCCGACGGCCGAGACCGGCGCGGTCGCGTTCAAGAAGTCACACCCGACCTGGGACGGCCGCGGGGTGACCGTCGGCATCCTGGACACCGGGGTCGACCTGGACAACCCGTGGCTGCAGACCACCTCCACCGGCGAGCGCAAGATCGTCGACTGGGTCACCGCCACCGACCCGATCTTCGACGGCGACGGCACCTGGCGGGCCATGCTGACCACGGTCTCCGGCCCGACGTTCACGTTCGCCGGCTCCACCTGGACCGCCCCGGCCGGCACGTTCAAGATCAACCGGTTCTCCGAGGCGATCGCCGGCGGCGAGATGGGCGGCGACGTGAACCGGGACGGCGACAGCACCGACCGGTTCGGCGTGCTGTACGACCCGGTGAGCCACGACATCCGGGTGGACACGAACCAGAACTTCGACTTCACCGACGACCCGGTGATGCGGCCGTACCGCGAGCACTTCGACGTCGGCCACTTCGGCACCGACAACCCGGCCACCGCGGTCCGCGAGCAGGTCCCGTTCGTGGTCGAGTTCCGGGAGGACGTCGACACCACTCCGGCCGGCCTGCCGGGCGTCGCCGACTTCGTCAACATCGGCATCGTCTCGGCGCAGCACGGCTCGCACGTCGCCGGCATCACCGGGGCGAACAACATGCTGGGCAACCCGAACTTCGACGGCGCGGCGCCCGGCGCCAAGATCGTCTCGGCCCGGGCCTGCCTATTCGTGTCCGGCTGCACGAACGCGGCGCTGACCGACGGCATGGTCGACCTGGTCGTCAATCGGCATGTCGACGTGGTGAACATGTCGATCGGCGGGCTGCCGGCGCTCAACGACGGCAACAACGCCCGGGCTCGGCTCTACAACACGCTGATCCGCGACTTCGGCGTCCAGCTGATCTTCTCGGCCGGCAACGACGGGCCAGGCGTCAACACCGCGGGCGACCCCGCGGTGGCGACCGACGTGGTCGCCGCCGGCGCCAGCATCAGCAAGGAGACCTGGCTGGCCAACTACGGCTCGGTCACCCGCACCGCGTACCAGTTGCACAACTTCTCCTCGCGCGGCCCCCGGGAGGAGGGGGGGTTCAAGCCGAACGTGGTTGCCCCGGGCGCGGCGATCTCCACGACCCCGCTCTGGCAGCCCGGTGGCCCGGTGCCGGAGGCGGGCTACTCGCTGCCGCCCGGCCTGTCGATGCTGCAGGGCACGTCGATGGCCTCGCCGGAGACCGCCGGAGCCGCGGCGCTGCTGCTGTCCGCGGGGAGGGCGACCAATCGCGGGATCACCCCGGCGGCGCTGCGCCGGGCGCTCTACACCTCGGCGAAGCAGGTTGCCGGCGTCCCGGCGTACGCGCAGGGCAACGGCCTGGTGAACGTCACCGGCGCCTGGTCGCTGCTCGAGGGTGGGGTGCAGGTCCGCGGCTACACCGTGGACGCGGCGGTCTGCACGCCGCTGTCCGGCTTCCTGGCCACGCCGAACCGGGGCACCGGCATCTACAACCGGTGCGCCGCGACCGCCGGCGGGCAGCGGCCCGGTGAGGCGAGGACGTACCCGGTCACCCTCACCCGGACCAGCGGGCCGGCGCGCGGGATCGTGCACGCGCTCAACTGGGTCGGTAACGACGGCACGTTCAGCGCGCCGAGCAGGGTGACCCTGGCGCTGAACCAGCCGGTCACCGTGAGCGTCCAGGCCACCCCGAGCGCCGGGGTGCACGGCGCGCTGCTGCGCGTCGACGACCCGGCGACCCCGACCGTGGACTTCGAGACGATGCACGTCGTCGTCGCCTCGACCGCGCCGGCCGCGCCGGGGTACGCGTTCGCCGCGCAGGGGTCGGTCGACCGCAACCTGTACAAGACCTACTTCGTCACCGTGCCGGCAGGCGCGCCGGCGCTGCAGGTCAACCTGTCCGGCCTCGCGGCCGGGTCGCAGACCCGGTTCATCGCGTTCAACCCGTACGGCCTGCACATCGAGGCCACCTCCAGCCTGGTCTGCTACGCGAACTTCTCCGACCCGGCGGGGTGCAACCCGACCTCGCGGGCCTACCAGAACCCGATCCCGGGCGTGTGGGAGATCGAGGTGGAGTCCCGGCGCACCTCGCCGCTGCTGGAGAACCCGTTCCAGCTCACCGCCGCGATCCAGGGCGTCTCGGTGGCGCCCGCGGTGGTCGAGCTGCCGAGCGTTGCGGCGGGGCAGCCGACTCCGGTCAGCTGGACCCTGACGAACGACTTCGGCCCGGTCCGGGTGCAGGGTCAGGGCGGCCCGCTGGGTAGCTCGTTCTCGGCGCGGCCGTCGATCGCCACCGGTGACCAGCAGACGTACGACGTCACCGTGCCGGCCGGAGCCACCAAGCTGGACGTCAAGATCGGCAACCCCAGCGACCCGCGAGCCGACCTGGACCTCTACGTGCTCCGCAACGGCGCCATCGTCGGTCAGGCCGCGGACTCCGACTCGGAGGAGGAGGTCGTCCTGAACAACCCGGTCGCGGCGACGTACACGGTCCTGGTCGACGGGTTCGACGTGCCGGCAGGTACCACTGAGTACGACTACCTGGACGTGTACTTCGCGTCCGCGCTGGGCTCGTTGGACATCACCGGCGGGTTCGTGTTGCTGGCGAACGGCGCCACCAGCACGGTCTCCGGTTCGGTCGTCGCGGCGACGGCGCCGCCGGCCGGCCGGGAGCTGTTCGGCGAGATGTCGGTGGTGACCGATCAGGGCGCCGTGGTCGGACGCGGGGCGGTCCGGATCGGAGCGGTCACCTGATCGACCCCTGACCCATCCCGGCACGGTGCGCGCCTCCCGCTGCGGAGGCGGGCACCGTGCTGCCGGTCGGGGGCGCGGGTCAGCCGGGCTCGGCGGACTCGACCAGCAGCGGCGTGCCCTGCTGGCAGGTGGTCACCAGGTCCGGCTGCACCCGGCCGGTGACCGTGACCGGCCGGCCGCTGGCCAGCAGGTCACGCGGGCCGCCGACGAGCAGGTAGCCCTGCAGCAGCAGGCAACCGTGCTCGACTCCCGGGCTGGCGGTGCCGGTGAGGGTCAGCCGGCCGCCGCCCTGCTTGCCTGACGTGCGGCCAGGCGGCACCGGCAGGTCCTCGGACGGACCGGAGCTGGACGGCCCGGTCACCGTTCCCGGTCCGGGGTGGACGGTGGGAGCGTCGCTGCCGGCCGCTCCACAGCCGGCCAGCGCAAGACACGCCGCGACCACGGCGACAACGATCGTCGGCACACAGGGTGCGACGTGCCGGAGCCGACCCCGGTTCCACCCGGTCGCCGCGACCGCGACCGGCGTGACATGCGTCACACCGTGTCCTAGTCTGCTCGGGTCGCACACGGGGGTCCGCTACTGGGGGGTTCCCGATGTCACTGTCCCGGGTGCGCCGCGCCGTCCTGGCCGCGACCGCCGCCGCCGCGGCCGGACTCGCGCTGACCGTCCTCCCGGCCGCGGCCGCCGGTGAGACGCCGGTCTCCGGCGACGACCGCGCGGTCGCCTTCGCCGGCAACGCGAAGACCTGCGCCGAGGCCCACCTGCTCGGCGCCATCGTCCATGTCGGCTACACGATCGACGGGTCGAACACCTACCTCACGATCACCAGCGTGCCGGCCGGTCTGTCCCTGACCGGCGTCGTGCTGAAGGGCGGCTCCGCGTTCAACGCCTACGTCGGCGACGTCCGCACCGACCTGCACGCGCCGCTGGTCTCCAGCGGACAGCCGGCGCAGATCAGCTTCTGGTTCGCCTGCGGCATGACGCCCCCGATCACCTCTTCACCGCCGCCGACCCCGACCGCCACGTCGCTGCCACCGACACCGCCGCCGACCGCGACGTCACCGCCGCCGACCCCGCAGCCGACCAGCACCTAGACCGGGACTGCCCGGCCGGTGGTCCGCTGGTGGGCGGTTCCTTCGTGCAGCCCGGCGTAGACGCGGTCGCGCAGGGCGTTGGCCTCGGCGGAGGTCAGCGTCCGGTCGAGGTCGCGCAGCACCAGCCGGAGCAGCAGGTTCTTCTGCCCGGCGTGCAGGCCGATCCGCTGCCGGGCGGCCTCGGGCAGCCGGTGGTAGCCGCCGGTCGTAGTTGTCGGCGACCGGCACGATCCGCGGACCCGGATCGCGGCGCACTGGCACCGCCCACGCTGCGGCGAGCGCGCCCGCTCGACCGCGGTCACCACGTGCTGCACGGCGTGCTCGCCGGCAGCGGGATCGGTCAAGTCGCGCAGCGCCAGTGCCTGCGCGACCCGGTCAGCGTGCTGCGTGTTCATCGGTGATACCTCGCAGATTCTTCGGATGGGCCGACGACAACGCCCCCGGTCAGGACCGGGGGCGGGTGTGGCGCACCTGCGAGGCGCGGACCTCAGCGCGGCATCAGCAGCCCACCGGTCAACCGGGGGCGGCGAAATCGGCGCGCTGAACCAGTCACGGCTACCAGTCTGCCGGCGGCCTCAGCAGACGACAACCGCATTGCCGGCCGCTGACCGCCGAGCTCGGGTCGGCGGCGCTCAGGTCGGCGGCTGCGACTCGATGGCGGCGACCAGTTCGCGGCAGAAGTCGGGGATGTCCTGGACGACGCGGCCCCAGACGATGGTGCCGTCGCGGAACGCCGGCTCGTCCACCCAGGTGGCGCCGGCGTTGACCAGGTCGTCCTTGATGCCGAGGCTTCCGGTGGCGCGCTTTCCGGTCACGATGCCGGCCGAGATGCCGACCAGGCCGGCGTGGCAGATCAGGCCGACGATCTTGCCCTGGTCGTAGGCCTTGCGGACCAGGTCCTTCACCGCGTCGGAGCGGCGCAGCTTGTCCGGCGCCCAGCCGCCCGGCACCACTACCGCGTCGACGGTGTCGGCGGAGGCTGCGGAAACCTCGATGTCGGCCTGCGCGCGCAGCCCGTGCTGGCCGTGCACCGGCTCCGTGCTGAGCCCGGCGACGGTCACCTCCGCGGCCTCCTCCCGCAGCCGCATCACGGTGACCCAGAACTCCAGGTCCTCGAAGCCCTCCGCGACGAGCACCACGACCTTGCGGCGGTCCAGCCGACCGGCCATGACCACATCACCTCCGCACCCGATTGTGCGGCACGGTGCCGCCTAGCATCGGGCCGTGTTCGGGCGCGAGCTACGCCGCCGCTTCCACCGGCAGGTAGCCCGCTGCTGGAGGACGTGCCGCATGCCGCGCTGGCGGCCACCCGGTGGCCGGACCGGGAAGCGGCGCTCTGCGCGGCGGCCGGCGAGGTCGCTGCCGCCACCAACCGGCTGGCCCTGGCCGAGCCGGTCGACCCCACCCCGCGGCGGTTCCACGGCCGGGACATCCGCGTCCTGGACGCCGGTCGGTTCACCGACGCGCTCACCCGCGCGATCACCGATCCGCAGGTCGGCGAGCTCGTCGACGCCCTGGGCCGGCGCGCCGACGGCACGGTTGCCTGCCTGCCGGGTGCCATCGACCAGGCCGTGGACACTGTGGACATCCTCACCCACCCTGCCCGCTGCCGGGCCGCCGCGCCGGCCCTGGGAGCGGTGGCCGTCGACTGAGAGGAAGGCAGGATGGACCACCACGAGCTTCGCCGCCGGTTCGGCACGCTGACCACGGCGCATCTGGCCGATGCATGCATCCGGGCGCAGTTGCCGGTGCGGTGCGCGCCGGCGCGGGTGCAGGCCGTCGTGCCGGGCACCCGGATGGCCGGGCGGGCGGCTCCCACCCGGCATGTCGGCAGCGTGGACATCATCCTGGAGGCGTTCGAACGGGCGGCGCCCGGCGACGTGCTGGTGGTCGACAACGGCGGCCGGCTGGACGAGGCGTGCGTCGGCGACCTCGTGGTCCAGGAGGCCCAGTCCGCCGGGCTGGTCGGGATCGTGGTCTGGGGGCTGCACCGCGACACGGCCGACATCCGGGCGATCGGGTTGCCGGTGTTCAGCCTGGGAGCAGTCCCCACCGGCCCGCTGCGGCTGGGCGCCCGCCTGCCGGACGCGGTGGAGTCGGCCACCGTCGGGGAGTGGACGGTGGGCACCGCGGACCTGGTCTTCGGCGACGACGACGGCGTGCTGCTCGTGCCGGCCGCCCGGGCCGAGGACGTGCTGACGCTCGGCGGGACGATCCGGGACACCGAGCGGCGCCAGGCAGACCGGATCCGGGCCGGCGTCTCGCTGCGCCGCCAGGTGCAGTTCGACACGTACCTCGCCCGCCGCGAGCAGACGCCGTCGCTGACCTTCCGCGAGCACCTGCGCGCGGTCGGCGGAGCCATCGAGGTCTAGCTCCTTCCAGACGAGATTTCGACCGTGCTCGAATCACTTGAGCTGGCGCGCTGGGTGGCGCCAGCATGCGGGGCACTAGGTCCGGCCGGGATGGCCGATTGGCTACTCCCCCGGGAGGAGGGGCCGGGTCGGACCACGGGCCGATGTGGACGGCCAGCCCTGAGTCCTAGAGTCGGGTCATGCGACCGCCGGCCTGGACCTCGCGGGGCGACCGGTGGTTCGCCGGGGTCGCCGCGGCCCTGGCCGGCGTGGTCGGCGTGCTCGGCCTCGCCACGGCGCCGGGCCCGGCCGCGCGGGTCGAGGTGGCCGTCCTGTCGGCGGTCACCGTGGCCGGCTTCGTGGTCGCCGGTCGCCGGCGGCTGCCGATGCCAGTGCTCGCGGCGTGGACCTTCGTCCCGGCGATCGTGCTGGCGCTGCGCCAGCGCGGCGAGGGCACCATGTTCCTGCTGGTCGTCGCGCTGAGCTTCCTCGTGCTGGTCGAGCCACGCCGGTGGGTGCGGGCGGCGGCCGGCGCGGTCGCCGTGCTGACCCCGGCCGGTGTCACCCTCGCGGTCCACCCGGACTGGGGTTGGCCGTTCTGGACCGGCGGCATCGTGTTCGGCTGGCTGTCCGCCGAGCAGACCCGCCGCTTCCGCGCGCTGGTCGCCGAGCTGACCGCCACCCGGGAACGGCTGGCCGAGCAGGCGGTGCATCTGGAACGGCGGCGGATCGCGGCCGAGCTGCACGACCTCGTCGGCCACTCGCTCGGGGTACTCCTGCTGCACATCACCGGCGCCCGCCGCCGGGTCCGGGACGACCCGGACGCGGCCGAGGAGGCGCTCCGGCAGGCGGAGGGGATCGGCAGGGCCGGGCTGACCGAGATCCGCCGCAGTGTCGCGGCGCTGCGCCGGGAGACGGGCGCCGCGCTCGCACCGACGGCCACCCGCGGCCGACGTGCCGGTGCTGGTGGAGCGGACGGCCGCCGCCGGCTCCGCGGTGAGCTTGACGGTGACCGGCGAGCTGGAGGCCGTGGAGGCGATCGTCGGACTGGCGGTCTACCGGGTCGTGCAGGAGTCGCTGGCGAACGCGACCCGGCACGCGCCCGGCGCGCCGGTCCAGGTGCGGGTCGCCGTACAGCCCGACGCGGTGGAGGTGACCGTCGGCAACGCCGGCGCCGCCTCCCGGCCGCCGCCGGGCGCCGGCGGGGTCGGCGTCATCGGCATGCGGGAGCGGGTGGAGGCGCTCGGCGGCAGCCTCGACGCCGGCCCGACCCCGGGCGGCTGGCAGGTCCGTGCCCGCATCCCGCGCGCGCCCGCGCCGTCGCCCGGTCCCGTCCGCGAGTCGACCGGACGGCCGCGGTGAGCGACCCGCCCGGCGCGCCCCGCCCGGTGACCGTGGTCCTGGTCGACGACCAGCCGCTGGTCCGCGCCGGCCTGCGCTGGGTGCTCGCCGAGGCCGACGGCTTCACCATCGCGGCCGAGTGCGGCGACGGCGCGGAGGCTGTCGCGGCCGTGCAGGCCCGGCCGGGCGGCGTCGACGTGGTGCTCATGGACGTCCGCATGCGCGGCGTCGACGGCATCGAGGCGACCCGGCGGCTGCGCGAGCAGCGGGGTCCGCCGGTGCTGATCCTGACCACGTTCGACGAGGACGAGGTCCTCTGGGGCGCGATCGAGGCCGGTGCGGCGGGGTTCGTGCTGAAGGACGCGTCCGCCGAGGACCTGATCGCCGCGACCCGCACGGTCGCCGGCGGAGGCGCCTGGCTGGACCCGGCCGTCACCCCGCGGGTGTTGGAGGTGACCCGCCGCTCGGCACTCCCCCGGCATCGGGCCGCGGCCCGGGCCGACGACCTCACCGAACGGGAGCTGGACGTGCTCAGGCAGATGGCGACCGGCGCGTCCAACCCGGAGATCGCCGCCGCGCTGGTGGTCAGCGAGGCCACCGTCAAGACCCACGTCGGCAGCATCTTCGCGAAACTCGGCGTCCGGGACCGCGCCGGCGCGATCGTCTATGCCTACCAGCACGGCATCTCCTCCCCCTGAGGTCGGCCGGTCCTCCCACCACGGGCGGAGCCCGAAGACCGCCCCACGGTCCGATGTGGACGCGGTCGCGGCTGCCTAGCGTTGCCGGCGAGGCGAGAAGAAGTCCCGCCGGGAGGAGGCAAACGCCATGACGGACCCGATAGTCCAGGTGCGCGGGCTGCGCAAGCGGTACGGCGACCGCACCGTCGTCGACGGAGTCGACCTCGACGTGCACGAGGGCGAGATCGTCGGCCTGCTCGGCGCGAACGGCGCCGGCAAGACGACGACGGTGGAATGCCTGCAGGGGCTGCGCCGGGCTGACGGAGGATCCATCCGCGTGCTCGGGCTCGACCCCGCGGTCGACGGCACCCGGCTGCGCTCGCTGATCGGCAGCCAGCAGCAGGACTCGGCGCTGCCGGACCGGATGCGGGTGGCCGAGGCGATCGAGCTGTTCCGCGGGCCGCGCTCGGCCGCGGTCGACGGGCTGCTGACCGCCTTCGGGCTGGCCGGCCACCGGCGCACCCCGTTCTCGGCGCTGTCCGGCGGCCAGCGGCAGCGGCTGTTCCTGGTGCTCGCCCTGCTCAACCGGCCGCACCTGGTCGTCCTCGACGAGCTGACCCAGGGCCTCGACCCGGCCGCGCGTCGCGACGTCTGGGACGCCATCCGGGCGCTGCGGGACGGCGGCGCCACGACCCTGCTGGTCACCCACTACATGGAGGAGGCCGAGGCGCTGTGCGACCGCGTCGTGGTGATGCGCAACGGACGGGTGGTCGACAGCGGCGCCCCGTCCGAGCTCGTGGACCGGAACGCGCCGTGGGCGACGGTCCGGTTCAGCTGGTCCGACGACGACGTCCGCGGCTGGACCGGGCTGCCGGGCGTGGCGGACGTCCGGCGCATCGGCGACACGGTCGAGGTGAACGGCGACCGGACGATGGTCGCCTACGTCGCCGCCGACCTGGTGCAGCGCGGCCGGGTCCCGACCGACCTCGCGGTGCTCATGCCCGACCTCGAAGCCGCCCTGATCTCCCTGCTCACCTCCGGAGGCACCCGATGACCAGCAACACTGTCGTGACCCACCGGCCCGCGGCGCCCGCCGCCGGCCCGGCCGCCACCGCCGGCGCGGCCGCGGGCACCGTCGCCCGGCTGATCCGCGCCGAGCTGCGGCTGGCGCTGCGCGAGCCGCTCGTGCTCGCCTTCGTCTTCGCCTTCCCGGTCGTCACCGTGCTGGTCATCGCCGGCGCGTTCACCGCCGAGGATGCCCCCGACTTCGGCGGGTTCGACCCGGCCCACTGGTACGTCTCGTCCTACCTCGCCGTGATCATCGCCGCGGTCGGTCTGGTGATGGTCCCGGTCCACGTCGCGGCGTACCGGGAGCGCGGTGTGCTCCGCCGGTTCGCGGCCGCCGGCTTCCCGCGATGGTCGTTCGCGGCGGCCTCGATCGCCGTCGGCGTGCTGCTCACGCTGGTCGGCTCCGCGGTGATGCTCGCCGTGGCCGCGCCGCTCTACGGGCTGCCGCCGGTCGACTCGCCGGTGCTGACCGTCCTTGCCGTCCTCGTCGGTGCGGTGACGTTCACCAGCATCGGGCTGCTGATCGGGTCGCTGGTCCCGAACGCCCGGGCTGCGCAGGGCATCGGCCTGCTCGCGTTCTTCCCGTCCTTCCTGCTCGGCGGCGGCGGCCCACCGCCCAGCGTGATGAGCGCCGGCATGCGCCGGGCCGCCGACCTGCTGCCGCTGTCGCACGTCACCCAGTCGATCCGGGACCCCTGGCTGGGCACCGGCACCGGCTCCGGTCACCTCGCGATCGCGCTGGCCTTCCTGGCGGTGTCGGCCCTCGGCTGGTGGCGCGCGGTCCGGCTCTAGTGTCCGGTCGGTGGCCGGCCCGGCGCCTCACTTCAGCGCGGCGAGGACTTCGGCGGCGGCTCGCTGACCGGTCTCCACGGCGCCGTTGAGGTAACCCTGGAAGTCCTGGCTGGTGTGCTCTCCGGCGAAATGGCAGTTGCCGCTGGGCAGCTTCTCGGCTCCAGAGAAGCCGGTGTACTGGCCCACCTTCCAGTAGGAGTACGAGCCGAGCGTCCACCGGTACCCGGTCCAGTAGTCGATGGTGGCGGTCCGGCCGTCCCACACCCCGGCCAGGCCCGGGAGCACCGGCGCGATCTGCTGGATGAACTGCCCGGCGCGCTGCACCGGCGTCCCGTTGGCCGGCGAGAACGAGGCCCCGATGTCGCCGCCGGTGTAGTTCACCAGGATTCCGGCCGGGCCGGGCTGGGCCCGGGACACCTCCCAGGTGTTCTGGTAGCCGAGGTCGGCGTACGTCTCGCCGTTGCAGCCCTGCTCGGTCCAGATCCGGCGGTCGAACCGGACGTGCAGCTTCGAGTTGGTGCCCATCGGCAGCTCGGCGATGGCCTTCTGCTTGATCGCGTCGAACCCGGCCCGGGAGTAGTCGACCTGCCGCAGCAGGCTGAACGGCAGCGCGAGCACGACGTGGTCGGCGGTCAGCGACGGAGTTCGGGAGAAGCCGAGCCGGTACGTCCCGTCGGAGTTGCGGACGATCGACTGCAGCGGCGCGCCGACCACGATCTGGTCGGAGAGGATGTCCGTCAGCCGGCGCACGATCAGGTCGTTCCCGCCGCGTACGTGGTACTTCTCGTTCGACGGCCCGAAGATGCGCAGCTGTCCCTGCCCGGAGTAGGCCAGCAGGTAGAGCAGGTTGAGGCTGGACTGCTCGGTGCTCTCCGCGCCGTACTCGATGTTGTAGGCGACGTCGAGCAGCAATCCCAGCGGTGTGTCATGCCCGCCGGGCACGACCTGCTCGATGTAGTCGTAAACGGAGGTGTGGTCCAGCTCCCATCCGCGCTGCGTGTAGCTGTCGAACAGGGTCGGATAGCCGGCCGCGGACACATCCGGGTGCAGCGTCTGCCAGATCGTCTTCAGGTCGTCGGTGGCCTGCGCGTAGCTGTACCGCCGGCCGAGGAACCAGTCGACCTGCTCGGTGCCGTTCACCTCGGCGGAGTGCAGGTTGTCCAGGTCCAGCCCGAGCTCCTGGGCAAGCTGGCGGATGGCGGTGTGGCCCTGGTCGATCAGCTCGCCGCCGTGCTCGCCGACCAGACCCGGCCCCAGCTCACCGTGGTTGTACGACCAGCAGCGCCCGCCGACCCGGGTGGACGCCTCCACCAGGGTCGCCCGATGACCCGCCTTCCACAGCGCGTAGGTCGCGGACAGCCCGGCCAGCCCCGCTCCGACCACGACGATGCGCGGCGCACCGGCGGCCGGACCCGCAGCCGCGGACGCCGGCCGCGAGCCGCCCAACCTGGCCGCGGCCAGCACCGCGCCGCCCAGCGCGCCGGCGCGCAGCACCGCCCGCCGGGACACCCCACCGGCATCGGCGGCAGCCTCTCTGGCGGCGTCGCCGGCAGCATTCCGGAGCCATGCGGCCAGCGGTGTGCGGGTCATGACCCGGAATCCTCGCAGAGTTCCGGACGGAAAGAACGGGTCGGGCGCGGTTGCGACGCGGTCCGGCAACTTCGTGGAACCGGGGACCAGGGTGACGCATCTGCCACCAGTTTCAGCGGCTGCATCCGCAGCCGCGGCGATGGAATGCTAGTGTCGGGCGGTGCCCAGGTACCGGATCAGCGAGGTCGCGACCCTGCTGGGGGTCAGCGACGACACGGTCCGCCGGTGGGCGGAGACCGGGCGGCTGCCGACGGTGAAGGACCCCGGCTCCCGGCTGGCGGTCGACGGGAAGGCGCTTGCCGACTTCGCCGTCCGCTCCGCGGCGGAGATCCGGCGGCTCGGCAGCGGTCCGGTGGTCGCCGAGTCGGCGCGCAACCGGTTCCCGGGCATCGTCACCAAGGTCGTGCGGGACCGGGTGATGGCGCAGGTCGAGCTGCTGGCCGGCACGTACCGGATCGTGTCGCTGATGAGCCGGGAGGCGGCCGACGAGCTGGGGCTCGAGCCGGGCGTGCTGGCCGTCGCGGCGGTGAAGTCGACGAACGTCGTGGTCGAGGTGCCCGGCCGCTGACCACTGCCGCTGACTACTGATCCGTGGAGGTGTCGGATGCGTCGAGGGTGGCTCGCGGTGCCGGCCGTCGTGGCGGCGACCGTTCTCGCCGGCTGCGGGAGCAGCCCCGGCTCGGGGAGCGGCGCCGGCGGCGCGGGCGCGAGGCCGCCCGGCGGACTGTCCGGCACGGTCACCGTGTTCGCCGCGGCGTCGCTCACGGAGTCCTTCGGCACCCTGGGCAGGCAGTTCGAGGCGGCGCACCCCGGGGTGACGGTGAGGTTCGACTTCGCGGCCAGCTCGGCGCTGGCCGAGAGCATCGCGCAGGGCGCGCCGGCCGACGTGTTCGCCTCGGCCAGCACGAAGAACATGGACTCGGTGGTCAGGTCCGGGGCCGCGTCCGGCCCGACGACCTTCGCCAAGAACGCCATGGAGATCGCGGTGCCGCCGGCCAACCCCGGCGGCGTCACCAGCCTGGCGGATCTCGCCAAGCCCGGCCTGAAGATCGCGCTGTGCCAGCCGCAGGCGCCCTGCGGCGCGACCGCGCAGCAGGTCTTCGACAACGCGAAGATCGCCGTCAAGCCGGTCACGCTGGGCGCCGACGTCAAGGCGGTGCTGGCCGCGGTGCAGCTCGGCGAGGTCGACGCCGGCGTGGTCTACCGGACCGACGTCCGGGCCGCGGGCGCCAAGGTCACCGGGATCGGGATTCCGGCCGAGCAGAACGCGTCGACGTCCTACCCGATCGCGGCCCTGACGAGGGCCCCGAACGCCGCGGCGGCCCGCGCGTTCGTCGACTACGTGCTGTCCGCGGCCGGGACGAAGGTGCTGACCGAGGCCGGCTTCGCCAAGCCGTGACCGGCCTGCGCGGGCCGGACCGCCTCTCCTCGGCGCCGCACCGCACCCGGCGGGCATCCGCGCCGTGGCCGCTGGCCGGGCCCGCCGTCCTGGCGGTCGCGTTCCTGCTGCTGCCGCTGGCCGGCCTGCTGGTCCGCGCCCCGTGGCGGTCGCTCCCGGCGCTGCTGGGCGATCCGCTGGTCCGGGAGGCGCTGCGGCTCTCGCTGCTGAGCGCCTCGCTCGCCACCGCGCTGGCGGTGCTGGTCGGGGTGCCGCTGGCCTGGGTGCTGGCCCGCACCCGGCTGCCCGGTCGCCCGCTGCTGCGGGCGCTGGTGACCCTGCCGCTGGTGCTGCCGCCGGTGGTGGGCGGGGTCGCGCTGCTGCTGGCGTTCGGCCGGCGCGGGATCGTCGGGCGGTACCTCGACTCGTGGTTCGGGATCACCATCCCGTTCACCACCACCGCGGTCGTGCTGGCCGAGACGTTCGTGGCCATGCCGTTCCTGATCATCACCGTGGAGGGGGCGCTGCGGGCCTCGGACGTCCGCTACGAGGAGGCGTCCGCGTCGCTCGGGGCCAGCCGGTGGACCACGTTCCGGCGGGTGACGCTGCCGTTGGTCGCGCCGTCGGTGACGGCGGGCGCGGTGCTGTGCTGGGCGCGGGCGCTCGGCGAGTTCGGCGCGACGATCACCTTCGCCGGCAACTTCCCGGGCACCACCCAGACGATGCCGATCGCGGTCTACATCGCCCTGGAGACCGACCCGGGCGCGGCGATCGCGCTCTCCCTGGTGCTGCTCGTCGTGTCGATCGTCATCCTCACCGCGTTGCGGGACCGGATCGTCCGAAGTGGACCGGTGTCGTGACTGCCGGCGGCGCGGCGGAAGCAGCGCTGGACGCCCGGGTGCTCGCTCGGCAGGGCGGCTTCCAGCTCGACGTCGCCCTTGCGGCCGTCCCCGGCGAGGTCGTCGCCGTGCTCGGGCCCAACGGCGCCGGCAAGTCGACCCTGCTGCGCACCCTCGCCGGGCTGGTCCGGCTCGCCGACGGGCGGATCCGGCTCGGCGACCGGGTGCTCGACGACGTCCCGGCCGGCGTCCACATCGCACCCGAGCACCGCCGGATCGGCGTGGTCTTCCAGGACTACCTGCTCTTCCCGCACCTGACCGCGCTCGACAACGTCGCCTACGGCCTGCGCGCCCGCGGCCTGCGCCGAACCGCCGCCCGGCAGAGCGCCCGACGCTGGCTGGACCGGGTCGGCGTCTCCGACCGCGCCGGCAGCCGCCCACCCCAGCTCAGCGGGGGCGAGGCGCAACGGGTGGCGCTGGCCCGCGCGCTGGTGCTGCAGCCCGACCTGCTGCTGCTCGACGAGCCGCTGGCCGCGCTGGACGCCGGCGCCCGGCTCAGCCTGCGCACCGACCTGCGCCGGCACCTCACCTCGTACGGCGGCCCGGCCATCGTGGTCACCCACGACGCGGTCGAGGCGATGGTGCTCGCCGACCGGCTGATGGTCCTCGAGCGCGGACGGATCGTCCAGCAGGGCGCTCCGGCCGAGGTCGCCCGGCACCCCCGCACCGGGTACGTGGCCAGCCTGGTCGGGGTGAACCTCTACCGCGGCATCGCCCGGGACGGCCACGTCGCCCTCGACGGCGGCGGCACCCTGCTGGCCGCCGAGCACACCAGCGGCCCGGTGTACGTCGCGCTCCGACCATCCGCGGTCGCGCTGCACCGCCAGCCGCCCACCCCCGGCAGCCCCCGCAACACCTGGACCGGCACCATCAGCGGGCTGGAAGCCGTCGGCGACCGGGTCCGGGTGGCGGTCACCGGCTCCCCGCCGGTCTTCGCGGACATCACCCCGGCCGCGGCCGCCGAACTCGGACTGGCCGCCACCGACCAGGTCTGGATGACCGTGAAGGCCTCCGAGCTGGTGGTCTACCCGATCACCCCGGACCAGGGCAGCGCAGCGGCCGACCAGGGGGTGCCCCCCTAGTCGACGTGCAGTACCGCCTTGCCGCCGATGCGGCGGCGCAGCAGGGCGTCCAGCGCCGGGGCGGGGGCGCGCCAGGAGCTCTCGAGCTCGACCTGGCCGTCGAGTCGTCCATCGGCGACCAGCCGGCACAGGCGGGTGAGGTCGGACCTCCCGCTGGCGTGCGCGGCGAGCTCGTCGAACAGGTCGAGCGTGTGGATCCGCGCGCCGTGGGCCCGGTCGAACCGGGCCGCCCGGAAGGTGACCGTCTCCTCGTCGCTGCCGGTGGCGATGTTCACCACGACCCCGCGCGGGGCGACATGCTCGATCGCCAGCGCGAACGTCGCCCCTCCGACCCCGTCGAGGATGAAGTCGAAGTCCCCGTCCATGTGCTCGACCACCTCGGTCGCGCCGAGCCGGCGCAGCAGCGGGCCGACCGGGGCGGCGTCCCGGACCAGCGCGCTGACGCGCCCCCCGCTGGCCCGGGCGAGCTGCACCGCGAACCGGCCGACGCCCCCGGTCGCGCCGGTGATCAGCACCCGCTTGCCCAGCAGCAGACCCGCGACCTCCAGCGACCGCAGCGCCGTCATCCCGGCGGTGGGCAGTGTGGCGGCCTCCGCGTCGGACACCGGATCCGGCACCGGCGCCAGCATCGTGGTCCGGATCGCCGCCCGCTGCGCCCAGGCCCCGGCCTTGACCAGGCCCACCACCCGGGCGCCGACCGGCGGTCCGCTGCCGTCCGCGGCGGCCCGCTCGACCACGCCGGCCACATCCCAGCCGGTGACCGACCCCTCCGGGAGGCTGGGCAGGCGGGTCACCTCGCCCCGGTTGAGCGAGAACGCGCGCACCCGGACCACCGCCTGATCCGGCAGCGGCGCTGGGTCGGCGACCTCGGTCAGCGCAACATGCGGCGGCGCCAGGGCCGCGGTCAGCGCGAGCACCACCGGACCCTAGGCCCGGTGACGCCAGTCCGTCGAAAATCGGTGGATCGGCGCGGGTTTGGACGGCGAGCATGCCCACCGACGAGCCTTGCGGTCCAGCAGACATGAGCACCCGGGTCGGAGGTCGACCGTCGTCCCGTCGTGAGCGGCCGGCAACTCCGCCTCGGCCAGCCTGGCCAGCACCGAGTCTGACATCGCCGCCGACTACCACGACGCGGCGGCGATCTACCCTCCGCGCGCTCGGCCGGCCGCACGATCCGGCGGATGAACGACTGCCTGATTGCCGCGGTCGCGGCCCGGAACAACGCCACGCTCGTCCACCGGGACGCCGACTTCGACGTCATCGCGGAGGTCGTGCCGCTGGATGTCCGCCGGCTGCGCTGACCGGCGGCCGCCGCGGCCCTGGCGTCAGCGCGCTGCC
>Ga0137366_10001541_pt1 | contig 17146 bp, 12 predicted proteins | sample SagtaG_8_FD_104938 | JGI IMG/M metagenome (GOLD analysis project Ga0137366, IMG submission 104938) | Vadose zone soil microbial communities from Sagehorn Ranch, Mendocino, California, USA - Sage1_L_60_16 metaG | ecosystem: Environmental > Terrestrial > Soil > Vadose zone | place: USA...
CCGCTTACCGCGCACCGCGCACACTTTCGAACAGGTCCCTGAGAACGTTCTGCGTGACGGCGCGGCGATAGGCCGCCGTGGATCGCACGTCATCGATCGGCCGGACGTCTTCGGCAACGGCGGCGACGGCGCCTTCGAGGTCACCCCGCTCGAGCGCCGCTTCGGCTCGGCGCGCCCGCAGCGGCACCTCGGCGACCGACCCGATCGCGATTCGCGCCGGATTCCTGCTCACCGCCATGACGACCTTGGAAATCGCCTGCGCCGCGCGTGTCCCGACTTTGCGGAACACGACTTGACGGTTCAGCGGAAACAGGACGGCCGTGATCAACTCGTCGGACTGCAGCGCGGTCTGCCGATATCCGGTGAAGAATTGATCGATCGGAATGGAGCGCCGATCGGTCGCGACGACGGCGTCATACGCGAGCAACACCGGGAGTGTATCCCCCGCGGGCGACGCGTTCGCGAGGTTGCCGCCGAGCGTGCCGCGGTTCTGGATCTGCGCCGCGCCGATCGTGCGGGCCGCAGCGGCAAGCGCGGGCAGATGCTCCTGCACCTCCCGGGACGCAATCATCCCCGTGTATGACTCGGCAGCACCGATTTCCACCATGTCCTTCACGCGCCGTACACCCTTCAGCTCGGCGAGCGACCAAAGGTCGAGCACCGCCTGCGGCTCGGGCCGCACCGTGCGTGCGTGCAGCATCACCATGAGGTCGGTGCCGCCCGCGAGGGGACGGCATCCGGGGGTTGTGCGATACCACTGCACCGCCTCCGCGAGACTCTCGGGGCGGAGATATCTCACTTCGCGCATGACAGGACCGCGTCGATAATCTTCGTGTAGCCCGTACACCGGCACAGATTGCCGGCGAGGCCCTCCCGCACGGCATCCGCGTCCGGGCGTGCCGGCCTCTGTAGCAAGACGTGGGCTGCGAGCAGCATCCCCGGCGTGCAGATCCCGCATTGCGCGGCCCCGTGCTCGATGAACGCCTGCTGAAGAGCCGACAGCCGTCCGCCATCAGCCAGTCCCTCGACCGTGGTGACATCTCGGCCCTCAACTTGGCCTACCGCCACCAGGCAACTATCGACCACCTCGCCGTCGATCAGCACGGAGCACGCCCCGCACTCCCCTTCGCCGCATCCTTCTTTGGTGCCGGTGAGTCGAAGGTCTTCTCGCAATACGTCAAGCAAACGACGTGTACCGACGACCTCGAGCGAAACCGCTGCCCCGTTCAGCGTGAAGCGCACGCCGCGAGCACTTTCTCGGGAGTGGCGGGGACCTCATCGAGCCACACCCCCGTGGCATCGTGGATCGCCGCGACGATGGCAGGCGCAGGCCCGTCCATCGGCAGCTCGCCGATCCCTTTCGCCCCGAAGGGCCCTCGAGAGTAGGGATTCTCGACCAGAATCGTACGAATGCGCGGTGCGTCGAGCGCCGTGGGGATCAGGTAGGTGGCGAGGCGGTCATTCTGATAGCCGCCGTCTTTCATCTTGATCTCCTCGATCGTCGCCCAGCCGACGGCCTGGAGGCAGCCGCCTTCGATCTGGCCTTCTGCCATCACCGGATGCAGCGCCTTGCCGCAGTCCACCGCCGTGACGAGATCCGTCACGCGCACTTCGCCCGTGGTCATGTCGACGTCGACATCGGCGATCGTGCACGCCCAGGCGTACACGGGATAGGCATCGCCGCGATAGGTCGCCTCGTCCCAATGAATCGAGTCAGGCTGGATGTACGATTTCTCCACCTTGAATGGAGGCCTCTCGCGCGTGAGGCGCTCCTTGATTTCTTCAGCCGCTTCTTGAACCAGCCTGCCGACGATCATCGCCGTGCGCGATGCGACGGTCGGCCCGGAGTCAGGAACCAACGATGTGTCCTGCGGGGCCAGAACCACGTTGTCCAACCCTACACCCAACGCGTCTGCGGCAAGCTGACAGAAGATCGTTTTCGTGCCCTGGCCGATCTCCGTCGAGGCCGTGAGGATGCGGAACGTCCCGTCCGCCAACGCCTCGAACCCGATGGTACCCTGCAGCTTCTTCTCCCCACTCCCGGTGAAGCCAGATCCGTGAAAGACGAGAGAGAGCCCCCTTCCCCGGCGGATGGTCGGATCGTCGGATGGCCGGATGGCCGGTGCGGCCTTGAGTGCAGCATCCAAGACGAGCTCACTTCCCACACTTTCGGTGAGGTTCTGGCCCGTCGCCGTTGTGTCACCAAGGCGCAACATCCATTTACGTCGGAGATCCACACTCGACACCCCCAGGCGCTCGGCGACATGCTCGACCATCAGCTCGGCGGCGAAGAGCGATTGCGGCGCGCCGAAGCCACGGAAGGCCCCGTTCGGCGGGGTGTTGGTCGCCACGGCGCGCGCGCGAATGCGGACGTTGGGGCAGGCATACGCGCCGGCCGCATGGATCGCCGCGCGCGACAACACCACCGGCGTCAGCGTGCAGTAGGCACCGCCGTCCAGGACGATCTCGATGTCCTGCGACAGCAGTGTTCCATCTTTCTTGACCGCGGTGCGGTGCGTGATGATGCCGGGATGACGCTTGGTGGTCGCCGCGAGGTCCTCATGACGGTCGTAGACCAGCCGCACCGGCCGGCCCGCCTTGCGCGCAAGGAGGGCCGCATGAATCGCGACGATCGATGGGTACTCCTCTTTGCCGCCGAACCCGCCACCAGTCTCCGCCTGGATGACCACGGCCTGCCTGTCGGTGAGATTGAGGGCGCGCTTCAGAGCGCGATGAACATAGTAAGGGCACTGGAGTGAGCCGATCACCGTCATCGACGCTTCCGCCTTCCCCCGTCCCTCTTCCGCCGGAATTGCGATCGCCCCCTGCGGTTCGATGTACAGCTGTTCTTGCGACCCCACGCGGAATTCGTGCTGCACGACGAAGTCCGCGGAGCGCTCTGCGGTCGCGATGTCCCCCTTCGTGATTTCTACGGTGCTGAAGACCTCGATCGCTTTCTCGAGCGCGTAAACCGGTTCAAGGATCTCATACTCGATCTGGATGTGGCTCGCCGCCTCCTCGAGGGCGCCCCGATCGGCGCCGCGAGCAGGAGAATCGGCTCTTCCCTATGCCTGACCTCGCCCCCTCTGGTGGCCAGGATGGGCTGGTCGTCCCGGATCAGGTGGACGACGTTGTCGCCGGGGATGTCGTCGGCCGTGACCACGACCACGCGTTCCGAGTCAAAGAGGGGATCGAACGTAATGGACCTGATCCGCCCCCTGGGCACCGTCGACCGGATCGCCTTCCCGTACCAGGCGCCCGGAATCGTCAGGTCGTCGGTGTAGCGCGCCCGCCCCGTCACTTTGTCGGCGCCCTCGCGACGCGGGACGGAACGGCCGACCGTCGTGAGTGGCGCGGGCGCGGGGGCGGGGGCGGGGGCGGGGGCGGGGGGCGGGCACATGTGCGGTAATATTGCCACAGAATGTGCCGCACCGGGCGGGCAAACGACTTCGTCCGTGGGGATTCTTGACCATCGCGCAATGGCACGACGGTTGCAATCTCCCACCGGCGGCAGCAGCACGCAGAGTCGGGGGGAAAAAGCCGGCAAAGGCGGAGCCAGGTAAACGCTGGTACCGCGCCGGCTGCCGCAGTGGCCGTGCACGGCCGCTGCGGACCCTCCCCACCAATGGGAGGGCATGAGGGGCGGCTGGGAACCGCCGCGCGTGACCGCGCGGCATCCTGGCTCGCCCCGCTTCTTTCCCCGGGAACATCGTCGTAGCAGGAGCGCTACATTGCCGATCATGACCACTGCGTCAACGCGGTCGGGCTCCGGGCTCGCAGTGCACGCCCGATTGGAGCCGGGGTTTGCGGAGATCCTGACGGCCGAGGCGGGGCGGTTCCTCACGACGCTGGCGCGGGCCTGCGAGGGGCGCCGCCAGGAGTTGCTCGCGCGTCGCATGGAGCGCCAGCGGCGCCTCGACGCCGGCGAGCGTCCCGACTTCCTGCCCGAGACGCGCTCGGTGCGCGAGGCGGCGTGGACTGTCGCGCCGATCCCGCCCGACCTGACGGACCGCCGGGTCGAGATCACGGGTCCCGTGGACCGCAAGATGATCATCAACGGGCTCAATTCCGGCGCGCGGGTCTTCATGGCCGACTTCGAGGACTCGAACGCCCCCACCTGGCGCAACAATCTCGAAGGGCAGGCGAACCTGCGGGACGCGGTGCGCGGCACCATCGGGTTCACGAGCCCCGAGGGGAAGCGCTACGCGCTCGCGCCGCGCACGGCGACGTTGATGGTGCGGCCGCGCGGCTGGCATCTGGACGAAAAGCACGTCACCGTGGACGGGCGCCCGATCTCCGCCGCCCTCTTCGATTTCGGGCTCTTCTTTTTTCACAATGCCGCGGCGCTCATCGCCAAGGGAACTGGGCCCTATTTCTACCTGCCCAAGCTCGAGAGCCACCTCGAGGCCCGTCTCTGGAACGACGTGTTCAACCTCGCGCAGGACGAGCTCGGCATCCCCCGCGGTACGATCCGCGCGACGGTCCTGATCGAGACGATTCTCGCCGCGTTCGAGATGGACGAGATCCTCTACGAGCTGAGGACCCACTCCGCGGGCCTGAACTGCGGGCGCTGGGACTACATCTTCAGCTTCATCAAGAAGTTCAGGCAGCGCCCCGACTGCGTGCTCCCTGACCGCGCCCGCGTGACGATGGACCGTCACTTCCTCAAGTCGTACGTCGATCTCCTGATTCAGACCTGTCACCGCCGGGGCGCGCACGCGATGGGCGGCATGGCGGCCCAGATTCCCATCAAGCACGACCCGGCGGCGAACGAGGCGGCGCTCGAGAAGGTCCGGCAGGACAAGCTGCGCGAGGTCCGCGCCGGGCACGACGGCACCTGGGTGGCGCACCCGGGGCTCGTGCCGGTCGCGGCGCAGGTGTTCGACGCCGCAATGCCCGGCCCGAATCAGCTGGACGTCGCGCGCGACGACGTGCGCGTGACGGCAGCGGACGTGCTCGCCGTTCCGGAAGGCGAGATCACCGCAGCCGGCCTCCGGACCAACGTGGACGTCGGGATTCAATACCTCGAGTCGTGGCTCCGCGGCGTCGGCTGCGTGCCGATCTACAACCTCATGGAAGACGCTGCCACGGCGGAGATCTCGCGGTCGCAGGTGTGGCAGTGGGTCCGTCACGGCGCACGCCTGGCTGATGGCCGCGTCGTGACGGAAGGGCTGGTGCGGCAGGTCATGGCCGCAGCGTTCCCGACCGAGAGTCTCGCCGCCGAGCTGTTCGGCAAAATGATGACCGGCGCGGAATTCCCCGAATTCCTCACACTCATCGCATACGAGCACCTGGAGTGAAGGCATGATCAAGCACGCATTTGTGTCCGAGCTGGACCGACGGTGGCGCAGCGATCGGCGGTGGCAGGGGATCACTCGACCCTACACGCCCGAGGATGTCTACCGGCTACGGGGGACGTTGGCGATCGAGCACACCCTCGCGAGCCGCGGCGCGGCGCGCTTCTGGAAGCTGATGCGGGAGGAACCCTACGTCGCCGCCCTGTCGGCCGTCACGGGAAACCAGGCGGTGCAGGAAGTCCGGGCCGGCCTCAAGGCGATCTACATCAGCGGCTGGCAGGTCGCGGCGGACGCCAACGACGCGATGACGATGTATCCCGACCAGAGCCTGTCCCCCTCCGACAGCGTGCCGAACCTGCTGGTGCGCATTCAGAATGCGTTGCGGCGTGCCGACGAGGTCCACCACATGAACGGCGACCACACGATCGACTGGTATGTGCCGCTCATTGCGGACGCGGAAGCGGGTTTCGGTGGGGTGCTCAACGCCTACGAATTGATGAAGCTGATGATCACCGCGGGGGCGGCCGGCGTGCACTTCGAGGATCAGCTGTCGTCGGTCAAGAAGTGCGGCCACCTCGGCGGCAAGGTCCTGGTGCCGACCGGCGAATTCATCACCAAGCTGATCGCGGCGCGGCTCGCGGCCGATGTGTGCGGCGTGGACACCATCCTCATCGCCCGCACCGACGCCAACAGCGCCGGGCTGCTGACGAGCGACGTCGACGAATACGATCGCCGCTGGTGTACCGGCGAGCGGTCGCCCGAAGGCTACTTCGTGATCAGGGACGGGGTCGAGGCCGCCATCGCGCGCGCCCGCGCGTACGCGCCCTACGCCGACATGCTGTGGTTCGAGACGGCCAAGCCCGATCTGGCCGAGGCTCGGCAGTTCGCCGAGGCGATCCACAAGGAGTATCCGGGCAAGCTGCTCGCCTACAACTGCTCGCCGTCGTTCAACTGGAAGCGCCATCTCAGCGCAGCGCAGCTCGCCACCTTCCAGCAGGAGCTGGGGGCGATGGGCTACAGGTTCCAGTTCGTCACGCTGTCCGGCTTTCACGCGCTGAACCACGCCATGTTCACGCTGGCGCAGGATTACAAGGAACGCGGCATGGCGGCGTACGCCGATCTGCAATCGGAGGAATTCGCCGGCGAGCGCGACGGGTACGAAGCGGTCAAACATCAGGAGTTCGTGGGCGTCGGCTACTTCGACGAGATCACGCAAATCGTGCACGGCGGCAGGAGCTCCATCGTCGCGCTCGAAGGCTCGACCGAGAAGGCTCAGTTCGTGAGTTGACAATGCCTTAGCCGTCCCTAGGCTAAGGGGATGAAAACCCTCCGCAACTACATCGGCGGGGAGTGGATTGCACCCTCCGCCGCCGATTACCTCGATCTGACGAACCCCGCGACCGGCGAGCAGCTCGGCAAAGTGCCGCTCTCCGGTGCGCGCGACGTCGATGCCGCGGTCAGCGCCGCGCAAACCGCTTTTCTCAAATGGCGTGAAGTTCCGCCGGTCGTCCGCGCCCGTTACCTGTTCAAGCTGAAGTTCCTTATGGACCAGCAATTCGAGGACCTCGCCGCCACGGTGACGCGTGAGCACGGCAAGACGCTCGACGAGTCCCGGGGGTCGGTGCGCCGCGCGATCGAGAACGTCGAGCACGCGTGCGGCATCCCGACGCTGATGATGGGCAAAGCGCTCGAGGACGTCGCGGCAGGGATCGACTGCGAATACGTCCGGCAACCGCTGGGCGTCTTCGCCGCGATCACGCCGTTCAACTTCCCCGCGATGGTGCCCTGCTGGTTTTGGCCGTACGCGATCGCGACCGGCAACACGTTCGTGCTCAAGCCGAGCGAACAGGTGCCGTTTGCATCGACGCGCATTCTGGAGCTGGTGCACGAGGCAGGAATCCCGGCGGGCGTGCTGAACCTGGTCCACGGCGCCAGGGATGTGGTGAACGCGCTGCTCGCCCATCCCGGCATCGCCGGCGTTTCATTCGTCGGGTCCTCGCCCGTCGCCAAGTACGTCTACACGGAAGCGGCGAAGTACGGCAAGCGCGTGCAGGCGCTCGGCGGCGCGAAGAACCACGTGATCGTGATGCCCGACGCCGACATGGATCGCGCCGTCGCCAACATCAGCGAATCGCTGTTCGGCTGTGCCGGCCAGCGCTGTCTCGCCGGCAGTGTGGTCGTCGCCGCGGGCAAAGCCTACGAGCCGTTCCGCGACAAGCTCCTGAGCGCAGCGAAGGATCTGCGTCTCGGCTATGGTTTGGAGCCCGGCGTCAGCATGGGCCCCGTCATCTCGGCAAAGCACAAAGAAAAAGTGCTGTCGTACGTCGAGGCGGGGCGGAAGGAAGGCGCGACGCTGCTGCTCGACGGCCGCGCGACGAAGGTCGAGAAGCATCCGCGCGGCCACTTCGTCGGTCCCACGGTGTTCGATGGCGTGCAGCCGGACATGACGATCGGCAAGGAAGAGATTTTCGGGCCGGTCGCGTCCGTCACGCACGTCAGCAACCTCGACGAGGGGATCGAGATGGTGCAGCGGTCGGGTTTTGCGAACGCGACCTCGATCTTCACGCAGAGTGGCAAGGCCGCGCGGGAATTTCGCTATCGGGTGGGCGTCAGCATGATCGGCGTCAACATTGGGGTCGCCGCACCCATGGCTTTCTTTCCGTTTGGGGGGACGAAGGGCTCGTTCTTCGGGGATCTCAAAGCACACGGGCAGGACGCGATCGAGTTCTATACCGACAAAAAAGTCGTGATCTCGAGGTGGTGACCTCGGGGAGCAGGGAGTAGGGAGTGGGGAGTGGGGAGTGGGGAGTGGTACTGGACGGTCAACTTTGGGATTGCGGTTTGATCGGGAGGCGCAACAACCCCCTGAGCACACGCATCGTGCCACCGAGGAGATTCTCAAGTTCGGTTGCAACGTCGCTGGATAGGTAGCTCAACTCGGAAGCTGCACGCACCAAACACTCAGCTTCCGCAGCCGAACCCATCGCAATCCGGAGATGCTTCCGGAATTGCAGAGTTGATTCAAGAGCGTAACCTTCGACGATGTTTGCTTCGATCGAGATGGTGGCTCGGCGGATTTGATTGAATAGTGGGAGAGCCCGTGGGTGGTAGGCCTTGTCAGTAGCCTGAAGACAGGTAATGAGCAGCATATGCGACCGCTTCCACGCAACCAACGATTGGTACTTGTGCATCGGGAGAATCTTGGACGATGATCAATCAGAACGGCATCAAATCATCGCGCAACGAAGCCATTCATTGCACCGTCAGGAACCACTCCCCACTCCCTACTCCCCGGGTTCGATATGCGTAAGGTCGTGGGGGGATTGATCCAGATGTCCAACCCGCTGAATGACGCGGGCGCACCGGTCAGCAAAATCAGCAAGGCGATGCTCGACAAGCACCTTCCTTATATCGAGGAAGCGGGCAAGAAGGGCGTGCAGTTGCTCTGCCTGCAGGAGGTGTTCAACGGCCCCTACTTCTGCCCCAGCCAGGACGCCAAGTGGTGCGACATCGCCGAGCCGATTCCCGGACCGACGATCGAGCTGATGCAGCAGCTCGCCAAGAAGCACGAAATGGTGATCATCGTGCCGATCTACGAGCGCGAGATGGCCGGCGTCTACTACAACACGGCGGCCGTGATCGACGCCGACGGCAGCTACCTCGGCAAGTACCGCAAGAATCACATCCCCCACACCGCGGGCTTCTGGGAGAAGTTCTTCTTCAAGCCGGGCAACCTCGGCTATCCGGTCTTCAAGACGCGCTACGCCACGATCGGCGTGTACATCTGCTACGACCGTCACTTCCCCGAAGGTGCGCGACTGCTCGGCCTGCACGGTGCCGAGATCGTGTTCAATCCGTCCGCGACGGTGAAGGGACTATCGCAATATCTCTGGAAGCTCGAGCAACCCGCGCACGCGGTGGCGAACGGCTACTTCATGGGGTGCATCAACCGCGTCGGCACCGAAGCACCATGGAACATCGGCCAGTTCTACGGCTCGAGCTATTTTGTCGATCCCCGCGGCAATTTCCTCGCGCAGGGCAGCGAGGACAAAGACGAGCTGGTCGTCGCCGAGATGAACCTCGACATGATCGAGGAGGTGCGGCGCACCTGGCAGTTTTTCCGCGACCGGCGGCCCGAGACGTACGACGACATGGTCCGCCAGCTTCCCTGATGGCGCTCCTGATTCGCGGTGGCCGGATCATCACGGCCACGGAAGACTTCACCGGCGACATCTACGCCGAAAACGAGACGATCACGCGCATCGAGCCGCAGATCGATCCGCGGCTGGTGGCTCCCGGAGCGGAAGTCATTGAAGCGCGGGGCAAATACGTCTTTCCGGGATTCATCGACCCGCATGTGCACATCTATCTCCCCTTCATGGGCACCTATGCCGCGGATGATTACGAATCGGCCAGCAAGGCGGCTCTGGCGGGTGGCACGACGACGCTGATCGAGATGATCTGTCCCGGCCAGGCCGACGAGCCGGTGGCGGCTTTCGAGCTGTGGAAGTCCAAGGCCGAGAAGCTGGCCGCGGTGGATTACACGTTTCACATGTCGGTCGTGCGCTTCGAGCAGCACATCCGCGAGCAGTTTCGCGAGATCGTGAAGGCTGGGGTTGCCTCTTTCAAGGTATTCCTCGCTTACAAAGGCGCACTAAACCTCTCAGATGGCGATTTGTTTGAAACAATGCGATTGGCCAAAGAGCTGGGCGTCATCGTGACCGCGCATTGCGAGAATGCCGACGCGATCGACGCGCTGCAGAAATCGCTGCTCGCGGCCGGCAAGACCGGCCCGGAGTGGCACGGCCCCTCCCGGCCCCCGATCGTCGAGGCGGACGGCGTTCACCATCTCTGCACCTTTGCGGAGCTACTCGGCACTCACGTCTACATCGTGCATACGTCGTGCGAGCCGGCGGTGCGAGCGGCACTGGCCGCGCGGCAGCGCGGGGTGAATGTCTGGATCGAGTCGGTCATCCCGCATTTCGTGCTGGACGAGACGTACGCCGCGAAGGACGGGTTCGAGGGTGCCCAATACGTCATGTCCCCGCCGCTGCGCGCCAAAGCCAATCAGAATGTGCTGTGGACCGGCGTGAAGTCGCGCGACATCAGCACCATCGCCACCGATCACGCGCCGTTCCGCTTCGCGGACCAGAAGACCATGGGCAGGGATGCGTTCACGAAGATCCCCAACGGCATCCCGTCAGTTCAGGAGCGGGTGGATCTGGTCCACACCTGCGGCGTCGCCGCCGGCCGGCTGACCTTGCAGACCATGGTGGACGCCTGCTCGACGCAGGCCGCGAAGCTGTTCGGGCTCTATCCGAAGAAGGGCGCGATTCAGCTGGGCAGCGACGCCGACCTGGTCGTCTATGATCCCGGCTATCACGGCAAGTTCTCGAAGGAATGCAGCTTCTCGAACGCGGATTACAACGCGTACGAGGGATGGGAAAGACGGGGGCGGCCAAGCGCGGTAACGGTGCGAGGCCAAGTGCAGGTTCGGGACGGTGAGTTTGTTGGCACGATTGGTCGAGGACAATTTTTGCGGCGCGAACCAACACATTGAGTTGTCGGTCATCGGTTATCGGTCGTCAGTTACCGATGACCGATGACTGACAACCGACAACGAGGGTCCATGGATTCTCAAACCGTCCGAGCGAAGCATAAAGAGTTCCTGTTCCCCTGCGTAGCGAACTACTACGCCGAGCCGGTCGTCATCACCGAGGCGCACGGCTCGAGCGTCAAGGACCTCGACGGGCGCGAGTATCTCGACTTCTTCGGCGGCATCCTGACCGCGGGCATCGGGCATTCGCATCCGGAATTCGTCAAGCGAATCCAGGATCAGGTCGCGCGTTTGGTGCACACCTCCAGCGTCTATCCGACCGAGGAGCAGGTTCGCGTCGCCGAGCGGCTCACGCAGATCACGCCCGGAAAGCTCAAGAAGAGCTTCTTCACGACGAGCGGCACGGAAGCCGACGAGACGGCGATCATGCTGGCGAAGATCTACACCGGCCAGCAGGAGATCATCGCGCTGCGCCACAGCTACGCCGGCCGCAGCCAGGGCGCGATCGCGATCACCGGGCAGCAGCCGTGGCGCGTGCTGCCGACCCAGATCGCGGGCATCAAACACGCACTGTCGCCCTATTGCTACCGCTGCCCGCTGGGGCTCGAGTATCCCGACTGCGGCATCCGCTGCGCGCAGGACATCGACGACCTGATCAAGACGACGACGACGGGCCGTCCCGCCGCCTTCATGGCGGAGCCGATTCAGGGCGCGGGCGGGTTCATCACGCCGCCCAAGGAGTACTTCGAGATCGCCGTCGGCATCATCCGCAAATACGGCGCGGTCTTCATCTGTGACGAAGTGCAGACCGGCTGGGGGCGCACCGGCGACACGTGGTGCGGCATCGAGCATTGGGGCGTGGAGCCGGAGATCATGACGTTCGCGAAATCGATCGCCAACGGCTTCCCGGTGGGCGCCACCATCGCGACGGAAGAGGTCGCGAACGCGTTCACCGGACTCTCGCTCTCGACCTTCGGCGGCAACCCGATCTCGATGGCCGCGGTCGATGTGACGATGGATGTCATGCAGCGCGAGAACACGCCGCAGCGCTCCGCCGAGCGGGGCAAGCAGCTACGCGATGCCCTGGAGGAGTTCAAGAAGCGGTTTGCTTGGATCGGCGATGTGCGGGGAATGGGGTTGATGCAGGGCATCGAGTTCGTCGAGGACCGCAAGACCAAAGAGCCGTCACCCAAGAAGACGACGGCTTTTCTCGAAGCCGCTAAGAAGCAGGGGCTGCTGATTGGGAAGGGTGGGTTGTACGGCAACGTCATCCGCATCGCGCCCTCGCTGCTCATCAGCAAGTCGGAAATCGACGACGGCTGCAAGCGGATGGAGCGGGCGTTGGCGGAGGTCAAATGATTACCCGGGCTAAGAGCCCGGGCTCCATGACACTCCCCGCCCGCACGGCGCTCGCCAACGAAGATCTGCTGCCCGTGTCGCCGGACCGGCGCACGTGGAACTGGTGGCACATCGCGTCGCTGTGGATCGGGATGGCGATCTGCATCCCGACCTACACGCTGGCCTCGGGACTCGTCGATCAGGGATGGACCTGGCAGGCCGCGGTCGGGGCCGTGGTGCTGGGCAATTGCGTCGTGCTGCTGCCGATCGCGCTCAATTCGCACGCCGGCACGCGCTATGGCATTCCCTTCCCCGTGCTGGCGCGCGCGTCGTTCGGCGTGCTCGGCGCCAACGTTCCGGCGATTCTGCGGGGCCTCGTCGCGTGCGGCTGGTTCGGCATTCAGACGTGGATCGGCGGGTGGGCGATCTACAAGTTGATCGAGGTCATGTGGCCCGGCATCGCGACGCTGCCGCAATTGTTACCCGCGTTCGTCGGCCTCAATACCGGCGAATTCCTGTGCTTCATGGTGTTCTGGGCGATGAACGTGTGGATCGTCTTGCGCGGCATGGATTCGATCAAGTTCCTGGAGACGTGGGGCTCGCCCTTTCTCCTGGCCGTCGGAGTTGCGCTGTTTGTGTGGGCGGCGGTGCGCGCGGGGGGCATCGGCCCGATGCTGGAGAACCCTGGCGGTCAGGCGGTCGGGCGGTCAGGCGGTCTGACGAGAGTCTTTGGCGCCGGTTTGACCTCCGCCGTCGCCTTCTGGGGCACGATGGCGCTGTCGATTCCCGACTTCTCGCGCTACGCACGGTCACAACGCGACCAGGTCATCGGCCAGGCCGTTGGACTGCCGGCAACGATGGCGTTGTTCGCGTTCATCGGCGCCGTCGTCACGAACGCCACCCTGGTCATCTTCGGCACGCGCATCGCCGATCCGGTCGCGCTGCTGGCGCGGATCGGTGGGCCGCTGATGATCATGCTCTCGATGGCGGGCCTCATCGTCGCCACGCTCACGACCAATATCGCCGCCAACATCGTCGCGCCGGCGAACGCATTCTCGAACATCGCGCCGCACCGGATCAGCTTCAAACAAGGCGCGATGATCACGGCGGTGATCGGCATCGTGATGATGCCGTGGCGGCTCTACAACGATGCCGCGGCCTACATCTTCACCTGGCTCATCGGCTACGGCGCGCTGCTCGGCCCGGTCGCCGGGATCATGATCGCCGACTATTTCCTGCTGCGGCGCGGCGACGTCCTCGTCAACGACCTGTACCGCCGGCATGGGACCTACGAGTACTCGCGCGGCGTGAACTGGATCGCCATGGCGGCGCTCGCCGCCGGCGTCGCGCCGAGTCTTCCGGGCTTCAGCGCCGCGCTGCGCGGCACCCCGGCAGCAGGGATCTTTGGGGGGATTTACAACTGGGCGTGGTTTGTGGGATTTCTCCTGTCCGCCGTGATCTACATGGTCGGAATGCGGTTGCGATTTGGGAGCACGGAGCAGGGAGCAGCACGTGTCGGCGCCTGAAAGGGTCTTATCTGACGAGCAGCTCGCGAGCAACTTCGCCGACATCGCGCCACCGCTGACCAGCGACGCCGCGCTGCTCGAGGCGAACAAGTGCCTCTACTGTCACGACGCACCCTGCACGATCGCCTGCCCCACCCACATCGACGTCCCTGCCTTCATCAAGAAGATCGCCAGCGGCAATCTGCGCGGCTCGGCCCGGGTGATTCTCGATGTCAACCCGTTCGGCCACTCGTGCGCGCGGGCGTGTCCCGTCGAAGTGCTGTGCGAGGGGGCGTGCGTCCTGAACGATCGTGACGAACAGCCGATCAAGATCGCACTGCTCCAGCGCCACGCGACCGATTACGTCCTGGAGAAGAAGCTCAAGCTGTTCGAGCCGGGGAAGCCAACCGGAAAACGCGTCGCGATCGTGGGGGCGGGACCGGCGGGACTCGCCTGCGCGCGCGACCTGCGGCGCCACGGTCACGCTGTGACGGTGTTCGAGTCAAAGACGCAGCCGGGGGGCCTGAATACCTACGGCATTGCCGAGTACAAGCTGAAGGCGGACGTCGCGCTGGCTGAAGTGCAGGACATCCTCGACCTCGGTGTCGAGCTCAAGACGGGCGTCATCGTGGAGTCGATCGATCAGCTCCTGGCGCAGTACGACGCGGTGTTCGTCGGCGTGGGCCTGGGAAGCACGAAGCAGCTTGGCATCCCCGGCGAAGATCTGCCGGGCGTGATTGATGCCCTGACGTTCATCGAGCATCTCAAGACGCATCCCTACCGGGAAACGACGGTCGGCCGCCAGGTCGTCGTCATCGGCGCCGGCAACACCGCCATCGACGCCGTCACGCAGGCCAAGCGGCTCGGCGCCGCGGCCGCCACGATCGTGTATCGGCGCGGGGAAGCCGACATGCCGTGCTATCACTACGAGTACGAGCTGGCCAAGCGCGACGGCTGCGGCTTCCGCTTCAACGCCGCGCCGCAGCGCATTATCGGCAATGGCTCCGGCGCCGTCGCGGGAATCGAAGTGCGCACGGCGCATGGCAACGAGACGATTCCGTGCGACATGGTGATCGTCGCGATCGGACAGGGAGAGCGGACTGCGCTGACGTGGCCCAAAAACAATCCCAAGGTCTTCACGGGCGGCGACTGCGCGAATGGCGGGGCGGAGATTGTGAATGCGGCGGCGGAAGGCGTAGCAGCAGCACGGAAGATCGATGAGATGCTGAATCGTGAATGAACCCGGGCTGAGAGCCCGGGCTCGGCAGGGTGTGCGCCCTCTAAGGGCGCACTAGCGCCGAGCGCGCGCTCTTAGCGCGCGTATAAACGGAGCGACATATGGCTGATCTCAGAACCGACTTCGCGGGCATCAAGAGCCCGAACCCTTTCTGGCTCGCGTCCGGGCCACCCACGAACACCTACGTCCAGGTCGCCAAAGCATTCGACCAGGGTTGGGGAGGCGCGGTCTGGAAGACGATCGGCGAGCCGATCATCAACGTCTTCTCGCGCTACGGCTCGGTCGACCTCGGCCAGAACCGCATGATGGGCTTCAACAACATCGAGCTGATCAGCGACCGCCCCATCGTGGACAACCTCAAGGAAATCGCCGAGGTCAAGCGCAACTATCCGAAGCATGCGGTGATCGCGTCGCTGATGGTCGAATCGAAGCGCGAGGCGTGGCACGCCATCGTCAAACAGACGGAAGACACCGGCGCCGACGGCATCGAGCTGAACTTCGGCTGCCCGCACGGCATGAGCGAGCGCGGCATGGGCAGCGCGGTGGGCCAGGTGCCCGATTACACCTGCCAGATCGTCGAATGGGTGAAGGAAGTCGCCACGATTCCGGTGATCGTGAAGCTCACGCCCAACGTCACGGACATCACGTACATCGCGCGGGCGGCGGTGAAGGGCGGCGCCGATGCGCTGTCGCTGATCAACACCATCAACTCGATCGTCGGCGTCGATCTGTCGACCTTCGAGCCGCAGCCCTCGGTCGCCGGGAAGTCGAGCCACGGCGGCTACTGTGGCCCGGCGGTCAAGCCGATCGCGCTCCATCTGGTATCGGCGGTGGCCGGAGATCCGACCGTGAAGATCCCCATCTCCGGCATCGGGGGGATCGCGAGCTGGCGGGATGCCGCCGAATTCATCGCGCTGGGCGCGGGTACGCTGCAGGTCTGCACCGCGGTCATGCACTACGGCTTCCGGATCGTGGAGGACCTGATCGACGGGCTGTCGAACTGGATGGACGAGCGCGGCCACCGCACGCTGGCCGACGTGCGCGGCCGGGCGTTGCCGCGCGTCACAAAGTGGGAAGAGCTCGATCTCAACTATCACCTGCTCGCCCACATCGATCAGGACAAATGCATTCAGTGCGAATTGTGTTGGACCGCCTGTGAGGACGGTGCACACCAGGCCATTCGGCGCCTCGAAAGACGGGAAACGGGAAACGGGAAACGTGGTCCGGTGGTCGAGATTATCGAGGAGGCGTGCGTCGGATGCAATCTGTGCGCGGCGGTTTGCCCGGTGCTGAACTGCATTACGATGCAACGGGTGCCGAACGATTATCCCGCTATGAGTTGGAAGGACTACGCTGCGGGAAAGGGGAAGCTGGCGCCGCGCTCGGAACACTTCCACACGGCCACCTGGGCTCCTACACCCAAGTAACGAGCTGCAAGAATAGTGTAAGACGCCAAGTTGCGAGTGGCTTCAAGTGCCACCTACGAGTTGACAGGAATGCCGAGCTTTCGGATCAGGCCGAAAACGGTGCGTCCGCATTCATCTCGCACCGCACTGACCTTGGCTACGTCCTCACTAGACAAGTACTCGAGTCCAATAGCCAAATCGATAATGGCCTCGACCTCATCGAGGGACGACCGAGCAATATCGAGATGCTTCCGAAACTCCTTCGCACCGCGTCGGCTCGCACCCTCAGCGATGTTCAGGACGACACTCGAAGCGGCGCGTCGCCACTGATCGGCGAGACCACTTCGCTCGGACGCCGGCAAACGGTCGATTAGCGGTTTGGAAAGAAGCACGAGTGCACGCGCGTGCTGCCATGCCTTCAGGTTCTTGAAATGGCTCATGATGAACGATGCGAGGGACGAAGCCTCCGCCGGCACCAAATCCATGCGCTTCAGAGCTTTTCCCTGCACCTTGCCCTTGCAGCTTGCAACCACTTGCAACTTGGCGTCTTGTACTTTTCTTGTGCCTCGGAACTTGAGTCTTAGAGACGGCCTGGGGGCGCGATCGGAGGCACCGTTACTGGTTCCTGTTCCGGAGTAAAGTCCTCCCCAGGGTTAATGAACCTGTCTCTCTCAAAATTGTACTGCTTGTCATACAGCTGCCGGTACCGCCCACTCGCCGCCAGCAGTTCCTCGTGCGTTCCCCGCTCCACGATCTCCCCACCCTCCAGCACCAGAATCTGATCCGCGCTCCGGATCGTCGAGAGC
>Ga0137366_10001544_pt1 | contig 17103 bp, 16 predicted proteins | sample SagtaG_8_FD_104938 | JGI IMG/M metagenome (GOLD analysis project Ga0137366, IMG submission 104938) | Vadose zone soil microbial communities from Sagehorn Ranch, Mendocino, California, USA - Sage1_L_60_16 metaG | ecosystem: Environmental > Terrestrial > Soil > Vadose zone | place: USA...
CGCGTATCACGTTCGCGAATGCGCGCCGCTTTGCCGCGCAGCTCGCGCAGATAATAAAGCTTTGCCCGTCTTACGTGGCCTTTCTTTACTACATCGATATGGTCGACGATTGTCGCATGCAGCGGAAAAATTCTTTCCACGCCAATGCCAAAACTGGTTTTGCGCACGGTGATTGTTTCGCGCGCGCCGCCGTGTTTGCGAGCAATGACCACGCCTTCAAAAGCTTGCAGCCGCTCTTTGGTTTCGGATTCCTTGATGCGTACGTGTACACGCACGGTATCGCCAGGCCCAAAATCAGGAATGTTACTTCGTAATTGCGTCTTCTCGACGCTATCCAAGCGATTCATGTGACTAACTCCAATTCGTTCTTAGTGCTTAGTACTTCGTGCTTAGCTCTCCTTAAGCAGGTCACGTACCCTGGATTAGAAATCAAAGTACGAAGTTCAAAGTACAAACCTCACTTCTTTAGAAGATCCGGTCGATTACGATTCGTTTTTTGCTCCGCGGCCGCGCGGCGCCAACGAGAAATCTCAGCATGATTGCCCTTCAGCAGAACTTCCGGCACCTTCATCCCGCGAAATTCCGGCGGCCGCGTGTAATGCGGACAATCGAGCAAGCCATTCGTAAACGACTCGTTCGTAGCTGACGTTTCGCTGCCGAGCGCGCCCGGCAACAAACGTATCACCGCGTCGATGACCACGAGCGCCGCCGGCTCTCCTCCCGAAAGAACGTAATCACCAATCGAGATTTCATCGGTTATTAAAGCTTCCGCCACGCGCTCATCGACACCTTCATAGCGGCCGCAAATCAAAACCAATTGCTCGCAGCGCGCAAATTCGACGGCCACTGCCTGGGTGAAAGTTCGACCCTGCGGCGACAGCAGAACAACCCGTGTTTTCTTCGGTATGTTGTTATGCTCGCTGGCACCGGTCAGCGATTCAACTGCTGCAAAGATCGGTTCGGGCTTCAGCACCATGCCATCACCGCCACCAAACGGTCGATCGTCGACGACGTGGTGCTTGTCCGAGGTCCACGAACGCAGGTCGTGCGCCTCTAGTTTTACCAGGTCCACTGCGCGCGCGCGCCGAATAATTCCAAAATCAAACGCTTCGCGAAAATAATTGGGAAAGATCGTAATGATATCAATCCGCATGGCGGATTTAGGATTGCGGATTTCGGATTGGATTTCAGTTGACATTATTTCCGCAATCCGAATTCCGTAATCTATAATTCCAACAGTCCCTCCGGCGGATCGACGCGGATCAATTTCTTTTCGACATCTACCGAAACACAGATATCGTGCGCCATCGGAATCAGCACTTCCCCGCCGGCATCGTTAGTTACGACCAGAATCTCCACGCCGCCCGTGCGCATCAAGTCTTTCACGTGGCCGAGATTCTTTCCCTGAGTTGTTTCGACCCGACAACCGAAAAGTTCCCATTCATAAAAACGATCTTTCGGAAGTTCGATGCGCTCCTGCGCGGAAACGGCCAGTTCATATCCCACAAGTTCTTTAGCCGCATCGATCGTGTTGTAGGAAGCGAACTTGAAAACGATCCGATCGCCATGAAACCAGTGCTCTTGAATTTGCAAAGATCGACGACTTCCAGCTGTCGAAACGGCCACGAGCGACTTTAACTTTTCGAAGCGCTCCGGAAAATCCGTCAAGAGTTCCGCAACTACTTCACCGCGCAGGCCTCTGGTTTTGACCACCCTGGCGACGGTTATCAAACCATTGTCCGATTCGCGCTCCTCATCGACATCTTTCATCGAAGTGTCCGCGTCGCGCAGATCAACAACTGCCAGCTCACTCAACAACGTCGAGAACAAACCGGCGATGCTGTTTCAAGCCGACGGCGTAAACCAGCGAGCGCAAGGCGCGTACGGTGCGACCCTGTTTGCCGATTACCTTTCCCATGTCCGTCTGGGCCACACGCACCTCGATGCGCATCGCTCCCTCACGCTCAATTTCGCGCACCTCAACGGCGTCGGCATCATCGACGAGAGCCTTAACCACCAATTCGATTGTCTCGCGCATCACTCTGGCTGCCGCCTGTTAGACCGGGCACTTGGGCCGCACCTTTGGGCCGGCAAGCCCGCCATTCTAAACACAATTTAAAAATCAGGCCGCTTCGACTTGTGATTCGGCGGAAGCGCGCGCTTTCGCCGCTTGCTTTATCAATCGCCGCACCGTATCTGTCGGCTGCGCACCTTTTCCGATCCAATACTGAATGCGATCGGCCTTAAGACTGATCTCAACGGGTTCGCGCGTCGGATTGTAAGTGCCCAGATTCTCGAGGAACGCGCCGTCGCGCTTCGATTGCTTTTCTTTTACCACGATCCGGTATGACGGTCGTTTCTTAGCGCCGGTGCGCATCAATCTAATTGCTAACACTTCTCTTCCTCCAATAGCGGCACGAGTACCGCTTGTAAGCGATCGGTTTAGAGGACAGACTTGTCCGCCTGTTCGATCTTTATCGTCGCTTCTTCTTTTTCTTCTTCTTCTTTCGGGACGGGCCAGCCGGCAAGCCAGCCATCATCGCCTCAGTTCCACCACCTTCAAGCCCTGGAATACCAGCCATGCGGCGCATCATCTTGCCGCGCAAACCGCCGCCGCCGCCAAACATGCCCGAGCCGGAAAGCTGTTGCATCATGCGCCGCATTTCAGTGTACTGCTTGATTAGCGAGTTTACCTGCGCGACGGTCGTTCCCGAACCGCGCGCGATTCTCCGTCGCCGGTTCGCGTTCAAGATCATGTGGTTTACGCGCTCTGCGCAGGTCATTGAATCAATGATCGCTTCGGTGCGCTTCAGCTCTTTCTCCATCAGCTCTGACTGCTCGTCAGTCAATTCCGGCATGCCCACGCCACCGAGAAGTTGATCCGGCAACAACTTCAGAATTTTTGAGAAAGAACCGAGCTTCTTCACCTGCCTGAGTTGCGAACGAAAATCATCGAGCGTGAACTGATTGCGCTGCAGCTTCTTTAGCTGCGCCTCGGCTTCGTCCTGATCGACTTTCGACTGAACTTCTTCGATCAGCGAAAGCACGTCGCCCATGCCGAGGATGCGCTGCGCCACTCGATCGGGATAGAAGGGTTCGAGGGCGTCGTACTTCTCGCCCACGCCGACAAACTTTACCGGCTGACCGATGACCTGTTTGATCGACAACGCCGCACCACCGCGCGCATCGCCATCCATCTTTGTCAGCACCACGCCGGTGATACCAACGCGCTGATGAAACTCTTCGGCCGATCGCACCGCATCCTGACCGGTCATCGCATCGGCGACAAAAAGAATTTCGACCGGATGCGTTTCGCTCTTAATCTTGACCAGTTCTTCCATCAACTGTTCATCGATGTGCAGGCGCCCGGCCGTGTCGATCAAAAGCGTGTCATAACCGACATCACGCGCATGTTTCAGAGCTTCGCGGCTTAGTTCCAGCGGATCGTTTGTTTCAGGCTTTTCAAAGATCGATTGGCCTGTCGCTTTCGCGATGACCTTTAATTGTTCGCGCGCCGCCGGCCGATATACGTCAGTAGAAAGCAGCAGAGGCTTGCGACTCTGATTCTGAGTCAGCCAACGAGCGATCTTCCCGGTTGACGTCGTCTTGCCCGACCCTTGCAGGCCCACGATCATGACAACGTTCGGACTGTTTTTGGTGAAAACCAGTCGCGACGATTGTCCGCCGAGCAGTTCAACCAGCTCATCAAAAACGATCTTGACAACCTGCTCGGAAGGCCTCAGTTCCAGCCAAACCTGCTGCCCTTCGGCCTTCTCTTTGACCGCCGCGATAAAGTCTTTCGCGACTTTATAGTTTACGTCCGCTTCCAGCAGCGCCAGGCGAATCTCACGCAATGCCGCATCAACATGTTCCTTTGTCAGAACGCCTTCGCCACGCAAATTCTTCAGCGTCCGTTTCAGTTTGTCGGAAAGAGACTCGAACATACATTAGCGACGATTTCGGCCGGCGCGGAAACAAGCATGATAAGGGCCGGTCTAAGGGGTGTCAAGGAATGGGCCTGCGGTTAGATTTGTTCTCAACGCAAGCTTAATGTGCGTTAACATCGCCCCTCTCTTTCCACGTGACGACTATGAACTCAAGAGGTGAAAACATCGGGCTGTTGCGGCGGGGTTTGATCAGCCTTAATGCGCTCAAATTCAACTTACTAATCGGCGTTCTCGCGTACGCTTATCTTGCGACGATCATCCTGGCGCCGGCGCAAACTGGGAATCGTTCCTCCGGCCTGAAATCCGAATTCATCGCCCCTGGAATCGAGCATCTGCAAATCATTCGGGGTTTCAAATCAGAAAAAGAAGCGACCGGGCCATGGTTCATCAACATGCTGCGGATCGATCTCACGAAAGCTCGCCTGCTGATGGTCCATGCGCTGGATGAAGCCGTTGGGTTGGAAACGGTCAGTTCGATGGCCGCTCGCCACGGTGCGCTGGCCGCAGTTAATAGTGGCTACTTCCGCACAATGGGAACCTATCGCGGGGATTCAATCGGCGTCGACGTGCTAAACGGTAAGATTCTGAGCGAGCCATACAACGTGCGCGCCGCTATCGGCTTGGTCGAAACACCGCGTCAACAGAAACTGATCTTCGGACACTTGAAGTTTGACGCCCGGATAGTTGTCAGTCCGAAAGTTCAGCATCTCATCGACGGCTTCAACCGTCCGCGTGGGAATAATGAACTGATCGTCTTTGCTCCTGAGTTTCATCGCACCACTTTGACTAATCCCGACGGCTTGGAATTACTTGTGCGGCGCGGGCGAATCGTGGAACGACGCGACCTAAGAGGCAGTAGCACGATTCCCGCAGATGGCTTTGTCATTTCCGTCGCAGGTAGCGCGCGCCAATGGGCGCTCCAAAATCTACGCATCGGCAACCGAGTACAATTGAAATTCGATCTGAGTCCGGTTGAAACGGAGTCAGGGGATTTGTGGTTACACGCAAAGAATATAGTCGGTGGCGGGCCGCAGTTGATCAAAAACGGACGCGTTGAGATTACTAACGCGGCTGAAAAAATTCTACCGAGCTTTGTCAGCGACGGCCACCCGCGAACCGCGATTGCCAAACTTGAATCCGGTCAGATCCTTCTGGTAACGGTTGATGGGCGCCAACCGGGCGAAAGCATCGGCATGTCCCTAACGATGCTCGCTGATTTATTGCTCGAATTCGGAGCAGTTGAAGCGGTCAATCTCGACGGCGGCGGCTCCACAACGATGGTCATCAAGAACAAACTTGTTAATAAACCCTCGGATGTCACTGGTGAACGACCGGTGAGCGACGCGATTCTCGTCTATCCCCGATAATCGATGCTGAGCGGCGACCGCGTGACGGTTGGGCCGGACTGTGATATTTTCAGGCTGTTTTTACTTGTGAATTGCACGGGGTTACTCTCGCGCCTGCGTCCCTGCCGGGGTTATCTCGGACGTTGAAAAGCCATGCTTATTAGGCTTTTACTTATATTCTCAGCTATCACCCATAGTTGCAGCGATTAGGCGTTCACTGCTGCGGGAACTGATCACTTGAGCGACGAAAATCAAAAAGCGAACGGAGGTGTCGTCCATTTACAGGATGCGCGCGCGCGCTTGCGTTCGCGCGCCGGTAAGGCGTCTCCCGAATCGCTAGCTGGGGAGCTGGAAACAATTCGCGGCCTGCTCGATCGAGGTTTGACGAGTGACGCGCGTACGCGGCTTACTTCGCTACTTACGCAAGCGCGAATTCAACCTGAACTGCTGGCCGAAGCCCGGCGCTCGTTGTCAATCGCTCTGGAGATGCAGGGACATTATCGCGAGTCGCTCGCAGTGGTCGCGATGTATGAAGCTCCGGAGGCGTGCGCCAAACTTGACACAACCCTGAACGCGAAGCTGCGAGTACGACTCGCGCTGGCTTACAACTACAACGGCGATCATCCCAAAGCGATTGCGCTGCTAAAAGCCATGCTTCGTGACTTGCCGGAAGAAGGCGCTGGGGTGGGTGAGGTTTATGCCGCGCTCGGACGCGTCTATCGCAGCATCAACGAGTATCCGATCGCCCGCGACTATTCGCATCGCGCGCTGGAAAGCTATCGGCAGTCTGGTGATTGGCGAGGGCTGGCAGAAAGTTATTTTGGGTTGGCCCTGGCTGACGTTCACGAAGGTCAGTCTGAAGCGGGTTTGGAGAACTTCGAACAAGCGGTGCAGCTCGTCGGAGACCATCCAGCCACTTTCCTGCTCGGCAAAATTTACGCCAACATGGCCGGGGCATGCAGTTTTCTCAAGCGCCCGCAGGAAGGGATTCGCTATCTCGAGAAGGCCATTGGCTACTATGAACGAACTGATCACAAGACCAACGCTGCCGATGGTTACAACAATCTCGGAATTAATCTAATTCTGATCGGGCAATGGGATCGCGCGCAGGAAGCCCTCGAACGGGCACTGTCAATCGCCACTGAGGCTGAGGATCCCCGTGCTGAAGTGGCCATGATTCTCGACTCGCTCGGCGATTTGCGGATGCTTCGCGGTGATTTCGAGGAGGCGCGTGGCTATCTGGAGCGTGCGGTCGCCCTGGCCACGGAAAAGGGAAACAAGTGGTACGAAGGTCAAGCGCTGCGCACGCTGGGTCGCTGTTATGTCGCGATGAACCAGGGCGCCAAGGCTCTGACGACTGCGAAGAAGGCTCTAGAACTCGCAGAACGGATTGGCGATCGACAGGCGATTTGTGAATCGCGTCTATTGCTTGCGGAAGCATCGCTTGAAAACGACGACAAAGAAGAATGCGTCGCACATCTACAGCGCTTAGCGGAACAAATAACTGACTCGCCTACCGATCTTTTGACGGCCGGAGAAGCGCAACGATTGCACGGGCGATTAGAGATGGCGCGCGCTGATGCTGCTATGGCGGCACAGCACTTCGGTCGCAGTGTTTCCATATTCGATCTGCTTGGCGACCGATATCGCAGCGCGCGCGCGCATTACGAACTGGGACGCGCGTATGCTATCGCCCAACCCGAGCGCGCCCCTGAACACCTTACGCGGGCTGTAAATATCTTTCGTGAGTTAGGCGCGCGCCTGGATCTCAACAGGGCCGAAGAAGCCGCCGCAGCGCTTGATGAGACGACGCCGCAGCAACTACGCCAGCGCGAAACAGTAGTTCAGCTGCTGACTTTGCGCCTGGCGGAAGCGGTTGCGTCGCGCGAACTGCTGTTGCGCGAGCTGGCTGCGGTCATTCGCCAGGAAACCGACTCGCGTCGGGTGATGATTATCGAGCCCGAAGAAGGCGGACGCCAGCGTGTGGTAATTGCTCACGGTTGCAGCAAGGAACAAGCCGTGGACTGGGCTGATCAGCTCGCTTCACTGAAACAAGAATCTCAGTGCGAAGAGTTTGCCCGGAAGCATGACGTGGCCATCATCAATCTCAAATCGAGCAATGCTCCGCCGGCAACCTTGCTGATTTCTCCCAGTGGTAGTGCGAAACTGCCGGGCGGCCTTTCGCTCGATCCCCTGCTGCGTGTTGTCGAGTTAGGGATGGACGTTTGCGCCTTGCGCGCCCGTAGTCACAGCGGGACGGACACTGAGGAAGAAAGTACGCTGGCCGGAGCAAGTCTAATGCCTGGCTTCATTCATTCGAGTCCAGCGATGACTCGGCTGGTCGAAGAGGTGCACAAGATTCGTTCGTCCGACGTCACTGTGCTCGTGACCGGTGAATCGGGTACAGGTAAGGAACTGGTTGCGCGCGCCATCCACGCGCTTTCATCTCGCCGCGACAAAGTCTTCGTGCCCTTCAATTGCACGGCCGTGCCTAAAGAACTTTCAGAAGGCTATCTGTTCGGCTATCGCCGTGGCGCATTTACCGGAGCGGTCAAGGATTCGGCGGGCGTGATTCGCACCGCTGCGGGTGGCACACTGTTCCTTGATGAAATTGGCGATCTGCCGCTGGATGTTCAGCCAAAGCTTTTACGGTTCCTGCAGGAAGGTGAAATTCAACCGTTGGGCGAACAGCGACCAATAAAAGTTGATGTGCGGATCATCGCGGCGACCAACACGGACTTGGAAGAAATGGTCGCGCAGAGTCGCTTTCGCGAAGATCTTTACTATCGCTTGAACGTGATTCGCCTGCGAGTGCCCCCGTTGCGTGAACGACGGTCGGAGATTCCTACCATCGTTAACTACTACGTTAATCACTATTCGGCGAAATTTGGCCGTCGAGAAATTCAAATGACGCCCCAGGCAATCGATCTGTTAATGGTGGCCGACTGGCCGGGCAATGTTCGTCAGCTATGTAATGAGATTCAACGCGTGATTGCACGCGCCGAGGATGGCGCGGTTATCACGCCTGAGCAGCTTTCGCCTGAGCTGCGTCACATGGGGACGCCGGTTACTCCGCCCGGCGGCGTCACGCCGATCGGCGGCAGTTCTGCGGGGCCCTCGGTGACTGTTCCGCTGCAGAACGTCACGCTCGCGGATGCGCTGGCTGAAGTTGAGCGCAGTCTGATCGCCGAAGCTCTGCGCAAGCACAACGGTAATATCTCTCGCGCAGCGCGAGAACTTGGGCTTACTCGCCGCGGTCTCTACCTCAAACTCGAGCGTCATGCGATGAGTGCCAGCGCGTAATCATTTAAGCTTCTCCAACGGTCTTTTTCCGAAACTTTCATTTGTCACGATGCGTGTAAGTCGATTACCGAGCCGGCCTCGTTGCCGTTCGGTGCGAGCGCCGTGTATCCTTTTAATGAAGTCGTCGACGAATCGTCTGAATTAGCGAGCCAGCAGAAGCATGGTCACCAGGCTTAATCTTTCGAGCAATCCCTTTCGCAATCGCGCGCTCCCCTGGACCGTGACGACGCTGTTGACGCTTGTTTCGATCGTTTGCCTTGTACTTATCGCCGGGTCGACATTTCAAACTAACAGGCAGATGCAAGCGGCCGAGCGAGATGTCGCGGAATTGCGGAAGCGAACAGACGAGCTGAACCGCCACGCCGAGGAAATCAAGATTGCGCTGACGCCTGAGCAACAGCGAACGCTCAAATCCGCGCATACGCTGGTTGATCGCAAACGATTCTCGTGGTCGCGGCTTTTCGCAGATTTGGAAACTGCTTTGCCCGGCGCGGTGCGGGTCGCGCGAATTGTCGTGAAGGAAGTTGGCGCGCAGGATGATCGCACCTTAGCGAACCTCGATCTCACGGTCGTCAGTAAGAATCCGGCCACGATTACCCAGATGATCGAAGATATGGATCGTGAGGGAATCTTTCATGCCGAATTGGTGTCGCAGAACCTGCAGCGCGGTAAGGGCGATGGGGGCGCCGAATATGAAATGAACGTGCACTATGTTCCACGAGCCAGCGCGGCGATCGAAACAGGAACCCATCCGCCAGTCGATACCGCGCCGAGTACGGGGAAAAACCAATGAGTCAGGATCAACCAATGCAGGATCGTTCGCTGGCAGCTCGCCAGCCGATTCGCGTTCGTATCGATCAATTAAGGCGCTCGCCGGGACTAAATGTGATTGGAATTCCCGAGCTGATCGGCCTGGCGGCCGCTGCCCTGATTGCGTTGATTACCATCCTGGCATATTTCTATTTTCTGGTACCGGCGCACTCGCGCCTGACCTCAGCTCAGTTGGAGCGCGATCGCCTGCAGGCCCAACTGCGCGCTTCACAAGCAAATCTTGAAAAAGATACCGACAGCAAAACGGCTGTCGACAAAATCAATGCGAGCCTGGAAGACTTCGAAAGTAACCGGCTGGCAGCGGTTGAAACCGGCCGGATGACGCTTTACAGTGAACTGAATAATCTCATTCGCTCGAACGGACTCCGCAACACCGCCGGGCCCGGCTACACCCCGCTTCAGCCCGTTGGCTCCAAGAACAATGTGCAGCCGACGGCGAGTGCGTCACAGCAGAGCAGCGCCAAGTGGCAAACGATCTATCCCGGCATTGCTGTGACCGTTACTGTCGAAGGGCCGTATCAAAACGTGCGGCACTTTGTGCGCGACATCGAGACTAGCCGCGAATTTCTAATTATCAACGCGGTTGAGCTTGAAAGCGTGACGCAATCTGGAGTTCTGCAAGAAACTCCTATCGTGAGAAATCCGGTGCCGGCACGCGGCAGTGCTGCCGCCCCGGCAATTGCGCAACCGTCCGGGGGACGCGGCACGCTGGTAAGTTTGCGTCTGGATATGGCGACGTACTTTCGACGACCGGGCGTGGAAGGCGCATCCACGCCTTAGGAACTGAACGATGCGACTTTTTGATCCAAACAATCCTAACGAAAAAAAGAAAATCATTGCGGCTGCAGTGCTCGGGGTCGGGGCTATCATCGTGCTCGGTTACGTATTTCTGGGCGGCAGCTCCAGCAAGCCACAGGCGAATCGGAATCGTCCTGTTTCGCAGCCTTCTGTAATCACAGTCAATAAGTTACCAGCCGGCGACACGGCGCAAGAAGCCTCAATGAATCTGCAACCAATTCCTGCCAGCTGGTCAGTGCCGGCAGTGTCGGAGGTTAATCGCAACATCTTCGCTTACTATGAACCTCCGCCCCCACCCGTTAAGATTGCGACGCCGGCACCTCCATCGCCAACGCCGACGCCGCCGTTGGCCGTTAATTCATTGTCGCCGTCAATCGTATACGCTGGGACGGCGGATTTCAGTCTGCAGATCATGGGCGATAAGTTCACACCTGCGGTGCATGTGACGATCGATTACCGGGACTTGCCGACTCGTTTCATTAACTCGCAACAAATAGCGACTACGGTACCGTCATCGCTGATTACCAATGCCGGCATGCGACAAGTAATCATCAGAAGCAACGACGGCAAACTCTACTCGAACACGACTACATTGAACGTGACTGCGCCACCGCTGCCTAATTACAATTACGTCGGGATCATCGGAAAGCCCCGATTCAACGATACGGCTGTGTTGCAAGACAAGGGCAGCAAGGAGTTGCTGAACGTGCAACGCGGTGACGTGCTCGCCGGTCGGTTTCGAGTTAACAGCATCTCTGAGCAGGAAATCGTCCTGGTTGACACGACCTTGAAGATTCGACATACGATTCCATTCTCGATTACCAGCGCGAATCCTCAGACCCGACCGCCGGTGCGGGTAAGCGACGAAGAGCCTTAGAGAATTGCGGATTGCGAATTTTGATTGCCAATCTCAAGTGCAAAGATATAGATATGAAGCATCATTTTCTTAGGCACATCACCATTCTTGACTCCTCCGCTAATTCGCAATCCGAGGTCTGCAATCCGCAGTCGAATGAGCGCGGCTACACGCTTGTGGCTTTGCTGCTGCTGATGACTCTGCTCGCTCTATTCGCCATCGCGGCTGCTTCCAACGTACGGCAACAAGCACAGCGCGAACGCGAAAAAGAGGCGATTTTCCGCGGCGAACAGGTAGCTGAGGCCATCCGCTCGTATTACCGGTATCGAGGCGCTCAGGGGGTTAACTCATTGCCCACCTCTATGGATCAACTTCTGGAAGGAATTCCGCGAGGCACGAAAAAGCTGCAGATTCTACGCGCCGAAGCGGCGCGCGATCCTCTTTCCAGCACCGGGGAGTGGAGGTTCATCAGCCCAACATCGCAGGAATTTGCCGGGTTCGTGCGATCCTTAACGGTTTATAGCGGCGGCACGCCACCCACGCCGCGACGAGAGCTCGCTGGCTTGGCCAGTTTGATTCCGCAAATGATGAATGTACTCGACACTGAGTCAAGCGATACAGCGCCCGGCGGCGAGGACACTTCAGCTAACGCTTCCGGACCTTTTATCGGAGTCGCGAGCCGTAGTCAGCGCAACTCTGTGATGACTTACTATGGAATCGATCGACACGACGAATGGATCTTCACGCCGATGTTCAGATAGGCATGCAATGAAGATTTCGCGTTGGTCATCAACTTCTGCATATCTTCATCCGCATCAGCAACGCATCATCTTCGGGTTCTCAATCTTGAGCGCGAAAGAAAAAACATTCATGCGATCGCGCGTGAAAGACCATCGATCGCGCTGGGTTGGATCGCTGAGTGCTTGCGAAAATATTTCACACTCTGAGTAATAAATTGTTGACAAGCCTGCAAATTAAGTTTATATAGCAAGATGTTGTGCGCCGTTTTCTCTAGACCACAAGAGTTATAGCAACACAGCATCTTGTGGTCATAACATGTAAGCTGAAAAGGAGAAAAATATGGCAACTAAGAAGAAGGCCGCGAAAAAGGGCGGCAAGAAAAAAGGCGGCAAGAAGTCCGCAAAGAAGAGATAGCTCGTTCACTCAGGGAACAACATCGACCACGTTCAAGTGGCGCACATCATTTGAGGCCTTGAAGGCCCTTTCAGAAGGAACGGCGAATGCATAACAGCACGCCGTTCCTCTTATTTTTGTCTCGCGCTGCACGATGAAGACGTTGCGCAGATAGCTGCACACCCATTATTCTTGCTTTCAATTCAGTCGGGGCATTCGTCTAAAGAAAGGATCACAAGTGCGAGATGTTAAGTGTCGCACTGGTTGAGCCTGAAATTCCGCAGAACACCGGAAACATAGCCCGACTTTGCGCGGCGACCAGAACACCACTGCACATCGTCGGAGCGACAGGATTTCGCATGGACCACCGCGCCGTGCGTCGCGCCGGACTGGATTATTGGGAAGAGGTTTCGCTACACCGGCATCGCGATCTCGACGCGCTCCATGAATTCCTACCTGACGCTCGGTTCGTTTACTTTTCGACAAAAGGTGCGGCTTCATATCTACAATGGACTTTCGATCCCCACGACTGCTTGGTGTTCGGTCGGGAGACGCGCGGGCTACCGGAAGATCTTTTGCGAAGGAACTGGGATCGTTGTCTGACCATTCCTATGCTGAATCAGAAGGTTCGCAGTCTGAACCTGGCGAACTCAGTAGCTATTGCTCTCTACGAAGCGCTGCGTCAAACGGGCGCGTTCAATCCTTTGACGTAACGAAAGGATTGCGCCAGGGCGCTAAATGGACTAGCCGTTGCTGTTCTCACTGTCATCTCTCTGTTCCTCGCTTTCGGTTTCCTCGTCATAGATCTCATAGCCGGTTGAGTCGTCGTAGTAGTAACTTTCCGTTGGTTGCGAAGGCTTCTTAACGAAATCTGGTTCATCGTCATTCGGCCGAGAGTGGTGCGGATCTGAGCTGGAATTTTGCGAATCGTCCATTGTGATCAATTATCCTTAACCGTGAATCTCAAACTTCCCAAAGTATATCCGATTACTGACACGCGTCTTTCCGGACTCTCGCATGCCGAACAGGTTAGGCGCTTGATCGAAGGCGGCGCTACGCTGATTCAGCTCCGCGACAAATTGGCATCAGCGAGGGACTTCTATCGCGAGGCCGAAGCCGCTTTACGAGTGGCCCGTGATCGACATATCAAATTAATCGTCAATGATCGGGTTGATGTTGCGTTTGCCCTGAAAGCCGACGGCGTCCACCTGGGCCAATCGGATCTGCCAGCGAGGGTCGCTCGTCACGTGCTCGGTCCGGCTGCGATAATCGGACTTTCAACTCATAATCTTGAGCAGGCCAGGCTCGCCGCCGAACAACCCGTAGACTACATCGCGTTCGGACCAATCTTCATGACTAGTACTAAGGAAGCACCTGATCCGACTACCGGCCTGGCAGCCTTGAAATCGGTCCGTGACGTGGTCGATATGCCGATAGTAGCAATTGGCGGGATTACCATCAGTAATGCAGCCAAGGTTCTCAATGCTGGCGCCGATGCCGTGGCGACAATCTCCAGTGTGATCGGAGATCCGGCGGCAATAAGTGAAAACATTCGGCGAATGTTCGCAGAAGCCCCTGATTAAGCCGACATCCCGGCGTTCAACATTTTTTGCTTGCGTTTAGCCGACCCATGGGCGAAAATGGTTTCGCCGCAAAATCTGTAGCGGCGTCTGCCGTCGCCTTATCTTTTGCCGTAGCCTCGAAATCTTCACTAATAATCAAAATGGAGCATCGCTCTTCATGAGCTTCTTCGATCTGCCGCCCATTATCGAACGTATGTTGCTGGTCTCTGACAAGATCAGTGACTTGAACTTCTCGGTTGGTCAGCTACCCCAGGTGGAGATCAACGGAAAGTTGACACCTGTCCAACCGCTCGGCCTGCAAAAGCTCACGCCTTATCAAACCGAGATCATCGCGATGACGCTGCTCCGGGAGAATTCTGAAGGGGCAGAACGGCTCATGCGCACCGGCACCGCCGATCTTAGCTACTCGCTGCCGTCGCGCGCTCGCTTCCGCTGCAATATCTTCCAGCAACGCGGTGTTTATTCGATCGTAATGCGTGTCATTCCCACTGATATACCGACGCTCGAATCGCTTTCTTTGCCATCACAGCTCTCCGAGATTGCCGAACTACGCAATGGCCTGGTGCTAATCACAGGGCCCACAGGATGTGGCAAGAGCTCGACGCTGGCAGCGATCATCGACATCATTAACGAAACCAAACACTATCACGTGGTGACGATCGAAGACCCCATCGAGTATTTGCATACGCACAAGAACTCGACCATCAACCAGCGTGAAGTTGGCCATGACACAAAGGATTTTCCTTCGGCTCTCCGGGCGGCCTTGCGGCAGGCGCCGAAGGTTATCTTGATCGGCGAAATGCGCGATTACGAAACGACGGAAATCGCTCTTGAAGCTGCCGAGACTGGCCATCTGGTGCTGTCCACACTGCACACGATTGATGCTTCAAAAACGATCGATCGCATCATCGGACTTTACCCGAAGAATGAAGAGCCGGTTATTCGTACGCGGCTCGCGCAAACGTTTCGTTACATCGTTTCGCAGCGTTTGATCCCGCGCGCCGACGCTCTGGGACGTATTGCAGCCGTCGAGATCTTAAGATCGACGCCGCGCACGCGAGAATATATCGAGGACGGTGAGGCAGAAGGCAAGTCGCTTCTTGATGCCATGCGTGACGGGAAGCTGGATGGAATGCAGGACTTTGATACCGTCATCAAAGATTTCATCGAACGCAAAGTGATTACCGTCGAAGACGGCCTCGGATTCGCGACCAATCAGAACAATTTGCTACTGTCGCTCAAAGGTCTGACCTCTTCGGAAGATTTCATAAGAACACAGGCGCAAAACATGGTCGCGAATCGGATATCCGGTCACCCTGTCACCCTTAATTTGACTGACTGAGACTAATAACTTTACAAACAACCATGGTTCTCATCTGCCCAAAATGTGAAGCTCGCTTACAACTGGACGAAGCGAAGACTCCGTCACAGCCTTTCAAAGTTCGCTGTCCAAAATGCCAGGCTAGCGTTGGCGTTCAATCACCCGCAATGTCAAGCGAATCAATCGATTCTGAAGTTTCTCAATCGACAACTGCGATGAAGAATCGAACTTTGCCTTATGAGCGTCCCGCCAGCGCGCCTCTTTTCAACACCGGTTCCGAAGATCGGCAAGCGGCTTCAATGCAGCCTACCGAGACAGCCGCAGCGACCGAAATCGCTAAGCTCCTGGCCGAGGCTTTGTCTCATTCGCACGTGGCTTCCGTGCGAGCTCCCGACCCTAAGAGGCCAGCCTGGGATCGCCGAAAAGCGTTAATCTGCTGCAGCCCCACATATCGCGAAACCATTGCTCGTTCACTTTCACACAATGACTACGAAGTTTTTGTCGCCGAAAGCATGGCCGAGGCTTTGGGACGCATGCGAGAAGAGCGGATGGATGTTGTTATCCTCGACGCTGATTTTGACCCGCTTGAGCAAGGGGTCGCGTTCGTCACGCGGGAAGTGATGTTGCTCCGCCCGCCTGAGCGCCGTCGATTGTTTCTTGTGTATTTGACCTCAGGCGCGCGCACGATGGATTTGCATGCAGCTTTTCTTCAAAATGTTAACCTGGTCGTCAATCCTTCCGATCTCGAGCAGTTGCCGGAAGCCCTCGAAGTATCTATTCGCCATTACAACGAACTCTATCGCGATCTCAACCGAGCGCTGGAAATAGCACCGATATAGTCACGAGCCCAATCGAATTAATGCCGCACGTAAGCGCTTGTGCCGCTGCATCAGTTTGAGGTAAAGCGATTCCTCCCGTTTCGCCTTAGCGTGGATTATGCGAGCAGCTAATTGCTTGTCGGCCGCGTTCCAGTGTGCGACGTCAGGAATCATCCCGAGCATGGGAGCGAGACTCTCAAAAACCTGGGCGGTTTTTGACTCGTTGCATTGTAAGCCCAAAGCGCGCTTCAAAAAGTTCGCAGAAGCGGTGCGAAGCTTATTCGCATCGCCGCCGAAGTCGCGCGCCAGGTGACGTTGCAGTGCGAGTCCAATATTGCGAACTTCAAATCGATCCCATTCGCCACGGCCTGCGCGGTGTTTCGACGTCGCTGTTTCCAGGATCATGTGACCGGTCGCAAGCTTTTTCAGAGTGCGCACGGATGTGCGATATGCCGGATTCGCCGCAATCCTCTCCTCTTCGGCCAGTGCTAACTTCATCAATTCCTGGCGGACAGGTCGAAAGCCCAGCTTGCGATAAAACCAGAAAGCGCCTGACTCAATTCCTTCTTCGTTGTCGTGTCCCATCTGGTACGGATCGATGGAAATCACAGTCACACCCAGGAGCTGACGCATCAATCGCAGGATACGCGCGAACAGCCATGCCGTCTCGCCTTCGCGAAACGTATAGTAGAGATTGAAGCCACTCTCCATGCGCTCGAAAAGCGAAAGTCCCTCGAAATACGCGACCGGCACGCCGTTTTTGAAAATCAAAGCGGCATGATAAGCACGCAAAGGCAGCCGGTGTTCCGGCGGCACGCCCAGCACGAAAGCCTCAGTACCGCGTCCAAGATCGGCCCTGAGTACGCGGCGAGAATCGCCGTAAGTGAAGCCATGGAGTTCACGATAGCGCACCGCAGAAGTTTCGCGTGCCATGTCGAGAATTTTTTCGCCTACCGCGTGGGAAAGCCTTTCCACCGGGATCGCCGGCGATTGTAGTTCCGCTGCCAGGGAAATCTCTCGTCGCTGGATCAGCGGCTCACGGTGAAAAAAAATCTCGCGCGTCCGCAGTTTCATTCCGGTGCGTGAAGCGGAAAAGCGAAACTGCCAGCGGACGTGCAGCTTTAGCGAGTCGTAAAGTTCCGCCTTTGCTTTATCGGAAATCTTGA
>Ga0137366_10001547_pt1 | contig 17097 bp, 11 predicted proteins | sample SagtaG_8_FD_104938 | JGI IMG/M metagenome (GOLD analysis project Ga0137366, IMG submission 104938) | Vadose zone soil microbial communities from Sagehorn Ranch, Mendocino, California, USA - Sage1_L_60_16 metaG | ecosystem: Environmental > Terrestrial > Soil > Vadose zone | place: USA...
GCCTCCAATACCAGTGGCTTGGTCTGAGCGGCGCGCAATACGGCTGCTGATGGAATCAGCTTTGCATTCTCATCCAGACACTCGCCTTCACCAATTAACGCCAATGCCAGATGTGCCAACGGCGCCAAGTCACCGCTCGCGCCGACACTACCTTGTGAAGGGACGAACGGCGTTACTCGGCGATTAAGCATCTCGCACAACTGATCAATTACCAATGCTCTGATCCCGGAGTATCCCTTGGCCAACGAATTAGCACGCAGCAGCATCATCGCGCGAGTCTCGGCAACGGAAAGCGGATCGCCAACCCCGACCGCATGCGATCGCACCAGGTTGAGTTGCAACTCGCGGATCTGGTCCCCGGCGATGCGCACGTCGCTCAGCTTTCCAACCCCAGTAGTGATCGCGTATGAGACCTGGTTGCCAGCAACAATGCTTTCCACGACCGCGCGCGCTCTCTCCACACCCTCACGTGCGTCTGGAGCCAGGAGCACACTCTGTCCCTCAACCGCGACATCGCGCACGGCTTCAAGCGTGAGATCGTTTCCGTTGATGTGGAGGGCTTTCATGAAAGCAGTTGTTGGTTTGTGAGCTTTCGGCTATCGTGCCGTTCTCCGCGACTCCGCGATTCCTCAGCGTTCTCTGCGGCCAAGAGGTCTTCGTAGTGACGACGAAAGTCAAAAGCTCTTAACCGCAGAGAACGCGGAGAACAGCACGGAGTTCGCAGAGAGAACCTCGTAAATTTGACCTTAGGAAAGTCTGCCAGCGGCATCCCGAAACGCCTTCACATATTTTTCCGGTATCGGCCGTGTCTTCAGCTCGGCATCGGTCACAATGTGCGTGGTTTCGCCTTCCGCCAGCAGCACGCCATCCGAAGCCCGAATTAGCTCATATCCGAAATGCACCAGCGATTCGCGCACGTTCTTCAGATGCGTACGCACCATGACTTCATCGTCGTACCGTGCCGGAGCTTTGTATCTGCAACGCGCATCCACTACAGCGATGAAGCATCTGTCATTCTGTTCCATGTCGCGATACGAAAACCCCATCTGCCGCAACAACTCGACTCGTCCCACCTCAAACCAGATGAAATAGTTCGCGTGATAGACCACTCCCATCTGGTCGGTCTCAGCATAACGCACGCGCAAGCGAACTTCCGAGACGTGCCCGGTCACTGTCCGCTCCAGCGCGGTTTGCGCTTTTCGAGGAACGAACTTACACCTTCTTGAAAGTCCTTCGTCTGACGGATTGCGGCATTCTCCTGCACCGCACTCTCAATTTGTTGATCCAGCGCGTCGGCAATGTAGCTGTTGATGAGTTTCTTCGTCATCCGCAGAGACGCTGGGCTGTTTTCCATCAGCTGAGTGGCGAGTTCACGGGCCCGCCCCATCAGTTGTTCCTCAGGAACCACTTCGTTGATCAGTCCCAAGCGATGTCCCTCGGTTGCCTCGAAGATTTTCCCCGTAAGAAGAAGGTCTCGCGCAATCTTGTGTCCGACCTGCCATACCAGAATCGATGAGACGATTGCTGGCACGAACCCGATTCTTACTTCCGTGTAGCCGAATTTTGCGTCAGGTGCGGCTAGGGTGAAGTCGCACATGGTCGCTAGGCCAGTGCCGCCGGCGATCGCCGCTCCGTTTACGGCAGCAATCGTCGGTTTTGGAAAGTCGTAAAGCTTACTAAAAACTCGCGCCATCCTTCGGGAGTCTTCGACATTCTCGTCGTGAGACTTTCCGGTAAGAGTCTTCAGTTCATCCAGATCCATTCCAGCGCAAAAGGCCTTACCGGCGCCGGTGAGAATCAATACCTGCGCATTTGATTTCTCAATTTCATCCAGTGCCGCCAGCACCTCATTCAGCAATTGGATGCTGAGCGCATTGCGCTTCTCCGGACGATTCAACGTAACTGTAGCCACGCCGGCGTCGTACGCGAGTTGCAGAGTCTGACAAGTCATGCGTGGGACAAACAGGCGATTATACGAGATTGAATGATCGGATGATCGGTGGATTGAATGATTGAAAGATGTCACATGCGAATTTCTCTTCGCGATCTCTGCGATTTTCTCTGCGGTCTTTGCGGTTATGAGCTTGTAACCGCAAAGTGCGCAGAGGACGCAAAGAAGTAGCCACAATCAACGCCTTGTGCGCCTGTGATTTTTGATGCTTCAATGCCCCGATGATTTAATGATTCAATCCTTACATCAACTTTCTTCTAACCATATCCAGTGCCTGTTGCGAAGCAAACCACCTGATGCGGGCGCGATCTCCCGGGAAGTTTCGTTTGATCACCTCAGTGCCGGATTCCGAGGCTAGCGCATGAAAAACGAGACCCACAGGCTTTTCCGCCGTTCCGCCGGTGGGACCCGCAACTCCCGTCACGCCCACGCCGAGAGTCGTTCCGCAGCGCTTGCGAATGCCCTCGGCCAGAGCGCGTGCCACTTGGTCACTTACTGCCCCATACACATCAAGCAAATCCTGGGGCACGTCGGCAAACTGCATTTTCAAATCGTTGGAATACGCAACGACGCCGCCGACAAAATATCGCGAGCTGCCGCTCACCGAGGTAAGTCGCTCGGCCACTAAACCTCCGGTGCACGATTCAGCCACCGACAACGTGGCGCTCCGCATCTGCAGAAAATAGCTGACGATCTGCTCTAACGAATCGCCATTGTCAGAAAAGACGCAATCACCCAATTCTGCTTCGAGCTTCTCTACAATCTCGTCCAGGCTTCGCTCCGCAACGTCGGCCGTCGGTCCGTGCGTCTTCACATGCAACTGAATTTCGCCCGCGCCGGCAAGGATTGTCGTATCCACATCTGTAAAGCGCTTATAAATTGGCGCAACCCGCGCGTCGCAAGCCGACTCTCCTATGCCTGTGATTTTCAAGACTCGGGTCGCTAAGAACCGTGCCGGAACTTTGGTCCGCAACCGTTCTAATACCGAGCTCTCGAACAGCGCCTTCAACTCGTGCGGCGGCCCGGGTAGCAGGATGACGATTTTTTCTTTTCCATCCGATTTTCCGCTGATCCACTGTCCAGGAGCCGTGCCGTTGGCGTTCATCAAGACGGCAGCGCCGGTGATTACATCGCCTTGTTTCACATTGTTGCCGGACATTTTCCAGCCATGTTCCGCGAATCGCCGTTCAATGGCGCTCACGATCGCTGGGTCTCGCCGCAGCTGCAAGCCCAGAGTTTCGGCAACGGCTTCCCGAGTCAGATCATCCTCAGTGGGACCTAATCCACCGCTCAATAGAATGATGTCCGCCCGCGACAGCGCCGCCGTGGTGACGCGCACAATGTCCTTAAGACTATCGCCGACAATGGTCTTGAACCCAACTTCGACGCCAACATTGTTGAGCTGTGCGGTGAGGTAGAGCGAGTTCGTATCTTGGCGGAACGGAGTCAGCATCTCCGAACCAATGGCGATGATTTCCGCAATCACGTTGGCAGTCTAAATCATCAACCGCAACGGAGACGTGGAACAGGCGCGCTCGCCTATTAGCCGAGGACGAGGTGCGGGACAAAGAGCTTTGCTTTGCCAGGAAGGCGGGCCGCCTGTCCCACGTAGGTCAGGCATCTTACGAGAAATCAACCAACGATTGACCCTGAACATCCCATGCCAGATGGTGGACGGAATTCGTCGTGGCAAGGATCGCAGATTTTCCCGGCGCGAAGGCCAATCCGACTAGCCCGGAGCCGGCAACGGCCAGCGAGGCGCTGCCGTCGGGAGCGATCTTCACAATCCCGCGTTTACCCGAAAGGGAGGCCGCAACATAGAGATTGCCTTCGCGGTCGAATGCCATGCCCTGCGGCCGCCCCAGTCCGCGGTAAAACACCGAAACCGCTCCATGAGGATCAATCTTGTACACGGCGTCAAAACTGGAGGTCGTGGGCCCGGTGACGAATAGGTCTCCCTTGGGACCAATTGCTAGATGATAGGCAGAAACGCTGGGCTCGATGGTCGCAAACACAAAAATCTGGCGGTCGCGAGCGACTTTGAAAATCGTTCCGCTGCGATCTCCTACGTAAAGATTCTCGTCTTTGTCGAATGCAATCCCTGTTGCCACGCCCATGCTCTCCGCGTAGGAAGACATGGTTCCGTTGGGAGCAACCTTATAGACGGCGCCGTCGAAGCGCGATGATACATACATCTGTCCGGCGCGGTCAAAAGCAATCGCCGTTGCATTCATCACATCGACCAGAAACGGCTTCACGCTGTAGTTAGTATCAATTTTGTAGATTGAGACCGGCACTTTTTCCCCGCGCGAACCTGAGAAAGTGACAAAAACATTCCCCTCAGCATCGAGCGCCGGGTTCGTAACCGGATGCAGATTTTCGGCAATGGTGGTCGCAACTTTGATTTGCTGCGAATTGCTCGATTGCCCGTTGGTTGAGACCACAACTGGGCCCGATGCCGCGTCCTGTGGGACTTTGGCGATTACAAAATCGTCAGAGCTGATCACTACCGACGCTTCGATGTCACCGAATCGAACCCGCGGCCGTCGAAGCTCCGCCGGTCTAAGGCTGCTCCCAAGAATGCGGATCTCGCCACCCGGCAGCGCTGCCGCCGGAGTGACCGCCTCAATGCGCGGTTGTCCATTGACGTTTTTCTTTCCTAGAAGCCGATTGGAAAGGGTCATCAGATACTTCCAGCCCAAAGAAACTTTTAAGAGAAGCTATCGAAGAAACCCGAAGTGCAATAGCAGTTGCATGATGGCAAGCGCATAAGCGCCGGCTGCAATATCATCTGCAACTATTCCGGTCCCCTCTGGCAGTCTCTCCAATTGTCTTACCGGCGGGGGCTTCACAATATCGAATCCCCGAAAAAGTATAAAGCCCACAGCGACGGTTTTCCACGTCACCGGAGCAAGCAAAAGCGTGATCCACTGTCCAGCCACTTCATCAATTACCACGAACTGCGGGTCCTTGATTCCTGAGCTTCTGCAGAGTTTGGTGGCTGCCGGGATTCCCAGCGCGACGGCAGCCGCGATGAGCCCGGCTAGGATTCCCGGCTGCCATTTCTCCGGAGTCACTTTCGACGCGACTACCCAGACTAGAATTGCCGCCAGGGAGCCCCACGTGCCCGGCCCCGGCTGTATTCGTCCCGCACCGAAAAAAGTGGCGACCAAACGCGCCCATGCGGCGAGCGACTGAGTCGCTATGACCTGATTTTCGGTTGCTTCCGCTGCCTCACTCTTCGTCGTCGGTTCCGGGATGATTCCTCACCTCTCCGTCGTCGGTATCTTGCACCGGTGACGAGACTACGTACTGTCCGCTGGCCCACTTGCCCAGATCAATTAATCGGCAGCGCTCGCTGCAGAAAGGGAAGTCCTCCGCGGACTTCGTAACTGCTTTCTTGCAGATTGGACATTTGAGTTTGAGCTTAGGTTGGCCGGGCACAAGTCAATTGTAGATAAAATCTGCCGCAGACGCGCCAAGGTCTCCGCCTCCCCGTCTAAGATCGCAATCGGCTATGGCATGCCGTTCGCGCCGCTCGGCTTCGGCGGTTCATAAGCCTTTTGCAAGTAGCGCCGCGCCTCATCGAGCGCGCCTTGGGTGTTGTCGTTCGTTTGCAGAGCCTGCCGATACTCGTTGGTGGCGCGTTCACGCTGACCGGTGGTGTCGAATATTTTGCCGAGACCGATGTGACTCCACACCTCCGTCCATCTCGGCTCGCCATCGCCATTCAGGCAATCACGGTAAGCATTCGCAGAAGCCTGATAGTTGTGCTGCAAGAAGAACACTTCGGCTACGCGGTAATGCGCCAGGGAGCTGTTCTTGTTGATGTCGAGCGCCTTATTAAACTCCGACAGCGCGCCCGCCATATCTCCCTGCTGCACCAGGGCCTGCCCACGCTGAATCCCGGCCCGCAGCCGGGTATCAGAGGAATTTTTCAGCAAGTGGTTATCCGGATCAATCGCGATCCGTCGCGGCCGACCAAACGTGTCCACGCTGAACGCTGAATCAGTTCCCATTACATCAATCCGCTTGGTCTCGGTCTTACCGTCCGTATCAATCTTCAATTCAACCGGCATGCGGAACAGATCCAGGTCCTGAGCGATCTGCCCCACCGATCGAAATCCCTTGTTATTTCCCAAACGGTAGATCGTGTACTTCGTCTTAAACTCCGGCGCTCCGGTCGAATCCAGCCATTGCGAGAAGAACCAGGTCAGTTTGTCCCCGTAGTTTTTTTCGACAATGTTGCGAAAATCCTCCAGCTTGGCCGACTTTCCGGCAAAATTAGCAGAGAATTCGCGCATCGCCTGATCATACTTTTGGTCTCCCATGACCCAGCGCAGCATGTGCAGAATCATCGCGCCCTTATCCGTGACCAGCGATTGAAACTCGGGGGAGAACAGATCCAGCTTGCCCGCGCTCGAGAGCGGGACCGTGTCATAAGAGAGAGCACCGACCGACATGTCTTTCACCGACTCCTGTAGCCCCGCAGTTCCGGCGGCACTTTCGATGTAGCGCGCTTCTGAATATCGTGCGAAGCCATCGTTCAGCCACCAGTCATCACGCGATGCCGGGGTCAGCGAAACTCCCCACCACTGGTGCGCAATCGTGTTTGCCAGGAGGCGGTAATTCGTCTTTGGAGTAATCCCTCGTGAGGCCAGTGCCGCAAACTCTGGCGCCCATGCCGAAGGCACCGTATCGTCCGGCAATTCGACGACCCGCAGAACGTTGGAAGGTGGGACGCCATACATTGTGATGAAGTACGTGAATTCCTTGACCGCGGTCTCCGCGTAAGCCGAAGCCAGCTCTTTGTGCGCTGGCTTGAAATAGACGTGAAGATCAATACCGGCTTCGGTGCTCGAATAATCTCCAAAATCTCCTGCGACAATCGTTCCCGGGAAGCTGGCCTTGTCGTACTTGAGCGAGAAAGTCTTGGTGGGGCCAGTGCCGGCTGATGCCTTCAGAGCCGACGCATCTGCCATAGTTATCGTGCCGCTGCCAATGACGATCATGTGTGCCGGCACGGTCACGTTGATGGTCGCAGTAAAGCGATCGATGCCGTAAGCATTCACCGGGAACCAGTCGCCAGCGTAAAGCAGGTACGTCGTATCGTCGTTGATCGAACTCAGTTTCAGGCCGGCGACCGGCGAGTCATCCGCAGAATCGAGCACACCTTCATATTCGAATGTGAATGTCGTGGATTGGTCCTTCGGCAGCGTGCTCTTCAGCGATACTCGCACACTTGAGTCCTGTGGCATGCGGTCGGCGGTCAGCGGCTTGGCGCTTGCATCCGTCACTTTCGTGAGGCGCAGATCGTTGTGCAATTGGAAGGTGACGATGTTCAGATCGTCGAGTGCGGTGATCTTTACGCGGGCCCGCGCGGTAATCTTGTGGTCGTGCGGATTCAGCACCGCGTCAATCTGGTAGTCATCAGCATGAAACCGAATTTTCTCCGCCGCCCAGACCGGTAGCGAGAGTAGCAGCAGGCCAAGAACGAACGCAGGCCGGTGGCGGCTACGTCGCAAAGGTGCATGAAACATTTAGGGAGTCTCCTGAGACGCTTACAACGTTACTGATCCACAATCCTATTGTAAGATGAAAATCGCGAACCAAAAGATGCTGTGGCACAATCATTTGCACGGAATTTCCAAAAACTGTATCGCTCCTCAGACTGAAACTTTTGCGTGCGTTCCTGCCAAAGAGAGTATCGCCCGGGCGGCACTATCGGCCGGATGATCGGTCCCTGAGCCATTTCCGCGCAGCAGCTCTCTGACTTCTCGCAACCCGGCGAGTATCGTCTCTCGATCTTTTCCATCCGGCACAATGCGATTGACCTCGGCCGCGACTCGCTCCGCCGTAAAGTCCTGCTGTACCAGCTCTGGTACGACCTCTCGTCCCGCAATCAAGTTCACCATAGCAAAATGCGGAACTTTTACGGTTGAACGGCCTAGGAAATACGTCAGCGGTGTCACACGATACACCATGACGAACGGAGTTTCCATGATTGCCGCTTCCACCGTAGCAGTGCCGCTGGCGATAATCCCCGCACGGGAGTGGGCTAGGGCGGGCAGCGCATCGGGAACCAGATGAATCTGGCTCTCCCTTGCCATCATTCCATCTGAGGCTGCCCCACCCTTCGCGTTTTTCGAAGGGTGGGAATCCATGAACTCCCGCAGCAGGGTTAGGTCTAACGTGGGAGCCACGGGCAACAGAAATTCGAACTCTTCCACTAAAAGTCTCGCGGCCGCCACTATCCCCGGCAAGTTCATCCGGACTTCTTTCACGCGACTGCCGGGCATCAGCGTGATCCACGGTTTCGCCCGATCAAGTCCATTTTGCGCGGCGTACTCGTCGCGTGAAACGGCAGGGCGGGGAAGATCGGCCAATGGGTGTCCCACGAACTCCGCATCAACTCCAAGATCACGGTAAAACTTTTCTTCAAACGGAAAAATCACTAGGGCCTTGTCCACATATTTTCGCAGCAGACGCACGCGCCCTTGCCTCCAAGCCCAAAACTGCGGGCAAACGTAATAGACCACGAGAATGCTGCGCCTTTTCATCTGCCGCGCAACCCGCCAGTTGAACGCAGGTGAGTCAATGACGATGGCCAGATCAGGCTTGCGCTTGTCGGCTTCAGCGATCAGCTTGTGAAAGAGGCCCCAGATTTTCGGCAGATGGCTCAAAATCTCGGTGATGCCCACAACTGAGAGGTCTTTCGCGTCAACGACCGTGTCGCATCCGGCAGCGCGCATGCGTTCGCCACCGACACCGAAAAAATTTAGCGACTCAGCCGGACAGCCGGGGGCGGCTGTCTCCTCGTGGTCTGTGCAGCGCCGCAGGGCTTCGATTAACTGCGCGCCATACATTTCCCCGGAAGCTTCGCCCGCAGAGATCAGAATTCGCACAGCTGCATTGTAAAGGCGAGATTAGTCCGCAGCACTGCTGGCAAACGCTGCTGTCTGCGGTACCTGCAGGTCGGGCATGGGTCGCCCGGCAAACAAGTGGCGGCAAGGCTTGGCCAACAGACGCACCCATTTTCCTGACCGTGAGACGCGCGCGCTGTCGGTGGCGATCCCCGTATCGGCATACATCTGGCGATAGATTTTCGAAATCAGAACAAAGGCTAGGCGGCCGCGGCTTGACTTAATAAAGCTGGAGCGGCGCCATACCGAAGAGAAGCTGTAAAAGTCATCCCACACTGCCTGGGTGCGCGAGCGGATTTCTTCGGCCGACATCACCGGATGGTCCCAATACAACTTAGGACGAAGCGCCTGCGGAATTAGCCAGCGCCGCGTCAGAGGAACTCCCGCAATAGTTGGTGGATTCGGTCCCAGCCCTTTTTCCCAGCGTATGAAGTCCACTGTGCCGGGATATGGGCTGAGGGTAACGAACTGTGCAAAAGTGACTTCCGCGCTCTTTGCCGCAGCCACAGTTGCGGCAAACGTCTCGGGACGATCGCTGGGCAAACCGAAAATAAACGAGCCGAGCACGTGCACACCATGCCGGCGAAAGGTCCTTAGACGCTCAGTCAGGTTCTCTCCCGCCAGATTGAAATCTTTGTAAACATCTTTCAGTCCTGCCGGAGTTACGGATTCCACTCCCACCAGCGCGCCCTTAATTCGTGCTGCTTTCATCGCATCAAGAAACTCGGCGTCTTCGGCGGCCTCCATTGTGATCTGGGTGAAGAACACCATGTCGTCGGGAAGTTGCGCCAAGCGTGACATTAATTCAAACCGCTCATTGCGGATCGCTGTCAGTTCATTCAACCGGGCGGTGTTCTTCTGCTGTGCCGCGAGTTTGAGGTCGGTCTGCGTGACAGGATAAAAATTATCGTCCGCTAGCGCCACAAAGCGGAAGCCGAGTCGCCGCAGTTGCACCACTTCTTCAATCACCACATCCGAAGCGCGCTGGCGAGGACGCTGTCCATCGGTTCTCCATACCGAACAAAAAGAGCAATGCTTGGGACAGCCGCGAACTGTTTGAACCGACGCCCACATGTACCGATCGCGCGGCACCAGGTCCCAGCGGGCCGCCACAAAATCGCTGGCCTCGATCTGGCCCCCTAAGTACAGCGGTTTGGGAACGCCAGCACTGCAGTCCGCAAGCGCTTTGGCCCAGGCAATGTCTCCGTCCCCTTTCACCACCGCGTGCGCGCCACCCAGTTCAATCGCTTCCTGCGGGTAAAGCGTGGCGTGAATCCCGCCGAAAATCACATACGCGCCGCGCTCGCGGGCAATCTTTCCGATTTCATAGCCGCGCAGTGCGTTCGCCGTATGAATTCCAATACCGACCGCGTCTCCCGCCTGAATTCGATTGGGGTCCATCTGAAATAGCGTTTCATCAACCAGAATAGGATCGCCAAAGCTTTTCGGCGTGGCGGCAGCCAGAACATATTGCCATCGAGGAGTGATAACTGCGGTCCCGAACGAAACACTGCTGGGATTAATTAGGTGAACGTTCATGCACGGTCCTTTGCACTTCTGAAAGCGCAATCCACCTTCGCGATAAACGTCCTTAACCGCGTTGGACTATCGGATTGTCCTTGATTCTTGCTGCCAGAGGCGCCGGCATGGGCCGCGCGCAAGGCAGGCGTAAAGTTTCCATCCGGCAAGGTGACTGCCATTGGTCGAACTCAGATCAGGTTCTTCTTGCTTATTATCCCGTCCTACGCGGGAGAGTATACACCCGGCCAGGGCCGGGTTCTCACGATTTTCATCCCTCGCCCTCGGCTCTCCGGAAAAGACAACACGTCACTTGATCTCTACGTTATCAATCTCGAATTCAAATTTCCCCGGCTCTTGCGCGTGAGCGAATGCGATTCCTCGAATATCACTCCCATCCGTCTTGAATGCGGACCACGGAAACGAGTACTGCTTCCAGTCCGGCCCCACAGTGAACGGCACAATTGCCGGCATCTGGCCTTGGTTCGTTTCCGTCTGCACAGCCACTGCATAGCTCTTGCCGTCCCCTTTGGCCCAAAACGAAAGCGTCTTCTTGCTCGATAGATTTGCCGAGGCATTGGGAGACGAGCCCGGGAAGAAGAACACTCCCGCCCAGTTGAACGGTGCTCCTCCAGAGACGAGCTCACCGGATATCTTCAAGGCGCCATTGCTGCCGTTCGCTCCGCCCGCTACGGCTTGCATGGCGGATGTTGATTTTCCTCCAGCCTCCGAATCCGAAGTTGTCATCCATGATCCGTAATTCGCCGCCACCTTCAAGTCGTCAAAATTGCTCACCACGCCCGACTCCGATCCGACGGGCGGTGGCGCGGGTAGAGGCAGTCCAGTTTCCCCACGCGGCCCCGTCACCGCTAGTGTGACGGTACTCGTCTGATCGGAACTAGGGCCCACCATCAGCTCGAAAATTCCTGGCTCCACAACCTTGTGCATGTCGGTGTTGAGCATTGAAAGCGTGTCTGGAGTAATTGTGAACGCGACCGTTTTCTTTTCGCCTGCTCTTAACGTGATTCGCTGGAATCCTTTCAGCTGCATGACCGGGCGCGTGACCGATGCAATTTTCTGATGAATGTACAGCTGTGGAACTTCGTCTCCATCGCGCGACCCGGTGTTGCTTACCTCGACGCTGACCTTTGCCGCTCCGCCCGCCGAGATCTGTGCTGGCTCCACGCGCAGGTTTTCAAATCTGAACGTCGTATAACTCAGCCCATAGCCGAAGGGATAGAGCGGCTGCCGGGTACTGAATGCATAGCTGCGGTTCGCGGAAGGTTTGTGATTATAAAAATCAGGTAAGTCGCCAACCGAATGCGGGAACGTAATAGGCAATTTTCCGCCCGGATTCACGTCCCCGAACAGCACGTTAGCGGCTGCGGTTCCGCCTTCTTGCCCCAGATACCATCCCTCAAGTATCGCTGGAACATGCTCTGCAATGTAATTGATAGATAGCGGCCTGCCGTTGACTAGCAAGACCACGGTTGGCGTGCCGGTCTCAACCACGGCTCTGACCAAGTCGTTTTGAGCACCGAGCAAATCCAGCGAATCTCTATCTCCGCGATGCTGCTCCGACCAAGCCTCGCGGTTCGTGCTCTCATTCTCGCCGACCACCAGGATCGCTACGTCGGCGCTCTTAGCGACGTCAATGGCTTCTTTGATTTTGGCCGCCTGAGTCTTGGGATCAACCAGCTCGACGTCGTCGTCAAACCAGCCATGCCAGTCCTGGTGTTTGTTGGTGAAACGACAGCCTTCGGCGTACACGACCTTTGCCTTCGACCCGACCCGCTCCTGAATGCCTTGCAAAATTGTTACGCTGTGCGCCGGACCTCGGCTGTATCCACCTAGATGAAGTCCATCCGCATTCGGCCCAATTACCGCAATTGTTTTAAGTTTGGTCAAATCGAGCGGTAGCACGTTCTTGTCATTCTTGAGCAGAACAATTGTTTTTTGCGCAGCCTTCAGCGCAAGCGCACGGTGCTCGCCGCTGTTTGTGGTCTTCTCAGCGTTATCGGGATCCACGAATGGATTTTCGAACAGTCCCAGCCGAAACTTGGTCGCCAGCACACGCGCAACGGCACGATCAACTTCACTCTCGGGAACGAGGCCTTGCTTCACTTGATAGATCAGCGTGCGATAGACCGACCCATCCGACAAGTCATAATCCACGCCCGCGGAAAGCGCCAGCCGCGCGGCATCTGCTTTGGTAGCTGCAATGTGATGAGTGTTCACAAGCATCTGCAGCCCGTCGCCGTCGGACGTGATGAAGCCGCGAAAGCCCCACTCCTGGCGGAGCACATTGTCGAGCAGCCAGTGATTAATGTGAGAAGGGATGCCGTCAATCTCGTTGTAGGAAGCCATCACGCTACCCACGTGACCTTCCTTAACTGCGGCCTCGAACGGAACTAAAAAGTTTTCGCGAATGATTCGTTCTGAATAATTCCCTGGCGCGGTGTTGGTCCCGCCCTCCGGCTGTCCGTGTACCGCGAAGTGCTTCATGGTCGCGACCACATGATGTCGGTTTATGTTGAACACATCTCCCTGGAGGCCCGTCACGGCCGCTACCGCCATTCGCGAAACTAAATATGCGTCTTCGCCATATGTCTCCTCGGTTCGCCCCCAGCGGGGATCGCGCGCCAAGTCGAGCACAGGCGTGAATACCTGGCCCACGCCGCGAGATCCAGCTTCATCGCCAGCCGCCGTGAACACCTGCTTTACTAATTCGGGGTCCCAAGTGCTCGCAAGTCCGATCGCCTGAGGAAAGCTGGTGCTGCCGTACTCCATGAATCCGTGCAGAGACTCGCCCATGAACAGCTGTGGAATTCCTAGCCGGGTCTTTTCCTTCAAGAACCGCTGTATGCCATCGCGCAATATTGCCGACTTCTTTGGCGTGAACGGCATATCGGGGTCCCACCAACGCGTTAATGTTGCTCGCGCGGTTTCCGAGGTATAAGTTCCCGTGGGGTCGATGACCTCCGTCTGGCCTTCACCTCCGCCGGCGAGCTGCTGAACTTTTTGCTCCAGCGTCATTCGTGAAAGCAGGTCGGCGACGCGGTCCTCAATCGCCAGATTTGGATTCCGGTACTTCGGGTTTGCATCGGTTGCGAAAGTTTTTTCCTGAGAAATTACGGCACCGCAGAGAATCACCACCAGCAACTGGAGCTGCAGAAAACTTCGGCGTACGTTTGGCATACAGACCGGCGTCCTCTCCTCGTGGAGTTGGAAAGCTGCTTCGGAGTACGCAAGTATAGACGGAATGGTTCCAAATGGTAGGACAGGAAAGAACTAGTCGTCCGCACCCGCGGTCACCGGCGGTACGACTCCGAGTTCCTGGTCCTTGTACTGGAGTTGATAGAGCTTGTAGTAGATTCCCCGATGCGCCAGCAACTCTTGGTGTGTGCCCATCTCGCGCAACTCTGCCTTGTGCATCACTACAATCTTGTCCGCACGCTGCACCGTCGAAAGCCGATGGGCAATGACAATCGAAGTGCGCCCTTCGACCATTTTGCCGAGCGCGTCGCGCACCTTGAACTCGGTTTCTGTATCGACGCTTGAAGTGGCTTCATCCAGGATCAGAATTTTAGGCGAGTGCGCCAGCGCCCTGGCAAAGGAAATCAGCTGTTTTTGTCCGGTGGAAAGCGTGGAGCCGCGCTCGTGGACTTGTTCTTTGTAGGTGTTGGGAAGGTTGTGAATAAAGTCCGACAGGTTTACGTCCTCTGCGGCCTGTCGCACCTGCTCGTCGGAGATCCAGTCAGTCCCCAGTCGAATGTTGCCTTCGATTGTCCCCGTGAACAGAAATGGATCCTGCAAAACCACGCCAAATCGCCGTCTCAAATCAGCCAACGCCATTTGCTTGATGTCCACGCCATCAATTCGGATCGCACCGCGCTGCACGTCGTAAAAGCGCAAGAGCAATGAAATCAGAGTCGTCTTCCCAGCCCCGGTGTGGCCAACAATGGCAGCGGTTTCGCCAGGCTCAATGGTGAAGCTGACATCGCGAAGGACCCAATCTGGCTCGCCTGAAGCAGTCTGTGTGGAAGAAGATAGATCATGTGGGGACGGGCGCCCTCGCCCGTCCGGTCGAGCTTCGCTCCACAACGATTGTCGCGGTGCACCGCCATTCGTTCCCGAATTGTCCTCCCCCGGTACGTTCCTATACGCAAACCAAACATGGTCGAATTCGATCCGGCCGGGTCCTTCCGGCTTAGTTGTGATCGTGGGTTCCTGAATCTCAGCTGGCGTATCCAGCAACTTGAAAACCCGCTCCGCAGCTGCCATCGCCGACTGCAAAATGTTGTACTTCTCGCTCAGATCCTGAATGGGCCGAAAGAAGCGCTGGGCATATTGGATAAACGCGCTCAGGACTCCCAAAGTCGCGGCATTGTTCACAATACGAATGAGAGAACCATTTGCTGCAAAGTCAAATGTGATTCCCTTGACCGTCCAGCCGCTAAGAATGCCGTGTCCTCCAAACCAAATGACACACGCAATTGCCACGGAGGAGAGCACTTCGACCACCGGGTAATAAACAGCGTGCGCCATGATTGCGTCTTTGAACGCTTCCATGTGTTGCGCATTAACTTCGGAGAACGCGTTGAACGCTCTCTCTTCGCGGTTGAAGAGCTGTAATACCACGATACCGCTCACGTGTTCCTGCAGGTGGGCATTGATCCGCGCGATTGCAACTCGAATCCGCCGATAAGAATCGCGGACCCGGTTACGAAAAATATTCGTGGCAGTGAAAATCAGTGGGACTACCGCGAATGTGATCAATGCCAGCTTCCAATTCACACAAAGCATGACGGTCAAGATTCCGGCGAGCACGAATACGTCTTCGAAAATCGAAACCACGCCCGAGGTGAACATTTCATTCAGCGCATCTACGTCGGTCGTCACCCGGGTGACCAGTCGGCCCACTGGATTCTTGTCATAAAAACCAATGTGCATGCGCTGCAGATGCCGGAAGATCTCGCTGCGCAGATCGAACATGACCATCTGTCCGGCCCACTGCATGAGATAGGTTTGCAGGTATTCGAGTAGAAAACTGAAGAGGATCAGAGCGACGTACAGCCCGCCAACTTGAGCGATGCCTGTCAAAGGCTTTTGGCTCAACCAGCGATCCAGAAGAGGGAATGGCTCATGCGTTGGCGCCAGGTATTTGTCCATGGCAAGAAGCGTCATGAGCGGTCCGATCACGTCAGCAATTGCCTTCAGCGCAATCGAGACGACCGCTACCGTTCCTCGCCATCTGTACGGGCGCATATACGTCAGCAGCCGCTTCATCAACCGGCTGTCGTACGCTTTGCCTAGAACTTCTTCTTCGTGGTGGGAAGCCATCTGAGACTATTTTAAATAGATGTTGTCTTGGCGCGCTCAGATGGAAAAGTTGCGGAACAGCTCCTAAGCTCTTAGCCTTTAGCTTGTTCTGGAGTGTAAGGACTCTTGTGGGCTCGTTGCAGGAGGTGAGGAATTATGTAGGGGAAGGGAAGGATTTGGCCAGGAGCCAAGAGCTAACGGCTAAGAGCTGACCTTAAATTGTCCAGCGCAGCAACGTGGCTCCGACCGTGAATCCGGCGCCCACCGACGCCAGCAGCACCAGATCGCCCTTCTTCAGTTTGCCTTGCTCGCGTGCCGTTTGCATAGCCAAAGGGATAGTTCCCGCAGTTGTGTTGCCGTAGCGCTCGATGTTAATGATGACACTTTCGGGCTTCAGTCCAAGCCGGTCGGCTGTCGCAGAAATGATTCGCTGGTTCGCTTGATGCGGAATAAAGCAATCAATGTCGCTGGCCTTGACGTTGTTTCTGGCCAGCAAGGTCTCACATACCTCGGCCATTTTTTTCACTGCGAACTTGAATACCGACTGACCGTCCTGGTGAACATAATGCATTTTTTGATCAACCGTTTCGTGCGTTGATGGGTTCAAGCTGCCGCCTCCAGGCATGTACAGCGAACATCCGCCGGAGCCGTCCACTTCGTGCTCGAAATCAATTATTCCGGCATCATCGCCGGAAGGCTCCAGAAGCACGGCACCCGCGCCGTCACCGAACAGAATGCACGTCGCGCGGTCGGTATAGTCCAGAATCGAAGACATCACATCCGCGCCGATTACCAAGACCTTCTTGTGTGCCCCGGTGCCGACAAACTGCGCTCCCGTCTGCAAGGCATACACAAATGCTGAACAAGCCGCGGAAAGGTCGAATCCCCACACCTTTTTAATCCCCAGCTTGTGCTGGACCAGGCACGCCGTCGAAGGAAATAGCATGTCGGGAGTCACAGTCGCAACCACAATGGCCTCGACTTGATCGGCATTAATGCCGCGTTCGGCGAGTGCGAGCTTCGCTGCTTCGACCGCCAAATCGCTAGTCGCCACGCCCTTCTCCACAACGTGACGCTCGCGAATGCCAGTGCGGCTGACGATCCATTCATCCGAAGTCTCTACGATCCTCTCGAAATCGGCATTGGTCATTACCCGGGGCGGAACATATGTGCCCAGGGCAGTGATCTTGGCGCGCATTGGCATGTTCAAATTAGAAATTCTCCAGATCTGGCGAGCACGAAATCGTTATTGTACGCACGCGTGGCGGAATCACCAATATCGACATCGCCCGCCGCGCCCTGATTACCGCAGTTATCGTTGCTGCGGGCCGATTCCGGCGTATGATTTGCCTGTGGCCACGAAGCCGTCGATCGTAGTCTCGC
>Ga0137366_10001553_pt1 | contig 17065 bp, 14 predicted proteins | sample SagtaG_8_FD_104938 | JGI IMG/M metagenome (GOLD analysis project Ga0137366, IMG submission 104938) | Vadose zone soil microbial communities from Sagehorn Ranch, Mendocino, California, USA - Sage1_L_60_16 metaG | ecosystem: Environmental > Terrestrial > Soil > Vadose zone | place: USA...
AAGAGCGTCAGCTGCCGCTTTTCCAGCGCGAGCAGTTTTTCTTTGATCGGCAGGCCGCCGCCATAGCCGGTCAGCTTTCCATTAGATCCGATCACACGATGGCAAGGGATAATGATCGGAATCGGATTCGATCCATTCGCCAGGCCAACTGCACGGCTGGCATTCGGATTGCCGATGCGCTTCGCGAGTTCGCCATACGAAATGGTTTCGCCGTAAGGGATTTTGCAGAGTTCGTCCCAAACTTTCTGCTGAAATACGGTGCCTTTAGGGGCGAGCGGCAGATCGAAGCTCTCGAGTTCCCCGGCAAAGTAGGCGCGTAGCTGGCGGATGGGTTCGGCCAGGGCTGAAGCATCTTTGTGCCACTCTGAGTCGGCGGACACCGGTTTCCCATTCTTGGGAAAACTGATCTCGCAAAGCCCGGTATCGCCGGATGCGAGCAGGAGCACGCCCAGCGGAGATTCAAGATGAGAGTAAGAGACTATCACGCTACACCATCGCAGCCTGTTCGCGACGCTTGGCTTGAATCTCGATAAAGACGTTGACGAGCGAAACCGCGGCCGGCGTGACTCCGGGGATGCGAGAGGCATGGCCCAGCGTTCGCGGTCGGATTTTCAACAGTGTCTCCTGCATCTCGCGTGAGAGCCCGCTTACGGACTTGTAGTCGAACCACTCGGGGATCGTCCGCTGCTCGGCTTTTTTCAGACGCTCGATGGCGCGGTGTTGCTGTTGCAGGTAGCCTTCGTATTTGATTTCGGTTTCGACGGACTTGAGTTCGTTGCGGAGGGCGGAAGGAATTTGGGAAGGGCACGGGTTTACTCGTGCCGCTTCGTCGTTAGTCGATTCCCGGGCTTTAGCCCCTGAGGTGAAGAAATCCGGAGCAAGTTCGCGAAGAATCGGCACAAGATGTTCGATCGTGATCTCTGGACGCTTGAGAAGCTGGGCAAGGGGCTGACCCAATGCTGAGGAGAGGTCAGCCCGGTTTGTCTCAGTGGCTAAAGCCCCGTTTTCGGTATGGCCTATTTCGGCACGACTGAAGCTTGCCCTGAGCGGAGTCGAAGGGCCATGCCCTCCCAGGTCATTTTCCATCGCAAGGCTCGCCGAGCTTGGCTCGGCAGGACGGGCGAGGGCGCCCGTCCCCACGTGTTCCTTGCCCTTTTCTGACTGAATGCTGAGTGCTGAATGCTGAATGCTCTCAAGCATCAAGCCCGTGAGCCTGGTACTTATCAGCAGTTGTTTGAGAGCATTCTGCCGTTCTTGCTTCGCCTGAAAATCATTCCACGCTTCATCCGAAATAAGTCCCACGCGACGGCCATGCGGAGTGAGGCGGCGGTCGGCGTTGTCGATCCGCAGATGCAGGCGGAACTCGGCGCGCGAAGTGAACATGCGGTATGGCTCGTTCGTCCCCTTCGAGATCAAGTCGTCGATCAAGATCGCAGTGTAGGCTTCGGTGCGGTCGAGGATCAGCGGCGGCTCGTTCTTCACTTTCAATCCGGCATTGATTCCCGCCATCAAGCCTTGGCACGCAGCTTCTTCATATCCGGAGGTGCCGTTGATCTGGCCGGCGAGAAAGAGGCCGGCGATCTTTTTGGTTTCAAGCGTGCGTTCCAGTTCCGTCGGATCGATCGCGTCATACTCAATCGCGTAACCGGGGCGCAGCATCTCCGCAGTTTCGAGGCCTGGAACAGATTTCAAAATCGCGAGCTGAACCTCGACTGGTAATGAAGTGCTCATGCCGTTCACGTAAATCTCGTGCGTGTTTAGTCCCTCGGGTTCGAGGAAAAGTTGGTGCGTGGTCTTGTCAGGAAACTTGACGATCTTATCTTCGATCGAGGGGCAATAGCGCGGGCCGATGGACTGAATCTGTCCGCTGTACATCGGTGAGCGGTAGACGTTCTCGCGAATGATGCGGTGAGTTTCGGGGGTGGTCCACGCGATGTAGCAAGGAACCTGGTTCTCGTGATGCGCCACTCGTTTGGTGCGAAAACTGAACGGCGTGGGATCGACATCACCCGGCTGCACCTGAAACTTCGACCAGTCAATAGTCCGGCCATCAAGACGCGGCGGCGTTCCGGTCTTGAGGCGACATCCGCGAAGACCGAGGTTCTTTAATGCTTCGCCCAGCAGAACGGCATTTGCTTCGCCTGAACGCCCAGCGGGATATTGCTGCTCTCCGCAATGGATCAGGCCGTTTAGGAACGTCCCCGTCGTGATAATGACTGCCTGGGCGCCGACCGTGCGACCGTCGCGCAGGCGGACGCCTAAGATCCGTCGTTGGTCGTTGGTCGTTGGCTGTTGGTCAAAGGCAATGTCGTCGGTCGTCGGCTCTCGGTCGTCTGCCCGAACCGCTGAGACCGGGGTGCCCCACCCTTCCGCGTTCTGTGCGGAGGGTGGGGAGGTTGACTCTGGCTCTAGATCAACCAGCAAAGTTCTTGCCAACGACCGACGACCAACAGCCAACGACGGCTCTTCCAGAATCAGCTCCGCCACTTCCGCCTGCTTGATCTTCAGGTTCGGCTGAGATTCGAGCACTTCGCGCATCTTCAGGCGATAGGCTTGCTTGTCGCATTGGGCGCGCGGAGACCAAACGGCTGGGCCGCGTGAGGTATTCAGCAAACGAAACTGGATTCCAACTGCATCCGTAACTTCGCCCATGATGCCACCGAGCGCGTCCACTTCGCGGACGAGGTGGCCTTTGGCGATACCACCGACGGCTGGGTTGCACGACATCTGCGCGATGAGATCTACGTTCAGCGTGTACAAAGCTGTTTTCAGGCCCATGCGGGCGCAGGCGACGGCGGCCTCACAGCCGGCATGCCCGGCTCCGACTACCACGATCTCGAATTGTTCGGTGAACTGCATGGAACTTCTATTTTACAGGCCCGTGTGGGTCGGACACTCTTGTCCGACAAATGCGTGCAGATTTCAAAATTCTGATCATCCATCGTGAGTGAGAACAGCAGGGAAGCCGGAAGCAACGCACAGCGAAAGGCGGTGGACAAGAGTGTCCGACCCACACCGTCAGCGTTGAACATCTGTAAATGCCGTTTCCTGCCACTTATCCGACGGGAAGTACCAGTCACTAGCACCGGCTTCATGATTGTTGCCGCCGGAGCCATACCCGACGGTAGGATTCCGCCAATAATCGAAGCCCACCTGCAGCAGTGCGCCGCGTGAAATTCGCGCGCGAATTTTGACAGTACATCCATGAAGACGGCCCGGTGGAATCACAGCGCGTGGCGACGCAGCCCAGAAGTGCCACACTCGATCAGGACGACTACCAACTTTTAGCATAACCAACCGCGCGCTTGGCCACTCGGGGGGTGCCCCGCTTCTCGCCGGTTTTGCGAGAAGTGGGAATCTCCGAATATGCGCCCGGCGTCGGATCATGCTCATCCGTCCCGAACCACGGATGCCGTCGATACAATCCTCCACGGAGTTCTCCTTCGTCGTCATTCAAAACAATGTTTTTGCCATCTACGCGGCAGGTCAGTTGGGCGTGATAAATCTCCACTTGCGCTTTCTGATAGCCGGGAACTCGAGTATCGGCGATGGCAATGCCCCACAGCATCGCAGAGGTAAAATTTGCCGGCTTCGGAATGGGATTGACGTAGCGTGATTTGTATCGGACTTCGGAGGGAATGCGCGGATCGGTCTGCGCGACGGAAACAACGCACAACAAGACCAAAGTGATGCAGCGCATAGGCGGAAATCGTAACAAAGCGGCCCCACGTTCGCACGGATTCAAAATCCCGGCCGCAGATTTCGTGGAAAGAACTCGATTTTGCCTTTTGATCCGTGTTGATCCGTGTCAATCCGCGGCCGACTTGTTCTTTAGTTGCGGCACTGGACTGTTCCCCGTATATTGATTGCGCACGGAGGAACGATGACAGCCAACGAATTCTTTGATCAACTGGACGCGCGCATTGCGAAACACGATCTGCTTTGCCATCCTTTTTATAAGGCCTGGTCGGCCGGCACGCTGACCCGCGAAGACCTGCAGCGGTACGGGCGAGAATATTTTCATCATGTCGCAGCATTTCCCGTGTATCTCGAGGAATTCGGCGCACGTGTGGAGGACGATCAGCTACGCCGTGCGGTCGAGGTCAACCGCGAGGACGAATTGGGAATGGATGGCTCGTGTTCGCACCCGCAGCTGTGGCTGGACTTTGTCAAAGGCATGGGCGGGGATCGCAATGCATCGCAGCATGCGCCCATAGCCGAAATCACGCAGTTGATGGAATTGTTTCATCACATAGCCCGCGAGCGGACCCCAGAAGAAGCGTTGGCGGCTTTCTATGCCTACGAGTCGCAGGTACCTCGTGTTTCTGCAGAGAAAGCGCGAGGATTGCGGGAAATGTACGGCGCTGACGAAAAGACGTGCGAGTACTTCACCGTCCACACGGTCGCCGATGTGTATCACTCACGGATTTGGAAGCATCAGTTAGCCAAGATCGTTGAGCGCAATCCGGAAGCGGCCGAAAGAGCGCTCAATGCCGCGGAAGGCACGGCCAAAGCGCTGTGGAAGGCGCTCGACGGAATCGAGGCCGCAAGAGTAGCCCGGGCGGCCTGATGGTGGTGCTCGCTCTTCGACACATAACGAACCATCGCTGGCGAGGAGCGAGGATCGTTTTCACATCAGTCCTCCTCGCGCGGCTTACGCTCCATTCCCAGGTAAACGATCCTGACATTTCCAAACTGAAGGCTGCAGCGGAGAGCGGAGATTCGCACTCCCAAGTTGCACTCGGCCTCGCATACCAGAATGGCCGGGGTGTCGAAGCGAACGACGCAATTGCCAAAGATTGGTATCAAAAAGCTGCTGCTGCAGGCAATTCCGAAGGCCAGAATGATCTCGGCGTGATGTACATGAACGGCTGGGGTATCGAGAAAAATAAGGAAGAGGCAGTCCGCTGGTATCGCCTCGCCGCGAAGCAGAGAAATGCGCACGCAATGTTCAACCTCGGTGCGGCGTACTACAACGGAGATGGAGTGCCTGTTGACGACTCTCTCGCGTATGTTTGGTTTCTGCTTGCTCAGGAGGCGGGTTCGGCACAGGCCGACGATGCAGTGCGGCGCTCGGCGGGCGGGTCTCCGGCATCCGCACCAACCGCTTTCGCGACGATCGCAACTATGTATGAGAAGGGCGAAGAGATCGCGCCCGATCAAACGGCAGCATTAAGGTGGCTTCGCAATGCTGCGGAAGCGGGCGACCTACGATCGGGAATCAAAGTGGCGAGTCTTTTATTGTTCAAGAAAGACGCGTCGGCGCAGGACTATGCTGAGGGGCTTCAGCGATGTCAGCACGCAGCCAAATTGCAATATGCGCCCGGTGCCTTTTGTCTCGCATACATATACCAGCATGGGCTTGGAGTCCCGCCAGATGCTGTACAAATGGCAAGCTGGCTAACTCGTGCAGCTGAACTTGGTCATCCTCAAGGCATGATGGAATTGAGTAAGGCCTACTGGAAGGGAACCGGCGTCAAACCTGACATTGTGTCGGCGTACATGTGGGCCCGTCTAGCAACCGACCTGAATCTCTCCGAAGCGGCCCTGCAACTGGCGCTGATCCGAAAAGAATTGGACCCCAAGCAATACAAGAAGGCCGAACAAAAAGCCGCCGATTGGAAGAAACAACATCGTTTTCTTACCTACCGCAGTTCGATCACAGCACCGTAATCTACTCGCAGCGTTTGTCTTTCCCCTAGACCCAACCGCACAGTTCGTCATCATTCCTGCAAGAACGCCAGGCTCGCTGGTGCGGTGGGCATCACTTTGAACACTTGGCTTGCGAGGAGTTGTTGCTGATCGTCCACAGTTTTTTCCCACGAGGCAAAACTCACGTTCAGCGAGGTCACGGCGGAATGAATAATACGGGCGATGGAGATGGCGCTTTGCGTAGCCTCGATCGCGCCAACCGGATTGAGGCTGGTCGCAATGTTAAAGCCCGCTGAGGCCAGGTTGTAACCCATGACAAATTTTTCGGTCCCAGTCATGCCCTCGGCCCCCAGTTTGGAATCTTCCAGTCCGGGATAGCGAATGAACAGCCGGGTGTAGTTGTTCGCGAAGCGGCGCGCGGGCGGGCCTTCCACTGGCGTGAATGTAGGAAGGTAAATCGGCGCCAAGGCGAACTGTTCTTTCGCCAGCTTGATGATCATCATTCCCTTATTGGTTTCCACCTTTTTGATATCGCTGATCCTCAGCTCAAGTGAATCGAAGGGATGGCGTTCATCGCCTGGAGCCAAGGTCAGGTCTCCGAGTCCGTCCTCGCCGGCGTTCTTGTCGGGCGGGATCGGCATTCCCTTCTTGTCGTAGGAAGAGAGGAAGACGAAACGAACGCGATCATAGGTCAACTCGCACTTTACAGCGTGGTCGAATTTGTGACCGCCGCGCATCTCTGCATAGAAAGAGACCGGGAGGCGTTGGCTGGCAACGGCGTCAAAACTCTTGGTTGCAGCATGGCCGTCATTGGCTTGCAGGAACACCAATCCCATCAACTCGTTGGCTTCGGGGCCAAGCGGAAACAGGGCCAGCGCGACTTCAAGGTGTTCACTTGCCGCTGCGAGTTGCTGCTGTGCGTAAGGATACGGAATGGCGAAGCCGCCCACCCGGTACATGTCCTTCTTGCGGTCCTGTTTCTTCTTGATTCGGGCGCGCTTGGCACGGATCGCACTTCGGTTTTCGCCCGAATTGAAGGTCAGGTTCATACCACGATTGAATAAGTCGGTGAGAATGTCTTCCGCCTCGCCGACCTCTTCGTCATATTTGGACTTCTTGGCTTCCAGCGTAGAAATATGCAGGTCAGCTTCGTCTTTCGCGGTCTGCTCAGCTATAAACTCCTTATAATGCGTGAAATTTTCGCGCGCGGGGGCCACATCGGCCATGGCTTCATCGAGCAACGCCAACTTCCAGTAGGTGAGACCGAAATCAGGCGCCAGGTCTCTTGATTTGGTATATGCGGCGAGCGCCCGGTCATACTTACCTTCTGCCAGATAGCTGTATGCAGATGCATAGAGCCGACGCACTTCGGCGCCGCTCGGGCCGGACACGGCTAATTCCGCCTGTAATTCCGCAATCCGCGTTTGCACCTGCGTCGCATCGAGTGCGTCCGGCGCCAGTTCGAGATATTTTTGTAGCAAACGCACGGCTTCATTAGGGCGTCCATTGGACTCTGCACAATTCGCGCGATTGAAAGTCGCCGCCGCGCTCGAAACCAGATTCTCTTTGAACCCCTCTAGTGCGGTACACAAGCTGGCGCGATGACCGGCAACGCTATGACTGTTTGTGGCGGACGGAATGGATGCCTTCAGTGAGACTGGCGCTACTGTGGGAGAACTGTCGGCATCTGAAAATGATTCTTCCATCTCCGCTCCCAGCTCATCTTCCAAAGAGGCCTCCAGCCCGACGCTCTCCAGCATGCGATTCAGCTGATCAATTCGATCTTTGTCGGTACTGACGACCGCGCCATGGTTCTCTCCCGTCGCAAAAAAGGTGAGCAGCTGCTTGAGCTTGAGGCTTTCTTTTGGCCCGGGCGTGCCGCGTATGGACTTGCTGAGATTTTCCACTGCTTTGCTTCGATCATCTAGCTGGTGATAGCAGAGCGCCAAGTTGTAGGAAACTGTTGCTTCGAACGCGCCGAGCTTCGCGCTTTCTTCCAACATCGCGACAGCTTCCTTGTATTTACGTGCCTCATACAACTTGCGCGAATTGCCCAGTGCATCTTTAACGCGCTTGTGGATCTGATCGTCAAGGTGCTTGATGGCATCGGCGGCGTCGTTGGTTTCGATCATCGCCTGGGATTCAGTGTATTTGGCTCGCGCCTCGACGAGTTCGCCGCTTTTCTCGAGCGACTTTGCCTCACCGATAATCGCCTTCGCCTGAGCTTCGAGTTCTTTCTTCTGGGCCTTTTCGGCGTTCTCGGCCGCCAATCCACAAGACAGTACAAAAATTAAGATTCCGGTTCCGATCCCCTTACGAGTTCTCACATGGGCCTCCCCCAGCTTTTGTCTCCCGCGCACTATAACCTGCTGACGCTTGCGATTGCGAGCGCCATTTTCGTGGATTTCCTATTCGTGCTTTTTCTTCCCTTCAGAACCTGCTGACGCTGTGCGAATTCGCGTTAGCCACCCAGATATTTGCGCCATCGAACGCCACGGCCTGCGGGTTATTCCCCGTCGCGAACGTTCCTAGGTTCGCACCATCGCTAGCTCGAAGCCGAGTAACGCTGTCATCGTTGACGCTCGTAACCCAGATGCTGCTGCCGTCGAACGCCACACCCTGCGGGGAAATTCCCGTAGAGAAGGTTCCCAAATTCGCGCCATCACTCGCGCGCAGCTTGATCACTACATTGTTGTTGTAATCTGGGAGCCAGATATTGGCCCGATCGAAGGCCACCGCAAAACCGGCTCCTGCCGGGAAGGTTCCCAAATTCGCGCCATCGCTTGCCCGCAGCTTGGTGACGGTATAACTGCCTGAGTTAACGACCCATACGTTGACTCCGTCGAAGGCGACAGCGTACGGAGAGATTCCCGTCTGAAAGGTTCCCAAGTTTACGCCATCACTCGCGCGCAGCTTGGTGACTGTATCATCGCCAGCATTTGTCAAAATTTTGGACGAGCCGAGCGGGCCACAACGCGCTGACGCCACACTGACTATCTTTCGCGCTCTGACTCCCCAGTACGCCAGCCCTGAGCAGGTCAGGGGAGAACACATCACCACCGCGAGCGATGTGTACTCGCTTGGGGTGGTTTTGTACGAGTTGTTGACGGGACAGAGTCCCTATCCAAAGAGCGCCAGCTCGCAGGATGCTGGCCGTGCAGTGTGCGAATTCGAACCGTCAAAGCCGAGCACTGCGGTGCGGGGGCGATCTGCCACGTCTGCAGCAAGTTCTGGGGCCGAAACGATCGGGGGTGCTGCTTCGCCTGAAAAGCTGGCGAAGCAGCTCAGCGGAGATTTAGACAACATCGTTCTGATGGCATTGCGCAAGGAATCGGAGCGGCGTTACGCGTCAGTGCAGCAATTTGCGGACGATATTCGGCGCAGCCTGGAAGACCTTCCCATCATGGCGCGAAAGGACACGGCACGCTACCGCACGTCAAAGTTTGTTGTGCGGCACAAAGCGGGCGTGGCTGCTGCCAGCGCAATCGTTTTGGTCCTGATTGCCGGAATGGCGATTACCACGCGAGAGGCGCGGGTAGCGGAGCGGCATTTTAACGATGTTCGCAGTCTGACCAATTCGCTCATCTTCGACGTGCACGATTCCATCAAGGAACTGCCTGGCTCAACTCCGGCCCGAAAGATCATCATTGATCGCGCGCTGCAATATTTGAACTTGCTGGCGCAGGAGTCCAAAAGCGACGTCAGCCTGCAGCGGGAACTGGCCGCCGCTTATGAGAGAGTTGGTTCGGTGCAAGGAGACTATCTCGAAAACAATCTCGGCGATTCCGAAGGTACGCTCACCAGCTACAAAAAGGCGCTGGAAATTCGCAAACAGATTGATGCCAAGAGCAACGACTGGAATGACCGCTTGGCGCTGGCGCAGGAGTATCGTCTGGTAGCCCATCAGCAATGGGCCAACGGCGATCCGCGTGGCGCACGCGGTCCGATTGACCGTGCTGTGGCGATTTCCGAGTCCCTGAATAATGAACATCCGAACAACTCAAAGGTCCTTTACGAACTCGGCTTCGATCACGAGGTTTCAGGCAGGATCGGTTACCCCGGCGACAATTCCGCAAATCTTAAAATGCTGCAGGATTACAGGAGCGCCCTGGCTGTAGATGAGATTGCGCTGAAGCTCAATCCAGACGATGTTCGCACACTGCACGGCTATTCGATGGACTTGAATGACGTCAGCAATATTCTGGAGGTCACGGACCCGAGAGAAGCGCTCAAGAGCTATCAGAAAGGACTGGAAATTGATGTGAAGCTGACGCACCTTTCGACTGACGTACGCTTTCAGCGGAGTGTGGCGATCGCTTATGGAAACATCGCCAGTGTGTATGACGACTTGGGCGACTATCGCCGCGCCGTTGAAAACAACCTGAAGGACCTGGCGATTTATGAGGATCTGGTCCGCGCCGACCCAAAAAACGCGCTGCTGCAGCAAAGACTCGCGATCACCTACATGAATACGGCTGCATCGAGTGCAAGAGCAGGCAAACTCGCGCCGGCAATGGACTACTCAGGTCGTGGTCTCGAGATTATGCGAAAACTCGTGGCCTCGGCGCCTGAGAAGGCGTTTCAGCGCGGCATTTTTGCGGCAACACTGGGTGGTGCGTGGCACAATCTTGACCGCTGCAAACGAGCCAGAGGCGGCGATCACAGAAATCGAGCGAGGGCGTTCAATCTACGAGTCTCTCTATAAAGCAGGCACAACGGACTATGCCAACGTTGCGGCTTGTAATGTCAAATTGGGACAGGCCTCAATCAAGACCGGACGCGACCAAAAAGCTGAAGACTACTTCCGTAACGCGTTGAAGTTGGTTGAGCCGTTAGTTTCCACACAGCCTGCTGACCTGGATGCCTTGTATGCCGCAGCCGACGCGTATTCCGGACTGGGCGAACTCGCAAAGAGAAGAGCTCAACATGCCGGTTCGAGCGCGAAGCGAGGGAAATCTGATTGGAGCGATGCCAAGTCCTGGTATCAGCAGAGTCTCAACACCTGGCATCGCATCGAACATCCCAATCACACCGCTCCCAGCAGCTTTCAGGTTGGTGATCCAGTGACGGTAGGCGCAGACCTGAAGCTGGCCGAAGCTGCACTCGCATTGGCGCACTAGCAGAGTTCACGCTCAGTGCGTGCAGGCGTGGAACTTGTTCGAATACTCCAATTGGATTTTGTAGTCCTTCCCGTTTATCAGAAACACCGGATCGAGAAATTGAGATCCCGAGTTCACAATCGGCTCGCATATATCGCCAATCTCGGCGCCCCATTCGATCAGCGAAGCCTGCGACCACCACGCGTTGAGATCGGGGTCAGTGATTGTTTCGAAAGTCTCGTGCGAAAGCACAGACGCAGTCGAATCCGCCAAATCACCATTAGGAGTTGGAGTTGCCACCTGGCACCCCGCAACATTCTGGTACGGTTCGACGGTAAAGAGAATGTGGCCAATGTCGTTGAACCAAACCGCGCCGTGATACGCGCAGAAAAAGAACGAAGAAGGATTATCGGGCGAGTAGCAGATTGAAGTCAGGTCGAAACAAGTATCAACTCCGCGCGGCAAAAACACATGCAGGATATTTGAATAGCTGTTTTGCACTGACAGTTTCACGGCTCCTGCGTGAACAATCGAAAGGATCTCATTCTGGCCTAGCACATTGGTCTGCAAAGATTGATTTATCGCAACCGCACCGCCCACTGGATAGCGAAGGTTCGCGCTCGTTCCAACGTACTGATCGGTCAGGTGGATGAAGACACTGTGATTCAGATCTTTCAGAAAAACCGCCGGATTTCCCCAGCACGTCGCCGGCCCCGCGGGACAATCGAAATAGACTAGATCATGCTCTGCGTTGGTAACTACAGGTCCGCCATGATAGGACAAATCCGCCGGATAGAATCCCGCTTGTGGCAGTGCCGCCTTGGCAGTGAGTTTTTTGTTCGTTAGCAAGTTGCGCGAGAGCTTTTTTGCCGCGGGAGTTGCGGCCGGAAGAATTCGATACACGCTATTTGGTGCTGCGGAAGTAGCTGCGGCCTGATCCGACCCAGAAATGCTCGTTTGCACGGTAGCGCCTGACTGCGCCTGAATGGTTCCGCTGGCAAATATAAGAAGACAAAGCGAGGTAAACCCACTCTTACCGACTGACATGGGAACGTCTCCTTGGAATGGCTGGTTACAAAATCGAAGGGACACAACGATGAAGGCAGGTCTCTCGTAACTCGTGTGACACTTCCGTAGCGACTGTAGAGTGAGTAGAAGAAGAAGATCAATACTGGGGATTCCTTAAGGAAGGTAAGTACGCTGGCGCGCACTGCAGAAGCCTCTGCGTAGACAGGCCAAATCAAACCCACCCAAAGCTCCCTGCTAAACTTACTATTCACTCGCGCTCATCATGGATTCTTCCCTCATCCGCAACTTCGCCATCGTGGCCCACATTGATCATGGCAAATCTACGCTTGCCGATCGGTTGCTGGAGCTGACGGGATCGCTCACCGCGCGTGAGATGCAGGCGCAGGTGCTCGACTCGATGGACCTGGAGCGGGAGCGCGGCATTACTATCAAAGCCCATGCCGTTCGCATGATGTACAACGCGCATGATGGCCAGACTTATCAGCTGAATTTGATCGATACACCGGGCCATGTTGATTTTTCCTACGAAGTTTCGCGGTCGCTCGCGGCATGCGAGAGTGCGCTGCTTGTGGTTGACGCTTCGCAGGGAGTCGAGGCCCAGACACTGGCGAATTCTTATCTCGCCATCAATCACGGTCTCGAAATTGTTCCGGTTATAAACAAGATTGACCTGCCCAGCGCCGATATTCCCCGCACAAAAGAAATGATCGAAGGCGCGGTCGGGCTCGACGCAAGCGATGCCCTCCTTATTAGTGCGAAGACCGGCGAAGGCGTCCCGGATGTGCTCGAAGCCATCGTCAAGCGCACGCATCCGCCGAAAGGTGATCCCGGCCACCGGCTGCAGGCGCTACTCTTCGATTCCTGGTTCGATACTTATCGCGGCGTGATCGTGCTGGTGCGGGTCTTCGAAGGCACGCTGCGCAAAGGACAGAAAATTCGTTTGTGGTGGAATGGCCGCGTCTTTGACGTGGAGACGCTCGGCGTGCTCACGCCCAAGCCGGTTGAAATCGAAGAATTGCGCGCCGGCGAAGTCGGTTTCATGATCGCCAACATTAAGAATGTCGCCGACACTAAGATCGGCGACACCATCACCGATGACTCCAATCCCGCACTCGAACCACTTCCCGGCTTTGAGGAAATCAAGCCGATGGTTTTTGCCGGCATCTACACCGTGGACGCGCACGAGCACACGCAACTGCGTGAGGCGCTCGATAAACTTCGCCTCAACGACTCGTCATTTTTCTTTGAACCGGAAAGCTCCGTGGCTCTCGGCTTCGGCTTCCGCTGCGGCTTTCTCGGTCTGCTGCACATGGAGATCATTCAGGAGCGCCTGGAGCGCGAGTTCAACCTGGAGCTGATCACCACCGCTCCCAGCGTGCGCTATCAGATCACGAAAACCGACGGCGAGCATGTTGAAGTGGACAATCCTTCGCGCTGGCCGGATCCCAGCGAGATCGCGAAGGTTGACGAGCCAGTGATTCTCGCGACCATTCTCACCAGTGAAGAATACGTCGGCGGCATTCTGGCCCTGGTCGAAGAAAAACGTGGCAAGCAGAAGAGTTTCGAATACGTGAGCTCCACGCGCGTCATGCTGCAATACGAACTGCCGCTGAACGAAATCGTGCTCGATTTCTACGACCGCCTGAAATCGGTCTCCCGCGGATACGCATCGCTCGACTACCACCTCGCGGGATACTGGGAGTCACCCATGGTCAAGCTTGACATTCTGGTCGCAGGCGATCCTGTGGACGCGCTCTCGATTATCGTGCACCGTGATTTCGCATACGATCGCGGCAAGGCGCTGGTTGCAAAAATGCGCACGCTGATTCCGCGACAGATGTTCGAAGTTCCCATTCAAGCTTCGATCGGAGCAAAAATCATCGCCCGCGAAACCGTTGCCGCCATCCGCAAAAACGTCCTGGCGAAATGCTACGGCGGTGACATCACCCGCAAACGCAAGCTCCTCGAAAAACAGAAAGAAGGCAAGAAGCGCATGAAGCGCATCGGCCGAGTCGACATCCCCCAAGAGGCGTTTTTGGCGGTGCTGAAAGTGGGCGAGGGGGAGTAAGTGGAAGTCTCCGAACTTTTTGGGGTTAAGGCAAGCGTGCGCAGCGCGGGCAACTCCACTACGGCACGATGATCCTGCTGACTTCCTGGGGTGCCGCAATTGCCGAACTCTGTTCCGGGAACTGTTGAAAGAGGAAATCTACAAAAGTCCGCGACTTCGGACGTCCGGACGTGCGCGTGAACGCCATCCGCACGAGAAATACGATGGCCCGCAGAACGTCGCCGTCTCGGAGTCGGTTATAGCCCAGGTGTTTCTGCTCCGCCTCGCGGTATTCCTTGACCATCCTCTCAATTTCCGTGGCAATCGCCTGGTACGCAAGGTTGGTCATCGGACTCTCATAGTGCAGCCCGGAGTTGGCCAGCATTTCGTATCGCCGGGCCAGAGTCGTCAGCGCGGCAATCAAATCTGAGTCGCGAATGCCACGGTCGGCATGGGCGCTCTTTGCCAGCGTGTAGCTGAGCCCAAGAACCAGGTGCTCCTGCTCGTAGAGAAACGCCTCGCCGATCTCGACGTTGGGAAATAAGCCGCTTTGATCCAATTCTCCGACTGCCCGTGGCTTTTCGTGCTGCCGCGCCTGCTGCAAATAGACGCATTCACTGGGACAATCCAGCGTCACTTCCCGCTGCTCCCCGCAACATTGCGGACAAATCCGCCCATGCACCGCCGGACAGAAACGCTTCTCTTTTCGGCTTTCGCAGATAGAACAGGCCAGCTTCGTTCTCCCGACCTCATTTTATGTCAGGTGTGAAGATTCGAGCTTGTGCCAGTCACAACCCTAAGTCCGAAGCCCATTTTCGCTACATTCTCGCTTCTACAAGCACCAATCTCCGCGTCTTTCTTGGCTGTTCTGGTTCCCTAATTGAAAAAACCCGCATAAAATGGGGCAATTATGCTGTTTTTCCACAGGCGCGGGTATTAAGATAGCTCTCGCTTCCCGCAGGAAAATTTATTTTGCTCAACACGGAGGATTCATGGCAGCAGGACTGACCAAGACGCAGCTCGTCCGTCATCTGGCGGAAAAAGTAGAACTCAACAACAAAACCGTAGCCACATTTTTGGAGCACCTTGCCGACACGGCGATCAAAGAAACCAAGAAGAACGGCGTGTTCGTCGTTCCTGGAATCGGCCGATTGGTGAAAGCCCATCGCAAGGCCCGCATGGGACGCAATCCTCAGACCGGCGAACCTATTCAGATCAAGGCAAAGACCGTCGTGAAGTTCCGCGTTGCCAAAGCCGCGAAAGACGCGATCGCCCCGAAGAAGTAAGTGCGTAGAGACGTAGCTTGCTACGTCCCTGAATTTCTCACCAAAAAGGCCGGCCTCGTGTCGGCCTTTTCTATTGTCCACAGTCTCCTCGAAAATTGTTCTTGACAACTTATACTGTGTGGTACATAGTATGCACCGTACACTATATGACACAAGGTACTGAAACCGACTCGTTACTCGAGAATCTCCGGCTGGAATTGAGACGAGGCTGCCTGGTACTGGCGGTCCTGGCACAACTCCGCACCGAGCAGTACGGATACACACTGCGCAAAGCCCTCGAGGAGCACGGCATGGCAATTGACGAAGGCACTCTCTATCCGCTGCTTCGGCGGCTGGAAAGCCAGGGTCTCCTGGTTAGCGAGTGGCGTGAAGAGGACAAGCGTAACAAGCGTTTCTACAAGATTTCCCGAGACGGCAAGCTCGTACTGAAACAGCTCCTTGCCGAATGGCAGGGCATCGGTCTGTCGCTGGACGAAATCCTAAAGGAGTCCGTTCATGGAACTCATTGATCGTTATTTGCAGGCAGTCAAATTTTGGCTGCCGAAGAACCAGAAGCAGGACATCATCGCAGAACTCTCGGAAGATCTCCGCTCGCAGGTCGAAGATCGCGAAGGCGAGCTGGGACGCGAGCTAAACGAAGCCGAGACAGCGGACTTGCTGAAGCAACGTGGCCGCCCTGTACTGGTAGCGAACCGTTTTCTGCCGCAGGAACACCTGATTGGACCAGTGTTGTTCCCCATCTACGTGTTTGTGCTGAAGATCGTGACCGCCTTCTACCTGGTGCCATGGGTTTTGGTGTGGATCGGCATCGCCGTCTCGCGCGCAGCGCACTCTGGCGGCAGTCTGCTTGGGACGATCGGTTCATTCTGGACATCCTTTTGGCCCGTAGTGTTCTTCATGATTGGAGGAGTGACCTCCGTATTCGCAGTGCTAGAAAGAGTACAAGCCAAGTCAAAGTTCTTGGAACAGTGGGACCCGCGCAAGCTGCCGCCAGTCCGTGATCCCAACCGAATACCGCTGACCAACTCCGTCATTGAGTTGGTGGCAAACCTGGTTTGCTGCATTTGGTTGATCGCGGGCATGTGGTACCAGACGGTATTTCACTTTTCCGGAGTGGTCATCACTCTGGTGCCGGCATGGCGATATTTTTTCTGGGGCTTTGTACTCGTAACAGTAATTAACACCGCTGCGGCCGGCATAAACCTCTTGAAACCTTACTGGACCTGGGCTCGTGCTAGCGTACGCCTGGTTTCCGACTTAATCGGTTCAGCGTTGTTTTGCTGGTTCATGAAGTCTGACATTTTAGTGGGAATCAGTGTTCCGAACGTTGCCGCGGAACAAACGGCTCAGATCACGCATGCGATCAACTGGTGGAACTCGAAAATGTTCCCAGCAGCGGTTGCCGCCTGTGTGATTATCGCTGCCGCCAACACTTACCGGATTGTCCGAGTGCGAACGAAAGCCAGCCATCCAGTCGCATTGAACACTGCGTCCGGAGCTTGCTGAGGGAACAACCCACAAAGGAGAACGGATCATGAGCGCAACATCGAAAGTCGGCCCTGTGCCTCAGACGCAGACTGCAAGACCGGCGCTGGCAAAACCACCAGAGACGCAATACAACGTGAGCATCGGCTACTTGCGGGCCTTTGTCACTGTGCTGGTGGTGGCGCATCACGCCGCACTTGCGTATCACCCGTATGCGCCCCCGTCGCCCGCGAGTCTGGTTGCCCAGCCGCGCTGGTGGATGGCCTTCCCGGTGTCCGATAGCGCACGCTGGAGCGGGTTCGCCGCGCTGGTGGGATTCAACGACGTGTTCTTCATGTCGCTGATGTTTTTTCTCTCCGGATTGTTCGTATGGCGAAGCCTGCAACGGAAGGGAGTGGGCGTGTTCTTGCGCGACCGCGTACTTCGACTCGGACTTCCATTCGCGGTGGCGGCGGCGCTGCTTGCGC
>Ga0137366_10001557_pt1 | contig 17056 bp, 17 predicted proteins | sample SagtaG_8_FD_104938 | JGI IMG/M metagenome (GOLD analysis project Ga0137366, IMG submission 104938) | Vadose zone soil microbial communities from Sagehorn Ranch, Mendocino, California, USA - Sage1_L_60_16 metaG | ecosystem: Environmental > Terrestrial > Soil > Vadose zone | place: USA...
AGCCTTTCTCATCATGGGTGACAAATCTCCGAAAGCGAATCAGAAGCACAAGGCACAGCAAAAGGCGAAAACCAACAGCGCGGCTCAGAAGAAAGAGCAACAGGCCTCAGCCGCCAAGGCGGCCCCGAGAAAGAAGTAGGGGGACGCAGCCAAGCAGCAACTAATCTTGGTTTATTAGGAGATTCCGCCCGGCTCAGCTGGGGCGAGGGCGACTTGCAGCGCTTCGACAATCGAGCGCAGGAACGAGCGAGATGGACGGTCAAGTCTGTAAGGTAACAGATGAGCTTCGTGGGAACGGGCGAATCAATGGAGGTCGCGGGAGCGGACGACATAGACGGGAAGCTTGTGCACGTGGAGGAACGGGCCCGGTGGAAGGGGAAGGCGGCGACTTCACCAGATCGCGAAATGATTCCAGAGGCCGAATATTTTGACTGTCGGAAAATGTCCGGCAACCCTGCCGAGATCAAGGCTCAGTGTGAACCGACCGAGCCGACAGAAGGACCAACAGATTTTCCGCGAATAAGAAGGTTGTAACCAGCCGAGATCACACGCCGCGCTCCTTCGCCAGTTTCCGGGTCGCTGCGAAGCGGCTCGTCGTGGACGCTTTGCTTAACCTCAAAGGTACGGAGCGGTTTGGCGGGATCGGTGGTTTCGTAAATGTAAGTCGGCATCGCAACAATCTACTCGTAAACGGGCTGGGCGCATTCCTTTTCGGGAAAAGAAAATTTCTTCGCCGACGAATAACATTAGGTAGCGAGCGTTTAATTAGTGCCGAAAGCGACCGGATGCGATAAAGGTCCGGGCCTATTTTCCCGATAACTTCGCTGATAACCGCTAACCAATAGCGGCTCTAGCCGCTGAACGTTTAGATGCAACCCCGTTTCTGTCCGCAACTGAATCACTAAAACGGGATTTCCTCCGCCGGCGCGTACAGCTGAAGGATGTTGTCGCCCATCGCGAGCAGGTGATCGTAGGTCAGAACTTTGATGTTCAGCAACGTAGAGTTCAAAATGCGCAGCTGTTTCCTCAGCGGCTTATCCCAGTTATTTGATCGTCCGATGACGATTGTGATTGTTGGGCGCAAAACGGGGATCTTCACCAATTCAACAAGTTGCAGCCGATGGTCTTCGATAACCTGAAGGTAGTGGATTGCCTGAGCAAGTGCGCGGCTAAGTTCCGCCGACGGATAAAACGTTTTGTGGCTTGCATCTGGTAACAAAATCGATTTCGCAAGGACTGATTTCTTTAGCTCCACAAGATCGGCGAATCCGTCGACGCTAACATAAATTAGATCGGCCCTCGATTCGAGACCGACGGTTCGTTTCGGAACTCTGTGAACATAGTCTTTGCCAAAAATCCATGTGTTCCCTTCGAACCATTTCTGGAAAACTGCTTCGTCAACATCCTCTTCAATTTTTGCGCGAAGCCAACTCAGGCTTTTCTCCATGCGGATGTATTTCACCGCGCTGTCGATCTTTTCGACGATTTCCGGATTAACTCGTTTGGCGAGGGCCTGGATATTCTCATCTGTCAGGGAAGCCACGAGTTGGGTAATCGAGGCGATGTCACGATTGGTGAGCTTCAAAATCTCACCCACTGCTTCGCCCTTCATCACGATCACTCTGTCGGAGACACCTGAGTCCTTAAGAACTGACTGCGCTTTTGCTGATGATATTAGATTGGCGATATCGTCATCCTGTAGATTGATCTTTTGAACTGGTTCGTCTGGGAAGCGTAGGTCTGTCGGATTCTTTTTGTATTGCTCGATCCGCAGATTCACATGCTTTCGATCTGGTTCGGAGCTAGGGGCGATCCAATACACTGCGACGACACGCATTCGATCAGTTACGTGCAACTCGAACTCTTCCCGTAACAGTCCACTTCCACCCCCAAGCTTGGGTTTTAGGACGTCCATCAGAGCTCGCCTTTGAAAGCTTTGTCGAGAATTGAGGGAAGAAGCGCGTCGAGTTCGGCGGCGGTCTCGGCTTGCAGGCGCTTCAGCGCGTCCACCTCCGCTTGCAACGCGTCTAGTTCGGCCACGATCCGGCGTTGCTCGGGCAGCAGGGGGACGCTGATCTCAAACTCGCCAAACTCCGAAGCGTTCAATTTCGTGTTCACCTGAAAACGTTGAGCGTCGAGGAAAACGCCTTCTGCGCGCATGAAATTCAACGTGAGCTTCAAGAACTCCGGTAACACTATTTCGCGAACTGGTCTGATTCGAAGCAAGAAAGAGGCGAACAGATATTCTCCCTCGTGGTCGAAAATTGCTGTTTTCCCAACGTGCTGTGCGCTACCGCTTCGCCAGTTTAGCAATAGGTCGCCGCGCTGAAGACTGAACTCTTTCTGTTTTTCTGGCGACGCGGGGATATAACGCATGTCAGTTAAGTCCAAGTCGCCATCAAGCGATATGTTCGCCATACGAATAATCGGTTGGCCAAGTGCTGGGTCAGTGGCGTTTGAAATGGGTGCAGATATTCCGTAGCGGAGATCCGCAATTTTCTTGAGCTTTGGTCGCTTCCCATTCTTGGCGGTGGATAACACCATGCGTTTGGCAGCCTGCAAAAAGGCAGCGGTCTCAAGTTCAGAGGTACGGCGGAGGGTGCGGGCTTCGTGGATTTGGGCGGCCAATTCCTCAATTTGCGCCACCACCCGCCGCTGTTCCACCAGCGGCGGCAACGGGATTTCGCGCGCTAGAAACTTGCCTTCTTGCAACCGCACGCGATTAGTCGTGCCTTCACTCGCCCGTTTGCATTCTTCAACGAATGAGGCCGTGCGGCACATCCAACCGAGATACGTCGGCAGCAACCGATTTTCGACGACGTTGAACGTCGGGAAATCGTTCGTGACAATAGCTTCGTCGAGTTCGTCCGGCACAATGCCAAGCGCGCCGTTGCGAGCATCAATTCGCGACAAGATGAACTGTCCACGGCGCGCGACCATCTGCCTCGAAGCTGCGATCTCCGCTCCGGTCAAGACGCCGCGTAGCACGACGCCTTTCCCCCAAAGCTTCACAGTGATTTGGCGATACGCGACTTCCGGCTGAAGCTCGATAGTTTCCTCTGAGCGCCCCAGCACTTCGCCCAATTTCACCGGTGGCCATTCCTTACTCATTTTGTTGTCAGCAACTTTTGGATGTTGCCCATGATCTCCGCAACGCGTTGCTCTTTCTTCAGGATGTTGGCGGCGAGTTGGTCGGGCGGCAGGTGCGTGATGTCTTCCTTGCCGCGCGGGTTCTTGCGATCCAGATTCACGGCGCGCAACGAGCCGTCGTCGTTGTATTCGAGTAACTCCGTAACAGAGATTTTCCATGCGCGTTCGTTTTCCTCGCGCTTGTTCCACCACTTGACGCACTCGCTGAATTTCTCGAACTGGATAGGCGCGGTTTTGGTGTAGTTCTTTCGGCCTTCGGGCAGCGGTTGTTCGTAATACCAAACTTCTTTTGTCGATCCAGAGCGGTCGAAGAATAAAATGTTCGTCGGAATGTTGGTGTAAGGAGCGAACACCCCATTCGGTAGTCGGACGATGGTGCGAAGGTTGAATTCCTTGAGCAATTCCTCCTTGATGCGCGCGCACACGCCATCGCCGAACAACGTGCCGTTCGGCACGACGACAGCCGCGCGCGCTGATTTTGTAGCGGCGGTCTGTGACCGTCGCAATTTTCGCATGATCAATTGCAGAAATAGCAGAGCCGTTTCCGCCGTTTGCTTGTCGCTCGGGAAATTCGCAAGGATGCCGCGTTCTTCTTCGCCACCGAACGGCGGATTCGTGAGAATGATATCGACGCGATCTTTTTCCCCGATCTCAGTGATTTTAACCGCGAGCGAATTTGCGAATTTGACTTGCGGTAATTCCAAGCCGTGTAACAACAGATTCATCTGCGCGAGCAAATATGGCAGCGGCTTCGCTTCGCCTCCAAAGATGCTGCGCTTTTGTAGCAGTTGTCGATCTTCCACAGCCTTGCATTGCTTCTCCAAATGCTGAAACGCTTCGACCAAAAAACCACCGGTGCCACAAGCTGGATCAAGAATCGCTTCGCCAAGTTTCGGCTCGGTGACCGTAACCATGAATCTGACGACTGGACGCGGCGTATAAAACTCTCCGGAATCGCCCGCGGCATCGCGCATCTCGCGCAACATGGTCTCGTAGAGCGCACCGAGCGTGTGCAGTTCCTCGCTCGAACCAAAATGGATTCCAGAAACTTTATTAATCACATCGCGCAGCAGATAGCCGCTGAGCATGCGGTTATTAGTGCCTTTAAAAACCGTTGCGATTACGTCGCGACGATCACCACCGTTGCGGCCGCTCAAGCTTCGCAAATAAGCGAACAGACCAAGCCCGCGTGAACCGTCTGGCAAAACTGCTTCATCATTGTTGACAAAAGAAATGAGTTCATCACCACTGATTCCTTCCGGTTTCGCCGCCCAATCACACCAGCGATATGGCGGATCGATCGCTCGCTCGAATTTCTTTCCGGCGAGCTCCGCTTCGGTCTCGCGCTGAAGCTCCAGATCATCCAGAAACTTCAGAAACATGATCCACGTGAGCATCGGCAAGCGATCTAGGTCGCCATTAAGGCCTCGATCCTTGCGCATGATGTCGCGCGCGGACTTGATCACCGAGCCGAGAGCCTGCGCCGTGGTTTGGCTAGATTGCTGCGACCGTTTAGCGGGGGCCATCATCTTCCTCAACGATTTCAATATCGATTTCTTCTATTCTGATAGGTGACCGTGCGAGCCGTTTGTTCACTGACTCTAGCTCGTCGTACGCTTCTCGTTTCATCGCTCGCCGTTCGAATTTCCTAAGCTCGGCTTGCGGCTTTGGAGTGCGGTCGACGCGTTGGCGTGGTCCCCGGCGCTCGACGGCACTTTTCCCAGGTAGTTGTTTCGGACCTGGGACCATCAGCATCGGCGGATGCCGTTCGTCTTCGAGTTTCTCAATTTCCAGCTGGGTTTTGAGGACTTCGGCTTCGAGCTTTGCGCGTTGCAGTGGCCAATTCTCGATTGTCTGGGCCGTCTGGACGAAGGCCCAGAGTGCCGCCGCGACAGCAGGCACAGCAGCAATGGCTAGTTTCAGCTTGAGCGGCGACTCTTTACTAAGCTCTAACAACCGCAGGCGATCTTCAAAATGGAGTGGTCGTCCATTTCGCTGGAACACCTGCGGCGTGATTCGAATTTTTTTATACTGCGGATCTACCGCAAGCCGCGAAATTTCGTATACGAGGTTAAGGTCCCAAAGAAAGTTAACCATGTCGCGGAATTCGATATCCCGCCCTTCCTGGCCTCGAATGGTGAGTAGGACGTATTCCATTCTTAAGCTGCGTAGAGCAAAGTCTGTAATTCGTTTACAGCGTCGCGAAGTTGTTCGCTCCCACCAAACATTTTCGCGATCTCAATCACATTCCCGCGATGGGAAATTGGCGGAACTTGGAGAACATCGGGCAAGACAAACTGGGCAGTGCCGTACTCGGCATACTTGTCGAGAAGTTCACCGAGAATTGCTCGCGCTTCAGGTCCGTATTGATCGAAGAAATCTTTGCGCTCCTCGCGCAGCCGCTGTGCGCGCTCGCGGCGCGTGCGCAAAGGCGCGTTGAAAGCGAGATGACAAAGCAGATCGAAAGGATCGGCGTTCGGCTGTTTGGCGGTCTCAGCTAATTCATCGAAGCTGATTCCGCGCTCGGCGAGCTTGTCGATGATCTCCGAGCGCTCGGAAGGGTTTGCCCACTTCTGACGCAGCTCCGGCGCTGAAGGATAGAGCGTGCGCACTTTTTCCGCGGCGTAGTCGGAGTATTTCAGAACGCGGAGTTGTTTGCCATCAGGATCAAGTTCGTAAACCAGATGTGAAGCGATCTCGACATGCCCTTCGTCGAAATAATATTTCCTACGCCCGACCGGCGGCGGTTCTTGGATGATCGGTTCGCCTTCGACGATGTCGATGGTCGGCTTTCCATCATCGATGATCTTCTCTTTAATTTTCTTACCCGCTGCATCGATTTCTTCTTCGCTGATGAACGCTGGATCACCGTCGAACTCACGATCAGCGAAGTGGCGTGTCGCGGAACCTGTGTAATCGATAATGTTGAACCAGAGTTTGCCGTAATCATCACGCACGCGCGTCCCGCGGCCGATGATCTGCTTGAATTCGGTCATCGAACCGACCACACGGGCGATAACGATGTTCTTACATGTTGGGACATCTACGCCTGTTGTTAGTAACTGCGAGGTGGTAAGAACCACAGGCGTCTGAGTTTCCACATCTTGAAATTTGGAAAGATAACCGCGCCCAATGTCGCCTTCGTCAGCAGTCACACGACAAACGTAGTCAGGAAAGTTTTTCGCGGGATCGCTGTTCAGATTGTTTAACGCCTGCCGCATCTCGGAGGCGTGTTCCTGATCAACGCAGAAGACGATTGTCTTTGCGAACCGATCGGTCTTGTTCAGGAAATCGGTGAGATGACGCGCGATTGCTTCCGTCCGCGCGCGTAATGCGACCGCGCGCTCAAAATCCTTTGTTTGATATTCTTCGTCTGGAATCTCGCGACCGTATCGATCGAGATCATCTTTGCTCGGACGCCACCCTGCGGCATCCCATTGTGACATCACGCGATGAACGCGATATGGCGCAAGAAATCCGTCTTCGATCCCCTGACGCAGACTGTATTGGTAAATCGGATTGCCGAAGTAGAGATACGTGTCGCGGTTGTCATCACGTAGCGGTGTGGCAGTCATGCCGAGTTGAGTAGCTGGCTTGAAGTACTCAAGAATCTCGCGCCAGTTACTCTCGTCGCGCGCGCTGCCGCGATGACATTCATCAATGATGATCAGGTCGAAAAAGTCCGGCGCGTATTCTTTATACAAGCCCGGGCGCCGTTCATCTTTTGCCAGCGCTTGATAAATCGAGAAATAGATTTCACGACTTTTTATCGCCTGGCCATTCTCGATCTTTGCGCGTGCATCGCCGAATTGAGCGAAGATTTTGTCCTTGGGATCGTCGATCAGAATGTTGCGATCAGAGAGATAGAGAATCTTCGGGCGACGATGCTCTCCGGTCCGGTTCCAACGTGCATTCCAGAGTTTCCAACAGATCTGAAATGCTACAGGCGTCTTTCCCGTGCCGGTCGCCATCGTGAGCAGGATGCGGGGCTTGCCGGTAACGATCGCTTCGACAGCGCGATTGATCGCAATCTCCTGGTAATAACGCTCGCCTTGACGGAGGGCGAAGTTAATCGGCGTCAGGAGTTGCTGCACTTCTGTATCATTCGTGAGCGACTTGCCTGCGCGGTATCGCTGCCAAAGCTCTTCTGGTGATGGATATCCAGTGATCGATTTCTCAAGGCCGGTGAAATAATCGAATTCAATCGTGTCAGGTCCATTGCTCGCGTAGGCGAAACTCAGGCCGAGCATCTCGGCGTACTGCTTGGCCTGTTGCAAACCATCCGCTGCAGTTTTGTATTCTGGCTTCGCCTCGACAACAGCGAGCGGGAAGTCCCGGCGATAGCGAAGCAGATAATCAACTCGCTTCGAGAGGCGGCGAACAAAGCCCTTCCCCACCGGAACGATTCGACCGTCGGTGATCGTTCGCTGCTCCGCTATCGAGTAAGGTTCGCTATCCCAGCCAGCGACCTGTAGTTTGGGCACTACAAACTTTCTACACGTGTCCGCTTCCGTCGGCATGGAGCGCGAAAGATAGCAGAGATTGAGCTCTGTGAGGAGCGGAAAAAGTCGGATAAGAACCTAACCGAAACGTTGGACAACTGAAACGCTAAAATGGTGACTCTGCCAAGGCCGAGCGGTTCTCGGAAGGTTGACAGCATCATTAATATTGAGTTCGTGACGAGCTTTCCCAGATTGGCGAGGCAGGCGGGCGCCATCGCGTTGCTGGTTTATCTGTCGGGCTGCGCCGGATTGCGACAGTCGACGGTGACCGGTTATGACCACGTGAGCGTGTATTTCGCGACGACCCGGGAGTACGATGCGAGCGCCACGCCGGATCGTGCTTTCACAAAGACCGGGACGAAGAAGGAATGGATCTTTTACGGGACAGCGGAGGTGGGCGTTCCTTTACCTCACTCAGAAGGAACGCAAAAGGGAATCAAAGTGGAGAGGATAGACCTGCCTAAGGGAGACCGGCAGCATGAATTCCGCGTGCTAACCGCCGCGGAAACGACGAATCCGCACCGACCGCTGATCGTGTTCGTGCATGGGTTCAATAATACCTTCGAAACGGCGGCAGAACGGGCGGCGCTCTACGCGTACGATTTGCAACCGGATGTCTCGAGCAAGGCTGCGATCTTCAGCTGGCCTTCAAAGGAAAGCCTCTTCGGATATCAACATGACGAAGATGTCGTGCTCGTAAACCAGGATCGCGCGCGCCAGGTCCTGGGAATCTTGCGCACCCATGATTCCGCCAGCCCGGTAGTGTTAATCGGTCATAGCATGGGCTGCCGAGTTTTAACTTTCGCGCTGCGAGAAATAGAGCTCATCAACGACAGAGGCGGGTCGCCAAAGCGTCACCCGCAATTTGCGCAGCTCATCCTGATCGAGCCGGACGTGGACTCAGAGTATTTCCGGGAGAATATCCCGCGTATGCGAGCGGTCTGCGGCCACGTGACCGTCTATGCGTCGAGCCACGACAATGCACTACGCTTCTCGCAGTTTCTGCACGATGACCCGCGATTGGGTGAGCTGGGAAAGCAGGGATTGGCAAAGAAGATCGATGTGATCGATGCCTCGGCGGCCAAGACCGACTGGATTGGGCATAGCTATGATGGACCGTCGCTCTTCGAAGACATCCGCGCATTACTACGGGGTGCAACGCTCGAAGAGCGAAGCGGCAAAACCTTGGAACAAAATCCCGTGACGAAGGTTTATCGGTTGAAAAAGACCCTGGGCTGATTGGTGATCAGTTGGAAGCAGCCGCCTCCGCCGAGGCTCCGGCGTGACAGGAGGCGACGGCGTCACCCACACCGTGTTGCGGAATTGGTTTTCTGGGCGATAGTGGGAGGCCTTCGAAGCCAGAAGTACGAAGGAGGAAAGTCAGCCTCCGGTGCGCGCCAAAGCCAGTGCGACGTTGGTGCCGGGTAGAAGTCAGAATCAATTATGAAAGCCGATCTCATTAAAGCCGCCTCCGAAGTAATCACTAATCAGCAAATTCTGGTGAACATGGTCTCACGCCGAGTGCGACAGCTTTCGCTCGGTCATCGTCCCCTCGTGGAATATGCTCCGGGGCTCCGTGAAGCGGATATCGCGTTAACCGAGATCGCTAACAGAAAACTGACGTTCGAGTCGACCTTCGGTCAGAATGGAACCGCTGAGGCTCCCGCCCGGGTCGTGCAGTTCCCCGGTGTCACTTTGAGCAAAAACGCTAGAAAAGCTGCCTAAAACGAAGATTTGCCCCCCATGAGGCGGGCAAAGCGCCAAAGGCGCTGGGGAATAGTGAGAAGTGATCGGTGATCAGTTCGAAGCAACTGCCTGCGTTCGGCTTTTCAACCTGGGTCGGTATCGCTCTGATCGATGTCAGTTCGACGCAGCAAATAGTCGAGTCCCCCGACCCGGTACCGTCTGTAACCATAGCCTTCCAGCACAATGCGGTGTTTGCCGGAGTCGTTCCCGGCTGTGGTCCTCGGCAAGGAGATTAACCAGCAGCTTGCTCTCTGCGGTATTCACGCCCGTATCCAGGAGAATTTCACGCGGTTGGGACGAGGAGGGAACCAAATGCCAGCGATTGCACGATCTACTGTTAGGCGATCGATGCCGCGTAAACGACGTTTGTCTGACGCGGCTGGGCAAAATTACAAGAAGGCCTGAATAGATCGCGCACATTCAACGACTAACCATTATTACATATGAAAACGTTTACGAGCTTACTGATAGCCTGTTCGCTGGCGCTGGCTGGAGCCGCGTTGGCCCAACAACCAGAGGAACAGCAGTCACCATCAAAGAAAAAGCACGCCGCGCAAAAAACGCAGGCGGCTGAAGCACAGCCCGGGGCGAATGCGGCCAAGCCTGAGGCCACGGTCGCGAAGCCACGTGGAGCCGGGAGGCGCGAACGGGCTGCGTCAAAGGGGCAGAATGCCGAGGCGATGCCAAAATCTGAAGCCTCCCCCGGTACGGAAACCAACGTTTCCGGTCAACCCATGGGTGGAGCGACGAACGAGCCGGGTGCAGGAAAAGGACGGAAGGGTCGGGCAAACCAGGAATCTACAAATGCTCCCGCGACGGGGACGGATGTTTCCGGTCAACCGGCCAGCAGTGCGACGCCTGGCGCCAAGCAGCAGGCTGAGCAGGGGAGGAAAGGGATGAAGGGACGTGCTGCGAAGACATCTGTTACTCCGGCAGCGGCGGCAAGCGCAGCTCCAACAGGTGCGGCGGCCGGCCAGCAAAATGCGCAGGCCAATGTGGCCGGCGGGAAGAAGGCCAAGCCCGCCCCGCAGCAGGTGCAGCAAATCAAAACGCAGCACGCGAATTTCCGCGCGCAGCCAAAGCCCGACAAGGTGCCGGCGGTTACGTTCAACCAGAATTATCGGATTCAAGGAAGCGATCAGTGGCAGGGTCCGCAATACGAGGTATTCCGCTCATATCACCCGGAGCGGCACGATCAGGGCTGGTATCGATCGCATTACACCCGCGTGGAGCTGATCGGTGGCGGTTACTACTTCTTTAACAACGGCTTCTGGTTTCCGGCATGGGGTTACAATCCGTCATCAGAATATTATGCCTATGATGGACCGATCTATGTGGGTCAACGCGCTGAGCCGCCGGACCGCGTGATCGCGGACGTGCAGGCCGTGCTGCAAGAGATGGGCTACTACAGGGGCGAGGTGGATGGATTGCTCGGGCCGTTGACCCGGGAGGCGCTCACCGCCTATCAAGCCGATCAGGGGCTCACCACGACGGCGGCGATCGATCAGCCGACGCTCGATTCCCTCGGGATGGGATAAGGGATTTGAGATTGCCGATTGGCGATCGGCGATGGGGAATCGAAGCCGCCGGGGCGCACAAATGCTTCGGCGGCTTTTCAATCTGTGTCGGTTTCACTCTGATCGATGTCAGTTCGACGCAGCAAATAGTCGAGTCCGCCGACCCGGTACCACCTGTAACCATAGCCAGGTTCGACTAGTGAGAAGCGAGACGGAACTGAAACTGGAAGCTGAGAAAAAGATGCCAAAGATCGAACCCGCCGTTCGTGAACCACCGCGCTCTTTGCCAGCCTCGGAAATTATGTGCAGCCCCGCAGCAGGAAAATAATGAGCAGAATCGGAATCGGAATCCCGAGAAGCCAAAGCAAAATGTATCCCGGTCGCGCCCACTTCTTTCAATTTGTCGGTTAAACGCATTTGATTTCCTTTCCCAAGCTATCGCGCCAGAACGAGAAGCTGGTTTGAAAAAAAGTAAGCGGCTCCGTCTTCGCTACCCCTGAGCCATAGCGCCCACGATCACCACGATGAAGCCCATCGCCACCGCGATAGCGACTTTCGTTTCGATCGATAAGTCCATAATTTTCCCTTCAATTATAGTGGCGACCACGTCGCCTCCGTTTTTGATTTTTTCTTTTTAATCGCTTCGAATTTCAGCGCGCTTATGGATGCCAGGCGGAAAGCACTAAAGACGCTGGGAGAGTGATAAGTGACTGGTGATTCGCCACGGCGAATCCGTGTCGTCGCAGCGACCGGATCGGTGATTGGGTAGGTCAGAGATCGGAAGTCGGAGGTCGAAGGTCAGCCGCCTTCGCCGAAGCTCTGGCGCGCCAGGGAGCGCAGACCTGGTCAGCACGGTGATCAGTGATCGGTGATCGGAGGTCTGCCGTCAGTCAATTCAGTGATCAGTCGCCCGAAGATCAGGCCTCGTTTCTCGAACAACCGGTTTCTTTGCAGGACCGGAATTGGACGCACGGCGGATAGCCAGGGTCCGCTCGCGCAGCGCATCGAGCATTCGCAGCTTCTCGGCGATCGGCCGCGCCGCGGCGCGTCTCCGAAAGGCGCGTTTACTCTCCAGAATAGGGGTAAGATCGAGCTTCATCTTTACTTTAGGAATTGTCGCTCGAACTGCTTCCAAGCGCCAGCCAAACCATGACGCGTGAGGATTTCTTGCAGCCGTTGCAGATCGATCGCATCAGCCTCGATGAATTGAAGCACGCGCGCTTTATCTTTTGCCCGGCCTGTTTCGAGCGCGATGGCGGCGACGTGCTCTGCGGTAAAGACGCGAGCAGGCGTTCCTTCCACATCTTTTTCGACAGCCTTCGTCAACGCTTCCTGCACAAGAGCGCTGCCCGCCGGAAGGAACTGGACCGGCCAGCCAGCAATGACAACGTGTTCCCCTTCCATCGCGCAACCACAATCACGCAAATATCTGAAAATGGGCTCCGGGCTTATCATCTGTGAATCAGGCTCGGTGTGAAATTCGACGAAAATATCAACGTCGAGCGTGGCCACCGGCTCTAGATAGAACGTTGCTCCCACTGCGCCGCCAATCGCGTAACGCTCAATCACACCGGCGGCCTCCATACGGTTGATCATCTCGATGACTTCTTTTATGCCCATGCTGCGAGAACGTCGTCGAAAAGGCTAAACGCTAAAGGGAAATCGAGAGCTTGGCTCCGAAACCTTTTCCTGATGAGAAGGCCGGAAATCAGAAGTCGGAGGTTCGCCTTGCCACGGCCGGTCCGTCCGCTGGCGGACACGGCGAATCCGCCCTCGGCGGATCAGATGTCTGATGTCGGGTCGGTGGATTCTAGGACAGATGAAAACCGATTCTGCGCAGGGGCGACTCGGGTGGTGGAGGTGGCGGGTTCAGGATTTGGATGATCTTTTCCAACACCTGCGCAATCGCCGCTTCGTGAAGGTCCAGTCGGAGGTGAGCTTTTTCTCGAGCGCAGCGAGTTTCCTGGCGAGCTGGGGACTTGCCCGGAGCGCCTCGCGCATTTTGGCGAACGCCCGAACAACAAAGATGCTCATCTGAATGGCGTGTGGGTTGTTCAAGATATTTGCGGCCATCAAGCCAGCGTATTCTGTGAATGCGTAGGGGAGATATTTGATGTTCTAACCCCGCTTCAAGGTTACAGTTTGTGACCTTGAAACCCGAACTGCTTCGGCTTCTTCTTTAGTGAGTCGAAACATAAAGTCACTCAGCCTTCATGCGCCGCCTTCATATTTTGCGATTCGATGTTTTGTAAAGTGTCACTACATCAGTTCCGCATCTGTCTCCTGCATCACGACACGCAATAGCATCTCAGTCTGAAGAATCTCCTCGAAATATCGCCGCATGAAAATCCGTCGTCGCAATTGTCCCGGCACAATGGAATCCGGTCGCGCGATGGTTCGTTCCACTTCGTTTTCTGGCACCTCGCGTTTGGCTGCTTTCTTTCGCGCGTGAGCTGACCAACAAATCGGTTTCATTGAGACGCAGGGATTCTTCAGATCAGACCTCCGAGTTGTCACGCCGAAGCAATGTTTTGATCAACAACCTGGACAACTCCGCGCCAGATCGCATTGCGCAGGCGGCAGCGTGAGTGCGAGATCAGCCGGCAGCCGATCTGGCGCGACGGCGCTCCATGAACCACGCAATCCAGATGCAGCTTTCGTAAAGCAGAACCATGGGAAGACCCATCGCGATCAGCGTCAGAATGTCCGGCGTCGGCGTGATGATCGTCGCCAGGATAAAAATGAGCACGATGGCGTACGGCCGGGTGCGGGCCATGAATCTATAGGTGATCAATCCGAATCGCACGAGCGCCAAAACCACTACGGGCAGTTCGAACGCCAGACCGAAACCGAGTGTGAATCGCGTCACAAAAGAATAATACTGTTGCACAGTCCACGTGGGCGCCCAGCCGAGCGACTCGGTGTCGCGAAAGAAAAACAGAATTGTTTTGGGCAATAACCAAAAATAGCAGACAAAAACACCAAGAAGGAACAGCGCGAAGCTGACGAAAATCGCAGGAAGCAAAAAGCGTTTCTCTATTGCGGTGAGCGCGGGCAAAACAAATTCCGCGAGAAAATAAAGGAGCAGCGGAAAGGAAAGAATGATTCCCGCGTAAAACGCCAGGTGGAACGAGATCACAATGGAATCCGTGATGCCGAGCGCCTTCAGTGTGCCGATTTGGGAACCGACCTCCCGCAATGGCGCTTGCATTACGCGCACGAGGATCGAGCGAAAAGCGAAACAGATAATCATCGCGATGACGAGCGTGATCGCCAGCTTCACGATGGTCCATCGCAGGTCTTCGAGATGCTCCAGAAACGGCTTGGTTGTCTCGCTTTCAGGCAACTCTCGAAATTTGAAAATGTCTCGCAGTGCCATTGGATCGAAAATCGCTCAGCGCTGCTGAACAAAAAGGAAACCGCGCGCGGAGAGCCGCGCCCACATGCTCAATGTGTTGGCGTCGCGAATTTCGTTCTCAGCAATCATGCGGCGAATTTCCGGAATGCTAAATTCGCGGCAATCCAGGATCGATTCGGTTTCATCGCGCACGTAATTTGCGATTGTCTCAACCGGACGCGCCAGGAAAAAATAACCGTGTTCATCGGTAAACCCGGGCGATGAAAAATAGTCACCAAGCGCGCTGAGTTTGCCGTCCTTGGCCAGCTGGTAGCCACTCTCTTCGCGAAGTTCGCGCAATGCGACTTGTTCGATTGTTTCCGCGGACTCGCCGGCTCCGACGTTGTCGACCTGTCCGGACGGCATTTCCCAAAGAGCACTGCGCACCGGGATGCGCTCCTGCCGAATGAGGACGATTCTCCCATCCCGCGTCATCGGCGCGATAATGACGGCCGCCTTTCGATGCACGATTGTCCACGGCTGTGGCTGCGAACGTGACGGTGTGCGCACCCGACACGTCACAACCTCGACATGTGGGTTGGCAAAATGCCGCTCGCTCGAAACTGTTTCCCAGCCTTGGCCGTCCCGCACGAGATTGCTCTGCTTCACGCGGGCAGTGTAGTGGCCGCTGTCCTCGGCGGCAAACCGGTAGGGATGCCGAGCAGCAGCAGCATTTGTTTAGCGCCAACGGCGCTCTCGTCACATCAGCCTGGGGCAGCGCCCCAGGGAATTTGAATCACCCGAACCTATAGAGCGCTGAAAGCGCGGTTCAGGGCGGGCGGTGAGTCGCGCTTTCAGCGCTGGCGCTTTGGGTTCACTAAACCCTGGGGCGCTGCCCCAGACTTTACGATGAATCAGCGCCTTTGGCGCTAAACAGATGCGCCCACTGATCCTACTCGCTAGCGAGGGATTTTCTCCAGCGCCGAATTTGTTTCGCGACATTTTCCGGCGAAGGCGCCCCAATCGCCGTTCTTTCCGCAAGGGAACGGCGAACGTCGAACACGTTTCCACGACATCGAATAATGGAGAGAATGTTTTCATTTCCGAAGAGGAAATCTTGTCGAGCGGAATTCTATTTTGCATCGCGTGCGCGACAAGTCTTCCGACAATCTGGTGCGCGAAACGGCGTTCCCTTTTTCACCAAATACTCCGCCAGATCGATCCCGTAATATCGTATCGGTACAGTCGCCAATCGAACGAAACCGATTCGCTGTAGCGCTGCGCGATTTTCGGCCCCGGCTTGCTAAATATTCGGACAAGCACTCGTAGTCACTCAACGAATGCAGTGCGTGTTACGGTCACGGAGACGTACTTCGCGTCCTCGAATGGGAATTTTCGCAGCTCGAGCGTGATCTTTTGGATGCGGAAATGTTTCAGCAAGTGAATGGCGAGCCGATCGGCCAATGTCTCAATCAGATTTACTGACTGATCGCGCACGAAATTCTTCACTTCTTCGGCAACGGCCGAATAATTGACCACATTCTCAATTTTGTCTGCCGGGTCGTCCGCTTCGTGATATGGCCAGAAAGAAATGCTGGCCGTCAGTCGCTGCGGCGCAGCACGCTCTTCTTCGGGAACTCCAATACGTGTGGAGACCTCCAGTTGCTCGATGTGAATCCGATCGGCGAAAGCGTGTGGCTCAATGGGCATTCGGCAAGATTACTGCGCTGCCGGTTAGAGCAACAACGCGGAATTTTAACCACGAATCGACACGAATTGACGCCAATAAACCACAAGACAATGACGAAGCACGAATGACGAATGCTGAAGGAAGGGCTCCCGGAGTCAATGGAGGAAGAGTCTGACTGTGATAAGGTTCTCTCCATAATGAAAACCGTCTGGCGCGTTTTTGCTTATTTAAGGCGGTACCCGTGGCTGGCGGCGGGGACGCTGGCGTGCGCGATTCTCGGCACGCTCATGGTGATCGTGTTCCCAGCGGTGACGAAATCGATTGTGGACGAGGTTATAAACCAGCGGCGCGAGGAGCGACTCATGCCGCTGGTGCTGTTTGGCGCGCTCGCGTTTCTCCTGCAACACGGTTTAAACGCGCTGCGGATCATTTTGAACAACACCTTTGAGCAAAGAGTGATTTTCGATCTGCGGAGCGACCTCTACTCGCACATTCAAATGCTTCCGTTGCGCTGGTTCGATAACCGCGCCACTGGCGATCTGATGACCCGCGTGCTCGAGGACGTGAGCTCCGTCGAACGCGTTCTCATTGATGGAGTGGAGCAGGGCGTCGTCGCCGTCTTACAAGTCGTGATCGTGATCGGAGTGATGTTCTACGTTAGCGTGACACTTACATTGCTGGCCCTGGCGCCGCTGCCCTTTCTCGTCGGTGGCGCGCTCTGGTATACGCTCACCGCGCACCGCCGCTACCGTTTGCAACGCCAGGCCTCTTCGGCGATGAATTCGCTGCTGCACGACAATCTTTCCGGGATTCGTCAGATCAAAAGTTTTGTCCGCGAGAAAGAAGAACATGCCCGTTTCAACCGGATGAGTAACCAGTTGCGCCACGCCACACTCGTGGTCATGCGGGTCTGGGCGATCTATCACCCTTCCATGTATTTGTTCGGCTCGTTAGGAATTGTGCTCGTCGTAGCAGTCGGGGCTAAAATGGTGCTGAGCAGTGCGATGCAGCTCGGCGACCTCGTTGCATTTCTCATGCTGACGGGATTCCTCTATGAGCCAATCGGGAGATTGCATCAGCTCAATCAGCTCGTCCAGGCGGGCCGCGCGGCCGG
>Ga0137366_10001565_pt1 | contig 16999 bp, 18 predicted proteins | sample SagtaG_8_FD_104938 | JGI IMG/M metagenome (GOLD analysis project Ga0137366, IMG submission 104938) | Vadose zone soil microbial communities from Sagehorn Ranch, Mendocino, California, USA - Sage1_L_60_16 metaG | ecosystem: Environmental > Terrestrial > Soil > Vadose zone | place: USA...
GCTACCGCTACTCCGCCCGCTACGCGACGACTCCGGTGTGGGTCACGGCGCAGGTACTACCGGCGCTTGGCCGGAGGCCCTTCCCACTCAAGGCATCGCTTGCGATGCCGACCTCAGGACGCGCGAGCTCCGCTCGTGCGTCCGTCTGAAATGACCGGTCGACGCGATGGATCCTCACAACAACGGCTCTAAGACCCACTTCGTCTGGTCGTACAGCGGGCGGTAGCCGAGCCGCCGGTTGATCGCGAGCATCCCCGCGTTCGTCTCCTCGTTCTCGGTGAGGATCCGCTCGAAGGCGTTCTCAGCGGCCCAGCGCACGGCCGCGAGCTTGGCCGCGAGCGCGAGGCCGCGGCGGCGGAACTCGGGCAGTGTCGCCGTCATCTGGTTGTAGGCAAGGCTCCGCCCCGGGTCGACGCAGAGCAACGCGAGCGAGACGGCTCGCTCGTCGTCGAGCACCACAAAGCTGCCCTCGTCGGAGAGATCGGGCACGCCGAAGTCGTCGAGCTTCCAGTCCTCGAGCGTGAACGCCGTCTCCGGCTCGTCGCCGGGCATGTCGAGCTCGCCGGCTGCGCAAATCGCGAACAGCTCCTCGACGCGATCTCGGACGCACGCGAGCCGCTCCACGCGAAAGCCGGCCGGCAGGCTCAGCTCCGGCAGCTCAGCCTGGCTCACGTCGAGCGCCGAGACACGGTCGGCTCCGCGCCGCTCGAAGCCGCGCTTCGCCACGAACCGCTCACCGGCCGGATCGGCGTCCACGTTCGTCCGCGCCCGCCACGCTCCGCGCCTGCGCAGGTACTCCTCGACGAAGCCGTAGAGCGCCCCGCCGATTCCGCGGCCCCGCCGTTCGGGCGAGACGGCGACCCAGAACCTACCCTTGCCGCGTGTCGGCACAGACCACTCGAACCCCGCCCAGGCCGACCCCACTATTTCCTCGTCGGCCTCCGCCACCCACTGCCGCCACTGCTCGCGCTCGAGGCCGCGGCTCGCCCAGTACCAGACCCGCTCCGGCGTCTCGAGCTGGTGCGGGTTGACCGCGAGGTGCAGCGCGGCCACGGCGGCCGCGTCCTCCCGCCGCAGCTCCCGGATTACGGCGCCGCGAGCCACCCGTCCTCCGGCCGCACGAGCCGGCCCTCCGCCACGAGCCGGTCCAAGAGGTCGGCCTCCCAGTACCAGCGCCACGAGAACCAGCGCGGCACCTCGCCCTCGGGCGCGAGCACCGCAGCCCGCACGCCGGCGACGACCAGCTTCTCGAGCCCGCCACCCTCCAAAGGCTCCGGCACGACGTGGTCCCAGCGCGAAAGCTCGCTCGTGTGCCGGTGCGGCTCCTCGTACACGATGCTGCGCGAGACGACGGCCCCGCAGCGCTCGAGCGGCGCGCGCAGCTGCTTCAGCTCCTTCGGCTTCAGCCCCAGCTCGAGCTGCAGGTCGGCGAGCTCGGACGGCCCGGCCTCGGCGAGATGCCGCAGGAGCACGTCATCCGCCAGCCGCTCCAGCTCGGCACGGCAGATCGGATCGAGCAGCCGCACGGCCTCGGGCGTCACGAGGACGTTCTTGCCGCGGTGGACCGCCACGACCAAATAGCCACGCGCCCCGAGCTCTCCGAACCACGGGTACTTCGTCCGCGGCCACTGGCCGAACCCCGGGCTCTCAGGTGCGTACGGCTCCTCGTGACACGCCTCGAAGAGGCTCGGCAGCGCGGAGTCCGCCGTGCGCGTCAGCAGCCCGCGATCCAGCAGGAACTCCTCCGCCTCGTCGAGCGACTGCAACGCCCGGTCCGGCGTCAGCCGGCACTCGAAGGCGCGACGTTCCCGAAGCTCCTCCATACTCGCGTCGTGGGCGCTCATCCGACGGCGGCCATTGTGACCATCGGGTACGAGATCGTCTCGGGCGACATCGCCAACACGAACGGCTCCTGGCTCGCGGCCCGCCTCGAAGAGCTCGGCTTCGACGTGATCCTGATCGCGGCACTCCCTGACGACGAGGAGCGCGTGGCCGCCTTCATCCGGGTGCAGGCCCAGGATGCGGACGTCGTAGTCGTCACCGGCGGGCTCGGCGGCACTCCCGACGACCTCACGCGCGAGGCGATCGGCGCGGCCTTCGAGGTCCCGCTCGTCGAGCAGCCGGAAGTCGCGGCGCGCCTGCGCGAGCGGTTCGAGCGCGCTCCGGACTATGCGGCGCGCTGGGCGCGACTTCCCGAGGGCAGCCGCCCGATGGAGATCGAGCGCGGCGGCGCGCCCGGATTCGTCCTGGGAAACGTCTACGTCCTGCCGGGGCTGCCCGCCGAGATGGAGGCGATGTTCGAGCTCGTCGCCGTCGAGATCGGCGGCCCGAGCCCGATCGGTTCATGGCGGCGGACGTACCGGACGACCGAGAGCCGCATCGTCGAGGTGCTCGAGGCCGCGGGCAGCGAACACCCCGAAGTCCGCGTCGGCTCGTACCCGAGCTTCGGCGCCGAGGGGAGCACCGTCGAGATCGTCCTCAAGTCGAGCGACCCCGACGCGCTCGCCGCCGCGCAGGCCTGGCTGGAAGGGGAGCTTCAGGGCCTGGACTGACAGTTCGCCGCGAGGCCTGTTACCGTGGAGGACGGTCGCCCGATGTGGGGTCGTGTGGCCTACGCCATTCATGCGAGCGACTAGGCCGACTTTGCGTCAGACCTTTACCCCCTTCCAGGGGTTCGCCCACGCACGACGAATTGCCGATGCCGTGAAGGTGCAGGTGGGGCGTCGCAGTGTCGCAATCGTGATCGGCCTGGTTTCCGTGGCCGCCGTCGCGCTGCTCTTCCAGCGGACGGGGACGCGCGTGATCTCCGCTGCCGCCACCCCGAACTGGCGCTTCCTGCTCGCGGGTCTCGCGATCTGCGCCGCGGTTCAGCCGCTCCGCGCGCTCGCCTGGACGTCGACGGTGCGCTCGCCGAACATCGGCTTCCGCGCGATGTACACGGCCAGCGCCGTCGGCTCGTTCCTCGACACGGTCCTGCCCGGACGGCTCGGCGAAGCATCGAAGGTCGCGGTGCTCAAGGTCACCGCCGGCCCGCGCTGGCCCGGGTTCTCGCGCGCGGGAGGCAGTCTGCTCTGCGCGCACCTGCTCGAGATGATCGCCTTCGTGCTCGTGGGCGCAGGGTCGGCGTTCTTCCTGCCGGTCCCGACCTGGGCCAAGATCACCATGCTCGTCGGTCTCCCGGCCGCTGCGGGCGGGCTCCTGCTGGTCTCGGTGCTGCACGCAAAGCTGAGCCATCGCCTGCCGGAGGGAATCGGCGCGTTCCTCGCGGGCGCCGCCGCTCCGAAGGGGATCATGCTCCGCGCGGGCGGGATCCTCGTCCTGACCTGGGTCGCTCGCTGGTTCGGCGTCCTCTTCCTGCTCCACGCGGTCGGCGTCCACGTCGGCGTCGGCTCGGCGTTGCTGTACATGGTCGTGACCGGGCTGGCGAACACGATGCCGTTCCTGCCCGGGAACGTCGGGCTCTACCAGGGCGCTGCGATCGGCGCGCTGGCGATGGCGGGCCACGAAGGCAATACGGCGATCGCCGCCTCGGTCTTCACGCCTGCCGCCGGGAGCCTCGCCACCGGGGTGGCTGCTCTGGCCGGCCTCGCGCTCTACGGCCGCCGCGTCGGGCAGCTCAGCCGCGCAGCCGTTCGCTTCTAGCCGAGTTTCTCCGGATCTGCCGGAGCGCCGTCGCGGCCGACGTAGCCGTCCTTCGCCCCGACGACGAGCATGACGAGATCCTCGTCGCCGACGCTGATCACCTGGCGAGGAGTCGTGGCCTCCACGTGACAGAGCCCGCCGGGCCCGAGCTCCCGCGACTCGCCCGGTAGCTGGAACCGCGCGCGGCCCGAGTGCACGAAGTACAGCTCGTCCTGCTCTTGGTGGTAATGCGGCCGCGCCTCGACCCCCGGCGGGATGACGAGCACGTTCACGCCGAAGGCCGTGACGCCGAGCTCCTGCCGTACCTTGCGGAAGACGCCGTCGCCCATCTCGTCGATCGTCCCGAACGCGTAGCCCACGTGCGTGAGACGCTATCTGCTCGTGGGCAAGCTGATCTACACGGCGATCGCCTCGCTCGACGGCTACATCGAGGACCAGCATGGGAAGTTCGACTGGGCCGTGCCGGACGACGAGGTTCACGCATTCATCAACGACCTCACACGGCCCGAGGACACCCACCTTTACGGGCGCAGGATGTACGAGACCATGGTCGCCTGGGAGACGATGGACGCCGATCGACCTTCCATCCGAGACTTCGCCGAGATCTGGCGTGCGGCCGAGAAGATCGTCTACTCCCGGACCCTCGAATCCGTCTCCAGCGAGAGAACGCGGATCGAGCGCGAGTTCGACCCCGAAGCGGTTCGCAAGCTGAAGGAGACGTCGGGCGGCGACATCGCCATCGGCGGCCCCGAGCTCGCCGGTCAGGCCATGGATGCCGGGCTGATCGACCTGTACCACATGTTCCTCGTGCCGGTCCTGGTCGGAGGCGGCAAGCGGGCCATCCCGGACGGCGTGCGCGCGGAGCTCGAGCTGATCGACGAGCGACGCTTTGCGAACGGGGTGATCTTCCTCCGCTACCGGCAGCGATGAGTTCCCCGCCTTCGGGGCGTCCTATTAGCAACCCCTACGAAAGGAGCAACCCATGCCGCAGACCGCCACCCACATCAAGCAGATCGGGCGCGTGATCATCCCGGTCAGCGACCAGGACAAGGCGCTCGAGTTCTACATCGACACGCTCGGCTTCGAGGTTCGGGCCGACATCCCGTTCGGCGACGGCGACCGCTGGCTCGAGGTCGCGCCGCCCGGAGCCGCCACCGGGATCGCGCTGATGCCCCCGCGCCCAGGCGGGTCGCCCGGAAACGACCAGTCGTGCGTCGTGCTCGACACGGGCGACCTCGACGCCGACCACGCAGCGCTGAAGGAGCGAGGCGTCGACGTCGAGGAGCCGATGGGCGGCGAAGGCCCCGTCCCGCGGATGTTCTTCTTCCGCGACCTGGACGGGAACAACCTCCTCGAGATCGAGGCGACCGACGACTGACGTGCCGGAGCTGCGCGTCGCGCTGACGGTCGAGGACTTCGACAAGGCGCTGCGCTTTTACCGCGACGCGCTGGGCCTCGAGCAGACGGCCGACTGGAGCTCGGATGACGGTCGGGTCGTTCTGCTCGAGGCCGGGCGCGCGACGCTCGAGCTCATGGACGAGCGCCAGGCCGCGTTGATCGACCAGGTGGAGGCCGGCAAGCGCGTCTCCGGCGCGGTGCGCCTCGCGGTCGAGGTGCCCAACAGCGAGGAGACCGCCCGGCGCCTGGTCGCGGCCGGCGCCGCGGAGGTCGCACCGCCCGTGACGACACCGTGGGGTGATCGCAATGCCCGGGTGCGCGCTCCCGACGGCATGCAGCTGACGCTGTTCACCCCGGCGTAGCGATCTAGCATCGGGCCATGGGGCCCGACGAGTACGCGCGCTGGGTGCTCGCAACACCGAGGCCTGACCGGGCCGTCGAGCCGCGGCAGTCGTACTTCGTCTGCGGGACGCCTCGCTCCGGGAGCTGGCTGCTCTGCGGGCTGCTCGCGAGCACCGAAATCGCCGGGTGGCCGCACGAGTGGTTCTGGCGCGATACCCAGACAAGCCTGATGCGTGCCTGGGGCGCCGGCGATTTCGCGTCCTATCTCGAGCTCGTGCTCGCGGCCGGGACGACCACGAACGGCGTGTTCGGGGCGAAGGTGATGTGGGGCCACCTCCGGGAGCTCTCGCCGTTCCCGCGTCCTCGGTTCGTCTGGCTGCGTCGCCGGGACCGCATCGCGCAGGCCGTCTCGTTCGCAAGAGCGATTCAGACCGGGCACTGGCACCACTGGGATCCTCTGCCTCGCGAGGAGCCGACGTTCCGCTTCGAGGAGGTCGACGCGCTGCTGCGGGAGCTCAACGAGCACGATCGAGCATGGGCGCGGTGGTTCGTGGACGAGCGGATCGAGCCGCTCGACGTGGTGTTCGAAGACCTGCTCAGCGATCTCGAGGCAGAGACCTTGCGCGTCCTCGATTTCCTCGGTCTCGAGCTCCCAGAGGGCACAGAGATCCAACCGCTCACGCACGGGCAGAGCGACGGTGTGACAGCCGAGTGGTGCGAGCGCTACCGCGCGGCCTCTGCATCGCGAGCGGGCGGCTAGCATCGGCTCTGTGGCCGTTGCGTCGCCCGAGCGCTACCTCGCCGACCTGAACCCGGCCCAGCGCGAGGCGGTCCTCGCCACCGAGGGGCCGCTGCTCGTGGTGGCCGGGGCGGGCTCGGGCAAGACGCGCGTCCTCACGTATCGCGTCGCGCACCTGCTCAACGCCTGCGGTGTGAAGCCGAACGAGATCCTCGCGATCACGTTCACGAACAAGGCCGCGGGCGAGATGCGCGAGCGGCTCGAGGACCTGCTCGGCCCGGTCGCGCGCGCGATCTGGATCCTGACCTTCCACGCCGCGTGCGGCCGGATCCTGCGCCGCGAGGCACCGCGGCTCGGCTACCGCTCGAATTTCACGATCTACGACTCCGCCGACCAGGTGCGGCTGACGAAGCAGTGCCTCGAGGAGCTGGAGCGCGACCCGAAGCGCTTCACGCCGCGCGGTATCCACGAGCAGATCTCGTCCGCGAAGAACCAGGTCGTCGGCCCGGAGGAGTACGCGAAGCGCGTGTCGTCCTTTTACGACCAGACCGTGGCCGAGGTCTACGATCTCTACCAGCGCCGGCTCTTCGCCTCGAACGCGGTCGACTTCGACGACATGCTGATGCTGACCGTCCGCGTTCTGGAGCACTTCCCGGAGGCCCGTGAGCGCTGGCAGAAGGCCTTCCGCTACATCCTCGTCGACGAGTACCAGGACACGAACCACGCTCAGTACCGCCTACTCCAGCTTCTGGCCGAAAAACACCGAAATGTCTGCGCAGTCGGCGACCCAGATCAGGCGGTCTTTGGGTGGCGAGGAGCCGACATCGGCAACATTCTGGAGTTCGAAAACGACTTCCAGGGGACCCGCACCGTGTCCCTGGAGCAGAACTACCGCTCGACGAACACCATCCTCCAAGCGGCGAACGCGGTCATCGCGCACAACCGCGAGCGGAAGCCGAAGAACCTCTGGTCCGAGCTCGGCGAAGGCGAGCCGATCCGGGCGCTGGAGGTCGAGGATGAGCACGCCGAGGGGCGCTTCGTCGCCGCCGAGATCGCCGCCCTCGTCGAGGAGGGCTACAACGGCAGCGAGGTCGCCGTCTTCTACCGCACGAACGCGCAGTCGCGGGTGCTCGAGGACGTGCTCGTCCGGCAGGGCATCGCCTACCAGGTGATCGGCGGCCCTCGCTTCTACGAGCGGGCCGAGATCAAGGACGTGATCGCGTACCTGCAGGTGATCGACAATCCCTACGACGCCGTCTCGCTGCAGCGGATCGCGAACCGGCCCCGGCGCGGAATCGGCGACACGACCCTCGCGCGGCTGCAGGCGCACGCGGACGCCTTCGGGATCTCGCTCTTCGAGACGCTCGGCCAGACGGACGAGGCGGGGATCGCCGCAGCGCCGCTCCGGGCGGTCCAGCAGCTCCACGGCCTGCTCCAGTCGCTCCAGGCCGGGGCGCTCGAGCTGGAGGTTCCGGAGCTGCTCGAGCGCGTCCTCGACCGCAGCGGCTACCGCGAGGCCCTGGAAGCGGAGCGGACGATCGAATCGCAAGGAAGGCTCGAGAACCTGCAGGAGCTCGTCGGCGTCGCGCAGGAGTACCAGCACAACGCGGTCGAGCCGTCGCTCTCGGGGTTCCTGCAGGACATCTCGCTCTACTCCGACCAGGACGCGCTCCGCGGCGAAGAGAGCCTCGTCACGCTGATGACGCTGCACAACGCGAAGGGGCTCGAGTTCCGCGCCGTCTTCATGATCGGGATGGAGGAGGGGATCTTCCCGCACTCACGCTCGATCGAGGAGCAGGGCCTCGAGGAGGAGCGGCGGCTCTGCTACGTCGGCATGACCCGTGCGCAGGAGCGGCTCACACTCACGCACGCGAGCGCGCGCTCGCTCTGGGGCAGCCGCTCCTACAACCTGGCTTCGCGCTTCCTCGACGAGCTGCCGGAGGGCGGGGTGGAGCGGCACCGGCTTGAGCCGGCCTCGTGGTCGAAGTACGGCGCCACCGGGATCGCGCCGCGCAGTGACCAACCCTCCCTCTCGACCGGCGACTCGGTCCGGCACGACAGCCTCGGTGAGGGTGTCGTCACCGCCATCGAGGCCGGGGGAGTCGTCACCGTTCGGTTCGCGAACGACAGCTCAGAGCGCCGGCTCGTGCTCGACTACGCGCCTCTGCAGAAGATCTAGGCGCAGCGCGGATCGGCCGCCGCATGCGGCAGCCACTCGATCGGGTCGCCGGCTCCGTTGAGCAGCGGCAGCGAGCGGATCCCGGTCCCGTTCGGCTTCATCCAGTAGAAGCGAGGGAGCGGCTCGGTGCCGCGGAAGTGCGCGAAGACGATCCGTCCGTTCGGCAGCCACGCGAGCGGCCCGTCCCCGCCCGGCCAGTGCGTGACGCGGTGCTTGTGGGTGCCGTCCGCGTTCATGATCCAGACCTCGCGGCCGCCAAACTGGAAATGGCTGTAGGCGATCCGGCGACCGTTCGGAGACCACGGGCCCGGGCTGTCACCGCCGGTCCCGGCCGGGAAGACGATGTGGGGATGGGTCAACTGGCGCTGGTCGCTGCCGTCGGCGCTCATCGTCCAGATCGCCCAGTTGCCGTCGCCGTTGTGCGCGCCGTACTCGATCCGGCTCGCGTCCGGCGACCAGACCGCGCCCTCGCTGCCGTACGCGGTGCCGAGGTCGCGGACGCCGCTGCCATCCGTGTTCATCAGGAAGAGCGTGTCGTACCGGTGGCCCGGCCGAAGGCCGCTGAAGGCGATCTTGTCGCCCCGCGGCGACCAGTCCGCGAACATGCCGCCCGTGGGCGGCTCGATCTCACGCTCGTTCGAGCCGTCGACGTCGATCGTGAACAGGCCCTCGAGCCCGTTGCCGAACTCGTCGGGCAGGTAGTGGCCGCGGCTCGTGCGGAAGACGAGGTGCCTCCCGTCGGGCGACCACGACGGATCGAAGTCTTCGCCGGTGCCCGAGTGGCTCACCTGGTGGCGGCAGGTGCCGTTCGCGTTCATCACCCAGATGTCGCCTCCGCGGGTGCTGTAGGCGATTCGCCCAAAGAGCTTGCTCTTCGGCACCGGCGGATAGCGCGGGTGCCGCGCCGCCACGGCCGACGGGCAGGCTGCAGCGAGCGCCAGCGCCAAGACGCCGAGAATCCGAGTCACTGACCGAGTACAGCGCAAAGCAGCCATCGGTTCCACTCTTACCACACTTCGTTCCTTGCCGAAGCATGGGCGTAGTACGCTGCCGGCATGACCGAGGCGGATCTCGCGTACATCTCGTCTAACTACCTGACTCTCGAGCAGCTCTGCGACGGCCGTGCCGAATCGCCCCACGAGCTGCGAAGCCTGATTGCGGCGAGGAGACTGCCCGAGCCGTCCTACGTTCTGCCCGACGGCACCGGCATGTTCCCGGCCGACTACTTCCGGCTCGTCGACGAGGCGGGCGGCGTCGACGGCCTGCGCGAGCACTTCGCCGCGCGCCATCGCGCCGCGGACGGCAAGGATGTCGACCAGGACTGGGAGATGTACCTGGACGGCACCTGGGGCATCTGCCTGCGGGACGTCACGCCCGAGACGATCGTTCGCAAGAACACGCTCGTCTCGTCGCTGTGCGAGCTGCTCGTTCTGGCCCGCACGCGCGAGCCGGAGTGGCAGACGGCGCTCCGGGAGCAGGTCGGCGAGCTCGACGAGCTCGAGCGGGAGTTCTCGCCCGACTACGACCGCAGCGACGCGATGGACCGCCCGCCGACGCGCGACCTGATCATCGCGGCGGCGCGGGAGCGGTACCCGCAGGTCTTCGCGGCGTGAGGGGCGAAGCCGATGTCGCCGCCGCGGCCGCGCTGCTCGCCGAGCCTGCGCGCGCGGCGCTGGTAGTCGCGCTGACTGAGCACGAGACGCTGCCGGCGAGCGCGCTCGCCGCTCATGCCGGCATCGCGCCCTCGACGGCCAGCGAGCACCTGCGGAAGCTGGTCGCAGGCGGGTTTCTCGCCTCGCGCAAGAACGGCCGGCACCGCTACTTCAGCCTCGCCGACCCCGCAGTGGCGGATGCGGTCGAGGCACTCGCCTGCGTCGCTCCCCAGCCGCCCGTGCGTTCGCTGCGCGAGGCGACGAAGAGCGAGCTGATCCGCTCTGCACGCACCTGCTACGACCACCTCGCCGGCCGCCTCGGAGTCGACCTCGCGGCGGCGCTCGAGCGAGATGAAGTCGTAATCCGACGGAACGGCGACTACGAGCTCGGGCCGAAGGCCGAAACCCGCTGCACCGAGCTCGGAATCGATCTCGCAGAGCTGGGGGCACAGCGGCGACCGGTCGTGCGCGGCTGCCTCGACTGGAGCGAGCGCGAGCTGCATGTCGCTGGAGCGCTCGGAGCCGCGCTGACGAGCCGCTTCTTCGAGCTCGGATGGATTCGGCGCCGCGACGGGAATCGCTCGGTCGAGGTCGTCGACGCTAACGCAGTTCTTTGTTCGACTCCATGTCAAACCACATCGCGAACAGCGTGAACAAGAGCCCGAAGAGCAGCAGCAGCGCCACGAGGACGACGACCCCAGCGGTCGCCGCGTACCCCATCGCCTTGATCACGATCTGGTAGGTGCCGAGCCCCAGGCCGAACACGAGCGAGAGCAGCCCGAACACGTAGAAGAAGACCAGCGGGTGGAAGTCCCGGATCACGTACTTCTGCCCGAGCCGCCACCAGAAGCGCTTGATCAGGAGCCACCAGATCGCCGGGATCACCTTGCGCAGGCGGATCCCGGAGCGCTCGCCGACGCCGTAGATCGGCCGCGAAGGGACGTCGCGCACCTTCGCGTTCCAGACGTTCAGGTGGACGAGCATGTCGTTCGGAAAGCCGTAGCGCGGATAGAGGTGGTCGAGGTCGAGCAGCCCGAGCATTCGCTTGCCGATCGCCGTGTAACCCGATTGCGCGTCCGCGACGTGCCAGTAGCCGGACGCGACCTTCGTCCAGAGCGACAGGACCGCGTTGCCGAGGTAGCGGCTGTGTGGGATCAGCTGCCAGGCCTGGCCGGTGAACAGGCGGTTCGCCTTGGCGTAGTCGACCTCGCCGCGCGCCACCGGGACGACCAGGTGTTCGAGGTCTTCCGGGTCCATCTGGTTGTCCGCATTCATCACGACCGTGACATCGACGCCGTCCTCGAGTGCCTGCCGGTAGCCGGTCACGACAGCCGCGCCGACGCCGCCGTTGTGCTCGCGCTGGATCACGGAGATCCGCGGGTCCCCGGCCACGGCCGCGCGCGCGCGCTCCACCGTGCCGTCCTGAGAGCCGTCGTCGACGACGTAGATCCGGTCGACGAACTCCGGGATCCCGCCCAGGGTCGAAGGCAGGAGGTGCTCCTCCTGATACGCGGGGACGACGACGCCGACGGTTTTGCCCTCGATCACCGGTCGGTCAGCGTAACGCCTCGACCCAGTCGAGCCGTCTGCCGCAGAGGCTGCGCGCGTCCGCGGGAGCGACGGTCTCGACCGGCTCGCGCGAGTCGACCGCGCTGAGCGCGGCGGGCCCGAACGAGAAGGGCGAGCCGGCGCTGCCCGGTCTCCAGTCGCCTCTCGCCGAGCGGATCGTCACGACATGCCGCCCGGCCGCGAGCGAGGCATTGCCGAGGTCGCTGAAAACCCCGGGCCAGTTCAGCTCCATGCGGAGCGCGCCGACCTCGTGCCCGTCGACCGAGATGGACGAGCGCCCGTACCAGTCGCCGCCGAGCCAGGCCGTGTACTCCCCGGCAGCCGCGAGGGTGGCGGCTACGCGTCTCTCGCCCGAAAGCGGCGGAGGGCCGAGCCAGATCGCCTGCGGGCGCGTAGCCGTCGCGAGGGTCGCCACGCCGGGAAGGCGTGCGAGCCTGAGGACATCCGGGCACTTAGGGACCGCGGCCGCCTGGTTCGCGTCGCCCAGGCCGAGGTGCTCCAGGATCGTCTGCGGCGGATGCACGGGCCGCTGCCAGACCTCGTAGTAGCGGCCGGCGCTGACGAGCGAGTAGACCGAGGGCGGGCGGCTCTCGGCCGGCCCGCGGCGCAGCACGAGCGTCCGGTAGACGAGCACGCCGTCGAGCCGGAAGCGGTCGATGTCCGCCGACTCGCCCTTGGCGAGCGTCTTGCCGTTCGTGAGGTAGTCGAAGCGGCGGCGCAGCTCCGAGGCGCCCTCGGGATCGGTCCGCCTCAGGAAGTGGCGGACTCCATAGGCCTGATAGTCGGTCATCAGCGTCGGGCCCTGGCCCACGATCCGGTTCCCGATCGCTTCGAGCTCGTGCAGCTGTGCACGTGGGGCGAGCCAGACCTTGTGGTACTGGAGCGTGTTCGACCACAGGACGCCCACCGCGATCGCCAGCGCCGCGATTCCCGCCTCGACCACTCGCCGGTACGCGAGGCCGGCACCGCAGCCCGCGAGCGCCGCTGCGAGGAAAGCCGGTGACGCCATCGCGAGCGTCTTGCCGCCGACCCACGGCGAGCTGAGCGGCACGAAGATCGCGCAGCCGAGCCCGGCGATCGCGACGTAGGCCGGGAGCGCCCAGCTCTGCCGCTGCCAGGCCCACCAGAGCCCGACCGCGGCGGCGGCGAGGATTAGGGCGATCAGGACGTAGGTCGAAGCACCCAGGGAGTGGGGCGGACGCAGACGGAAGTCACCTGACAGCCAGACGCCGAAGAGCTGGAACCCGCTCAGCGGCTCGATCAGGTTCGCGAGCTCGCTCTCCTTGCCGAACGCAGTCAGATGCGAGAGCCAGCTCGCCGCCGCGACGAACGACGGCACGGCGAGGACGGCGGTCGCGGCGACGAGCACCGCGGTCTTCGGCAGCAGCGCGCGACTGGGGCCGAGGAACGCGATCGCTCCGGCCGCGAGAAGCGCGGGGAAGAGCCAGGCGCCTCCCGGGAGGCTGAGCACACAGACGAGCGCGGCTGCGGCGGCCCCGAGCGGGATCGCGGCGCGCGCTCGTCCCGCCAGCGCCCACGGCAGGAGTGCCGCGATCAGCGCGAGCAGCCACGCGCCGGCGAGCTCCTTGATCCCGCCCCAGAGCGCGTAGCCGAAGAGGATCGCCGGCTGCGCCGCGATGAACGCCGCCGCGCCGCGCAGCGCCCGGCCGGGAATGAGTCCCTCGAGGAGGGCGTAGAGCGAGAGCGCAAGCATCGCGGCGAGGAAGGTCAGGTACGGCTGGTAAAGCCACGCGATGTCGTACGAGAGAAGCACGTGCCCGATTCCGAGCGGCATCAGGCTTCCGGTCGGGTAGCCGAGGGACAGGGATGTCGCGAGCGTCGCTTCGTACGTCGAGGGCGCGAGGTGAGCCAGGCTCCGCGCGTGCTCCATGACGCGGTCGGTCATCGCGAAGTACGTGGCCGTGTCGTCGAGCTTGATGTAGCCGTCGAAGGTCGCCCGGCCGGAGAGGACTGTCGGTGCCGCGAAGGCGGCGAAGGCCGCGACCGCCGCTCCGGCCGGCCACGCGCGGTGGCGGCCGCGCCAGGGCGGCACGAGCAGGAGCCCTGCCGCGGCCAGGGCGACGGCCAGCGGCGCGGAGAGCTCCGCGGTGGCGTCTGTCAGCGTGGCGAACTGGCCCGTGAGGATGACAATGGTCAGGCCCACCGGCAGGACGAGCGGTCCGGGCAGGTGTTCCCCCACGATCGCCTCGACCAGGCGCCCACAGCCCAGCGACAGGCCCCCGAGCACGAGCGGGTACGCGACCCAGGCGACGAGCAGGGAGGTCAGTTAGGGGACGGGCGCGATCCGGCCCGAGTCGATCACGCTGCGCGCGCGCTTCGGCGAGGGGTCGTAGACCTCGATCTGAACGTCTTTCAGGTCCGGGTACGCGAGGTAGATGTTGGTCGGCGAGGCCTTTGCGTACACGGCGAACCCGCCGCGCGGTGCGGGGAACGACGACTCGCCGCCTTTCCGTGCCAGCCCGTTGAGCACTTTGTACGCGTCCGGCACCGGATACGTGCCGACGATCGTGTATCTCGCGCTCTGGGTGTTCACCGGGATGCCGTGCGGGAGGTAGCGCACATAGATGCGCCCGCTCGAGGTCTCCGTCAGCTCGTAGGTCGTATTTGCCGCGGGGCCGGCCCAGTAGATCGGGTGGCCGGCATCCTTCGCGACTGCGCGCATCCGTTCGGGGGTCGCCGCTGTCGGCGCGATGGTCGTGATCTTCGCCTTGGACGAGCCGCCGCCGCGGATCGCGACCAGCCAAACGACGAACCCGATCGCAAGCGCGACAGCGATGACGGCGCCGATGCGAATCTCCTGGCGCCGCGCCCAGGGGGGAATGGGGCGGTGCTCCACCGTCACCACAGCATAGGTTCAGCCCCGGCCGGGCCAGTCCTGCGCGGATGGCGGCTAGAATGCGGCTTCGAAGGGCGGTTAGCTCAGTTGGGAGAGCACCAGCTCGACAAGCTGGGGGTCACTGGTTCGAGCCCAGTACCGCCCACCTCACTTCGCAGCGGCGCGAGCGCCGCTGCTGGTTTCACGGGAGAAACCCTGACACGATCGGAATCAGGACGATCGCGCGAGCGCGATCCACGCGGCGAGGGCCGCGAGCTTCTGGTCTTCTGCCCAGGGCGGCCCGATCTCTCGCCGCAGGTCGTCGATCCGATGCTTTAGCTCGTCATGTTTGACGCCGAGCGCAGATTCGCCCTCCTCCCAGATCGATCGCTTCGGGATCGCCTCGGCGTCGAGTCCGAGAGACTCGGCGCCTTGCAGCAGGGCCCGCTGATAGAGCCGTCCTTCCGCTGCATGCGCGAGGGCGTGCGATGCGAGGATCGACTCGAGCCGCGCTCCGGCGGGGAACGCCCCGACGACGACTGCGCAGGAGCGCACGACGGTGTCCACCTCCTGCAGCGTTTGCTCGAGAGCAACGGCCGCTTGCGCGCCGGCGATTCGCTCGGCGGCCTTGACCATGCTGGCCGCCGCCGTGGGTTCTAGTCCGCGCGCAGCCTGGTAGACGTTCTTCCTCACACGCCCGCTGGGATCGGCGAGCTCCGCGCGGCCTCGGAGGAGAATCTCGGGCCGGGCAAATCGCCCGGCGACCACGACGAGGGCGGCCCAACCGGTGTGGGCGCGACAGCCGAGTGCTGCGACCCGTGGCTTTCCGCTCATAGGCAACCGCGATGAGTGTGTCAGAGCGTCGAGCGCTCCATTCATCCGCAACATCGATGTGCCTATTTCCAGGCGCACGAAGGCGCCTCATCTCCGGCGACAACCTGCATCCGAGCGACGCGGGTTACGTCGCGTACCGCCAGCAGTGGGCGGACGCGATGATCGCGAACGTCTACGGGCAGTAGCGCGATGCTCAAGCGAGGCATGTACGGCTAGTCGGTCCTGGGCTATAATTTAGGCATGCCTCAAGAATTAGTTCAGGCTCCCGAACTCACCGCTGCCGTGCAGGACTACGCGAAGGCGATCTATTCGCTGGAGACGCGTGACGGCACGGTCTCGACGACTGCGCTCGCGGAGCGGCTCGACGTGCGGCCGGCCTCGGTCTCCGGGATGCTGCGGAAGCTCGCGGTACTCGGCCTGGTCGAGCACGAGCGTTACCACGGGGTCCACCTGACCGAGCGCGGCCGGCTGGTCGCACTCGAGGTGATTCGCCACCACCGCCTGCTCGAGCTCTTCCTCGTCGAGAACCTGGGCATGAGCTGGGACGAGGTCCACGCGGAGGCCGAGGTGCTCGAGCACGTCCTCTCGGAGGGCCTCGAGGAGCTGATCGCCGAGAAGCTCGGTGACCCGAAGCTCGACCCCCACGGCGACCCGATCCCGAGCCGCGAGCTGACGATCGCCGACGACCAGGCGCGTGCGCTCTACGACCTGGAGCCGGGCGAGCGGGCGACCTTCGTGCGCGTCTCCGACGCCGACCCGGAGATGCTGCGCTATCTGGCCGAGCGCGGCATCGCCCCGGGCGCGCGGCTCGAGGTGGTCGAGCGCCAGCCGTTCGACGGACCGCTCTATGCGCGCTCCGGCGGCGAGGTGCACGTGCTCGGAGCGACCTTGGCGCGCGCGATGCGCGTCTCGGAGGACGCATGACGCCCCCTCTCGAAGCCACCGCCACCGTCGACGCGGTCGGCCTGAGCCCGGTCGAGCGAATCCTCGCCAAGGGCCGCTGGAAGGCGACGCTGGCGATGCTCGGCCCTGCATTCGTCGCCTCGATCGCATACGTCGACCCGGGGAACTTCGCCACGAACGTCAGGGCCGGCGCCCAGTTCGGCTACCTGCTCGTGTGGGTGATCGTCGCCGCCAACCTGATGGCGATGCTGATCCAGTATCTGTCGGCGAAGCTCGGAATCGTCACCGACCGTGACCTTCCGGAGAACTTCCGCGAGCACTATCCGCGCCCCCTCTCCTGGGGCATGTGGGTCCAGGCCGAGCTCATCTCGATGTCCACGGACATCGCCGAGTTTCTCGGTGCCGCGCTCGGTCTGAACCTGCTCTTCCACGTGCCGCTCCTGCCGGCGGGCGTGATCACCGGCTTCGTTGCCCTCGGGATCCTCGCGCTGCAGCGGCACGGCTACCGCCGCTTCGAGCTCGCGATCACGGCACTCCTCGGGCTGATCTTCCTCGGCTTCCTTTACGAGGCGCTCAAGATCGGGCCTTCGACCTCGGAGACGGCCCACGGCCTGATCCCGCATCTATCCGGCAACGACTCCCTCTACCTCGCGGTCGGGATCATCGGCGCGACCGTGATGCCGCACGCGATCTACCTCCACTCGGCGCTCACCAATGGGCGCGTGCCCACACGGAACGACGCCGAGCGGAAGCGCGTCCTCCGCTTCGAGCGCCTGGACGTGCTCATCGCGCTGGGACTGGCCGGCGTCGTCAACCTGACGATGCTCGTGGTCGCGGCGAAGCTCTTCCATTCGCGCGGCCTGACGGGCGTCGACACGATCCAGGGTGCGCACCACGGGTTCTCA
>Ga0137366_10001569_pt1 | contig 16989 bp, 13 predicted proteins | sample SagtaG_8_FD_104938 | JGI IMG/M metagenome (GOLD analysis project Ga0137366, IMG submission 104938) | Vadose zone soil microbial communities from Sagehorn Ranch, Mendocino, California, USA - Sage1_L_60_16 metaG | ecosystem: Environmental > Terrestrial > Soil > Vadose zone | place: USA...
CAAGAGCGGGGGAGATGAGTTGGCGGTCTTTCCCGCTCATCCACTCTGGACCGCAATCAGGAGGAATAATGAACAAGGAAGTGACTCGCCGGAGTGTCATCCGGGTTGGCGGCGTGATCTTTGCCAGCGGCGCGACTGGTGTGCTGGAAGCGTTCCTCAGCGCCTGCAACGCGGCAACACAGTCCAGTTCAAGTTCTTCGAACAGCTCTGGCAGTTCGTCGTCAAGTTCATGCCTGCAAGCCACGAACGTCACGCGCGGGCCTTACTTCGTTGATGACCGCAGTGATCCCAACATCAGCAATGACGTCGTGGATTCCAGCATCCCCCAGCGTTCTGACATTCGTTCCGATACTGAAGGCGGCACGGGAACTCAGACGGGCCTACCGCTGTATCTCACGATCACGGTCGGAGACTACAGCAGCGGAGCATGCTCGCCCATCTCCGGTGCGCAGGTACACATTTGGCACTGCAATGCGCAAGGCGACTATTCCGACGTGCAGAACTACACGGGCGAAGATTTCCTCCGCGGATATCAATGGACCGACTCCGGCGGCCAGGTAACTTTCACCACGATTTATCCCGGATGGTACAGCGGTCGCACGGTGCACATTCACGTCAAAGTGCGTATCTTCGATTCTTCGGGGAACGTCACGACCGAAGCTACGACGCAACTCTTCTTCAGCGATTCAACCAGCGACGCGGTTTATTCCGCGAATTCCGCTTACAGCCGCAGCGGCTCCCGCGACACACTGAATTCCGCCGACAACATTTATTCCTCAGAGAGTCCGTCGCTGCTGGTCAGCTTGAGCGGCTCCGCCAGTACCAGCTATACGGGGACGATGAGTATTGGAATCGCGAAAGGCACAATCTTCGGAGGATGATCGGCGCGCGGGATCTTGCTTGCAAAACTGCGCTTCCGTAGAGATGTTGCTTGCAACGTCTCCCACCTGGTGAACTACGCTTCTGTGACTTCGGATTCTAATCCGCCTTTACTCGGCGAAGTCCGCGAAAGCTCTGCGATCTCCGCGGCCAATATCTCAGGGGGAACGGCGAAGTCCCACCGCCCAGGCGTGCGGTGGGACTGAAATTTTCGCCGTCCCGAATTTTCTGAAGGCTCTTATTGCTGGACGACCATGCGGTTTGCAAGTTGCATTTTGTACGCCTGCTCATATCCGGCGGCAAAAGCTGCGCGGTCGTTCTCCTGCGACCAGCGTCCTGAGGCGATGTGCGAATCTCTTCCCCGCTCGGCCGCGAGCTTGCCTACATACAGGCCGTCACGATAAGCAGCATTGGTCGCGGACTCTGAGACAGGTTGCACGCTTCCACCGCGCAACGTCACCGCTGAAACCGCCATCACGAACAGCGCCAGTGCGCTCAAACCTAACTTTTTCATCTTCATCATTGCCCTCTCATTTTTTTCGATCTAGTGGCTTGCTGGATTAGAGCCCAAATCGAAGAGCGCCGGAGTAAGATCGCTGTAAGTCCGACGTAAACTCTTCCGTGGAATTGGCTCTGTTGGACCGCTGATCTGTCGCGTCTTCCACGGCCGAAAGCGATCACTTCTTTACACGGAATTTACGCAAGGCCGCCAGACTCACCATTACAGTTGTGAGGCTGCCCTGATGAGAGGTGGGTGGCGACCATTTCCTGGTTGCCGACGCTTGAAGTCTATAATTCTGCCGGCAGTGACTTTCCGGCGATCGCGCCGAAGTTCAGATGACTAGATTTCGATTCACCGAAAATGCCCGTTGGTACGGGCTCGGCCTGGCATTGGCCGCTGCGCTGGTATCCCTGGCAATACTTCAGTATCGGTCAAATCGGCAACTGCGTGATGTCCTGCAAACCCAGATGCGCGCCAATGTGCAGGGATCGTTGATGAATGTTCGCTTTGGACTGGAGCAGGAATTGTCGCCGATTTGCAACACGCTCCTGCCCTCGGCCAATCCGCAGAAACTTGATCTCGAGTTCTATGCGCGCGAATTCTCGCAGTGGCGCGACAACGCAGTCCACCCAGCTTTGATTGCGAATGTTTTCGTTTACACGCACGCCAATGCCCCTGAACTCTTACGCCTGGAAGCCGCGGGCAAATTTAAGTCTGAAGATTGGCCTGCGAGATTCGTGCCTTTGCGGGAAGAGCTCGACAAATTTTCGGCCACTGACTCGCCCTTTTTACCGTGGATGATCGAGGAGAATATCCCGGCACTGGCACTTCCCACTCGTGACGCACCAACTCCAAGAATTCGTTCTTTCCTGATCGTTCAGCTCAATACCGACGAGTTGACCCAGCATATTCTTCCCGAACTAGCGAATCGCTATCTCGGCTCGAATGGGCACCTGGATTATCAAGTCGCGTTGATCACCGCAAATGCCCAGCGCAACGTGGTGTACTCCTCCGACGCCAGCTTCGGAAGCGACCGCCACGCCCCGGACGCTCAACTCAACGTCTTCGGCCCGCCCATGGCTGATCACGGCGGTCCTGCTCCTGCCGGCATGTTCCCTTCTGCGGCTCGTCCGGCAGAAAAATCCACACCGCGCGACGAACCTGGCCCCAACCGCTTCGATGCACCTGAACCCCAACGCCGCGAGCCCGGCCCGCTTAGGTTGCAAACGATTCGCTACTCTCGCGACGACAGAGGCTGGACACTCATCGCCCGTCATCGCAAAGGCTCAGTCGAAGCCGCTGTGGCGAGCATCTATCACCGGAATCTTGCTGTTAGCTTCGGCGTGCTCGTCGTCTTGTCCGCAACTATTGTTCTTGTGGTTGTGACTTCGCAACGCGCACGCCGGCTGGCGCACTTGAAAATGGATTTCGTCGCCAGCGTCTCCCACGAATTGCGCACGCCGCTGACCGGAATTGTTATGGCCGCGCAGAATGTCGCCGATGGATTGGTTGATAACAAAGAACGCGCCATCCGCTACGGCGCTGCGATCCTGGGTCAGGCGCAGCAACTATCTGAATTGATCGAGCAGATCCTGCTGTTCTCAGCCACTGAGAAGGGTCGACATCAATATTATTTTCAATGGGTAGATATCTCCGAAATTATCGACTCCGTACTCAAGCGGTCGGCTAGCCTTATCCGCTCATCTGCGGTCCGCGTGGAGCAATCCATTGAGCCAGACCTTCCGGCTATTTGGGGTGATTACCAAGCTCTGACTCAGTGTTTGCAAAATCTGCTGGTGAATTCAATCAAATATGGCGGCCAAGACGAGTGGCTCGGCATTCGCGCTAGCCGCCCGGCCCGCGGGAACGAAATCGTCATCACGGTTGAAGATCATGGCATCGGAATCGCGCCGGATGAAATCAAGAAAATATTCGAACCGTTCTACCGCAGCCCCGCCGTAACTAGCGCGCAAATTCACGGTAGTGGTCTCGGTCTTTCAATCGTTCAAAGCATGGTCGCCGCCATGGGCGGACGCCTCACGGTGGAAAGCGACCTAGGCAAAGGCAGCCGTTTCAGCGTACATTTGCCAGCAGACAAGGGTCCAACCCCGGGGGAAAAGGCCAGCGTTTCGCTCGAAGCTGCCGCCAATCGCTGATATGCAGGAAAAGATTCTGCTCGTGGAAGACGACGAAGTCATCCGCATGGCGCTTGTCGACCGTTTGGAGAGCGAAAGCTACCGGACGGAGTTCGCAAAGGATGGCGACGAAGGCTTTCGCAAGGCCGTCCATGATTCTTTCGATCTCGTCATTCTGGATATCATGCTACCCCGCAAAAACGGCTTCGATGTTTGTCGCGACATTCGTATGGCGGGTGTCGTTGTCCCGATCCTGATGCTCACCGCTCGAGGGCAGACGATTGATAAAGTACTGGGCCTGAAAATTGGCGCCGACGATTATTTAACAAAACCGTTCGATGCCATGGAATTGTTAGCGCGGATCGAAGCGCTGCTGCGTCGAGCTAAGGCGCCAGCCGGCGGTAGTGTTCACGAGTTTGGTGCGCTGCACATCGATTTGCGAGGCACATCTGTAAAACGCAATGGTAAAGTCGTGCCTTTATCGGCTCGCGAATTCCAGCTCTTACGCTACTTTGTCGAGCACCGCGGCATGACCCTCTCACGCGATCTGCTACTGAAAGAAGTCTGGTCCTACAGCGCAGAGGCCTTCACCCGTACCGTTGATGTCCACGTCGCGAGCCTGAGGCAAAAGATCGAAGAGAACACGAAGCGGCCTTCATTAATCCTCACCGTGCCGGGCTTGGGATATAAGTTCACGGGATAGCTCTTTTATTTTCTCGAACAGTGATGCCTTGACAACCTTCAGATGCAGTAGCAGAATCTCACTAGGCGAATAAAAAGCGAATCTATTCCGATTCGCAGGGGCAGTACCAGCCCGGATCTTTTCTGCCTCGAGGCTCTGATGCCCTCTCTTACGCTGAACACCGGCTATCTCTCTTTGCCTGTAAGTTTCCAGGACAAGAAAGCCTCTGTTCTTAAGCACATTGCCCAGTCCGAACGCCTGGTTGCGGTGCGCCCGGCATCGCGCCTCGAAGTGCGTCCCAAGCCGGAGATGGTTTCAACCGGCATCGCTGAGCTGGACACATTGGCGGGAGGCATCCCGCGTGGCTGCGTGACTGAGCTTTGCGGCACACCTTCTTCCGGAAAAACCAGCGTGCTGCTCGCAATGATTGCATCTGCGACTAGGCAGGGGGAAGCATGCGTTCTGATTGATGCCAGCGATAGTTTTGATCCGCGTTCCGGAGAAGCTGCAGGAGTGGAGTTCAATAAATTGCTCTGGATTCGCTGCGGAAGGCCCTTGTTGTCGGTCGTTGGTCGTCGGTCGTTGGCTAAAAACCACCAAGAATCCGTCCGCAAAAAATTCCATAAAAGTTATGAAAACCGCCTCGCACAAGTTCTCAAATCCACTGACCTCATCCTGCAAAGCGGCGGTTTCGGATTAGTTGTCCTCGATCTCGCCGGAATTCCCGAAAAATTCGTGCGGCGGATTCCGCTCGCTTCCTGGTTCCGCTTTCAGCGCGCAGTCGAGCACACAAAAACTGCGTTGCTGGTGGTAAGCGAAATCGTCTGTGCGCAAACTTGCGCCGCGCAGGTTTTAAAGCTGTCAGCCATCAGCCCCTTCGACTCCGCGCAAGGCAAGCGTCAGCCCACAGGAAAACCTTCGCACGCGCAACTCTTAAAAGAAATGCAAATCGAAGCAGCAATCCTGCATTCGCGATTGGAACGCAAGCCCATGCAATCAGTGAAAACAAACTTTTCGACGCAAGCTGTCCGTGCAGGGTAAAAAGGCACGGACCACACGAATTCTCACGGATGAAAGTTTCCATTGATTTAATCCGTGAAAATCCGCGTAAATCCGTGGCGGTTTTGGAAGTGGTTTTTGACCAACGACCAAGGACCGACGACCAACGACGGTTTTTATGCCTTTTGCCTGCATCTTCGTTCCCGATTTTTCCATGGAGGCAATTTTGCGCGCAGAACCCGAGTTGCGCTCGCAGGCCACAGCCGTTATCGAAGGTAAACCACCACTCCAAAAAATCATTGCCGTAAATGAAGCTGCCCGCAATGCCCGGATTACGCCGGGCATGACCAAATTGCAAATCGAAGGTTGCGGGGAAATTGCGCTTCGCGACCGCTCTGAATTGCAAGAGTCCGCCGCTCACCAGGCATTACTCGATTGCGCACAATCTTTTTCTCCGCGAATCGAAGATTTTGCCCCGGACACGGTGTTGCTGGATTTGTCCGGACTCGAGAAGCTCTTTGGCTCGTTACCGGCGATCGCCCGCGAGATTTTCCGCCGCGCCTGGGAAATGGGCCTACACACGAATGTGGCTGTGGCGGACATGCTTGATGCTGCGTTGCTTGCGGCGCACGGATTCTCGGAAGTCACCGTGCTGCCCGAAGGAAAAGAATCCGAGGTCCTTGGAGGCCTGCCAATTGAAGTGCTGTTTGCGGATGGATCAGCCTCCGAAGATCGGGAAGAAGTTCTAGAAACTTTTCGGCGTTGGGGGATTCGAAAGTTTTGCGATCTCGCGGCTCTTCCAACAGTTGCTTTGAGTGAACGATTGGGACAGCGCGGGCTTGAACTTCAGCGCAAAGCACGTGGCGAAAATGGGCGGACTCTGGTGCCCTGCGATCCATTACTGATCTTCGAAGAGGCAATGGAACTGGAGTTTCCGCTGGTGTTGCTTGAACCACTCGCATTTCTTCTCAGCCGAATGCTCGATCAACTCTGCGCGCGTCTCGAATCGCGATCCCTGGCTGCGCAAGAAATCCATTTGGGAATGACGCTCGAAAATGGACGGCAGCAGGATTCTGAAAATACGTTTCAGCGTGCCATCCATCTGCCTGTGCCTTTGCTCGATCCAAAAACTTTTCTCAAGCTCCTGCAACTGGATTTGAAAGCGCACCCTCCCGGAGCTCCGGTCATAAAAGTTCATCTGCGCATTGAGCCGGCCAAGCCGCGCCCTGGACAGAACGGTCTATTCATTCCCTGTTCGCCTGAACCCGAAAAGCTCGAGCTCACCCTAGCGAGGATTTCTGCCGTTGTTGGCGAAGGCCGCGCCGGTTCACCGCAACTTCTGAACACACATCGTTCGCAAGCGTTCGAGATGCGACGATTCACGCCATCATCCAACTTGAATTTTGGGGGTACGGGCGTCCGCGCCCGTGCAGCGGAGCATTATTCCGGCAACGGAAACAACTCGTCGGCAAACCTTGTCACTGCATTGCGAATTTTTCGTCCGCCGATTGCTGTGATTGTGAATCACCAAGACGGCAAGCCATCCCACATTTCATCTCACAAAAGAAATCAGCTCTCGGGCGAGGTGGTTTGGATCGCCGGACCATGGCGATCCGCAGGCGATTGGTGGGAGCAAGATGCGTGGGTCCGCGATGAATGGGACATCGCAGTACAAGAAAAGACCGGCATCGTTCTCTATCGCCTGGTTCACGATTTGCTGGATGGGCGATGGTTGCTGGAAGGGAGTTATGACTGAAGAGTCAGCTGTTAGCTTTTAGCCTTTGGCTCTTAGCTTGGATCTCGATGCACCAGCTAAGAGCTAACAGCTAAGAGCTGCCTTTGTACTTTGAACTCCACTCCCGTTCCGCCTTCAGTTTTCTCGAAGGCTCTTCCCTGCCTGAGGGCCTGATTGCGCGCAGCCAGGAATTGCAGATGCCGGCAATGGCATTGCTCGACCGCGATGGTGTGTACGGCGCCCCGCGTTTTCACATGGCTGCGAAAAAAGCCAAGATCAAAGCACATATCGGTGCGGAAGTCACGACCGAACTTTTAGATTGTAGATCTCAGATTTCAGATTTCGCTAAATCTCAACCAATCTGCAATCTAAAACCTACAATCTGCAATTCTTTTCGTCTGCCTCTCCTCGTCGCTTCCCGCACCGGTTATCAAAATCTCTGCCGCCTGATCACCAAAATGAAGCTGCGCGCCAAAAAAGATGAAGGCGCAGTTTTTGCAGACGAACTTGAGCAACATGCTGAAGGATTAATCTGCCTGACTGGCGGAGATGATGGCCCACTCGCGCATGCACTTCGAAATGGCGGCATTGACGAAGCCCGCCGATCTGTCGAGCGCCTTACTCAACTTTTTGGACACGGAAATGTCTATGTCGAACTGCAACGCCACTTCCGCCGTGAGCAGGAACTCCGTAATCGTGCAACTGTCGAAATCGCCCGTTCACTGCGCCTTCCATTACTAGCCACCAATGGCGTGCGCTATGCGACATCTGACGCCCGAGAACTTGCGGACGTCTTCACCGCCATCCGCAATCATTGCGCTCTGAACACCGCCGGACGCCTGCTCGCCCGAAATTCCGAGTGCCACTTGAAATCTCCTCAAGAAATGTCTCAACTCTTCGCCGATCTCCCTGAGGCCATCGCCAACACTGCAGAACTTTCCACGCGCCTCGAATTCACCCTTGAAGATCTGGGCTATGAGTTTCCCAAATATCCCGTGCCCGAAGGCGAGAGCATGATGTCGTTCCTTCGCGAACGCACTCGCGAAGGATTCAAGTCGCGTTATGGCCGCGCGGGCGCAGACCTGCAAGAGAAAGCCCGCCGTCAGATCGAGTACGAACTCAAGCTGATCGAAAAGCTCAAGCTACCCGGATATTTCCTGATCGTGTGGGACCTGGTCCGCTTCTGCCGCGAAAGCAACATTCTTGTTCAAGGACGCGGGTCAGCCGCCAACAGCGCCGTTTGTTATTCACTCGGCATCACCGCGGTTGATCCTATTGGCATGGAACTGCTTTTCGAACGATTCCTCTCCGAAGAGCGCGGCGAGTGGCCCGACATTGATCTCGATCTTCCCAGTGGAGACGATCGTGAAACCGTAATTCAATATTTGTATCGCCGCTATGGCGAGCGTGGCGCCGCGATGACTGCGAATGTGATCACTTACCGCAGTCGCATGGCCTCGCGCGAGATCGGCAAGGTCCTCGGTTTCGATCCCGAAACTTTGGACAAGCTTTCTGCCGCCGTCGCGCACTGGGAATATCGTGACGAGAATGACACCTTCGATCACCGCTTTCGTGACGCCGGACTCGATCTTCGCCATCCGCGCATTCGCAAATATTTCGAGCTCTGCGAAGCCATTCAAGATTTGCCACGCCACCTCGGGCAGCACTCCGGCGGCATGGTCATTTGCCAGGGACAACTCGATTCCGTCGTTCCCCTCGAGCCTGCGTCCATGCCCGGCCGCGTCGTCGTGCAATGGGACAAAGAGGATTGTGCCGACCTCGGCATTATCAAAGTGGACCTGCTGGGTCTTGGCATGATGGCGGTGCTCAAAGATTCTCTCAACCTCATTCGCGATCACTATCAAGAAGAAGTTGAGCTCGCGCATTTGCCTGCCGACGAGCCCGAGGTTTATTCCACATTGCAGAAGGCCGACACCATCGGCATGTTTCAGATCGAGAGCCGCGCGCAAATGTCGTGTCTCCCCCGACTAATGCCGAAAAAGTTTTATGACATCGTGGTGCAGGTTGCGATTATTCGCCCCGGTCCAATCGTCGGCCAGATGGTGAATCCTTATTTGGAGCGGCGGCAGGGACGGCAGGAGGTGACCTATGCACACCCGTCGCTTGAGCCTGTGCTCGAGCGCACTCTGGGCGTTCCGCTTTTTCAGGAACAATTACTGAAGATGGCGATGGTGGTCGCCGGATTCAGCGGGGGCGAGGCTGAAGAACTGCGCCGGGCTATGGGTTTTAAGCGTTCGGAAAAGCGCATGCGGGAGATTGAAGCGAAACTCCGAGCGGGCATGACGCGCAATAGCATCTCGCAAGAAGCGCAAGAACAAATTGTCCTCTCAATCACTTCGTTTGCACTTTACGGATTTCCCGAATCGCACGCAGCGAGCTTTGCCCTGATCGCCTATGCCAGCGCGTACCTGAAGCAACATTATCTTGCCGCCTTCACTGCAGCCCTGTTGAACAATCAGCCGATGGGTTTTTACAGTCCTGCAACCATCGTAAAAGACGCGCAGAGGCATGGACTGAAAGTCTTGCCGGTGGATGTGACGAAATCGGGGTGGGAATGCACGCTCGAGCCAGTCGTTGGTCGTTGGTCGTTGGTCGTTGGCCGAAACAATAGCCAGAAACAAAATGACTGCATGGATCACGGGGACACGAGCTCCGAAGGAGCAACAGAGTGCAGCCCAGGGCGCAAGCCCTGGGTAAAAGTAAGCAATGACAAAGTCCCGGAGGAACGACAGAAAGAACAGATCGCTCTCCGCCTTGGCCTGCGTTATGTTCGCGGGCTGCACGAGGAAGCTGGACGGGCCATCGCGCGAGAACGCCATTGCGAACCCTTCACTTCAATCCAGGATCTCGTGCGTCGCCTCCCAGAATTGCGAAAAGGTGAACTGAACACGCTGGCCGAAATCGGCGCCTTAAATTCGACTTCACCACGGAGACACGGAGACACGGAGAAAAGCAAATTCTTCACTGAACAAACCCGATATTCTCTGACCGCGAACTATCAAAATGTTTTCTCCGTGCCGGAGCCTGCCCTGAGCGAAGTCGAAGGGTGTCTCGATAGTGAAAAAATCTTTCACCGTCGCGACGCCCTCTGGAACGCTTCCGCTGCTGCCAATCCCTCCGGGCCTCTGCTCGAAAATATTCCCAAACCGGACGATAAATCTCCCTTAAGAATGATGACCGACGAAGAACGCCTGGTCGCCGACTTCCGCGGCACCGGCATGACTGTCGGCCCGCACCCGATGGCGTATCACCGTGCGCGCATGGAAAAACTTGGCGTGCGCCGCGCCATTGAACTTGGGAAACTTCCAGGTGGCAGAAAAGTTCGCATTGCCGGCGGAGTCATCGCGCGCCAGCGCCCTGGCACAGCAAAAGGATTCGTATTTCTCAGCCTGGAAGATGAAACTGGAGTTTCAAACGCTATCGTCACTCCCGATCTGTTTCAGCAGAACCGGCTCTTGCTCTCTACGGAACAGTTTCTGATGATCGAAGGAGTATTACAGAACCAGGACGGAGTGATTTCGGTGAAGGCCGCAAGCGTCGCACCGCTCTCCATTACCCATGCACAAACTAGTTCTCACGATTTTCACTAAGACTGTCGTGCGTCGTTCGCCGTGCCTCGTGGCAATGCTTGGTGATAGCGAAAGTTGTGCTCCTGATAATTCAACGGATAGCAACTAGTTGCTGCGCAGTGGTTGGCCGACGACGCGCGACGAATGATCCGAGGACGATTCCACAAAAACGTTTTTCCGCCATTCGCATAGCAATCTTCAATTCCTTTTATGGAACAAATAGAAAAAAATCATTCACATCTTTCTCTTTCCACAGCCACTGAGGTTTATCATGGTTACATACTCGCCCACTTAAGATGTACAGCCCTTGTGTTGTTGCGTCGGTGTGGCCTATCCATAAGAATTTAAGAATTAAGGAGTAACAAATGGCCAAAGCAAAAACCTCTCGTATCGCCAAACCCAAAGCCGGGAAGAATGTCCTTCAGATGCCTGACAATGGCAAGGCTGCCGGGAACGGCTTTTCTCCGGTTGATCTCGAACCGGAAATTCGCGCGCGTGCCTACGAATTGTACGAACAGCGCGGATGCACTCCCGGCGACGAAGCAGAGGACTGGTTGACTGCTGAGCGCGAAATCGTGTCACGCCACACGCAACAGACACATACGGCCTGAGCTTGAGTAGCAGGGCGACCGCAGCAGCGTTGCGTCTTCCGGGGACTATCGACCTCTGATTTTCTGTCTGGCTATGGGTTTCGTTTGCCTCCTGCCTGCAATTCTGAAAAAATGAATCCTGCGTCATGGCTGAATTAGGCAGTTTTGTTCTCCTGCTGGCTCTCGCTCTCAGCGGATATTCGTTTCTCGCGGGACTGGTGGCTCTGACAATCAAGCATCCCGGCGCTGACCGGCTCGGGGAAACCGCCCGTCGCGCTGGCATTGCGACTTTTGGCGCGGTGTTCCTGGGCGCGCTGGTCTTGGTTGTCTCGGCCTTCCGCAACGATTTTTCTCTAGCCTACATTCTTCATCACAGTAATCGCGACCTGCCCTGGCCTTATAAATTCGCGACGTTGTGGTCGGGACAGGAAGGCTCGCTCCTGTTTTGGTCTCTCCTGCTTTCAACTTACGGGCTAGTCTTGCGCTTGCGTCATAAAACTGATGAGCGGCTGTTTGCGCACGCGTCCGTGATCATTGCCGCCGTTCAGGTCTTCTTTCTCCTTCTTCTGAATTTTGCCGCTAAGCCTTTTGCGCTGATGCAGGGCCGGCTTCCGGCTGACGGTAACGGCTTAACTCCACTCCTTCAGTATCCCGAGATGGTGATCCACCCGCCCATGCTCTACCTCGGATACGTCGGGTTTACTGTCCCATTCGCCTTCGCCCTGGCAGCGCTGGCGATGAAATATCCCGGTGAGAAATGGATCCACATCACTCGCCGTTGGACCATGGTGACTTGGGGATTCCTTACATGCGGAGTTTTTCTTGGCATGCACTGGGCCTATAACGTGCTCGGGTGGGGCGGCTATTGGGGATGGGATCCTGTCGAAAACGCGTCCGTGATGCCGTGGTTCACCGGCACCGCGTTTCTGCACTCAGTCATGATGCAGGAAAAGCGCGGCATGCTGAAAACGTGGAACATGTGGTTGATTTTTTCCACGTTCATGCTCGCGATTTTCGGAACGTTCCTCACTCGCAGCGGGGTTGTGAATTCTGTGCACGCTTTTGCGCAATCCTCGATTGGCGACTGGTTCGTTACTTTCCTCGCGATAATTCTCGCTACCTGCGTTTATTTTTATTGGAAGAACCGTGCGCACCTGCGAGGCGAGCACAAATTGGAATCGCTGATCTCACGCGAGTCCAGCTTCCTGTTCAATAACCTTCTTCTGCTGCTGGCCTGCTTCACCGTGCTTTGGGGAACTCTGTTTCCTGTTATCTCCGAATGGATTCAGGGACACAAAGTCACGGTCGGGCCGCCTTTTTTCAATAAGGTCAGCATTCCGGTTGCGCTTCTCCTTCTTCTGCTCACCGCCGTCGGACCTCTGCTTGCCTGGCGCAAAACGTCGTTTGAAAGCCTAAGGCGAAATTTCTTATGGCCCACCGTGGGTGCTCTGGCGACCGGTGCACTCCTGATCGCAACACCCTCAGCGTGGGGCGGGCCGTTTGGCCTGCGTCCATGGAATGACGCCTCATACTTCTATTCACTAATGGCGATCATGCTGTCAGCGCTTGTCGCTTTGACCGTAATCTCGGAGTTCGTGCGCGGCGGACGCGTCATTTCCGGTCACTCCGGGCAAGGCTTGGCTGCTGCGATGGTGCATCTCGCGCACCGCAACACCCGGCGTTACGGCGGATACATCGTGCACCTCGGCGTCATCATCGTGTTCATCGGCTTCGCAGGATCGGCTTTCAATCGCGAAGCAGAGAAAGAAATGGCGTATGGCGACAACCTACAGATTGGCTCTTACAGTATTGTTGGCCGCTCATACACACAGGAAGAACATCCGAACTACACCGCTGACCTCGCCATTCTGCAGGTTTTCAAAGGCGGAAAGCAGATCGACACGCTTTATCCTGAAAGCCGGTTCTATCCTGCCAGCGGCGAACAGCAGCACATGCCTGCCGTGCGTTCAACGCCAAAGGAAGATCTTTATCTGGTGTACGAAGGCCAGAATCCCGACACTGGTCGCCCCATTATCAAAGCCCACCTGAATCCTCTGGTTTCCTGGATCTGGGTCGGTGTTCTGGTGATGGTCTTCGGCACCGTCACGGCGATGGTCCCGAATGCGGCACCCGTTCGCGCTACGGTCCGCGCCAGCATACCTGCTGATATCCGCGTCCGCCCGGCTCCGGTCGGGGCCGGAGACTGATGCAAACCGAAACGAACAACTACTCTGCAGTGCGCCATGTCTCGCCGCTTTCGCGAGAAATGAGAGTGGTCCGCGCCCTCGCAACGGTTCTTGTCGCGGTTGTGCTTTTGATCGGCGCCGGTGATAACGCGCGCATAGATCGGATCGGCCGCGAAGTGATCTGCATGTGCGGCTGCAATCAGATTCTGCTTGAGTGCAACCATCTAGGCTGTCCCTATCTTTCGCGGATGAAGCAGGAACTCACAACAGCAGTGGATCGCGGCGACTCTGACTCGGCGATCACTCAATTTTTCGTTCAGACCTATGGCACGCTCGTTCTGGCTGCGCCGCCAAATCGCGGCTTCAACCGGGTGGCCTGGCTGATGCCTTATCTCGCACTAGTTGGGGGCATCGCGCTGGTCGTGTTGATCGTTTGGATGTGGAAGAAACGCCCAGTGATAGTTCACGCCAGCGTTCCCTCGCCCGTGCGCGGAGATGAATTGGCTCAGTTCCGCGAACAGGCACGCAAGGAGACTGGCCTATGATTTGGGCTTGCGTTCTGGTCACCGCAGCGGCGCTGTATTACATCTTTCATGTGCCGGATACCGTAAGCGCGGGCCCCACAAAGACTCGCATCAACTATTTGCGTGAGCGTAAGGAAGTCATTTACGAGAACCTGCGCGATCTAAACTTTGACTATAAGGCGGGCAAGGTTCCGGAGACCGACTATCAGAACATGAGGAGTTCTCTGGAAGATGAGGCTGCGGCGGTTTTGGCAGAAATTTCGCGTCTCGAGTCCGCACCGGGTCTGCTTACGGCTAAGAAGGGATAAAAGGTTTGGATATTTTCAAATATCGTTTTCGCGTTGTTGCTCTGGCGGCCGTGGGATTTTTCTTGCTCAGCGAATTCGCCTCAGCCGCATCCCTGACCGGCACGGTCACCAATGGCACGACTAACAAGCCATCCGCTGGAGATGAAGTGATTCTCATCAAGCTTGCTTCGGGAATGGAGGAAGCGGGCCACACCAAAGCTGATGCACAGGGAAAATTTAACTTTAACCTCGACGAGGCAAATGTGCCCCACCTGGTTCGAGTTATCCATCAGGCGGTAACCTACCATCAGATGACGCCGCCGGGAACGACCTCCATTTCCGTGCAGGTGTACGACGTCGGCAAGAAGATCGAAGGCGTAAAGGCCGTCGCGGACCTGATGTATTTGCAGGGATCGAAAGGGCAACTCGGCATTACTCGGGTCTTTGCGGTGGACAACACGTCCAGCCCTCCGCGTACCCAGCTGAACGACGCGAATTTCGAATTCTATGCGCCGGAAAACGCCGATATTGATGATGCCCAGGCGCAAACCGCCGGAGGGCAGCCCATCAGGGTCTCCCCGACGCCGCAAACTGAGAAGGCACGATACGCGATTGCATTTCCCTTGCGGCCCGGCAAGACCGAGTTTCAAGTCACCTACCATTTGGCTTATGCCGGAAGAGCCACCATCGATCCGCGGATCGTCTATCCGTTACAGCACTTCGTCGCTATGATGCCGCGAAGCATTGCATTCAAGCCTGCGCAATCTGGCGTGTACGAAGACAAGCAGCCTCCTGACATTCCTGACGCGATCGCCGAAGTGGCCAGCAACCCGCAACCGGGTCAAAAGCTCACCTTTGAAATCTCCGGCGAAGGGATGTTGCAGGACCAATCTCAGAACGCGTCCAACCAGACAGGTGGGGAATCGGGCGGCGGTGCAGTTACTGCAGACAATCGGCCTGGGGGCGGGCTCGGCAAGCCGATCGAAGCCCCAGATCCCCTGGAGAAAGCTGCGGTGCCGAGCCAGGGCGCTGGGCTGTCTTACCGCATTGTTGCGCTCTTCGGGCTTGGAGCTGTGTTGATCGCGGGAGCAGTTTGGACCATTCGCCGCTCTAGTGTTCCGCACCCTTCCGCGGCAGGCGGTTCGACTGCACTTCTCGACGCGCTGAAAGAAGAACTCTTTCAGCTTGAGATGGAACACAAGCAAGGCCAGCTATCTGACCAGGACTACGCATCCGCCAAAGCAGCCCTCGATCAAACGCTGTCGCGCGCGATTCGCCGTAAGGGCTGAAAATCAATTTCTGGCCGCAGATTTCGCGGGTAACTTCAAATTCTTGGCCACGGATTTTCACAGATCATCACGGATCAAATCAAAAAGTGAAAACGCGTGTTGATCCGCGGCTGCTTTTCTCCTGCGACCTCTGTGATTTGTCTCTGCGTTCTCTGCGGTTAGAAACTTTGAAACAAGCCGTGAAGTGGTTTGCATCGCGTGGCGGTTTTGAATTCAGCTGCAAGAACTCCCATATCGTCCGTTCTTTCAAGGGGATGCATCCCGCGCCCTTCGGCAGCATCTATTCCGTAGGGCCACTTATGGGAAATACATTCAAGACCGCATTCTTGCTGACTGCCCTGACGCTGTTGTTAATGTCGATAGGCAGGGTATTCGGTGGGCAGAACGGCATGCTGATCGCTCTGATCCTAGCCGCAGTGCTGAACTTCGTCTCCTATTTCTTCTCGGACAAATTGGCATTGGCAATGTACCGCGCCAAACCGGTCACGCGTGAAGAACTTCCACGCGCTTACCAAATCGTTGAGCGGCTCACTCAAAAAATCGGCATTCCGATGCCGAAGATGTATGTGATTCCGACTGAATCACCGAATGCATTCGCCACCGGACGCAATCCGTCACACGCCTCAGTTGCAGTTACTCAGGGAATCCTAAATTTACTGAACGATGAGGAACTCGAAGGAGTGCTGGCACATGAACTCGGCCACGTCCGCAATCGCGACATCTTGATCAGTTCGATCGCGGCCACTGTTGCAGGAGCTATCACCTACGTCGCCGAGATCGGGCGCTGGGGAATGATCTTTGGTGGATACGAGCGCGATGACAACAATCGCGGCGGAGGGATCGGCGTGCTGTTCATGTTGATTCTGGCTCCGATCGCAGCTTTTATGATCCAGCTTGCGATTTCGCGTTCGCGCGAGTACCAAGCCGATGAAACCGGCGCGCATTTTACCGGCAATCCTTACGCTCTGGCCAGCGCGCTGGCCAAGCTCGACGCATTTTCAAAGCGGTTGCCGCTTCAGGCAACTCCATCAACGGCGCATCTTTTCATCATTCAGCCGTTCCTGGGAGGCTTTGGCAGTTTGTTCATGACGCATCCGCCAATTGCAAAACGAATCGAGCGCCTGACAGGCAGGCCAGCGGAGTTTACGACGCAGTAAAGCGGTGAGCTGCGAGCTATGAGCTCAAAGCTTGGTCACCAAGGTAACAATCAGCACTGCAGAGGCCCATAGTAGAATCGCGTTTATGTCGCTTGAAACCGTCATTGCCGCTTCACACCGGGCATCCCGGCTAGAGAATGAACTCAAGAAAGTCATCCGCGGCAAAGACGAGGTGGTTCGCCTGGCTCTTGTTTCGGTGCTTTCGCGAGGCCATTTGCTGATCGAAGGCGTTCCGGGGGTCGGCAAAACGACTCTGGCTCACGCTCTTGCCCGCGCCCTCGGATGCAGCTTCCAACGTGTTCAGTTCACCAGCGACATGCTTCCCTCGGACATCATCGGCATCTCGATTTATTCCGCCACCGAAGAAAAATTCGAATTCAAGCGCGGCCCGGTTTTTACGAACGTCCTATTGGCGGACGAAATCAACCGTACTA
>Ga0137366_10001570_pt1 | contig 16981 bp, 15 predicted proteins | sample SagtaG_8_FD_104938 | JGI IMG/M metagenome (GOLD analysis project Ga0137366, IMG submission 104938) | Vadose zone soil microbial communities from Sagehorn Ranch, Mendocino, California, USA - Sage1_L_60_16 metaG | ecosystem: Environmental > Terrestrial > Soil > Vadose zone | place: USA...
GACGATGGGTGCGCTGCATGAAGGACACCTTTCGCTGGTTCGGGCGGCACGGGCGAAGTCGGATACGGTGGCGGTGTCGATCTTCGTGAATCCCACGCAATTTGGCCCCAATGAAGACTTCACACGCTATCCACGTAACCTCGAAAGCGACTGCGCAATGCTCGAGCGGGAGGGAGTGGATTTCGTTTTCGCGCCGTCAGCGGAGGAGATGTATCCGGAAGAATCCCCACTTCTCGCAAAAGACGCGAGAAATGGGGCACCCACGGAAGAAGTGTATCCCGCTGGCCCGGTCACATGGGTGAACGTTGAAGGGCTAAGCGAGCGTCTCTGCGGCAAGTCGCGGCCGGGGCACTTTCGCGGTGTGGCGACAATCGTCGCAAAACTATTCAACGTCGTTGAGCCGGATATCGCCTTCTTCGGGCAGAAGGACGCCGCGCAGGTAGCGATCATTAGGCGCATGGTGCGCGATCTGAATTTTCCTGTCGCGATTGAGGTTTGTCCGATCGTGCGCGAGAGCGACGGGCTGGCGCTCAGCTCGCGCAATGCGTATCTCAGTTCAGACGAGCGCAAGATGGCGCTGGTTCTGCACGCGTCGCTGCAACGCGCGCAGAAGGTCTTCGATTCCGGCGAGCGCGATTCGGCTAAGCTGATCTCGGAGGCAAAAAAGGCATTTGTCTGGCAACCCGCGGTGCGGATGGACTACTTCGAGATTGTCGATCCGGACGACCTGCTTCCGCTTACCACCATCAATCAGCCATCGCTGGTCGCGGTCGCGGCGTTCGTCGGCAACACGCGACTGATCGATAACATTCTGCTGGAACCCTGACCCTTGCTCACTCGAACTCCCATCGTGCTGGCCTCCGCTTCGCCGCGCAGACAAGAGCTGCTCAAGAACGCTGGGATTCCGTTTGTAGTCCGCCCGGCGGACATTCCGGAAATTCCGCGGCGGGGCGAGCGCCCCCAGGCGTTTGCGGAAAGAATGGCAACGGAAAAAGCCAGGGCAGTGCAGGCCACGACGCCCGGAGCAGTGATTCTCGCAGCCGACACGGTTGTCGCGATTGATGCAGAAATTCTCGGCAAGCCGGAGAATGCCGGCGACGCGGACCGTATGCTGCGCCTGCTTAGCGATCGCACTCATGAAGTGATCACCGCGGTTTGTCTGCTCGGGGAGAACTTTGAGGACACACGTTCGGAGAGTACGGCAGTTCATTTCAGCGCAATGCGCGAAGTTGAGATTGCCGAGTACGTCGCGTCGGGCGAGCCTATGGACAAAGCCGGGGCGTACGCAATCCAGGGACGAGCCTCGCGGTGGATTTCAAGAATTGAAGGGGATTACTACAACGTAGTCGGATTGCCGGTCGAACTGGTCTGGCGGATGCTGCGTGAGCACGGGGTGCTCTGAAACGTCGCTCGATCGTTGAATCCTTAATTGAAGCAATTCCGTTTTCGGCAGGGGCTTTCCAGGTAACGAAAGAACTCGCTCAAGTCAGATTCCGCTTTGAAAGGGCGCGTCTTTCAGCCGCGCCGTAGGTTCGATATAGAGCGATTTACGGCACGGCCAGAGGCCGTGCCCTCCCAAGAGGATTCGAGGGGGCGCAAAGGACGGAGCTACGGTTTCTTCGGCGGATCTTGCGGCGGATTATCGCCTTCTTTGATGGCAGACTTGAAGTTGCGGATTCCCTCGCCCAGGCCCTTGCCAAGCGCCGCGAACTTGCTGGGTCCGAATAAAAGGAGAGCGATGCCGACAATCAGCAGAATGTGCAGCGGCGAAAATAAGCCTTCTCCCATGGGACCCTCCTGTGTCGGACAGAACCTCCCCGAGCGAAATCAAGGGGAACGTCCGAACCACACCGTAATTCTAGGTTAGCGGGGAGTGCGAGTCAAAGATGCGGATTCACGTGCGTTAGCGGGTCAGTGAGTGGTAACGCCTGATTTCGTAAAATAACCACATTTTCATGCGCAGAATTTCTGCAAGAATTGTTTAGACACAGCGTTCTCCGGTAGCACGCCAGCCATAGAGCTGGCAAACTTCAGAGATGCAGGAGGCAATGTTATGCGGAACCTCGTGTTACTGGCTGCCACATTCCTGATCATGGCAACAGCCGCGTTTTCGCAAAAGTCAGCGGGCTTGACTCTTGCCGTAGCGTTACTTCAACGCGACTTGCACCAACTCTTCCAGGCTGTGAACCTCGAGGTCCGGGGTCCCCGATGCTTGCCGCGCCGCGCCCACCCCCGGCCGCATCGATCGCCGGTTCACCCACATGGTTGAGATGCCAAGCGAGCTTGCTGGAATTACATCGTGGTAGATGCTCTGTCCGGCGTGCAGCCATTCCTGTGTACTGACGCCGAGCTTCTGCTGGGCCAGCCGGAAGATCGTAGGTGACGGTTTATATGCGGCAGCCTGCGCGGCGGTTATTATCTGATCGAGTTCAATTCCAAGCTGGCGAGCACTCGTTGCGAACAGGTCGTCGTCGATGTTCGAAATGATCGCTAGCTGAAAGCGCGAATGCAATTTCTTAAGCGCGTTCACCGTGTCGGGAAACGGCTTCCACGCTGCAACGGAGTCAGGCAAGAAATCCTGCTCAGCGTCGCTCGCTGCAAATCCTAGCCGCTGTCCGAAGCCGCGAACTACCTCGCGCAGCACGTCGCGATACGAGCGATACTCGCCGGACTCGGCTTGCGCCTCAAGCTCGCCATAGAGCTGCAGCAGTTCGGGATCGTTGATCTCCCCTCCATGCTTCACCAGAAGCGGACGCAACGCAGAGAGGATGCCGGTCTCCCAATCGATCAGGGTGCCGTAACAGTCGAATGTGATGAACTTGAAGCGGGAGAAATCGAGCATGAGCCAGAGTGTACCTGAGGGGGAGGGTTGGCTCTTGGCTCTTGGCTTTACGCTCTAGGGCACAGCCGCAACCCATTCCAGTTTCGGGTTTAAGCGGACGACGTACGACCAACGACGTACGACGATACTGAAAATCTATCGCCTGACCTTCAGCGGCGCTTTCAAGGTGAACGCCACGGCCGATTCAGCGGGCAGCTCAATTTCCTTGTTCCCGGTGAAAGCTGTCCCGGCGGTTCCCGCGCCAGCGCCCGCGGCGGCACCGATCGCGGCGCCTTTGCCTCCGCCCGCCAGTCCGCCGATCAGCGCGCCTAAACCTGCTCCGCCGCCGGTCATAACCGCGGTGCGCTTGCCTTTGCCTTTGAGGGTTTGGGTAAAGGTGGCCGTCTGAACCGGCATCTCTTCGCCGCTAATTCTCACCGAGTTCAGGCGCAACTGCAGCAGCGCTCCGCCGGCGAAGCGGCCTAAAGGCTTCGCGTCAACCACTTCGCCAGACACTTTGGCTCCGGCAGGAATTACAGTTTCTCCGTTGACCTGCACTGCCCTGACCAGGCTTCCACCGAAGCTCTGCCCGGGCTGGCTGATCTTTGAGCCGACCGCATCGGAGAGGCGAATGGTCAAGACTTTGCCCGAGGGAATAGTGACTACTTCCGGCACACGCGGCTGTTCGTTTCGAGCCATCTGCTGTGAATTAGCGGAATCTGGCTGGCCGCCGGACGCGTCCGGAGCCTGCGTGGAATTATCCGAATTCGGCGTGCCCGGCTTGGTACAGCCGACGCCCAGCGCCAGCAAGAACGTGAGCGAAAATATAGTTGCGCGCAATCTCATAATGAAATCTCCCAGCTGAGATTATCCGCAAGGGTGCACAGAAGAGCAACTCACAAGAGTACAGGTATCGATGTGGTGAATGGCCGGCTAAAGCTTCTCTTCCGCAAAGGAAAGAGTTGCGTCAGCCGTCTCGGCCACCGGGGCGGTCTCGGGCGTATTGTCTCCCAAAGGGGTGGTTGCCGGAGCGGTCTTCTCCTCGTGTTTGAGAAACTTCGCCGTGTTCAGCAGGGTGCGTCCGAGGGACGCGTTGTAGGTAGTCCAGCTGGAATCGTTCTCCGCCTCGCGCTCGAAGTGTGCGCGCATGCTCTCCATTTTGGAATCGAGGTCATCAAGGTAGTGGAGCATCAGCGCCTCGGGGAACATCGGCAGCTTGGGAGAACCGAATTCGTATTGCCCATGATGGCTGATGATCAGGTGCTCGAGCAGAGTCTTCATCTCGCTGGGAAATCCCGGGAGCTGCGCCAGTTTCGCCTGCAGCATTTCGAGTTCGATGATCATGTGCCCAAGCAGCTGCCCCCGGGTCGTGTAGGAAAACGAGCGGCTGTAGGTCAGCTCATGAATCTTCCCAATGTCATGCAGGAAAGCGCCGGTCAGCAGCAGGTCGCGATTGATCTGCGGGTAATTTTGGCAAACCAGTTCGCAGGAGCGAAACAGCGAAACCACATGGTCGAGCAACCCACCGATATAGGCGTGGTGCAAGGTCTTGGCTGCTGGAGCATTCCGGTAGGCACTCGCAATCTCCGGATCGGACATGAACAGCTGCACCAGAGCGCGCAGACTCGGGTCACGAAATGACGCCACGTACTCGCCGAGGGTCCGCCATAGCTCATCGACGTTCTTCGTTGTCTTAGGCAGGTAGTCGGCGAAGTCGACTTCGGAGTCGCCCAGCTTGCGGAGTTTGTGAATCGTGAGCTGAAAGCGGTTCTTATACTTATTCAACAGCGCTTTGATCTTGAGAAAATCGTCCTGCTCGAAGGCGTCGATCGCGTCCTCGACGTTGTCCCACATTTTGGCTTCAACTTGCCCGCAACGGTCGCCAAGGGTGAGCGCCAGATAAGGCTCGCCTGTCTTCTTGGGCTTCACCTGTTTGGTGATCACAATGAAGCTCGATACGATGACCTTGTTTTCGAAGCGCGCGCAATCGGAGAGGAAAAACTCTTTCATGATGATGGCTGTTGGCGCGCTTACCGCGTGCACTCCCGGTTCGAGTTCAAGAACCAGTGCCTAAAGACGCGTCACTTTTTGCCGACCTCGTGCGGAACGCATAAATGCGTGCCCTGACACAACCCCATGCACCGCAGGCGCATGGACGCGATTGCGCCAAGCTTACCCTAAAACACTCCCAATTTCTTTCTCTTTTTGAGTTCCTTCGCGTTTGATTCCTTCGCAGCTGTGGTAATGACGGGCTTCGTTTGATTGCTGCTCGCGCCGGTGTCAACGTAGCCCGGCTTGATGTCGATATAGGCTTCTTCACGCATCTTCTTCAGATAATCGCGCAACGCAGGCTGCATCTTCTTCATGTAAACCGCTTCCTGGACGCGCGATTCAACTTCGGTGAACTGCGGGGTTCCGGCCTGTTGGTGATCGGTCACTTTCAGGATCACGAAGCCTTGCCGGGTGCGGACCACGTCGGAGATGTCGCCTTTCTTCATGGCAAAAGTCACATCTTCCAGCTGCTTGGCCAGCTTTCCACGTTCGAAATAGCCAAGATCGCCTGCCTGGGAAGCGGACGGATCCTGCGAGTCCTTTTTGGCAATGTCTTCAAAGCTGCCGCCGGCGCGAATTTGCTTCAGCAGATCGTCCGCTTTCGCTTTGGCCGCGGCGAGCTTCTGCTCGTCGGTTCCGGCATCGTCGGTAGAGATCAGTATCTCGCTGAGACGGACCGCCTCAGCGTGCGCAAGTTCGGACTTGTGCTCGTCGTAAAACTTGCGGATTTCCGGCTTGGTTACGTTGATGTGCGGCCCGACTTCGCGCTGAATCACCTGCTGGGTAATGATTTCCACCTTCATGTTCTGCTTGTAGTCTTCGAAGGACACTCCCTGCGACGAGGCTGCCTTCTCCAGATCATCGAGCGAGGCCAGCTTCATCTGCTTGCGAATGTCATCCAGGCGCTTGATGACTTCCGTGTCTGCGGTGATACCGAGTTCCTTGCCCTTTTCGAGCAGAAGCTGGCGATCAATCAACCCACGCAATACATCCTTCTCGCCTTGCGAGATGATCTCGTCGGCGTGGGTTGGATCCTGTTGCGCCTCCTCCCGGAGCTGCTTCTCTTCGTGCTGATACTGCGAACGAGTGATGATCGAGTTGTTGACTCGGGCCACGATCTCTTCCACCACCGTGTCGGCGGAGACAAATGCCGGAACCAATAGAAGCACCACGAAAGCAACAGGCGAAAACCGCTTATACATAGGGGGAACCTGGGAACTTAGTTGTCAGTTGCCGGTTGTCAGCGGCCAGCAAACACCGGCCAGCTGAGGTTGCGCTCGTCAACTCACTTGTTTAGATGCTATTGAATTGTAAATCGTGGGACGCGAGGCCGCCAGCGCGGTCAGCTGGAACGAACGAGGGACAACGCCGTGACATCGTTGTGGGTGGGGGCCGTTCCCATAAACTGTTGTACTCGCGCCAGGATGCCTACGCAGGTTTCGTGAGCAGTCTGGGAGCCGAGTTCCTGCAGATACTGCTTGGCACGATCCAGGCCAAATTCGTCGCTGCGACGGCGGGCTTCCACAATGCCCTTGGAAAGCAGCAGAATCAAGTGCCCGTTCCCCAGGGCAATCATGGAGGCTTCCGGCACGGCATGAGAGAAGAGGCCTAACGGAAGAGCGGTCGCGGCCAGTTCACCAACCTCTTTGTCGTCGCGAAGCAGACCTGGCGTGTGCCCGGCATTGACATACGAAACAGTTCGCAGGTGCTCGTTGTAGCAACCAATAAAAGCCGCGCACTGGTGGACGCGCCCGGCAACCCGCATTACTTCGCGGTTAAGCCGGATCCACATCTCAGCCATGGCCTCCATTTCGTTGCTGGTGTGGTCCGCCAGCAATTCCACTGAGAGCTTGCGGAGTTTCTTCTGCAGGGCGACCATGATGGGGCGGGTCTGCTCCAAGCCACCTGCAACATCAAAAAGGCCAAAGAGGACGCGCTCGGGACTGCACCGAACGAAATCGTAAAAATCGCCACTGCGACGTTGCCCGTAGTAGACCGCGCCCAGTGCACCTTCACGTATTTGGGGAATGCTGGCCTGGACAGGATCCTTCCACGGCATAATCTCAGAAGGTTGGGCGGCACTCTTCATAGAACCCGCAGGATGAACTTAGCATTGATCGCGATTTCAGCCAATAAAGATCGTGCGCCGAGAGCCGCACGGAGGTCTCAGTCATTCCGAAACCCTTCTTAATTTCCAACCTGACCGGCAAGGTTCGTTCGAAGCTCCTCCTCCAGTCGGCCGTAATCACTGTGCAGCACCGATCTCAGCGAGCTCTCGGCGGACTCTCCCTGACCGATTCGTTGAAGAACGCGGACCAGGTCGGGCATTCCGTAGTGGCCATACAGATAGCCAGCCGCCGCGAGCGACTCATCATAAGCCAGGGCCGCTTCAGTCGCACCGAACGACGCAAACCCGCCCTCCAGCATATTCAGGGGTATCTCGCGCTCGGCCTTGAATAGCTGCGCCAGTTGAGCAGCGCGGCCACCAAGGGAGCGCGGCTCCAGCAACTGCGCGACCCCTTCATTGAGCCATGCGGGGCATCGACCCGCCGTCATTTGGTTCACGAAGCTGTGGGTCAATTCATGGCGCAGTACGCGAGCGAGATCAGACGTGACCGAGTCGAGACCGTGAAGTGGAATCCTCAACTTGCCGTCATTGAGGGCGCCAATCCAGGCGGGAGCGCGGGTCACGTCAAAGAATGATTGGCTGGTGTAGAGCACGACTTGAATCGCAGAATGTGGCTCGCTGCCAAAGGTATGCGCAAGGTCCTGATACTGCGATTCGAGGGTGGCGAGCAGTTGTTCACGAAACCCATCGGAGCTCTGGCTGCCCTCGAAACGCAGAATGAAATGTCCTGTCTCGCGCTCGGAGTAGTTGGATTCTGCAGCTAGCTCGCGTTCGGCGCGCGCCAAGAGCTGTTGGATTGTCCCGTCAGGGCGCAGCGCAAGGGACTTCTGCCAGCTTTCGATGGCGTCCCGCATGCGGCCCGCAGAGAACTCGGCATATCCCAGAACTCCAAGTGCGTCGGCCGAGTCGGGGACAATTCGCGTTGCACGTTTGGCATAGGAAATTGCATCCAGAGCGCTGCCAGTGCGCACCAGGAGCGCTGCGTAGTAGGTCAGTATCGCTGGATTGTCCGGCTGGAAACGGAGAGCGGTTTCAAAATCGTGCCGCGAATCAGGGTACTTGCCGGCTTCGAACTCGGATTTAGCCGCGATGTAATAAGCAACGGCAATCTCTTCAGGATTGTTACGCGACTCCATGGAAGCTAACGCGCCCCGGTCCACATCGTGATTACGGACCACTTGTCCCATCAAGTTCTGTTCGCCGCTTACCTGCGTTTCAGGCGTAAATGCGGGGACGGGCATCACCACGTGAGAAGGGGCGTCATTCTTCGGACTGGCCTCGATGCTCTGAACCTTGCTTTTCGGGATTGTGTAGCTGTTGTCCCCGACCTGGTATTCGACGGTTGTGGAGTTTTCTTTGACCTCATCGGCGTAAATCACGTCACCGGTTCTGAGGCGAATAGTCTCGCCCGAGGCGTCCAGAACCCCTGACGCCGCCAGCGCAAGCCAACACGGGATGACAAATACACGCACTCAAGCGCATTCTAGAAGGCAACACGGACCGTACCGAAGTGACCGACGTAACAATCAAAGCGAAGTGGGCGGGGATCGCCTTGCTTGCGCTGACTTCCATCGCAGCCGCCCAAACGAAATCCCCGGCAGGCGGTGCCGCCGAGTCTCTATATCTGAGGCTGCGGTCAGTCGGGCTAGACAAGAACCGAATGTACAAGGTCCGCCAAGCAAGCTTGGATCGGGGCCCCGTTCGTATCTCTCTCGATGACGGCACCATCGCATTCACGGAAGAAGCTGATGGACACGTTACGGGCGCGATCTTTGTGGGGGAGGGCGAGATCCTGCTGATCCCGCCCAATACGGTGGAGAGGTCCTCGGTGGCGTTCTTCACAGGAGCGGCCATCCTCGAAGAACGGTTCTCGGTCGCGTACTTTCGGTTCAACGATGACGTGCTGACGGACCTGAGGAGCGCTCTTCGTACCGCCGATGAGCCTGCCGCCTTCGCCGATCTGTGGAATAAGATGGCGACAGACCTGGCACGCCAGGACGCGTTGCGCTTGCTCATTAGCTTCAATAACAGCAGCGAATACGACCCTACAGCTGCCGGCGATCACCTCCTTCACGCTTATATCAGCGGAGCCAAGCTGGGTGCCTTCGAGGTGCGGTACGACTCGTTGCTTCCGGAACCGGTGTTCATCGGGCAGCACAAGTCGGTCGCTGGAAGCGATTATTACGACGTATGGGCTTCTTTCGAACAGAAGAAGACGACCCAGGAAGAAAGCGATCCAGACGTGGGACTGCTGGGCACCCGCGACTTCGCGGTCACGCAATTCACCATCCGCACGGAGGTCAAACCACCGACGGAAATTGCTTCGACAGCAACTCTGTCGTTGACGCCGCGCCGAAATGGAAGCCGCGTATTGCTGTTTGAACTCTCGCGACTTCTGCAGGTGCAGAGCGTTGAAGCAAACGGCACGGCCGTCGAGTTCATTCACAACCAGGCAGTGGAGGGATCGCAACTCGAAAAGCGCGGCAACGACGCACTGGCGGTGCTCCTTCCCGCGCCCATGAAAACTGGGGTGCAGATTCAGCTGAAGATCGTTTACTCGGGGGCGGTTCTATCGGAAAAGGCCAACGGCCTTTTGTACGTGGGGGAGCGTGGCACGTGGTATCCGAATGTCGGCTTTTCGATGTCGTCGTTCGACCTGGAGTTCCGCTATCCCCCGGGATGGACGTTGGTCGCAGTTGGGCGGCGCACAGAATTGAAATCCGAAGGGACGCAGCAGGTTGCTCATTGGGTCACGGAACGCAAGGTGCCAGTCGCAGGATTCAATCTCGGCAAGTATTCTCGAACGGTGACACGCGCCGCGGGCGTGGACGTTGAGACCTACGCGACCTCCAATGTCGAGAAAGGGCTCGCCCCGCCGGCGAATCCGGCCTCTCTTCCCGTACCGGATTTGTTCAATCGTCCGCAACCGCTGCAGTTCCCGTCTATGCCACAGGTACCCTCGCCGTCGCGAAACCTTCAGCTCGTGAGCACAGCGGCGGGCCAGGCACTGGATTTCTATGCGCAGCATTTCGGCTCCTACCCATATAGCGGGCTGATGCTAACGCAGTTTCCCGGACGAGTGAGTCAAGGGTGGCCGGGGCTGATATTTCTTTCCAGCTACGCATTTCTTAATCCGGAAGAACTCAAGCAGATCGACGGCGACCCAACCAGCCGCCTGTCGATAGGGCAGGTAACTGCCCACGAGACCGCACACCAGTGGTGGGGTGATCTGGTCACGTGGAATGGGTATCGCGATCAGTGGGTGATGGAGGCACTCGCGAACTACAGTGCCATGATGCTATTGGAATCCAAAGATCCGGCAGCCTTCCGTCAACTGATGCAACGGTATCGGGACGAATTGCTGGTTAAGGCAAACGGTGGAACGCTATTGATGGATGCGGGGCCGGTGACGCTTGGGTTGCGCCTGTCCTCCTCCAAGTTCCCCAACGCCTATGACGCGATCAGTTATGGCAGAGGAACATGGTTGTTCCACATGTTGCGAACGATGCTGCGCGATGCCGAACCGCCAGCGCAGCATGGAAAGAACGCCGACGAACCGTTCCTGCGGGGCCTCCGCACACTCCGGACCGAGTATGAGGGACGATCGGTCAGCACCGAACAGGTATTGGCCGTGTTCGAAGCGCAGCTTCCCAAGCCACTTTGGTTCGAAGGCAAACGGTCGCTCGACTGGTTTTATGAATCCTGGCTGAATGGGACCGCGGTGCCGCATTTTGAATTGCACGATGTGAAGCTCACCGCCCGACAAGGAGGGACTCTCGTGACCGGAACCATCGTTCAGGACGACGCCCCCGATAGCTTAGTGACGGCTGTGCCCCTCTATGCCGTCGTTGCCGGCAAGCCTGTATTTTTGCAGCGAGTCTTCGCCGACGGACATGAAAGCCCGTTCCGAGTTTCGGCGCCCGCCGGTACGCGAAAGATTCTTGTTGATCCCGAACAAACCTTACTGTCTAGACCAAAGTAGGCTGCGGCAAGGCTTAGGGGAAGCTTTGCGTTTCCTGCGTAGTGGCTCAGATGAAAAGGAAAAACCCTGAACCACGAAGGGCACGAAGTATCACGAAGGTCGTTCCGGGCATGAGTTTCCTTCGTGTGACTTCGTGTACTTAGTGGTTGACCTAGCCAGTACCGTTTCCCAATTTTGATCTCAATTCCCGATACATCCTTCTCCTTGGCCCATAAAGGGCCACGGCGTCAGTTCGCTGGTGCGTGCCTCCCGTTGCGCCGCGTTGCGAGTTGCTGAAAACAATCATCTTCCAGCGGAGGGCGAACTGAGCGCGACAATGGAGTGCCTCGTGCATCTCTAACGGCTGTAAAGGGAGGCCAGCCGTGAAACTCCTCGCACATTGTGACGAGAGGGAGCCGATGCAGGAGAGCGGGTGGCCCAGAAAAACGGTTTTGGTCGTGGAGGACGAAGCTTTCGTGCGTGAAAGCACCTGCGAAATTTTGCAGAACGCGGGATACAGAGTGCTGCAGGCTGGTAGCGCCGCCGAGGCGAAGGACGCTTTCTCAAACGCGAAGTCACCGATCGATTTGTTGCTGTGCGACGCGGTCCTGCCGGACGAAAGCGGAATCGCTCTGGCGAACGTATTGGGCTGGCAATCGCAGGCTTGCAAACCATCGTGGCGTCGGGCTATCCGCGATCAGTCCTATGGAACGAATTTCAGGTCTCGGACCTGCGGCCGGTGTTGAGCAAACCCTATTCGGCCTCTGTGCTACTTGCTGAGGTGGAAGCAGCGTTGCGGGCAGCGTAAGCGCAATCAATTACCGGACGTGCACGGAGACTTGCGCAAGAATTTCGTCGGCGATGGAGTCCAGCGGAAGCACTTTCTGCAGCGCGCCGTGTTCGGCACAGGCCCGCGGCATGCCATAGACCGCGGAAGTGGCTTCGTCCTGGCCGATGGTAATGCCTCCGCTCTCATAGATAGCGGTCATTCCGCGCAGACCGTCGTTGCCCATTCCGGTGAGAATCACGCCCAGGGAGTGGCGTCCGAAAATATGCGCGACTGAGAGCATAGTGACGTCCACCGAGGGTTTGTGCAGAGTATCCGAGGGAAAATCCGATACGCACAAACAAGGGGACCGGGTTGAAGTGAAAACGGTGAGATGCTTTCCGGCAGGCGCGATATAAACCGTGCCGAATTCAAGAGGCTCGCCCTGGCGTGCCTCGTGCACTCGTACCTCACAAAGCCCGTCCAGCCGCCTGGCGAAGGGGGCTGTAAAGCCGGGAGGCATGTGTTGCACGACAACCACTGGGACGGGAAAATCGCCGGGTAGGGCCGTTAAAATGTCTTCCAGGGCTTTAGGGCCGCCAGTGGAAGCACCCATAGTAATAATTTTCGGAACGGGCTGGGTCTGACTAAGAGCAGACGGACTACGCTGAATCCATCCCGGCGATGCATTGGGGACGAGTCTCCGCCTGCATGGGGACAGAGGACTCCGCGCGGCCGCCTCGATGCGATCGAGCAGGACGTGCCGGATATGGAGGGATGTCGTGGCGCGGCACAACTCCTCTTTTGGGATGTAGTCGAAGGCGCCGGCGCTGAGCGCGTCGAGGGTGATCTGGGCGCCGTGGTAAGTCATCGAACTCACCATGATGATGGGACAGGGCCGTTCCCGCATGATTTGTTTGAGAGCTGCAATACCATCGAGCACCGGCATTTCGATGTCGAGGGTGATTACATCCGGTTCCAGCTGTTTGGCTTTTTCGACTGCCTCCGCGCCATCTTTGGCGAATCCGCAAATCTGAATCCGCGGAGTGCCTTTCAGCATTCGCGCCAGCACACTGCGCATCACGACACTATCGTCGACAACCAGCACTTTGATGCTCAAGCCATCGCCATTACTGTTCATTGCACCGCTCCATACACCTGGTTCACAGTCGAGTACACCTCCTCGATGACGCCTTCCATCTCGAAAGTGAAGCGTGCCCAATCGAAAGGAAGCAGCGCCGGGAACTGCGCGTGCAGCAGCGCGAAGCCCGGCTCCTCCAGGAAGTTCGTCTGGCGGTCCTCAGGAAGGCCGTATCCAATTCCACTGACACGGCAAAGCAAGTCACTCACCGAAACAATGCTGACCAGCGCCGCATTGTGTACAGCCTTCTGCGGTTCGTGGTGATACGCCATAACTTCGACCAGCTCCGCAGGAAGATGCCAGCTTTGCCCGAGGACGGCGCCAGCATCCACGTGGGTAATGCCGAACGTTTGCAATTCGGCTTGGTTTAATGGAATGCGCGAACTTTGCGCCAGGCGAACCGCGCAACGGAATTCCTCCGGTGCTGCCCATAACAGCCCGACAATCCCCACATCGTGAAGAAGGCCGGCCGCATATGCCTTCGAGACGTCTGGAAACCCGATCTTGCCTGCAAATTCGCGAGCGACCAGGGCGCAGCCGAGGGAGTGGGCCCAGAACATTGAGGGGCTGACTTCGAACCAAATGTTCGGAAGCAATTTGAGCAGCGAGCAGGAGACAGCGATCTCCTGGATCTTGGTCAGCCCGAGTGCAATCACCGCTGCCTGAATGCTCTCGATCTCGCGGCTTGCCCCATAGAGCGGCGAATTCGCAATTTGCAGGCAGCGGGCGGCCAGCGATTTGTCTTGTGCGATCAGCCGCACGATCTCTTGCATGTCCTGGGACTCCTGCGGTTTCTCCAAATGACGCAGCAGCGGAACCAGGACCGCGGGGAGGGTTGGTAACTCGCGCAACGAGCGCAGTTTCACCAGAAGGCTGTTCTCAGTCACGCTTTGCCCCCTGGGATTCGCTGGTGGACCGCCCCTTTATGTAGGCAATGACGGAAGGGAAATGAACCAACTGAAATTCGCTGCTGGTTCTGTAGAGAGATTCGGCATGTCCGAGAAAAAGGTACCCATGGGAAAGGAGGGTGCGAGAGAACTGTTGAACCACACGCGTCTTCGAGGCAGCGTCGAAATAGATCAGCACATTGCAGCAGACAATGACGTCCATCGCCTTCATGGACGATACCTCTGCGTCATCGAAGAGGTTCAGCCGGCTGAACCGGACCACCGATTTCAGCTCTGGGGTGACCGTGAATTTGTCGCCAGCGCCGGTGAAATATTTCTGCAGGAAATAAGGCTCGGTATTGCGGAGGCTGTACTCGCCATAGACTCCTATCTGGGCCGTCGCAACGGAGCGTTCGTTGATGTCGGTGGCATGGACTTCGAAGCTCCAGCCTTTGAACAACACCGGAGCTTCTTCCAGCAGGGCCATGGCTAGTGTGTAGGGTTCCTCGCCGGTGGAGCAGCCTGCGCTCCAGATACGGATAACCGGCAGATTGAGTTTGGCCTTGGCTTCCTTAACGCGCGGCAGAACTACCTTGCGCAGCGCTTCAAACTGCGGGCGGTTACGGAAGAAAGAGGTTTCCCCAATAGTGATCTCATTGAGCAGGCTGACCAGTTCCGCTTTCCGGATGGGAAGCGAGGTGAGGCAGTGATGGTACTCTCGCAAGCTCGTGACTCCGAGCGCCTGCATGCGGCGCTCACAGCGCTGTTGTAGAAGGTGCAGTTTGGTGCCGCTCTGAAAAATTCCCGCCGTTTCGTAAACGAGGTCGCGAATCCGCAGCAGAGCCGCAGGAACGGGCTCGCGCGATACAGCGTGCGCGGCGGCTATCGACGAAGAAATCATTGCAGGTATTCCATTCCAGCGGCGCGCACCCGCGCAGCACCTTGTATCATCGGCTGCGAACGGCTGGCGCTTTACCCGGGTATTGAGAGACGGCGGCTTTCGCGATGCGACTCGCTTCGCTACACTAGGCAGCGTGCCAGCCGATACGCCGTCCACCAAGCGCTCCACAGTTTTCCGCTTTGGGGTTTACGAGGCCGATCTACGGGCGCGCGAGCTTCGCAAGCAGGGACGTCAGTTACGCCTCCAGGATCAGCCCTTTGCAATTCTTGCCATTCTCCTGGAACGAGCAGGTACAGTAGTCACACGCGAGGAATTACGCGAGCGGCTTTGGCCCTCCGACACCTTCGTGGATTTCGACCACAGCCTGAACACGGCAGTGAACAAGTTGCGGGAGGTGCTCGGCGACTCCGCAACGAGACCTCGCTTCATCGAGACCCTTGCCCGGCGTGGTTACCGATTCGTAGCGGAAGTACAAGCCGAAGCCGAACCGGCTGGCGAGGTCCCTTCTACAAAGACACCCACTACGGAACACGATCTTCCGAAGGCGCACCGGGGACTCACCCGCAGCTTACTGGCTCTCATCCAGATGATGTATCTGATTTTCTACGCGGAGGCGCTAATTCACTGGGAAGGAGTTTACAGAATCGCATGGCCCGAAGCCGGCGCACCCATCGTGTTTATCGCGGTGCTAGTCACAGCGGCGGTGGGAATCCCGCTGCGTTGCTTTCTGCTCTCCAGCGTGGGCTTTGACTATTCGCGCCTCGGAGAAAAATTCAACAGGATCTTCCCGGGCGTTTTGTTGCTCGATCAACTGTGGGCGGCAGCGCCGTTCCTGATTCTCGGCCACATCGGTTTCGGAATAGCCCTGGGTGCCACTGCTGCACTGTTGTACGTGCCCTTTGCCGAACGGACATTAGTGCGCATGGCATATCCAAACGCGGGCTGAGAAGTGCCGCGCTGTGGAAATTGTTTAGCGAAGGTCGGCTTCGTTGGGATCAGGATTGTAGTAGAAGGTGAAGCGCAGCCCCAAAGACTGACCCGCATACTCTCTCGGCAGCGGAGGGAATGGATTCGAAGAAGTGATTCCGCCGTACGCTGCTCGGTCGAGCGCCACATCCCCCGAGCCGTTCATGTATCGCAGTCCTGCGATCTGTCCATTCTTTAGAATGGCGAACTCAATCGACACCTTTCCCTTCTTCAAGAGCGGCGGCATGGCGGACTCTGGAATGACCGCATACCAGTTTTGCTTTACGTCGTGAAGCACCCGCTGCATATAGGGGCCAAAATCCACCCCCATGGTGTCGCTGAGGATTTCGTAAGGGCCGACGCGGGCCGTGGGCTGCCTCTGACCCAGCCCCAGGTCGCCCTCGTCCCCGCCGCCGTATCTTCCTCTGGTGCTCGCAACCTGGCGGGCTGCTTGGTCAATGGCGCGGCCAGCGGACATCGGCTCGGTGCTGAATGACGGTTTTTGCGCGACCGGGGGAGACTGCAACTTGGCCGTAGTAGTCGGCGGAGGCGCCGGCTGGCTCGGTTGTTGCTGAGGCTGCGGCTGTTGCGACTGCGCCTGCTGCGGGGGTGCCTGAGACTGCTGTGGCGCTTGGGTGGCCGGACCCGAACGTCCCCGGCGCATTGCATCCAGCAGCTTCTTCAGTTGCCGCTGGTCCAGCTTTGGCTCTCGCGACTCTGCAATCCGGTTCTTGTCGGACATGACATTGGTTTTCGGAGGCTGCACCGGCTTCTGCAAGTCCGACGGCAGCTCCAGGAAGGTGGTATTGCTGTCGTGACCGTTATGCACCAGCATCACCGTTCGGTGCGGCAGGTACTTTTCCAATTTGTCCGCGTTAGCAATCAACAGAATCAGGATGATGTGCGCGACCACCGACATCCAAAAGGCTTCGCGCTTGCGTGAGCGCGCCAGGTCGTCCCGGGCCTGAATGAGAAGCGTCGGGAAATCGTGCATCTCCCGGTAGGCGGTTTCCCAAGTCTCACGGTTGAAGAGGTCCCCCTGCTCGGGCACTTTCTCCGGCGGAGGCTGTAACGGAATTTGGGTCAGTGACATCGGGGACTATGGGATAGGATGCGCCTTGATTAACATTCTCTCACTTTTTTCGCAGTGATAAGAAGTCTTTCCACACAGGTACTTACAGCGAAAGTAACCCTTTTAGGGTAGAGCGAAATGCCGCCTTGGGCGGTCAAGAAGTGTAAAGACTTGGGATGAGTGTCAATGACACGAGTTGAAGAACGCGGTCAGGCGCTGCCAAGATTCAGCTTTCTGGCATGGGCACCGATCTGAGACAGAACTTCCAAGGCTACGGAGAGCGCCC